>ERZ791671.1319-NODE-1319-length-9209-cov-2.07232_pt1 | contig 9209 bp, 6 predicted proteins | sample MGYA00510052_ERZ791671 | MGnify/ENA primary metagenome ERZ791671 (study PRJEB30046, sample SAMN00715231) | human gut metagenome | study: EMG produced TPA metagenomics assembly of the A metagenome-wide association study of gut microbiota in type 2... | reverse complement strand
AAGAAGGTGCACTAGTACTTATCAGTATTTATATCGATACACGCGATGAAGATGAAGCGACTGATGAGGTTGGTTATATCGAAGAGGACTTAACGAAGGAAACTATTATTGAAGAGGCTCTATATTAGTCGATACTACTCATTTGATATATCTAATCTAATTAGGATTAATAGATAAAATAAAAACTACCAGTTAAACATATATCTTTTAAACAGATCTTCTGCTATGGAAGGATAAGCCACTAGATATTATGAATAACTGGTAGTTTTTTGTATTATTTACATTTCATCATGGTCTTTAATGAGACCAGCTTTTTTCTTTTTCCAATAGGAGTAGTAGAATGGCAAGATTACGATACAGCCACCTAGACCCCATAATAATTGGTTAGTTTGAGCTTGTGCTAACATCCATAGGGATGTGCCGATAGCGATGACTGGGATTAAGTAGCCACCAGGGATTGTGTAGGAACGAGCTTTGTCTGCCCATTTACGACGGAAGATAATAACAGCCAAACACGTTGGTAGGTATTGTGTAAAACGAGATACCGCACTAATGGCTGCTAGTGTTGTAAAGGAACCAGACCAGGCAAGTAATACACTGGCAATGGCAGTAACGATAGCTGCTATATATGGTGCATTATAACGATTACGTTTTGCCAAAGCACTTGGTAGCATACCATCTTCCGCCATGGATGTTGCCACACGAGGCGCATAGTAAGCTTCAGCAAAGTTGATACCGCCCATAGAGATTAAGGTACCTACTAATACGATATACATACCAATAGGACCAACGATCACGTTGAATGCATCTTGTACTGGAGCCTTGGTATTTGCCAAGTCAGTACCAAGTACGCCAATAGATACGGCGAGGATTGCCATATACAGGATGGATACAAGTAGCATACACATGATAATAGCACGTGGTAAATTCTTTTTAGGATTTTTCATATCCTCTGCAGCAATGGCAATAACTTCAAACCCTGTATAGGCAAAGAATAGAAGAACCGCAGCTTGAGCAAATGATCCATCTACATAGATGTCTTGAGGGAAGACTGGTGTAAAGTTAGCTCCATTTATAAAGAAAATACCAATTGCAATAAATAGGGCAAGAGGGACTAGCTTAGAAATAGTGATTAAGTTGTTAACGAATTTGGATACGTTAACACCAAATATATTTACAATGGTAAGTCCTACAATTAAGATAAATGAAATGACATCCTTTGCAAAATCACCACTTAAAGCTGGTACTGCAGCACCTAATGCTGTAGCAAAGCCAACGGCCATAGCCGCCCAGGCAATAACGGTGACGATCCATTTTAGAACGCCTACTTCAAAGGCCCAGAAATCACCTAATGCATGTTTTGCATAAAGGTAAGGACCACCATTGCGTGTAAATAAACTGGCTGCTTCAGCAAAGCAAAGGGCGATACAACCTGCGATAACGGCGTCAAATAAGAGTACACCTAGGCTAGCGGAACCAATTATGGAATATGCTTTATTAGGCAGTAGGAAAATACCTGTTCCTACAATACCATTGATGCCAAGGAGTACAATACTCCAAAAACCAAATTTTCCTGTTTCTTTCATGATACAATCTTCCTACTATTTAGTTACATTTTCTTGAGTTGCTTTTACGAATGCAGTAAATAAACGCTTTGCATTTTCGTCATTTGTAGACATCATTTCTGGGTGGAACTGACAGGCTACTAACCAAGGATAAGATGGATCCTCTAAACCCTCTACAGTACCATCCTTAGCTTTAGCTACAACATGTAATCCTTTACCGACGCTTTTAACTGTTTGGTGATGATGGGAGTTCGTAATCCAAGTGTTACAACCTATAGCACCAGCCAGTTTTGATTTGGATTCAATATCTACCGTATGGGTACCTAGAGACGGTGTTTGATTCTGAGAGTGTTTTATTGTACAGTTTTGATCATATTTTAAATCTTGGAATAAAGAGCCCCCACGATATACGTTTAAGATTTGTAAGCCACGACAGATACAAAAGATGGGAATTTGTTTTTCTTCTGCTGCTTTGATTAAAGCAAAGTCGAATTGATCGCGCTCTGGAAATACATCGCCAAGACCTTGCAAAGGTTCTTCTCCATAGTGAAGAGGGTATACATCATGACCGCCGGATAATAACAAGCCGTCAAGCTTTGCTACCGTTTCGCGAGCTACATCAAGATTTTGGGTAAATGGAATTATAACAGGAATGCCACCAGTTTCCTCAATAGAACGAGGATAGTCTTGGTTTACGTAAGAACGCAATAAATCTACGTAAGGACCACCATTATCTCGCAAGATATTGCCAGATATGCCAATAAATGGTTTCGTCATAATATCACCTCATATGTGTAAAAATCTGTACAACCTGATGTTAGTGTATCAGATTTTTATGGATAAAAACACTACTAATAGATATAATTATAAGCCTTATAATTGAGAAAATATGTTAAAGTTGATACATTTTACTATATTTTCTTTCAAGATATAGTTGTATAAGTTTATTGCGAAACATGATATGATAAACTACGAATGAACTGTACGGGAGGTTTACTATGGTTTTTCTAACATCTTTGCAAAGTATCATACCTATTGTGCTACTTATTTTGTTAGGATATATATTAAAAGGGCGGGGCATGTTTAACCCCACCTTTAGTGGTAATTTATCGCGATTTATCATGTCGGTTGCATTACCAGCGGGAGTATTTGTATCTGTATTACATCACCTACATACTTCAGATATTTGGAATTTACGATATGGCATGTTAGTAGTTGTCCTAACATATGTTATTGCATATATCGTAGCGTTCATTATGATGAAAATGTTGAAAGTTCCTAAAGGACGACGTGGTATTTTCATCAATATGGTAGTAAATGATAACTGCTTGTTTATTGGGTTACCAGTGCAAATTGCACTCTTTGGGCAAGAGGCGCTGCCGTATTTTCTGTTATATTACATCGGTAACACTATTTCCGTATGGATGGTAGGGGTATTCCTTATAGAGCTAGATCCACTGCCAAATTCTGAAGTAGATTTTAATAATCGCTCCCATAAGATTGATAGTATACATAATAGTTCAGTATCTATTGACGGTAAAAGCAACAAGCCTAAATTTGATTGGAAGAAGTTATTACCACCACCTTTGATAGGTTTTTTTGTGGCATTAATCTTCTTGTTCTTTGAAATTCCTTTACTTCCAATTTTGCATACTACCTTGAATTACTTGGGCGATATGGTAACCCCATTGTCGTTAATCTATATTGGTATTGTGCTTCATGATGCGGGCTTAAAAAGCATGCGTTTAAATAAAGACTCCATCGGTGGGATTGTAGGACGATTTGTCATATCCCCGATTATCATGTTCTGTTTGATTACGGCTTTACAATATGGAGCAGGCATAGTTCTAGAACCAATTGCAATCATTACCTTTGTTGTACAATCAGCAGGACCTGTTATTGCAGTATTGCCAATTGTAGCTAATGAATCAAAAGCTGATTTGCCATTTGCTACAGGTCTAGTCATGATTAGTACCATACTATTTGTTGTAGTAATTCCAATCATTATGGAAATTTTGACAATGATAGGTATACAGGCTTAAAATAAGGAAAAGATTAAAATAAGGAAATAAAAATAGGTTCCTAATGGTCATATAGGTGACTATTAGGAACCTATTTTTATGTAAGTATATAGAGCTTATCTAAAGAATCTACCAACGAGTGGCATGCTAGCACCATCATTTTTATTAAGGCCTTTTAAAAGGACCATGATAATAACGTAGAGCAATAAGCCTTCGATACCAGTGAGTATAAAGTTGGCCCACATTGGTAGGATGTCTATTAAGTAATGGTAACTCATGAAAATAAGTATACCCATAACACCGGCACTGACCACGTTTTTCCAAAGAAGGGAAATATCAAGGAAGTAGCCTGTGTATTTTTTGATATAAATTAAGTTGAGTAATGCGGCAAAGCCTATGTCAGCAACGGTTGCCCAAGCGGCACCACCGATGCCCAGCCAAGGAATAGCAGTCAGTGTCCAGTTAAGGATGACCTTGATTATGAGGGAAATCCCCATATTTATGACTGGAATACGTGGTCTGTTGAGACCTTGTAGGATACCTGTTGTTACTTGATGTACACCTAGGAAGAATATAGAGAATGCCGTGATTTGCGTTGCTAGTTCTGCCTTAGGCGCATTGTAAATCAGTGTAACAGTGGGGGCAGCAAGTACATACAATAGCACTGTAAATGGTACGGTTGCCATAAATGTTAGTCGCATAGAGCCTGCAGTGCGATCATAGATACCTTGATGATCGCGTTTTGCAAAGGCATGAGAGATAGCTGGTACAATGCTTGTTGCAAGGGCTGCGGTAATGATGGTAGCCAAGTTGATGAGTGGCACCGCCATCCCAGTAAGGTAACCGAAGAGCTCTGTTACTTCGTTCATCGGGAACCCAGCATCTAATAAGCGACGTGGTACGATAAGCAAGTCGAGATTCGCCGTCAACGGTAACATGATACTTGCTAAGGAAATTGGTATGGACAATGTTAAGAGTCGTGACAAAATTTCTTTAGCTGATTCACGAGGGCCATCATAGCTTTCACCAGTATTACTAGCCTTAGGTAATTTGTAGTAATAATACAACAGCACCAGGAAGGCTCCAAAAGCACCTACACCTGCACCCAAGCTAGCGCCACCTGCTGCGGCTGGTAAACCGTAAGGTAATAAAATAGCAGCAGCACCGAGCATAACGATAACCCGTAGCAATTGTTCTACAATTTGGCTAATCGCTGTGGGCGTCATCATTTCATAGCCTTGGATATATCCGCGGAAACAGGAAATCCATGTTACAAAGAATACTGCCGGAGCGAGCGCGATGATAGAGTAGTAGGCACGGCTTTCAGCAATGAGACCACTAGAGATTAACCAATCTGCACCAAAGTACATGGCAAGACTGGCGATAAAACCTGTTATAGTCAACATTGTAAAAGAAATATTGAATACTCTCTTAGCGCCACCAAAGTCGTGTAAGGCTAATCGTTCTGCCGTCAAAATAGAGATGGCAATCGGCACACCTGCGCTCGAAATTTGTAATAGTAACAAATAGATAGGAAAGGCCATCTGGTAGATACCGATGCCTTCACCACCCAAGATGCGAGATAGAAGAATCCAGTTGATACTACCGATGGCTTTCACTACGAAACCGGCAATTGTTAAAATTAAGGTTCCTTTTAAAAATCCACTAGCCATTGATTATAGTTTGTTAGAGGAACCTAATACATTTTTAATTTTGTGAGCTACCATGCCTTTAATAGCATCACGAGCAGGTCCTAAATATTTGCGTGGGTCAAACTCAGATGGGTTTTGAGCCAAGTATTCGCGTACAGATGCAGTCATAGCGAGGCGAAGGTCTGTATCAATATTGATTTTGCAAACCGCCATTTGAGCTGCTTTGCGAAGCATTTCTTCAGGTACGCCTTGTGCACCAGGGATGTTGCCACCAAATTCATTACATTTTGCTACGAATTCAGGCAATACGGAGGATGCCCCATGCAATACGATTGGGAAGTTAGACAATAATTCGCCAACTTTTTTCAAACGATCAAAATCGAGGTAAGGGTTGCCTTTGAATTTGTATGCACCGTGGCTAGTACCAATAGCGATTGCTAAGGAGTCTACACCTGTGAGATGGACAAACTCAGCAGCTTGTTCAGGATCAGTGAAGCGAGCATCTGCATCAGATACGTTTACATCATCTTCAACGCCTGCTAAACGGCCCAATTCTGCTTCTACTACAACGCCGTGAGCGTGAGCATATTCAACAACTTGTTTTGTGATTTTTACATTTTCATCGAAATCATGATGAGATGCATCAATCATAACGGATGTAAAACCACCATCTACACAGTCTTTACAAATTTCGAAGGAATCGCCGTGGTCAAGGTGAAGAGCGATTGGTAGATTGCTGTCTTCAAGAGCGGCTTCCACAAGTTTTACAAGGTAAATATGTTTAGCATATTTACGTGCGCCTGCAGATACTTGCAAGATAAGAGGAGATTGTTCCTCTTTTGCTGCATCTACAATACCTTGTACGATTTCCATGTTGTTTACATTGAAAGCGCCAACAGCATAGCCGCCTTCATAGGCTTTTTTGAACATTTCTGTAGTAGTAACTAATGGCATGTTGTCCTCCTTGGCCATAGGGCCTGTTATATCATGTTATTAATACCGTGACTGCTAATATTTCTAGCTTGTAAGAACTAGATGAATTTCTGTTATTGCAATCATATATCAATTCAAGTTAAGTATATCAAGAAACACTATAAAGGGCCAATATTTTTTGTATAACTAATGCATAAATTTCGTCTTATTTTGTGACCCATGTGGGTTATTTCTGTGTGTTAGCATTTATTTAGTGGTGTTATATCAGATCAATCATTCAGCAATACATTCATATCCTCTGGCATCTCTGCATGCAGTTCGAGCCATTCATTTGTTATGGGATGGTAAAAGCTTATGCGCGATGCATGCAGTGCTTGGCGTTGAATAGATTCTAGATGACCACCGTATAAGTCATCACCAGCTAGTGGATACCCTAGTTGAGATAAATGAACTCGAATCTGATGAGTGCGCCCTGTGTGTAATAAGCATTGCACATGAGTAAAGTGATTATAAGCTATTATAGAGTTGTCAGCTGGACATATATTACTATTATTAATCATATCATCAGAGTTGTTTTTACTATAGTTAATTTTGCTTATATTTTTACTAACTACTGTTATATCCGTGCGAGCCGGCTTTCCTTGGTCTGTACAACAACGTTCAATGATACTGCCTGGTTTACGACCTATAGGCCAGTTAATGCTTATAGGCACAGAAGGGAGATGTCCTTCTACAATGGCGTCGTAGCTTTTGTAAAAATGGGTGTGTTTTTTATCAAAAGCATGTTGGACCACTGATGTTTTAGCAATGATAACAATACCTGAGGTATCCTTATCTAATCGGTGTACGGGATGGAAATCATAATGCTGATTTGTTTCTTGGTAGTAATGAAGTACACCATTTGCTAGCGTATAATCTCGTACGGTAGAAGTAGGGTGCATAAGAATACCAGCCGCCTTATTAATGACTAAAATATATTCGTCCTCATATATGATATCTAGTTCCATAGGGCTTAAACTAAACTCTTGCTCTGGTGTTAACTTCATAATGAGATGATCACCACCATGAATAAGCGTATTCCAGGTAGCAGGTTTACCATTAACTGTTATGATGGCATCACTTCGTAAACGTCGTCTCATGCGATGGGAGATATGCTGTTGTTTTATAACATGATTTATAGATTGTGTGTGTACATCAGAATCTACAATTAAGTCGATTATTGTTGCTACTTTCATACGTATTATTATAACAAATAAAATAAAAATGAAGAATTTTTCATGATTCGTTGTTTTTATGGAGGTCCATATAGTATAATTTGAATTATTAAATTTTATACATTATTTATGTGTGAACTTTTTTTTACTGTAAAACCGTGTGTTTAGTTATACAGTATATTTTATGAACTATATATGTATGTTAACGACTGTATGGTTATAGCTTATTCTATAAAAGGAGAGGTTTATGAATATTAACAAGAAATCTGTATTAGTCGCATGTGTGTTAGCGGCTATGTCTACAACAACTTTTGCGGCATCTACTACAACATCTACTAGTAGCACAACGGTAACAAACCACGATACACCAACATCTACTAGTACACGTGTAACTCGTGAGGAACATACAACGACTACATCAACTTCTACTGTTCGTACAGAGAGCTCTAGCTCCACTAAAAATACAAAAGCTAGTGTAGGCGTTATGACTCCTCAAAAAATTGAAGAGCGTAGTGCACTTTCTGGCTATATCGCAGCTGATGTGGCGAGCGCATTAAATCCTTATCGCAATGCACCTAAATCTTTAAAATCTGGTAAAGGCACTACTTTCAAAAATGACGAAGTCCTTGAACATGGTGTATTGGCAGCTATGAAACAAGGTGGTAAATGGGGTGTTATCCGTCCAGATGGTACCGTTGCCATTGAGCCTAAGTATAAAGAAATTAAAGATGTTGATTATAAAACGGGCAATGTGTTAGCTCAAGTAGATAAGAAAACAGACACTTGGGTTACCCCTAAGGGTATAGAAATCTCTGAAGAGGAAGCTTTAAAAGAACGAGTAAAACAAGAAGCAACTCAAGAGTATGCAAGTGATTCTTATGTAGAGTTTAAAGAAAAAGGTAAATATGGCTTTAAAACTACTGATGATAAAGTAGTGATTGCTCCACAATTCCGTCAAATCGTGACTGGATTTAGCGAAGACCGTGCTTTTGTTAAAAATGCTAAAGGTAAAATCGTAGCGATTGATGGTACTGGTAAAGAATTATTTAATGCTCCATCTAAAGAGGTATATAGATACCGTAATGGTCTGGCTGAATACCGCCGCTCCGTGAGTGGCTTTAATTTAGGTGGCCTTGTAGGTGGCTTCATCGTGGGCGGTATCCTTGGAGGTGCGCTTTTAGGTGGTCAACATTATCACGTAGGTGGTTTTGCCTATGATGGTGCAAAACGTGGCTATATTGATCGTTCTGGTAATATTGTAATTGACAGCAAAAAAGATAAAGTATGGCCTATCACAGCTTATGGTACGGTAATTAAAGATGCTGGTAACTTATACTTTGTGAACCGTAAAGGTGAAGTTGTTATTCAACCAGGCGATTATGATGCAGGTGAAATGGATAAATTAAATGGTCTATTAGCGTTAAGAGACAATAAGACTGAGAAATGGGGCATTTTCGATGTATCAACAGGTAAGCAAGTAGTAACCTTCAAATATGATTCTATTTCCTTTGCAGGGACTGATCGTTTAGTGGTTGTGAAAGATCATGTTAAAAACCTTATCGATATGAATAGTGGTAAATCTTTGTATTCTGCTCAAACAGAAGCAACTATTGAACCGTTCAACAACGATACTGTAACATGGGTTCATACTGGTAAAGAGGGCTATACAATTATAGATAATAATGGTCATATTTTATTTAAAGATACAAACAAAATTATTGAAGACGCTAAGTCCTTTAACCATGGTTTCAGCTCTGTTAAGTCTAAAGGCAAATGGGGAATCATGAACTCCAAAGGCGAATGGCTTGTACAACCTACATATGA
>ERZ791671.1313-NODE-1313-length-9312-cov-2.05023_pt1 | contig 9312 bp, 10 predicted proteins | sample MGYA00510052_ERZ791671 | MGnify/ENA primary metagenome ERZ791671 (study PRJEB30046, sample SAMN00715231) | human gut metagenome | study: EMG produced TPA metagenomics assembly of the A metagenome-wide association study of gut microbiota in type 2... | reverse complement strand
GGATACCGGTATTCTGCACGGCGGCCGCTGCTATTCTATGTAAGAACCGTCCGGCTGCCCGGGCAATACCCAGAAAGCCGGATCGGGCCCTGCGGATTAAGTCTCTGACTCTCAAAACGGGGGATAGGGTCCGGTTTCCGCTATAATCCGGGTTTACGTGGTATGCCTCCAGAATCTCTGCCGCCAGCTGGCCGAGATCACCGAAATCCCCGATGGCTTCCTCCTCGCTGAGGCCCCTTTCCATCTTCATGTCAATATGCTGGGTGTATTCCTCCAGAATATCCTGCTGTTCCTTTTCTTCCAGCACAGCCAGGCCGTTCTTAAGTTCATCTAAAAACTCTGTTTTATTCATCTCCATGCTCCTTTAAAAATGTACATACTTTCTGCTGGAACTCGTCCCATTCCCGCTCCAGAACATCCCGGTACAGGATGCCGGCGGCAGTCAGATGGTAATATTTTCTGGGAGGCCCTTCCGTGGATTCCCGCAAGTATGTTTCAAAATAATGTTCATTGGTCAGTCTCTTTAAGAGAGGGTAGATGGTCCCTTCATTGACATCAATGACCTTGGATACTTCCTCTACCAGTTCATAGCCATACATATCCCTTTTTCGTACTGATTCAAGGACCACCAGCTCAAGGACTCCTTTTTTAAATTGTGGATTCATGGTCAGTAACCCTCCTTGTGATTACTATATTATACATACTACTATGTATTGTCAAGTACTATAAATAAATTAATATTTAACTTATCCTTAACAAATCTTTCCAAAGCCTGTATAATGATTACGTAGCTGCATTTTTAGAACAATAAGACCTCAGGGGAGGGGAGACATGGAGAGAATCCGTCAATTTCTCAATAAGAATATTTATATATTTTCAGTGCGTCAGGGGCTTTTGCTGACCATTCCATTTTTGATTCTCGGCTCCTTTTCCATGGTCATTATGCAGTTTCCGCTGAAGGCCTGGCAGGAGCTTTTGCCTGGGTTTGCAGGGGGCAGTGTGAAGCTGCTGCTCATGGCTGTGTACCAGGCCACCTTCGGCTCCCTTTCCTTTATCTTTGCATTAATGATATCCTACTCCTACGGGGAAGAGCAGACTGTGTATAAGAATACCCATATATTTTTCCCGGCAGTGGCCCTGTGCTCATTCATTGCATTTACCTATCCATCAGGCGGGCTGTCCATATGGGGGCCGGAGTGGAGCTTTACGGCCATATGCATTACCCTCATCAGCTGCTTCCTCCTGACCGGAATTTACCATTGGGTGGAGGGATACCGTCATCTGTATACCATGGGAGTGGCCTATAATTTCAACGCCTCTATGCAGAGCATGATTCCTGCTGTTGTCACGATTGGGCTGTGCGGGCTTTCCGGCCTGGTTCTGAGTCTGGCTTTTGACGATGTGAATATCATGAATTTCGGTTCTTATCTGTTTCTCAAGCTGTTCGGCCAGATGGGAAACGGCCTGTTTTCCATACTTTTATATATCCTGTTGTCCCATGTGCTGTGGTTTTTTGGAATACACGGGACCAATACGCTGGAGGCTGTATCCCGCAGGCTGTTTGAGTCAGAGGTGACGGCCAACCAGGCTATGGCAGCCCAGGGGCTGGAGCCCACCCATATGTTCAGCAAAACGTTTCTGGATACCTTTGTGTTCATCGGAGGCAGCGGATGTGCCCTGTGTATGGTTCTGGCCCTGTTTCTTGCTGCCAGGAAGAATAATAACCGCAGACTGGCCAAACTTTCCCTTCCTGCGGTTGTATTCAATATCAATGAGTTGGTATTGTTTGGATTTCCCATCATATTCAGTGCAGATATGATTCTGCCTTTTATACTGACTCCTATGGTTCTGTCGGTCATCAGCAGTTTTGCCATGTGGTTTGGCCTGGTGCCCGTGGCTTCCCGGAGTGTGGAATGGACTGTGCCGGTGCTTGCCAGCGGCTATCTGGCAACAGGAAGTGTAAGCGGAAGCCTGCTACAAGCCTTTAACCTGATTGTGGGTACCATGATTTATATTCCCTTTATTAAACAGAGCGAACGGGTCCAGGACCGTGAATTTCTGGGAAAAATCAAGAGACTGGAGGCATCCATGAATGAGGATGAACGCTCGGTTTGGGTCAGGGATTTCCGCTGGAATACCTACGAAAACCAGCAGACAGCCAAGCTGCTGGCGTCAGACCTGGAATATGCCCTGTCCAAGGGAGCGCTGGAGTTATACTACCAGCCCCAGGTGAAACGTGACGGAACCCTCTATGGATGCGAGGCACTGCTGCGTTGGAACTACATGGGCCAGGGCTTTGTGTATCCGCCCCTTATCATTGCGCTGGCTGTCCAGGGGGATTTCATCGGATCTCTGGGCATGTATATTGTAGAGAAGGCCTGCCGTGACATGGCGGGGGCGCACACTCAGGCAGGCTGCCCGGTATCCTTTTCCGTAAATATCCTGCCTCTGGAGCTGGAGGATCCGTCCTTTGCAGATCATGTTTTGAGAATTTTGAAGGATACCGGTGTGGAGGGCAGTAATTTGACCATTGAACTGACAGAGCAGGTGGCGCTGAATCCCGGCCCCAATCTGGAACGCCAGTTGGAGAAACTGAGAGAGTCCCGGGTGCGTATCAGCATGGATGACTTTGGAATGGGCCATGGTTCCCTTAACTATCTGAATTCTGCCCATTATGACGAGGTTAAGATTGACGGATCCCTTATCCGGCGCCTGCCGGAACATACCCAGACATGTGAACTGGTGGGCAACATTATGAACATGTCCCGGATTCTGGGAGTCAGCACAGTGGCTGAGTGCGTGGAGACGCCGGAGCAGATTCAGATGCTGGAGAAGCTGGGATGCAGCATTTACCAGGGATACTATTACAGCAGGCCTCTGCCGCTGGACGCATTCATTGAGTATGTGAAAGGTCTGTAGTGTGTGTCTGGAGCTGGTGGTTTCCGGCAGCCTGGGAGTACAGCTGAGCGTGTCAGTCCAGCCTGGAGAGCACGTCTGACAGTGTCAGCACAGCCTGCTCCAGCCGCTCCATATCTTCAGACCCCAGTTCCTGTTTCAGTTTATCTGCAAAAGAGGTGTCTTTATAAATCGTATTTATCATATAATCCTTGGCGCGTTCAGTCACTTCTATGACGATGCAGCGCCGGTCGTGTTCTGTTGGAAGCCTTCTGACAAAGTCGTGGCTGCACAGGATTTCTATGAGCTTGGTTGCCTGTTGTTTGCTGACATTTAAGTGCCGGGTGAGCTCTGTCATGGTCATGGGACCTTTGCGGAGCAGTACCTGCAGACAGTAATAGGTTTCCAGACTCATCTTATCCTTCATAAATGCCTTGAAGGGTTTATCAATCCTGTAATGCCAATAGGGGAGCAGACGGAGCAGTTCCTCGGTGAAGTTTTTGTTATTCATTTTCTGACCTCCTTGATCCATCTGCAGCCATTCTGCTGAAGGCCGGGATAAAGCCGGCGGGATAAAGCCATCCTGCGCAACCGGATAGGGCCGCCTTATCCGGTCATTGACAAACAGACTGGATATGTTTATAATAATTAGTAAACCAAAGTGGACTATCTATTAAAGTGTACTTAATGACTGCTTTTAGATTACAACATTTTTAAAACAGAATCAAGGGGAAGAAGGATAAGAATGGCGGAAAATGAAAAGAAAAAGAGAACTTTATGGGAACAGGCCGTGGAAAATGCGCTCCATTTTGCATTTAACCTGGCCTTTGTATTTATATTTCAATCCATATTTGGTGTACAGAATGTGCTTCCGGGGGTGGCTATCAGTGTGGGCATGACCATGTTCCCGGATGGATATATCGGGGTGAGGCCCGTGACCATGGCGGGGATTATCATAGGATTGTACTGCGGCTGTGTTATTGCCGGGCAGACAGCCCTGATGCTGCCGGCAGCAGCCCTTGTGATTGATTTTCTTTTTGTCCTTCTTATTATGGCCCTGACCTGTGAACCCACCATGTACAAACCAGCTATCAGTTTCCTGCTGTGCTTCGTGTTCGCACAGTCCACACCTGTACCGCCAGCGGCATTTCCTATGCGTCTGGCAGGCGCAGGCGGTTACTACGGTTATCAAGTGGTATTGGCAGGGACACGGGAAGGAAGGACGCGGTTTAAAGGAACAGATAAGGCTGTGCACGGTACGGAAAGGCTATATATTGCGGATGTCTATGGGGATAGCGGCAGCTATGTTTATAGGTATGGTCCTTCACCTGAGAAAGCCCCTGTGGATTAGTATTGTGGTAATGTCCCTGACTCAGCTGCATTACCATGAAACATTGGAGCGCATACGCCACCGCTTCTTCGGAAATGTCCTGGGCATTCTGTTCTTTGTGGTGGTATTCCGCATGCTGGTGCCTGAGAGCTGGGCTTTTGGCATGGTATTGTTTTTGGGATATATCAGTTTTTTTACCTCAGAATATAAATATAAGCAGATTGTCAATGCAGTGAGCGCCATCAACGCGTCTCTGGTGCTCTTAGATACATCCACGGCCATTGAAAACAGGCTTCTCTGTCTGGCAGGCGGGGCATGCATTGTGCTGATTCTGTATCTGGCGCAGAAACTCGGAAGGGGAATCATGGGCCATACAGGAGCTGCGGCGGCCTGCCGTATAAAGTGATGTGGGAATTATCGGTACGATTCAATGGAATTCTGTAAATGGATTTGGTATAATGGAGAAAAATGGTACAATATCATTTAAAGAGCGAACGGGAAACCAACGCTTCGCGGATGTGAAGGGATTTACACACAAATTACGGTTTTTAGCTATGGGGATAAAGATTTTTAAAAGCAATAGACAGGGCGCCAGAACGCGCCGGATAGGGGTATGGTAATATGGATTTACGTTATATAGACATAGGTGTGAACCTGATGGGAAAACAGTTTGACAAGGATCGGGAGGAGGTGGTCCGTGATTCCCTTAAGGAGGGAGTGGGGCTAATCATAACAGGTACTGATCTGAAATCAAACCAGGCAGCGGTTGACTATATAGGGGAGAAGATGCCTGAGAAAACCTGGTGTACCTGCGGTATCCATCCCCACAATGCCGACAGATGGAATGATGATTACCGCAGCAAGCTGGAAGCCCTGATTCGCCGTAACCGCCAGAGCATCGTGGCGCTGGGAGAAGCCGGACTTGATTATGACAGGATGTTTTCGGCCAGGGAAAACCAAAAGAAATGTTTTTCTGATATCCTGGAGATGGCCGGTGACCTGGACCTCCCGCTGTTTCTGCATGAGCGGGCAGCGGAGCAGGATTTTATCGGGCTGTTGAAGAACCGCCGTGAATTGTGCAGGAGATCCGTGGTTCATTGCTTTACCGGCACCAGGGAGACTGCTTACCGGTACCTGCAGCTTGGCTGTTATATCGGAATCACAGGATGGATATGCGATGATCGGAGGAACAGGGATGTGGTGGAGGCAGTCAGGGTGATTCCTTTGGAACGGCTGATGATAGAGACAGACGCGCCCTATCTTACGCCTCTGAATATCCGGGGCCTGTCAAGGAGAAATGTACCCTCCAATATCGTGTATGTGGCGGAACGGATTGCTGAAATCAAGGGAGTGGATGTGGAGACTGTGAAGAAGATTGCCTTGGAAACCACCAGGACATTTTTTTCAGTGTAAGGTGTACCGAATGAGGAACAGGGAATGAGGAAAGCATAGATGTACAGGGTACGTTATCTGGTGGAAATAGAAGACAGAGGGGATTGCCGGTTTATAATCATTTGAAAAACAGGAGAGAATATGGGAAATAAAAAAGCAGGAAGCAGCGAAGAAAGGCTGAGCGTATTCCTGAGTCTTGTGCTGCGGCATCAGCCGGAAGCAGCCGGTATCACATTGGACGAACACGGATGGGCAGATGTGGAGGATTTGATTCAGGGCATCAGCGGCACAGGCAGACCGATGGATATGGAGCTGCTGGAGGATATCGTCAGGACGGATGAAAAGGGCCGGTACAGTTTCAATGAAGACCGGACTCTGATACGCGCCAACCAGGGGCACAGTATAACAGTGGATGTGGAGCTGAGAGACAGCCCCGCCTCAGGTCCTTTATCATGGGACTGCCAGCCGTTTTGAGCAGGCCATTCTGGAACAGGGCTTAAAGCCTATGAGCCGTCTTTATGTACACTTGTCCGGGGATGCCAAGACAGCATTAACGGTGGGAAGAAGGCATGGAAATCCGGTGGTATTTGAGGTGGACTCCGGCCGCATGAGCCGGGATGGTGAACATTTTTACATATCACAAAACGGGGTATGGCTGACAAAACGTGTAAAGCCGGAATACCTGAAACGGAATATCTGAAATGGAATACCTGTAACCGATGAGTAAAGACGGATGACTGTAAAAGGTCCAAAACATGAAGGTGATGCATTATGAAGAACCCGAAGCGCCGCCGACAGGGATATTTGAGGAGATGGCTGCGGGCCGGTGTCTATGCAGGCGGACATTGTGAATGCTGCAATCAGCCGCTTGTCCTTATTTTCAGATACGATGCTGTCTGCTGTCCCCAATGCAACCAATGGATTGATGAAAAATGCGGTGACCCGGACTGCTGTTTTTGCGGCAGCAGACCGGATACACCGGCAGAATCATTGATATATGAATGCCCGACTATAGGCAAAGACTACTAAAAAAGTATGAGAAGAGAAAGCGGCAGTATTTTAAAGGCATGGGGGACCGTGGGCAGGCCGGATGGGACCGCCCTCCCTCACACCCGCTGCCCGTAAAAAGGAACCTGTGAAAATTGAACCATCATTCCACATCCTGCTTTAACAGGGCCACATAGCCGTCCACGGTTCCTGCGGGCTCATATCCCTGTTCCCGGCAGTCTGCCAGAATCTGTTCCAGGTCCTTTTCATAACCCTTTCTTAAGTCCACCACCATATAGTCAGCCGGATGGCTGCTTGTGAGAAGATAGACTTCATCCCGCATGGAAAGCTGGGGGAGGAAGAAGGTGGAGGATTTTACAGAGGCATCCGGAGGAATCTGGTCCAGAAGAGTCCTGGCCTGGGCAGCTTCCTCATGATGGCGGTGATACAGGACGGCATATTTTGACTTACTGTACATCACGCCTCCCATGAGGACGAGGCCGCACAGCAGGCCCCAGGCACAGACAGTGGCCGGAAGCCGTCCGTCATACCCGTCACCTCCTTTGCGCCTGCGGCCGGGTGCATTTTTTATATCCCGGAAATTCACCAACGCCAGATAAATGAGCAGGGCTCCTGAACCGTAGGTATACTGAAAGTATATGGAGTGCTGGTATATATAATTGGACATCAGGTTGATGAGTACAAAGGGGATGAGCAGTGTCCATTTCTGCCAGTCTTTTGTCATGAGCGGAAGGAAACCCAGCGGAAGGAGCATTTCAAGGAAGAACATGATTTTATCCTTCACCGCAATCTGGGACAGCACATAGGCAGGATTGACCAGTATGGTTTTAAACATGCTGGCCAAGCCCAGACGTTTGTCCGATATGAAATTGTCAAACCGGTTAATCATGGCCCCGTCCCCAAACCGGTTGATATACCAGACAGCCATGCAGAAATATGCGCATGACGCAAGAAAGACAATGGCTCCCCAACGGTACTGTTTTTTCCAAAGGAACAGGTAAAGTCCGATACAGGCCGCATAGACAGGAGCATCCTCCTTCACCATAAGGAGAAGTGCGGCAGAGGCCAGCATGGATTTAAAATGGCCTGTTTCCAAAAAGTACATGCACCAGAGAATGATGACGGCCAGGAATTTATTTTCGTGGAAATCGTAAAAACATCCGCCCATAAACGCCGGGTAAAAACAGTACATCAGACCGAAACACAGGGTTTGCAGGCGGGTGAAGCAAAATGTCCTGGCCAAAAGACACAAGGGAACCATTCCGCTTATGACAACAAGGGACTGGAGCACCAGCAGGGTCTCAGGACGGGGGACTAATTTGTAAAAGGGCAGCAGTACATAAAAGACAGGTGAGAGATGGACCGCAAAATGGGATAAAAGCCCGTCGCGCTCACATGTGGTAAGAGGAGACAGGCCTTTATCCATGTAGTAATACATCTGTGAAAAGATTCCGAAATCATAAGCAGACGCGTAATTCAGCCGGTACCGCAGCACGGTCATGACGGCGGTGAACGAGAACCAGACAGCCGCTGCCATGGTGAGGATTATCAGCAGCCTTTTGCCGGTCAGCCATTGTTCTATGGTTTTTATCATAGTATAAATGTTTCCTTTATCATCAGAGTGGCAATGTACATGAGCACGCTGGGAGTCAGGGAAAAATGAATCCGGGAGCGGCCGCAGGGAAGTACATAGGGAATGGCCATGCAGAGAAAGATTCCGAGCCAGATGCCCAAGAAGCTTTCCAGTGAAATCTGTCTCACAAAGTCCAATGTCACAAAGGGCACATGACTGGCCAAAAGAAACATGGTATTTGTCAACAGCCAGCTGGCCATGGTCAGTTTTCCAAGGCAGCAGCAGAACAGGGACAGCTGGAAATCGCGTTTCATCATTTGAATCATAGGTTCTCCTCCTTTAAACTGTATAGTAATCATCCCATTGGAAAATGTAAAGATGCCTGAGGCAACTGTAAGAAAAATTAGAAAAACCTTAATAAAATCTGCCGTTCCGGGGAGATAAGAACATGAGGAAAAGGACCCGTATCATCCAGGACAAGAGACGCAGAACCAGATGTGCACAGCTGGCAGCGGATGCCTTTGACGAAAAACTGATTTCTGTCAGGGAAGAAGATGGGAGAACAGAGATTATCATGGAGGGCGATGCGGTTACTGACATGTGCGGCAGCACCCTGTTTATTCAGGAGCCGGATACAGGGGATATCTTTTCGGAGAATTTAAAAATCAATCTCTATTCCTATAGGCCCGGGGAGGGAAAGAAACTGGCTGTTCCTAATATCTATGGCTTTTATCCTGTACAAAAAGGTGAGAGTTTCTGCTTTACCAGGCTGGGTGAAAATACGGATGGAAAGGCCCTGTGCCGCTGTCAGGAATATTCCTGGTATATGACAGAGGGAATCGGAGCTCAGTATATGACGGTGGCAAAGGTGGACGATGTGTTCCAGCCGGCCGAAAGCCGTATGTACAGATTTGCTCTGACAGACAATAAGCTCAGCAGTCTCTCGGAATGCGCGGCAGAGGGATATGCAATTGGGATGACTATTGTCCGGGAACCTTGTTTGTGTCGGGAGACAAAGAAGAGGAATATTTTGCATTTTGCGGCAGTTCTCAGGAGGCGCCTGATCTTGTGAGGCTGACTAAAGCAGGTTCTTCCAAGGTGTTCATGGAGAATG
>ERZ791671.1308-NODE-1308-length-9336-cov-2.38487_pt1 | contig 9336 bp, 9 predicted proteins | sample MGYA00510052_ERZ791671 | MGnify/ENA primary metagenome ERZ791671 (study PRJEB30046, sample SAMN00715231) | human gut metagenome | study: EMG produced TPA metagenomics assembly of the A metagenome-wide association study of gut microbiota in type 2... | reverse complement strand
CACTGCGGCGGATGCGCTCCCGCTGGGGTTCCTGTACGCCAGCCCGGAAGCGGATCAGTCTCAATACCTATCTGGCTGTCATGCCCGATGGCTGTATCGATCAGGTCGTCCTCCACGAGTTATGCCATTTTCTGGAATGTAATCATTCCTCCCGTTTTTACGGCTGGATGAGCCGCTTCATGCCCGACTGGAAAGCCTGGCGGCAGGAGCTGGTACGCTACGCACCGTACTGTAACATCTGAATATCATCCGTTTATCTCGGGTCCAGGTGAATCATAGGATCACAGGGCCCGTATTTTTTTTGCAATGCCGATTCTACTTTATCCGAAATGGCATGAGCCTGGGACAGGGGAAGCGTGCGATCCAGTTCCAGGTGGAAATCCATGATAGTTTCCGAGCCGGAAATGCGGGTACGCAGATGGTGATACCCTTTAACTCCCGGTGTTTCCATGATGATATGGCCGATTTTGGATTCTTCCGCATCACTGAGAGACGCATCGGTCAGGTCATCGTAACTGCGACGGCACATTTTATACCCGACGCGGAGAATCCCCAGGGCGACGAGGCAGGCGATGAGCGGATCCAGAATGGCCCAGCCCGTGATTTTCATGAGAAAAATCCCTGCCATGACGGCAGCCGACGTCCATACGTCAGCCCGCAGATGCATGCCATCAGCCTTCAGGGCTTCTGAACCGGTCTTTTCCCCGACATAATACAGACGGGCAGACACAACAGCATTGATCAGGCTGGATGCCAGCATGATGACGATAGCCCAGTCCAAGGATTCCGGTATCTGAGGATGGAAAAATTTACCGGCCGCTTCATAGAGAATGCTCAGGGCCGCTACGATAATCAGCAGGGATTCGAATGCCGCCGAGACATTTTCTACTTTGCCATGGCCATAATCATGGTCCTGATCCGGCGGCAGACAGGATTTTCGCACGGCCAGACAGGCAATGGCCGCGGCGAGGAGATCGACGCCGGAGTGGATGGCTTCAGAAATGAGGCTGACCGTACCGGTCAGGAGCCCGATGGATAATTTGCCTATTACAAGAAGAGTATTGCTGAGTACGGAAAGACAAGCCGTACGGCGTTTGAGTGCAATTTCGTCAGTAGTCATCATAAAAACTTCCTTTATCATGAAATAAACAAACAGGACCTGCGGAACCGCATATCCTTACTTATATGTAGTCCCGCAGGCCCTGCCTGCTGCTTGCGCCCGACCGTCTGTGCAGTCTGTTCTTTACGCATATAGTATCATCTTAATTCTCATTTGTAAATATTTTTTGAGAATATCTGTATTGCAATTTTACATATTTTCTATGCCTTTATGCTATTGTATATTGACTGCCGGCTGTTTTTCCAAAAGAGCCGGTTCGCCTTCCCAGAAGGTGAGGATGAAGACGGCCTTGATGGCATCGTGGTTGGAATCAAGGATGATGTGTCCCGTCGCTCCTGTAAAATCGATGGTCTTGGCCAGTTCCTGGGCAATCTGCTGTGGCTTGTCAGAATTCCCGCGGCGGATTGCCTCAGCAATCATCATGAGTGAATCATAGCCCAGCGCAGCATAACTGTCCGGCCATTCCCCGTATTTTTCATAATACCGTTCGGCAAAGGTTTCTGCCGTTTCTTCGTGAACGTCATTGGCATAATGATCGGTATACACCAGATTTGTCAGATACGCCGGATCCACGCTTTTGGCAAGAGCCGGTCCGTTCCAGCCATCGGCTCCCAGAAGAGGAGTCGTCATACCGGAAGAGCGGGCAAGGACAATCAGCTCCCGCGCTTTTTTATCATAGAGCGGCACATATACGGCCTGTCCGGGATCCTGCCGCACAGCATCGAGTGCCGCTGCCAGATTGCCATCGTAATCAGCCAGATCGACAAACGTCGTGACGGTGCCGCCGCGGGCTTCTATGGTGCTGCGGTAAAATTCCGCCAGCCCTTTGGAATAGGAGCTTTCCCCGTTATAAAGAACTGCCGTCCGGGTCACATGAAGATCTTCCATAGCATATTCTCCCATAGCCCGGGCCTGATAGGGATCGATGAAGGTAGCCCGGAACATATACTGGTATACCTGCCGTGATCTGGCATCGACGGTAATATCCGGGTCAGTACAGGCCGGACTGACTACGGGGATGCGCAGCGCTTCTGCCGGCTGCATGACAGCGGTCGCACAGGCCGTCATGTTGGGGCCTATAATGGCACTGACATGGCGTGTCGCCAGCTGCTGCACTGCCGTAGCCGCATCATCGGCATTGCCATGATTATCTACGCTGACCAGATTGACTTCCTTGCCCAGAAGTCCGCCCTGTTCATTCAGTATATCCCGGGCCAGCTCTACACCCTGTTCCGTAGAACGGCAGTACGTCTCGCCAGGTCCGGTGAGGGAGAGATTGGTGCCAATCAGCACTTCTTGGCGCTGAACGGCCTGTGGGGCCTGTTTGCTGCATCCTGAGGCCAGAAAAGCCAGGGACAGCAGGCAGAGGCCTGCCGCCAGCAGGGTGCTGATACGTTTCATAGCATGTGTCTCCTTTTCGTAAAAAAACAGGGTGGTCCCGTTATCCGTCCCCCCTGTTTTATCTTCTTGTGATAAATTATGGTAAAAACAGCAACGGATCCGTCGGAGTGCCGTTGACACGTACTTCATAGTGGCAATGCGGTCCCGTACTGCGTCCCGTACTGCCTGCCAGCGCGATGATATCGCCGGTCTTCACTTCCTGGCCTACGACGACGAGAAGCATCGAATTGTGACCATAGCGGGTGACAAAACCGCCACCGTGATCGATTTCTACGAGATTGCCGTAGCCATCGACCCATCCGGCCATAGTGACTTTGCCTGAAGCCGTAGCCCGTACCGGTGTCCCGTAATCGACAGCGATGTCCAGCCCTTCATGGTAGCCTGTACCACCGCCAATGGGGTTGCCCCGGTAGCCAAAGTTCGACGTAATCGTACCGTTAACCGGCCAGATAGACGGATAATTGGAAGCCTGATACTTTTTGGAAATCTGCTGCATCTCCCGGACCTGCTGACCGGCTGTATCACTGAGCACGGTTTTCAGCGTGATGAAACTGATGATGCGGGCATTTGTTTTAGTTTCCAGCCGCGAGGTGGCATGGAGCAGGTCGTTGTAGTCAGCATGAGAAACGTCCGGTGATTTCTTCTGCTGTCCTGCTACGCCACCTTCACCTTTTGGGCTTTCACCTGTACCTGCCCCCTTGACCATCTGCCGGAGCTCCTGGTCGAGGGCATCCATTTTATCCATTTTTTCCTGGAGAGATGCCGTTTTTTCCCGCATCAGCTCCAGCTGCTGTTCGTGAAGCGCGTTCTGTTCCTTCATGTGCTGCAGCGATATAAATTCATATATGCCGATGCACAGTCCGGCAGCAATCACGACAACGCCTGCGATGACAGCTGCCATTACTTTTTTATACTGCCCCGGTGTCAGGACCAGCGGCTCCGTACGCCTGAGGCGGGGAGCATGGTCTGTCATACCGGCGGCGCTCTGTTTCAAACGCGCAAGAAAATCCTGAAATTTCAAAGATAGTCCCCTCTTTAATCCTTTTGTACCGTATCCAGTGTGCCCGTGTACTGCAGGGCATTATCCAGACTTTCTTTTTCTTCTTCGCTCATACCATACAGACATTTGCCATCGACAATGGGTTTGGCAAAAATACGGGATTCATTACGGCCATAGACGCTGGAAAGACAAAAGCCATCGTTTTTGCCGTCCAGTACGGTAAAGGCAAAACTCAGATTGTTGCCTATATTATCAAAGGCATTGTATTTGACAAAGCCGATTTTGCGGAAACAGTGATTCTGCACGGCCATAATATCTTTCTGGGTCTTGTGGATGAGTTCCAGTGAATCCTGCAGATCATGCAGTCTGGCAACATCTTCATGCAGCTTGGCCTCTACACTCTTTCCCGTTTCATCCTGCATAAAAAACTCGTATTTTTCTTTGAGTTTACCCATGCGATGGGTCAGTACGCCTATGTAGATGATCAACAGCAACAACAGCACTCCCACAGCGCCGGCGGCAGCCAGATAAATAATCTGCCAGTCTAATCCGTAAAACATGTCTTTCCTCCTGCCGTATTTCAAAAAAAGTCTGTACCTTATATTACACAAAAGAACTCTAAAAAACAACCGGTTTCCAGGATTTTTTTCTAAACTGTAAAAGAAGATGGCGTTTCCGTGCCATCTCCGGTCTTTTCTTCTGTCAAAAGAGCCAGGAGCCGCTCGAATTCGGCTTCTGACGCTACGGAGATTTCAATTTTCCCCTTCTGCCTCTTCCGGTTGAACCGGATGGAAACATTGGTCCCCAGGTGCATTTTAATCCGGTCCTGCATGGCTTCCAGATAGGCATCGGGTTCTTTCTGTTCCTTATCCGTACCCCCCTGCAGCATGCGGGCAACGAGGGCCTCACATTGCCGCGCCGATAATCCCTGGCGGATAATCTGACCGGCCGCTGCCAGCTGCCGGTCTTTGTCCGGAAGCTGGAGGAGAGGACGGGCCTGCCCCATAGATAGCGTCCCGTCTCGCAGGAACTGGTGGATTTCGTCAGGCAGTTTCAGCAGACGCAGCATATTGGCTACGTGCGGACGGCTTTTCCCTACTTTCTGCGCCGCTTCTTCCTGAGTCAGCCCAAAAGTGTGGATCAGCATGTCATATGCCGCCGCTTCTTCCATGACATTCAGATTCTCCCGCTGCAGGTTTTCGATGAGGGAGACTTCGGCTGCCGCATCGGGCGTATACTCCCGTACCAGTGCCGGAATCGTTTTCAGACCAGCCATTCTGGCCGCCCGCAGCCGCCGTTCCCCGGCTACCAGTTCGTAGGTGCTATCGGGCTTCTTCTGCACGACCAGCGGCTGAATCAGGCCATACTGGCGGATAGAAGAAGCCAGTTCTTCCAATGCCGCCTTGTCGAACTCCCGCCGTGCCTGACGGGGATTCGGTACAATCGCCGTAATATCCAGTTCGGCCGGCATAGTGCCATCACCGGATGCCGCCTTATCTATTTCATCTATCTTTTTTTCTTTTAATCCCAGTGCCTGAAGCCGGCTTCCCAGAATGGCATTGCTGCCAAGTCCCTTTTTCTTAACCGACACGGCGAATCACCTCTCTGGCTAATTTTCGATACACTTCAGCTCCACGGGAATGAGGATCGTACACGGTAATGGGCTCCACATTGCGCGGGATAATCGTGCGGAACACCTGGCCGCTGAAATACTTTTTCACTTCTTCGGCAACCTGCAGGGACAGATTCGTACGTCCATCGAACATGGTGAGCAGCAGGCCCAGCAGGCGCAGACTGCTGTTCATATTATCCCGTACCATCTCAACAGTCTGCATCAGCTGGGCCAGACCTTCCAGTGCATAAAACTCACACTGCACAGGAATCAGTACGTGATCCGATGCCACCAGGGCATTGATGGTCAGGAGTCCCAGGGAAGGCGGACAATCGATAAGCACGAAATCATAAGGCTTCTTCGCCGCTTCCAATAAGGCCGTCAGGGACTGCTTCAGTACCTGTTCCCGCTTATCCATATTGACTAATTCTACGGCTGCCCCGGCTACATCCATGGTCGCCGGAATGACGGATAATTTTTTTACTGCCGTCTTCTGCAGTACCTGTTCCATCGGTACGCCGTCAATCAGGCAGTCATATAAGTTGCCCGAAAGGCTCTCTTTATCGATACCCAGGCCGCTCGTCGCATTGCCCTGGGGGTCCAGATCCACCAACAAGGTACGCTTGCCGCAGTCTGCCAGACAGGCGCTCAGATTGATGCTGGTCGTCGTCTTGCCCACGCCGCCTTTCTGGTTTGTTACGGCAATAATATGAGCCAACGCAGTCACCTCATTTCTAAATTTAAGTCTATATATTAGTATACCTTGCTATGATTATTTTAGCAAATATTTCATGCTCATCAAAAAGGCCCATCCCCGCCTTTCTGTACCTTTTGCTAGCCACAGGAAGAAAAACTTGCTATAATGGAACAAAAAGTCAGGATTATCACCGATAATCCGGGAAAAGAGGATATCTATGCCTGTATATAAAGGAAATCTGAAACATATCGATGCCAATAATGTACTCACCCTGGCAGGGCAGCGCGCTGTTGACGATGCGACACCGGAACTTGCGGAAGAAGTCTGCCAGACCGTCGTACGCCTGGCCCAGCCGGTCAGCGTATTTTATCAGTTCTTTTACGACAAAGATACGCACACATTTTTATGTAATGATCCGTTCGTCATCGAAGGAGAAACGGTCCGCAATTATCTGGAAAATACAGAAGTCGCCATCATCATGGCCGTCACCCTCGGGAAAGAAGTAGAAGATGCCTGTGACGAATTGTTCATGCAGAAAAATTTCACCAAGGGAATTCTCATGGATTCTGCCATTTCCATCGCAACGGAACAGATGGTAGGACAATTATGCGGATATATCGACACCCTCGGCGCGCCGGAAGGTTATAAAATTCTGTGGCGCATCACGCCGGGACACAGCGATACGCCGCAGAAGCAGGAAGTCACGCTGGTGCCGGCAGGCTGCCCAGATTGGCATTTCTGTTACGCCGACCAATATGCTCGTGCCGCGCAAAGCCGTCACGGCCATCGTCGGCATGAACCATGTCGGTGGAGAAGGGGGCTGCAGCCCGTCCGGTTGTGCCAGCTGCTCCCATAACTGCCATGAATAATCCTGGTACATCATACCTCTGAAAACTAAAAACGGAACGCTCAAAAAGAGGCTGTCTTCATGGATAGCCTCTTTTTCCTGTCCATAAACGAAAAGCAGGCCCCGTGAGCAGGGCCCGCTTTTCGTTTATCGTTATGGTGAAAACCCAAAATAGCGTTAGAAAATCGGCTGAAGGATAATCGTCTGGCTGCGGTTCGGACCGACTGAGACGATACCCAGAGGTACGCCGACGAGTTCACTGATGCGTTCTACATACTTGCGTGCCGCTTCCGGCAATTCATCATAGGTCTTGCAGGCGGAAATATCCGTCTTCCAGCCCGGCATATCTTCATATACCGGTTCGACCTGTTCCAGCACTTCCAGACTGGCCGGATATTCCGGCAGGAGCTGGCCATTGTACCGGTAACCGGTACAAATTTTTATCGTATCCAGGTCATCGAGGATATCCAGGCGGGTAATGGCCAGATAATCCAGGCTGTTCAGCATGGCTGCATATTTGACAACAGCCGTATCCAGCCAGCCGCAGCGGCGCGGACGGCCCGTTACTGTGCCGAATTCATGACCTGTATTGCGCAGATATTCCCCAACTTCATTATTCTGTTCCGCCGGGAAGGGGCCGGCTCCAACACGGGTCGTATAGGCTTTGACGACGCCCACGATATTTTCCATGCGGCGCGGGCCGACACCAGAGCCTGTGCAGGCACCGCCAGCTGTCGGATTGGAGCTGGTGCAGAACGGGTACGTGCCATGATCGATATCGAGCATCGTTGCCTGGGCACCTTCAAACAGCACTTTTTTGCCTTCATTGACATATACGTTGGCAGAATAGTTTGTATCTTTTACATAGGGACGGATGCGTTCGGCATATCCAAGGTATTCCTGATAAATCGTATCGAAGTCAAAACCCTGGCAGCCATAATAGGTTTCAAAAAGGCGGTTCTTCAATTTCAGATTGACACGCAGTTTTTTTGCAAAAATATCCTTGTCCATCAAATCGCCGATGCGGATGCCGACACGATTGATCTTATCAGCATAGCAGGGGCCGATACCATTTTTCGTCGTGCCGATTTTGGCATCTCCCTTGAGCTTTTCATCTTCTTCATCGATGCGGATATGGTACGGCATAATCACATGGGCCCGCGTGGAAATTTCCAGCTTGCTGACCTTGACTCCCTTTTCTTTCATGCCATCCAGTTCCTGGAGGAGAACTTCCGGGTTTACTACGACGCCACTGCCGATGATGCACGTCTTATCAGAGAACAAGATCCCTGATGGCAGAAGGCGCAGCGCGAAGGCCTTGTCATCTACCACGACAGTATGACCGGCGTTATTCCCGCCCTGGGAGCGGATAACTACATCGGCCTTCTGTGCCAGATAATCAACAATCTTGCCCTTACCTTCATCACCCCACTGGGTGCCTAATACCATTGCTGTTGCCATTGCTTCAACATCCCTTCGTGAATTAGAGATTAAGAAAACAGGATACCGTATGCATGCTCCCGTTTTCCAACGTACGTGTATATTATACACGAATTTAATTAAAATTCCTATCATATTCAAAGAAAAAGCGTACCTGTTTCAAAAGAGCCAGCCAGGATATCCCTAGCCACGTTCCCTATTTTAGTTTATAATAATCAATTATATGGCAGTAATAGTTCCATATAATTGATTACTATAGAATATACAAGGAGAGATTTTCATGTTATTTGATGCGTGTACCATAGGCGGCATTCATGCAGCCTGCCGTATTGTCCGGTCTGCAACGTTTGAAGGTATGGCTGATGCAGAAGGACGTCCGACAGATAAGCTCTGCCACATGTATGAGGCACTGGCAGAAGGAGGAACAGGTATCATCATTACCGGTATGATAGCCGCTTCCAGACTGGAACCGCACCAGCATCACCAGATACTGCTCGATGACGATAGTTGTATTGCTCCTCTGATGGCCGTTACCCAGGCAGTCCATGACAAAGGTGGGAAGATCATCGCCCAGATTGTCCTCATGGGTTCGGCTATCATGGTGCCGGAAGGGGAGAACCGTATCATTGTCAGCCCCAGTGGCATTCCCGATAAAATCGGTCGTGCGCAGCAGGAATCCCAGGCACTTACGATTGAGCAGATCCAGCGTCTCATCGATGATGCAGGCCAGGCAGCGCTGCGCGCCCGCAAGGCCGGATTTGACGGTGTACAGTTCCATGGGGCCCACGGATATCTGGCCAGTAAATTCCTGACTCCCTACTATAACCAGCGCAGCGACGAATATGGCGGCGACCTCATGGGACGCGCCCGTTTCCTCCGTCAATGCATTGCGTCCATCAAAAAAACGGCCGGCAGCGATTTCCCTGTATGGGTCAAATTAAACTGTGCCGATTTCATGAAAGACGGCAGCATGACCTTTGACGAAAGGCGGTATGACTGCAGAAGAAAGCTTGCAGGTCATGCACTGGCTGGCCGACGACGGTATATCTGCCATTGAAATCAGCGGTGGCAATACGTCATCCCTGCCCCGCAAAGGCCCGATCCGCGCAATCCGCCGCACGAAGGAACCCATGTACTTTGCCCCGTACGCAGAAAAAGCCGCCAGAGAACTGCAGGGACAGACCGATGTGGGTGTCGTCGGCGGCTGGAGAAGTGCCTC
>ERZ791671.1303-NODE-1303-length-9367-cov-2.94996_pt1 | contig 9367 bp, 5 predicted proteins | sample MGYA00510052_ERZ791671 | MGnify/ENA primary metagenome ERZ791671 (study PRJEB30046, sample SAMN00715231) | human gut metagenome | study: EMG produced TPA metagenomics assembly of the A metagenome-wide association study of gut microbiota in type 2... | reverse complement strand
GAAAAGGGTTATAAGGTGGATGCAGAATACTTTAGATCTTGTATAGGACGCTCTGTTGAGAACGCAGGTCAAGCGATTAGTAATATCGTGACTTATGGTGAATTAAGATTTGCTCAATGTAAAGGAAATCAAGATAAATATGATATTTTACATCGTGAACTTGCTGATAGGGTAGGTGATGTAGCAAAGAATATGACCTATATGATTAGATAGGTCATATATGTGTAAGGGAAGATTAGTATGATTACGATTGCATTAGATGAAAATGGGGATTTTGAAGGTTTTAAGGGTGCTGGAAATAAAGAACCTCTCTTTATAGCAGGTATTGTATATGATGATAAAGGCCATGATAATGATGCTTGGAATGAAAAGCAGCGATTAGATGACTATTTCCGTGCTGTTGCGGAAACAGTTGAATGTAAGTATCCAGAGGACTTACATACTAATAAGCGTAATACGAATGGGTATAATGTAAAGTTAATGAAAACAGAGTTGCAAGAAACACTTCCAGAGTTCTTTCAACAATGTACTTATAAAGGTATGCCTATTGGCAAATATAAGAGAAATGGTCAATATCGTATTGTTATGATGCTTAAGAGTGGAACAGGCAAGACCATCTTAAATCATAAGTCTACTAGCATGCTTGTTAATGATGAATATGCTAGTAATTTATATATGAATATGGCTTATTCGACAGTATCACGCCTCGTATTTCATAATCCATTTGATTTGCATGTATCTAAGGTTAAATTTGATTTAGCCACACGTTTGGTTCCTGTGAAAGCTAGCGATAAGGAGCTTTGTAAGAAATATATTAATTTAGGCTATAAAGATTTTGATTTCAAAAATAGTACACCAGAAGCAAATAAAAATAATGATACACGCTTTCTCCAAGTGGCAAATGACTATAATTACCGTGCTGCTTTAGATCGTAAACTGTTAGAAACCAATCGTTTGGATTTAGAGATTGAGGATTTCTCAGTACGTTCTATTTATTACAATGCTAATGAATCTGAATCTACACGATATGCTTTTCTCTATTTAGCAGATACGATTTGTGCGATTTTAAATCATAATAAAACTGGTGAAAGTCCTCTAGCTTGGCATCAATCGTTTATTGAGCAAGCTACTCGCCTTAATGGCTCTAGTCAAAATCTCATCTTTACATATGACGATATTGACATGGCTTATGAAAAAGCTGTTATGGCATATCAACAAAAAGACTATTTTAAAGTACTATCTACACTTTTTGAAACAAAACAAAGTCGCAGTGATTTTAAAGACTATTATTGGGAGCAATGGTTCCCGAAAATCGAGCAATGGATTTTAGAGGCCGCAGATGTTGAAGCGATAGAGGAAGCAGTTCGTCAGTTTGCCAAATATGCAAATTCTAACTTGTTGAAACAGGATGAGCTAGTATATTTATATAACCATTTAGAACCATTAGTAGCGAATCTAGAAAAATCTGAAGCTAGTAAATATGCATTTTATGATGCAGGGATTACAGCATATAACCATATTGGAGACAGCTTAATGGCTGAACGATGCTTTGAAATTGCGAAAGGCTTTGCTAAATATTGTTATGTAGAGGACTATTTGCTAACGCTCAAACGCCGAGTGGTTATGCTTAATGATCAATATCGTTATGAAGAGGCACTTTCACTAGCAAAAGAAATTCTAGACTACGAAGATGAATTGGCATCTTTACGTCAATTATTAGTTGAGTCTGATGATATAGTTAGCATTAGTAAAGGCCGTGCATTAAGCCAGTGCGGTCAAGTGTATGCTTATTTACAAGATACTCACGCTGAGGAGTGTTTTGAACAAGCGTTGGCTCAATTTGATAAAAAATCAATCGATTATAATATTACATTATCTTATTTGCTTCATCACTACATTGATATGAATAACCGTGATGGATATGAAAAATATGCACCCCAGTATTTTGGCGGACATAATAATGTATGGGAGCAATTTAGCTTTTTGAAGGATATGACAGAAGCGGATCAAAAGTTACAATCCTTTAAATTTGCGTTCTATGTGTATATTAAGGCATTGTATAGATTTTATGTAGATGAGTTGAACTCGGAAAAGCGCCGTAATCTATTAAGCTGGATACAAAACTTACATAAAGGCAATAAAGCTGAACATGTGAATGGTCATCCATGGGAACTTATCTATAAATACTTTGCACTATTATCCATTAAATTCAATAAAAATGAGTTAGCTGAAAAATTCATACAGCAAACACAAACTATTGCACAAGAACGATCTACGGCTATCGATAATATCATTTATGGAGGCTTGATAGAGTACTATAATGCGATTGGGGAAAAAGAGTTAGTAGAAGAAAGTAAAAAGAAATTTACATACCAACAACTATATAAGAAATATATGGAATTGTTAGTATATATGTTTAGGTAGTTATATATGGGAGAGAAATATTATGGATATGACAAAAGCTCAAGAGACATATATAAAAAATGTATTAGATATTGTAGATCCTAATATGAAATTAGGTATTTTTAATGGGTGGATAAGTCCGATTAATTTATATACTATTTTCTGTTTTTCGGGTTCTGGCAAAAGATTTTCTAAGTATCTTAAAGATCCAAGGAATATATTCGAGGAAAATGGTTATAAGTCTGCAGAGACAGATGCTCTAATGCGCTCTATTTTACAAGGAATAATAGTAGGATTCTATAAAGTTAAAGAATTATTATATTCTGATACCTCATATAAAGAAGGTATTCGTAAATTAATAATCTGGAAATCATCTGTAGATGATCTATTAAATACGTATCCATATTTATTGAGTACCTATAGTCAATTGACAGCTTTATATTATAATGCATATGGCTGCTATCTAGCAGAGATTGAAAAGGATATAGGTAAAGCAAAAGAAAATTTGTTGCTCGGTGCACTATATCAACTGATAGAATTAAGTTCATTAATATATATAAAAAATGCTCCATTCATAAGCCCTTGGATTGATAATGGTTTAGGAACAATCTATAACTATAATTTAATATGTTCAAAGCCTGAAAGAATTAATAGATTTTCATCTAAAGTAAACTTATCTTTTATACTTGCTTATATTGGTAAGTATTTTTTAGCTTTTTATGATAATAGCAAATTTTATAAAAGAGTCTATATCGGGTGGCTTCAGTATCTCTATGATTTCTCAAGTTATATTATTTATGAAGATAAAGAACATGATATAATTCCGTTTCTGATCTCTTGGAGAGATAGATTTGATGCATGTTTTTGTGATGAAATGTTGCAGTGGAAAAAACCTGAAGAATTTAAATTATTACTTGAAGAACTTATTATTAAGATTGGTGACTTTAAGAGTATTGATGATTTAGCTAAGACTATTTATGCTGACTTGTGAGTGAATGAGGTAAAATATGGATACAAACCGTGTCATTTATTATAATGAATTAACAAATCATGTTGAGCAATGTTTTAGAAGTGAAGTATCTAATGGTAATCGTATTAATATAAAAGGCCAGATATTTAATACAAGTATAATTGCACGTCGTCTATTTATTGATGGTAAATATATATATAATTCTTATAATAAAAAAGTTGATAATGCGATGAGGATAATTCGTGGCATTCCAAGATTAAAGATAGGTAGTATTGTAGGACAATTAATTTTTGAATTAGTCCATAAATCTGATAAACAATTAATCGTGGAAGTATCTGAGTGGTGTAAATCTGAAGAATATAAGACCCTCATTGCACGAATTGAATTTAAAAATCAACCTAATATAAATATTAAGTCAATTTGTGGGGATGCTTTGATTCGTATTTATGATGTTGATGTAGGTTGTTTAAGTATTAGTACTGGTCAGACTTTAGGCGAATTTGCTCTTTATGTTGGGTTATATTTTTTTGTAGATTTAGATGGCCATTGGGAACAGCTTAATAATGAAGGATCTTTTGTAGATGTTGCTCTTAATAGACAAACCAAAATACTATTGGATCATCAAGATATTAGTTCTCAAAAAATGTTATCTGCTCAAAAAGAATCTGATGTATTAGTTAATAAGAGATTTGATAAGATTGATGAATCACTTTCATCAATTCAGTGTGAAATACAGGAATTACAAAATAGATTAAAATTATATAAAGAAGATTTATCAGAACGGTTAAAGCAAAATTTAGATGACCAATCAATTGAGTCGTATATAAATGAATTTATAGATACAATAAGTAATCGCATTGTTAAAAGTATATCGAAAGAGTTGTCCAATTCAGATTACTTAGAAGAAGAGGATTATTTAAAATATATATTTAAATCTTCTTGGGATAAATTAAGTGAGAAGTCAAAGTCTTTTTTAATTACAGCACGAGTGATGTTTAAAAATCTAAATAAAAGTAAAGTTGATGTAGATTATTCGGGGGTGTGTATTCTTTTAGCAAAGGCTGTAGAGGTTGAATTAAAAAGACGATTGTATAATAACTTTCAGGATTATTTAGACGAGAAATTCGGAGATGATTTTGATCAGTGGCATACGGTTATGGTTGAGGTTGTTAATGGGGTCAAGAAGCCTCTTAGAGAATCACGGTTTACTCTTGGTATAATTCCATATTTGTTAGGATTAATTAGAATTAAGGGGTTAGATACATACCATTTAAGCCAAAATAAAGAATTATTGAATGAGTTTGGTAGTTATGAGCTTGCTGTTTTTAAGGATGAAGTTGAATCTAGCTTTAGAGATATTGCAAAGCATATAAAACATATTACTGATACATATAGAAATCCAGCAGCTCATACGAATATATTAACCAGGAGTATGGCTCAAGAATGTTTTGATGAGATTGTGGATATACAACGGATTCTTATTTTGATATTAAGATACTTTAAGTATTAATTTCTTAATTCATATATCATATAGTAACATATGAGGTGTCAGAATGGGTTGTAGTATAACTAGAATTATGTCCGAGCTAGACGAACTTCGCGATTTACAGCTAAAAATATTCCTAAGGAATTCTCAAGGTGATATATCTTCAGATTTTAAATATTATATGGTTAATAGACTAACAGAACTGTTAATATTATACTTTCAGTTATTTATTAATCGTTTTGATTTAGATACATTAAAAATAATTCTTGAGAAAGAAAATTGCATTCTTTTTCAAGATTTAAAGATAAAAAGAAAAAATGGAAAATCATTAACTGTTGCATTTGTAGATAATTTAATTTCAAAGCTAGAAGTAGCGATGATTGATGATGTAAAAGTCTCTACTACTTTGGAGTCGCCTCGAATTTATGGACGTAAGTATAATGAGTTGTATAAGTATCTTATAGGAGTAAATACTGAATATAGTCCGTATGCTTTATTAAGTACGGCTTATCCTGTTTATAGTGATATTAGTGAATTCAGAGCAGATTTTTTGACACGTATATTGTCAGATAAATCTAAATTTAATATTTTTGAAATTCAAGTTTTTCAAGGTGTATTAAGGAAAAAATTATTCCTAGCACTATCTATATATAAAGAAAACTCGGAGAGTATATTAGATATATTAAAAATATTATCAAAGTTATTGGGGTATAATTTTAATTATCCTAAAGCAATCCAATCTATGATTACAGAAATTCATGAACAATTTAATGATAAATCAGATTTTATTATTGGATTCACGAAGGATGAAGGATTAATTAATAATGCTAAGATTACTAAAAAAGGAATTCAACAACTGATTACTCTTTATGATTTAGAAAATATTTAATATATCTAGATTAGTAATATAGTAAAGTAATATAAGCCTACTAACTCAGATGAGTTGTAGGCTATATTTTATGATTATTTTAATGAATTTTGTGATAACTACGATCTGTATTCTTATAGTTGGTCATTTACTGGTTCTTTTCCTAACATTGAAATGGCTTTTGTGTAAATAGTATTGAGTTGATCTTTAATGATGCTTGGTTCTTGCACACGAATTGCAGCGCCCAAGGACAAGAGGATACGTACTATATCTTTTTCTTGGAATGGTAAGTATTCTACGCTGAGTGTAAATGTATTGGGCTCTGTTTCAGAACCTATAATTTCATAGTTACAGAATGCGTTAAAGCATCGATCGATAGCGTTATTCAAGTCATAAATAGAGAAGAGAACCGTTTGGCGGTTGGTTTCTTGATATTCCTTGTATAAGGCGTTGGCATCGATTTCTACAGGCACGTTCCCTACAGTCACTGTTGGCAATGTGTCTAGTGAGTAGTAATGGAACGTTTCATTTGCTGAATGGTAGCCGATAAGTGAGAATCCATTTGTTGCCGTGTTATATTCTAATTTACATGGAATAACAGTGGTTACTCCTTCTAGCGTTTCCCAAGATAGCGTTGTTTGCTCAATCATTGCTTGCGTACATAGCCAATGGTTCTTATAGCTTTCAGATGTTCTATCGACAGTAAGACTTTTATTAGCCCATGCATTTGTGGGTAAGGTTGTAGGCACCTCTGCAAGTGTTTGTTCTAAATGTTGCTGCATATCGATAGGCAAGATCCAGTTGATTCGGCTATCTTTTAGTAAATCCTTGAGGAACATGCGTTCTGCAGTGGTTAATACTAAATCTGGTAAATGTGAGAATAAAGGTTGTATGCTTTGATCGGATGAAATGACTAAATACTTTGGCAAGGTTTGCTCATACTGGTCATTTTCCTCAACGGGTGCATAGCTATCTAATAGTGGTCTATGCTTTATGATGTATTGCAAATCATCTAATGTGTATGAAACACCGTTAATTAGATCTTGCTGTATACGGTATTGCGTATTGAAGGTAATTGCGGTCATCTCGTTTAGTAGAGGTGATACTGCACCATTTTCTGAATCGGTAGGCTCTGGTGAAAGTAGATTCCAAGTAGGATGCATCTTCTTAGTATAGCTACTTGGCTCAGACACTGTTTCATGTTGTGTATGATGTAAATTATCATTAAAACGTGTTCGGATACTTTCAGGAATACTATGCAGAATTTGGATATATGGTAAGAATGTACGCAATACAGGTAATAGAACTTGACCATCCTGCACCTGTAACTCTACATCTATATACTGCGAAGTATCTTGCTCAACAATCATCGTCACATGTCGGAGTGTATTGTTAAAATCATCCCATACGGGCTCGTATTGAGGTAATTTATAAAAGCGCACGTGTAGTGTTGTTTTATATTTAGTGTCCTTTTGTAGTATTTGATTTGCCTTTGTGAAAGCGCCTTTTGTAACAATAGTATTGATTGAATTAATGCGAAAGGTGACAAGCGTTTGTTTATGATACGCGATTAGATAATCTCGATTGCCAATGTAATCTGATTCAATTCGAACTGGTTGAACGAGGATCTTTGGACGACGTTTATTATAAAAGCTAAGCTCGAGCATTCTATCATCTTGTAATGCTTGGGCAATAGTATAGAGCAAGCTTTCATCAATCACATGAAGCGGATTGTTATAGGTAAATAAATACTGGGATTCGTAAGCTTGTGTAGTTGGCTGTTCGAGCTCATCTAATAGAGATGTATTAGTATGTAATGGCTGAGTTTTCTTTAATAACGTATTACCTGCTGTACTAAAGAGCGATATATTTTTATATACAAATATGGCTCTAGATAATAACTCAAGCTGCTGATCTGTTAGATTTTCGATACCTGATGGCATTAGCCGATATATATAGGTATTCCGTTCAGAAATTTCATCAATTATACCGATTGTTACTAGCCTTTTAATGAGGCGGCTTATCATCTGCTTTTCGATGATATCTGGCAACGATTTATTAGTGTGTTGGTATTTTTCTGCTAAAAAATCCTGATATACTGAAAGTATATGAGGCTGGTCGTTGATAGCCTCGTATATGTCTGTAATAGAAGCAGTTTTGAGTTCGCTAATTGTGTCGATAATGGCTAAAATAAGAATGATTGTCTCAGGTTTCATCGCATAGAGAGAATATAAGGAAGACAGGTAATTGTGTCCCCAGTAAAAGTCTTGTTTAGTGATAGTGTGTACATGCATTCGACCAATTTGGGTATCTCGAATTTTAGAACCCATATTAAAATAGGCGAGGCGCTTGAGATAATCATCATGCAAACTTTTCTTTATGCCTCGCTTGAAAGCTGTATTTCTTGTATGCAAACCCATGGCCAAGCTACGAAAAAACAAGCGTGTTTTGGTAAAGTTCTTTAGATAATTCGTTACACTTGGCATAGATCCTCCTGGCATGAAAATGAATGTTTTGTGAATATTATACCAAACTTTAAAAAACAGATATAGAAATATATCTGTCTTTTATTGCGTATATGTATAAATGAGTACTAACATTGTGTAATATACATAACTTTATATAGTCTATAAATTATGAAAAATATTTCATAAAAAGCATGTTTTTAGTGATTTTCTTTATTGAATCTGGTATTATTTAGATGAATAAATGATGAAGTTTAATAGTAGCTTAAATAGAAAAAGTGAAGATAATATGCTTTTTACTATTAATTGAAGAAGTCATCTATAGCTTTGTAGGAGGAAATATGAATTCTAAGATTTTCCCTAATTTTATAAGGTTACTAACGGTAATTAGTATTATTTCATCAATAGGAATTCCTATTTATACATACTTTACAGGCAGAATTGTAGGAATTCATTATGGGATGATACTCTTAATAACTACATTGTTAGGGATTTTATCGACTTATTTTTCTCAGCGTAATGTAACCCACATTGTATTAGAATGGTTTATTCGATATAGGGGAATAATGACGGCTTTTATTATCGGCGTTATCTTTATAGCTGGTATTTTAGCAGTTAATAATTTTATTTCTTATGATTTCATTATCCTAAGTATTACTATTCTCATATTTACAATTAGCATATTTTTCTCTAATGATATTACGAAGAGAAAATCACAATTTCTCACGATGGGGGCTGCCTTATTAATTGCTTGTTTAGTATGGACGCTCTTTAGTTATATGTCATATTATAGTGGCGTTAGATCTGCATTATATCAAAATCAAATGTTATTATTTCATTCTGTTAAAGCTGTTATAACTAGCGATTTATCAGAAGAAATAAAACTTGAAAAGATAAATGATATTGCTAAATCTACAGCCGGTGAGTTTACCATTGAAAAAGATGGAAAGGAAATCTTGAAAAAGAAAAGTGATAGAACGCCCAAAGTTTACTTATTAGAGTCTATTCAATCGAAGTTTGATTCTAATGAATATCGAGTATTTTCCTATAATGGATCAAAATATAAGTTAGATTTTAAGTATGCTAATAAGCCTTACTATAGTTGGGGCATTATTAGAGCCATGACATTTTCTACTTTTCCTGATTTACTATATGGTTATTCTTTACAGGCTGAT
>ERZ791671.1300-NODE-1300-length-9396-cov-8.49095_pt1 | contig 9396 bp, 10 predicted proteins | sample MGYA00510052_ERZ791671 | MGnify/ENA primary metagenome ERZ791671 (study PRJEB30046, sample SAMN00715231) | human gut metagenome | study: EMG produced TPA metagenomics assembly of the A metagenome-wide association study of gut microbiota in type 2... | reverse complement strand
TGCCCTACGCTATATAATTAAGCCCTTTCAGGGCACTCCGCAAAATTATCATTTATCGTTCAAACAAATATTTTTTCTCCACAGCTTGCCGATAAGATTCAACCAATTCATTCATCACCTCTGCCACCGACTGTTGACGGGATATTATTGCCGAGACCTGACCTATTTCCAGTTCACCTTCTTCCAAGTCACCTTCGAAGATACCTTTCTTAGCACGTCCGCGTCCGAGCAAAGTTCTTAATTCCTCGGAAGTTGCACCACTATCTTCAGCCTTCTCCACCGCTTCACGAAAAGCATTCTTTACCAATCGTGTCGGAGCCAGCTTTTTCAACAACAACTTAGTATCCCCTTCACCGAGACTCAAACAATAATCTTTAAATACCGGACTCGCAGAACTCTCTTCAGTCAGCGCAAAACGTGTTCCTATTTGCACACCTTCCGCCCCCAACACCATAGCAGCCAGTATTCCTTCTCCTGTACCAATACCTCCCGCGGCTATCAAAGGCAATGTGGTAGCCTCATGCACAGCAGGAATCAAACAGAAAGTCGTTGTTTCCTCCCGTCCATTATGCCCTCCGGCTTCGAAACCTTCAGCTACTACTGCATCCACCCCGGCTTCTTCACATTTCATAGCAAAACGAGAAGATGAAACGACATGAACAACTGTTATTCCACGCTCCTTCAACCATCCGGTCCACGTTTTCGGATTTCCGGCAGAGGTAAAAACACTCTTCACTCCCTCTTCCACTACAATATTCATAATCTCTTCTATTTGGGGATACATCAAAGGGATATTCACTCCAAAGGGAAATTTTGTGGCCGCATTACATTTACGGATATGTTCACGTAAAGTGTCCGGATGCATAGAACCGACACCGATCAATCCCAATCCGCCGGCATTGCTCACGGCAGAAGCAAGACGCCAACCGCTACACCACACCATACCACCTTGAATAATAGGATATTGAATACCCAGAAGGGAAGTAATTCTATTCATAATTAATTATTTATCTATGTTTTAATATGCCAAAATACCAATGAAAACGACAGAGTTATATAACAAGCGCCAACATAACAATACACAAATATACTAATTATTCAATTACAAACACTCTCAAGTCAGTACATTACACATTGTTACATCAACACATCATTATAACGTCTTCAGCGTGCAATCTGTTCGATCGGTTTATTTATCAACACAGTTGTAGAATCTCCATAAGTTCTCAAAACCTCCAATGTGCGGGCGCGGTTATCTCTGCCTTTCTTATTCCAGAACTCTTTGGTAAAGACAGCCATCAGGTCAAGTCCGCCGACCGTTCCGCCATTGATATATACCCCACTTCCACCAAACAAGGGAATAGGTGCGTCCATCACTACCGTGTTCACCATCATTCCATTGGCACGTTCGCTCAACTGTCGGAAACGTACTCCACTCGCCTGTATCTCATCCAAAGATTTACGCACCCCTTTCGCCATCGGATTACGTGCCCAGTTCGAGTAGGATCTTTGATGGCGTATCTCATAGAAAGGATCTCCCCGCCAAGTGTTTTTATCAATCTTTATCTTCTTCTGATAGATAGGGTCCCAGTTATAACGGGTATTCGCTTTATATGGCATCAAACTCAACACCACTTTCGGTTTAGGCAATGCTTCAGGAAGCGATTCATCAGGCATCATCCAGCTTTTCTCCTCCGACATTCGGGGAGTACCAACCGCAGTTCCGAAATCAATCGACTTTACAGCATCCATATTCAAATGCAACTCCTGGTCACTCTCCAGCAATTTCTTCAAATGCAAAGAGTCTTGCGCCGTCCATACTTGCGAATATGCAAATAAAGCCGTCAGGCACAGTACCATCGTTGCAATAAACCGTTTCAATCTATCCATCCTCTATCCTCTTTCATTACCTGTTATTTTGGAGCACTTCATATACACTAATGCACATACGTTTCTCCCTTACGTTACCACCTATATTCTCCTACGAGAAGCGGTCTTTTGAGCGTAGTAATCCCCTGTCAGCAGCATAAGACTACTGATACAAACAAACGTTCCCACATGAATGTTTCCTATTTTTTACTTTCCGAAAGCTCCTCCTTTGTTACCACCAACGATAACCCGATCCACAAAGCGGCTCATCGTAGCACGGATCGATCGTCCATCTTGTTTTCGGATATTGGCGCTCTTCCCACCAACTACGATAACAAGCGGCTGCATCGAGCACCTCCTCATCAGTCAGAAAATAGATTGCTTCATAATTTTCGGCATTCGCCAATACCATTTTGCAACCTAATGACGGCGGTGTGCCCTGGCGGATAGACTCAATCACCCAAAGCATACACTCGCCCAACCGAATCTTACCGTTGTTCATATTATAAACCGACGGAAAAGAAGGAATAATGGTCAGATCTTCTGCATATTTTAAAAGTTCGGGGATGTCCTCTTCCGTAAAATGAGGGACCTCCACCACCCCTTTATCATTTTTCATCTTGTACGTACCCGACTTCAATTGTTTCACAAAAAGGGCAACATCCGGATTGTTATAATCCATTTCTTCGCTGGTGCATCCTGTAAAAGATACGATCAGGCAAACAGCCATCCACAGCATTAGTAGTGTTTTTTTCATTTTCATAAGGATTAATACGTCATGCGAAGTCCGCAAAGTAAATTAAAATTAGTCGGCCGTTTTGTTCGTACCGTAGCCAATTTCGAATCTGTCTTAAAATGATGCGAAACTCCGGGTTCGGCAAAAACAGCAAGTCGGTCATTAATCTTATAATTGATTCCAATGCCGGCAGTCACTGCCAGTTGGATAGGTTCTTCTTTAAAACTGTTGTCCGGCGCGCCGGCGATACATTTATCGGCTATTCCTCCTACGGTGGCGTAAAGGTCTATTTTCTTCGTATCCACCAGGGTTACATTTACTTTAACGGGAATACCCAGATAGTGCAAATGCTGTCCCGCCGAACGAAGGTTTGAATAAAGTAATCCGGTTTCTATTCCGAGAGATTCGTTTAGTTTACGCTCTACCGTTACCCCTGCGGAAACCGGCATTTTATAAGTGCCATTATCAGCCGGAAGCGCCGTGCCTACCTGAACTTTCATCGCCCAGCGATGCTTTTTCACCGCTTCGGGTTGAGCCACATTCACATTCGATTGTTCTTCCGGAGCAACAGATGATTCCGTATCACCGTTTGTTGCCTGCCAAAAGCCGTTATTCCCTTGATTACCATATCGGTTGCCATTTCCCGTAGAAGTAGTGGCGGAAAAAGAAAACGACATGGAGAAAGTGATAGAAAGCGAATCTTCTTCCTCCGTGTATTGTGACAGCATACCGTAAGACTTTGGAGCCGGTTTCGGCAACACCGGTTCTACCGGCAACGGTAACTGATTGACGCGTATTCCATCTCCATCCATCTGCCCTCCATTTGTCACGGCTATCTTTGTAAATGCTTCTTCCATTTCTTCTTTGGGAGAGAAATACAAGAAAGTAGCCGACGAGGCCGCCAAAACGAGCAATACAGATGCCGCAGCCGCCACACGGAAGAGCAGAATCCGACGACGATGCTGGCAAGCCACAGGTATTTCCTGCGAGAGCTCTTCCCAAAAGCCATCCCGTACACTCATCCCTGCATCAGCGAGACGCGTGCGAAACAGATCGGTTATTTCATCATTTTCTTTCTTCATGATTTCTATACTCTTTAATTCTTTTTGCTAACAAATATTTGGCCCGGTGCAGCTGCGAAGTAGATGAATGCTCTTTAATATGAAGCATCTTGGCTATCTCCTTGTGCGATTTCTCTTCAAACACATAAAGGTTGAAAACGGTTCGGCAACCATCCGGCAATTCGGCAATAAAAGCCATCAATTGCTCTTCGGAGATTCCAGCCCCTCCTCCCGAGTCCGATATATCCGGTATATCGGGAAGCTGCTCTTCATGCACTACCAACTGGCTGACTCGTTTCTCCCGCCGCAGGAAATCGAGTGATTGAGTGACCATCACCCGGGTGATCCATGTACAAAGCGAAGACTCGCCCCGGAACGAGAAGTTGGTAAAAATCTTGATGAAACCGTCATGCAGTACATCGTGCGCCGCATCCATATCGCCCGTATAGCGGAAACATACCGCCAGCATCTGTTTGGAATAGAGGGTGTAAAGTTCCCTTCGGGCTGAATCCTTTCCTGCCCGACAGCCCTTTATCAGTTCTATCTCGTTTTCCAAAGTCAATTACTTTTTTTTAAAATCGAACGTATGTCTGCGTCGTTTGCTCATTAGACGCGAGAGTTTGAGGAATGCTGCAAGGAATATTGCTAAAAGAAGTTAAAGGATAGATAATAATAAACGGGAAAGAAAAAACGATGAACGATAAACGGTAAATGATGAACAAAGCTGCGCATAATCATGCTACAAAATATCCACCGTTTACTGTTTATCGTTCACCGCTTACAGTTCACCGCTTATTATACTATCAGCATGCTTTGAAACTCATGTCCAGTCCTTTCACTGAATGAGTCAAAGCTCCTACAGAGATGAAGTCTACGCCACATTCGGCATACTCACGAAGAGTATCAAAGGTGATACCACCCGAAGATTCGGTTTCGTATTTGCCTGCTACCATCTCTACTGCTTTCTTTGTCATTTCGGGAGTGAAGTTATCAAACATGATACGGTCTACTCCGCCGAGATCAAGAACTTGTTGCAGTTCGTCGAAGCTGCGGACTTCTATTTCTATTTTCAGGTCTTTGCCTTTTTCCTTGCAATATTCTTTGGCGCGAGTGATGGCTTTGTCAATACCTCCGGCAAAGTCTACGTGGTTGTCTTTCAGAAGAATCATGTCGAACAAACCAATACGATGGTTTACTCCACCACCGATTTTCACTGCCATTTTTTCGAGGATGCGCATACCGGGAGTTGTCTTACGGGTGTCGAGCACACGGGTATTTGTTCCTTCCAATACCTTTGCGTATTTGCGGGTCATGGTTGCGATGCCGCTCATACGCTGCATCACGTTCAACATCAGGCGTTCGGTCTGAAGCAAAGATTGCACTTTTCCTTCCACTACCATTGCTACGTCGCCCGGTTTCACTTCTGTTCCGTCGTTGATAAACACTTCCACTTTCATAGTGGGGTCGAAGCGATTGAAAATTTCTTTGGCAACTTCGATACCTGCCAGTACACCGGCTTCTTTGATAAGCAATTTTGATTTTCCCATTGCCGTAGCGGGAATACATGAAAGGGTGGTATGATCGCCATCACCTATATCTTCTGCAAAAGCAAGATCGATCAACTTGTCGATCAGTTCTTTTTCCTTATTCATTGATCTTGTCAATTCTTATTTGATGTATTAAATATTGATTCTGCACTTTCTTCAGGAAGCAGTTCACACGAAAGTTCCCATTAGTAGTAGCCAACGTGCCGATAACGAAACTTGATTCGTCCCGTTTTCCCTGATGGTTCACATTAAATCCGCTGACTTTATTCTCCGTAAAGAATTCCTGCATCGCAGCTGTTGCTTTCTGTTTGTCAACGTTTGTCGAGCGACCTTGGAGCACCAGGTTTACCTTGTCCCCCATATACTTACTTAGCTCTTGCGAGCTTCCTCTTTTAAATGCCGTAATCACTCCTGCCGGTATCTCTTGCGCCATTAGCAACGAGAGGGAAAGAAGCAATGCGGTCATTCCTACGAGCACTCGTTTTTTCATAATTACAAGCTTTTAAGTTGAAGTTTAAAGGCTTAAACTTTCAACTAATGATAGGCAAAGGTAAGCATTAATTGCAGAATAACATAAAAAATGCCTATTTTTGTGCTCGAATCAGAATATCAGACGCATGAAAACAACTTTGCTCGTCGTTGGACGAACCGTAGAACAACACTATATTACAGCTATTAATGACTATATTCAGCGTACCAAACGCTTCATCACTTTTGATATGGAAGTGATCCCCGAACTGAAGAATACCAAGAGCCTTTCGATGGATCAGCAGAAGGAGAAAGAAGGGGAACTGATATTGAAAGCGTTGCAACCGGGGGATGTGATCGTACTGCTCGATGAGCACGGGAAGGAAATGCGATCACTCGAATTTGCCGATTACATGAAGCGGAAGATGAATACGGTGAATAAGCGGTTGGTATTTATCATCGGTGGTCCTTACGGATTTTCGGAGAAGGTGTATCAGGTAGCTAATGAAAAGATTTCAATGTCGAAGATGACCTTTTCACATCAGATGATACGGCTGATCTTCGTGGAACAGATTTATAGGGCAATGACGATATTGAATGGAGGGCCGTATCATCATGAATAACATGCCTCCATTCAACAGCAAACTCTCCTTATCCTGCTGAGTTTTCCGCTAAATATAATTTATCAAATACCGTTCGCAGTTCTTCCTCATTCTCCATCAACTGACGCAACTCCGCCAACCGTCCGGCATTATCCGATTGGGGTATCCATAACTTCAGATACCCTCCTTCTGCATATTTATCGGCAAGATGTTTCCGGAAGCGTTCATACTGCTGCTCTTTATCCATCTCCGGATAATGAGACAAACCATACTGTACGGTGCGGCGCAGTGTTACTTCCGGATCAATAATCCGGTCTGCCTCAGCCACTATTTTCCCGTAGATACTTCGCGGAGCATCTCGGTTGGAGGCACGATGATCCTCTATCGCTTCCTTCATCTGCAGCATTTGTTCATCGGTAAACCAACGGTGCAAAGTTTCATCCGCCAACAATATTTTACCCGAAACGATATGATGAAATTCACGTCCCTCGCATAAACCCAAGTCGTGATAAGCGGCAATCGTATAAACCATTGCAGAATCGACTTCATAATGAAGAGCCAGCTTCAGACTTTCTTCGATCACTTTTTCCACATGGTCAATCTGATGTGCTTTATCAAAGCCGGCATATTGCGGGATAATCCTTTCCTGTACGTATCTCTGCAATTCAATAGGTATATTATGAGTCATATTCTGCCCGTATTATTATTTTTTAATCTGGTTATTCCCGATTCATCAGCCTATGGTCCGCCATCTGTTCGAACTTCGTTCCCGGACGGCCATAATTGGCATACGGATAAATCGAAATACCGCCACGTGGAGTAAAGATGCCCGTAACTTCGATATATTTGGGATTCATCAGTTTTATCAGATCTTTCATGATGATATTCACACAGTCTTCATGGAATGCACCATGACTGCGGAAGCTGAACAGATAAAGTTTCAAACTCTTGCTTTCCACCATCTTAATGTCGGGGATGTAGCTGATACGTATTTCTGCAAAGTCAGGTTGTCCGGTTATGGGGCACAGGCTTGTAAATTCGGGACAGTTGAAACGTACCCAGTAATCATTTTCCGGATGCTTATTATCGAAAGCCTCCAATACTTCAGGAGCATAGTCTTGTTTATACTCCGTTTTTCTTCCTAATAAGGAAAGTTGGTCTTTTAATTCAGCCATTGTTTAATATAGTTTTAAACTCTCTTCATATAGAAAAAAACGCAAAACATCTTTCACCTGTCACCATATTCTCTGAAACGGCTTATCCATCGATGGTTCAGTGGTGAAAGATTGATGATTGCAATCTATCACCGATCTTTCATCTTTCACCATCCGGTATTCCTATTATCATCTGGTACTCCTATTATCAAAACGACCGTTGCTTTTAGTCGTTTCCTATAAAGGAATGAAGTGTTTCACCATGATGAAACTCTAGTTTCAAAGCCTTGAAACTAAAAGTTTCGAGCGTATGAAACTATGGTTTCAAGCAATGGAAACTAGAGTTTCAAGCGTATGGAACCAAAGTTTCAAGCGGTTGAAACTTCTTGAAACAACCGGCAATGACTCTATACCCTTGCACATCCCGAAATGAAACGAATGCCAATGATAGAATAGCAAGCATCTATCAGCAAAGATAAAGGTGACAATAAAAAAGCATTCATCGGTTATTATCACCCTATTATCACCATCTATTATCACCCTTTATTCATTCGTAACCAAGTAGTTAACCTCCAAAAGTGACAAGTGACAATAAAAAACACGTTTTTAGTCTCTGTGTAGAGATATTATTGATTCTTCTTTTTTAAATACTTTTCCAGCCCCTCACGACGTAACGTACAGGCGGGACAATGCCCGCAGCCATCCCCCTGAATGCCATTATAGCATGTCAAAGTCTCGTTACGGATCAAATCCAGTACTCCCAATTCATCTGCCAAAGCCCAAGTTTCCGCTTTATCAATCCACATCAGAGGGGTATGAATCACGAATTGTTCATCCATTGCCAGGTTTAATGTCACATTCAAAGACTTAATAAACGCGTCCCGGCAATCGGGATAACCGCTAAAGTCAGTCTGAGAAACTCCCGTCACCAAATGATTGATGCCACGTTCGCGGGCATATACTGCGGCAATACTCAGGAAAAACAGATTACGTCCCGGAACAAAAGTATTGGGGACGCTGCCTGCGGGCTTTTCCTGATCCATTACCATCGTGGTGTCAGTCAACGAATTATGTCCCAATGTTCCTATGAAAGACACATCCATCACATCAAATTCCACTTCTGCCTTTCGGGCTATTTCTCTGGCGAGTTCCACTTCTTTCTGGTGCTTCTGACCATAAAGGAAACTCAAAGCGTACACTTTCTTAAAGTTGCGTTTCGCCCAAAAGAGGCAAGTGGTGGAATCCTGTCCGCCACTGAACACAACCAATGCAGTCTCTCTGTTCATCATAAAATTCTCTTTATATTCTCAGCCTTCGAAGCAGGCCGGAAGAAGTCGTTTCATTAAATATCTTTGACTTTCAGCACGTTATAAGAAATATTAGTATCGTACACGTCGCTGCCGTCTACCTTCTTAATCACTTTCACCACACGGATAGTCACCGGAAGGATGATAACCTCGTACATAGATTTCAGTACGATCTGAAGTCCCATCATGATAAGCAGTTCTTTCCAGGCAATGATGCCTCCGAAAGCTATCGGGAAGAAAATCAACGAATCGGCAGTCTCGCCGACAATCGTTGAGAGAATAGCCCGGGCAGAGAAGTTCCGCCCCTGACTGGCAATCTTCATCTTACTCATCACATACGCATTCAGGAATGAACCGACAAGGAAAGCCATCAAACTGGCTGCTACGATGCGGGGAGCCATACCGAATACAAAATCGAAATGCTCTTCGCCTTCCCAGAACGGAGCAGCAGGTATCGCAACAGCTATCAAGCCAAGCCCTACCACAAAGAAGTTCATGGCAAAACCACTCCAGATAATAAGACGTGCTTTCTTGAATCCCCAGACTTCGGCGATACAATCATTAATGATATAAGAAATAGGAAAAACCAATAATCCGGCTGTGACAGTCAAACTGCCGACCTGAATTACTTTCGTTTCAAGAAGATTGGCTG
>ERZ791671.1297-NODE-1297-length-9400-cov-2.18587_pt1 | contig 9400 bp, 7 predicted proteins | sample MGYA00510052_ERZ791671 | MGnify/ENA primary metagenome ERZ791671 (study PRJEB30046, sample SAMN00715231) | human gut metagenome | study: EMG produced TPA metagenomics assembly of the A metagenome-wide association study of gut microbiota in type 2... | reverse complement strand
CGGCAAGAACAAAGGCTGTTGTAGCAAATGTTGAACCATCTACAGCAACAGATATTCCTGATGCAGTAGATGTGGCAGCTAAAGCAAGTGAAAATAAAGGCAATACATCCGGTGATAATTCCGCTGTTGGTGGCACAGGCCCTGGATCAGGTGGCGGTCATGGTACCGGTGAAGGTACTGGCGTTGGTGATGGTAGAGGCCATGGTACTGGTACAGGTGATGGTACCGGTGAAGGTGATGGTCATGGTACAGGTAAAGCAGCGTTCAATGTAGAGGGCTTTTATGCAGCTGTAGATAGCCAAAAACAAATTCCTTATGCGGCTATTAAGCGTAAAATGAACGTAGATGTTACAATTAATGTAATGGCTAAATTAGATACTAATGGTAATTTAATAGACGTATATCCAACTAGTGGTGGGGATGAAATATTTGTAGAAGCGGCTCTTGATGCAGTGCGACGAGCGACTCCGTATCCAAATGAAACAGGGGATATACAACCAGTAGAAGTTCCTGTACACTTTGTAGTACAGGCCGATGGCGAAGATGAAGAAGAATAAATATATCTAAGTAATAAAGGAGATAAATATGAAATCTATTATTTTATATTCTTCCCTTACGGGAAATACTAAAAGTGTAGCGGAAGCAATGGCTTCCGTTATGCCTGAAGGTACACCTTGCGTTCCTGTAAAAGATGCACCTGAAAATTTAGCTGATTATGATACAGTATTCGTAGGTTTCTGGGTGGATCGAGGCACAGCGAATAAAGAAGCGGCAAAATTGATTGAAACTTTAAAAAATCCTAATGTAGTATTCTTTGCTACATTAGGTATGTATGCTGATTCTGATCATGCGCGTGAAAGTATCGAAAAAGCATCTGAATTATTGCCTAACAAAGAAGCTCTTGTAGACGGCTTCGTATGCCAAGGTAAAATCGATCCTAAAGTAATCGAAATGATGTATAAAATGTTCCCCCCTGGATCTGCACATGGTCAAAGCCCAGAACGCGATGCGTTACATAAAGCGGCGGAAACTCATCCAGATGAACAAGACTTTGCAAATGCAAAAGAATTTACAAAATCTGTACTTGCAAAGTTGCAAGCCTAATTTCTGAAAGGGGATTGGAGTATGAGTTTAGCAAGTTTCTTTGAATCCATTCCGGAGAAACAACGCAATCTACAACTAGGTTTAGAATGCGATAATCCGATGAGTGGTGCATTTCCTCATAAACGTGTTGTACATGCAGGTCTCAATGGTACGCTCGTTTCTCCAAAAGAAACACAAGCCGTTTGGGATTCGTTAATGAATGGCACTCCTAAAAAGGGCGAAATGCAATGCGCTTACATTCATATTCCGTTTTGTAAGACAAAATGCACATATTGTGGCTTCTTCCAAAACGGTACGAGTCAAAGTGTTGAAGACCAATATATTGATGGTCTTATCAGTGAATTAAAGCTCGCTAGTGAGCGTTCGAGATTAAAAGATGGTTTGATCCATGCCGTATTTATCGGCGGTGGCACACCAACATCTTTATCACCTACAAATTCTGAAAGATTGCTCAAAGCAATTAAAGCGTACTTGCCGTTGGCAAACGATTATGAGCTTACCTTAGAAGGTCGTATTCACGATTTGATTCCTGAAAATCTTGAAGTTTGGATGGCAAACGGCGTCAATCGTATGTCCATTGGCGTGCAATCTTTCAATACAGAAGTACGTCAAATGGTAGGCCGTTTAGATACGAAAGAAACCGTATTAGAACGACTAGCTGCTTTGAAAGCTTATGGTCAATGTTCTGTTGTTATTGACTTGATCTATGGTTTACCTGGTCAAACTATGGAGGTGTGGGAACAAGATTTAGCAGATTTGGTAAGCTCTGGCGTAGATGGTGCGGACTTATATCAATTAAATGTATTTGATGGTAGTGATCTCAATAAAGACATTACAAACGGCAAAGTTCCAGCTGCAGCCACAACAGCGATGCAAGGGGATATGTTTGAATTTGGTCGTAAATACCTTGATGAACGTTCCTATCGTCGATTGAGTGCCGCTCACTGGAGTGCTAATAACCGTGAACGTAGCTTGTATAACACTTTAGCTAAATCGGGCGTTCCAATGTTCCCATTTGGTAGTGGTGCAGGTGGTAACGTCGATGGCTATGGCATGATGTTACATCGCGCATTAAAACCATATGAAGATATGGTAAGCCGTGGTGAAAAACCGTTTATGGCACTAATGAAACAAAGTGAATTACAACCTATCGTTAATCAAGTAGTAAGCCAACTAGAACAAGGTTTCCTCAATATTATGAGCTTAGTAAAGATGGATTCAAGATTAGATGAATTGAACTGGCTCTATAAATTATGGGAAGAACGAGGCCTTGTTGTTTATAATGGTTTACTTTACAAATTGACTGCAGCCGGTGAGTTCTGGACTGTAAATCTTACACAAAGTACATTAGAAGCTGTTGAATATATCTTGACTGGTAAGAACTCCTTCGCTGTAGAAGCAGTAGCGGCTCATACAAAAACAACTTCTAAAGAGAATCCTAATCAACAAGTACGTGGTATTGGTCAAGGAAAAGCGAATATCTCTGTGCCAACGGATGAGGATTCTGAGACACAACGTAAAGAGGCTCTTATTACTAAGGCGAAAGCTGAAATTTCCAAGAGCGGTGCTTCTGGAGAGTCTGCAGAACGAATGGTGCAAGCTATGTACAATTTGAGCGCTGACGAAATTGAATATATGATGGAACGTATGATGTCCTAAACTATTATGTTACACCTCAATTCTAACAACCTCTGGGAATAACTAATTTATAATAAACAAGACATAATACGTAACATATAGGTGCTCTTTGTAGTACAAAGTAACCCCAGCCTTTGGTCTGGGGTTTACTTTTTATAGCGTGAAAGGTATTCTGTAGATATAAGACTTAAAGGGCTTTAAACAGTATAAGAATAGATATACAAACCTATAAGGCTATAAAAACTGATTACTGTTAAAATCATAAATTGATAAGAAAGATATTGAATCTATAAGATGTAAAGTAATATTGCTTATATAGCTAATTGTAGGCTTAGGGGGTTAGTATGAGTACATTTCCTCAAAAAAAGATAGATATATTAGGTATTGGAGCTAGTACATTAGACCGTTTTATCGTGGTTGATCATTATCCAACAGGTCGTGAGGTGCAGCAAGTTTTATCCTCGACCAACGATGGTGGTGGACCTGTAGCTACAGCATTAGCTGTTGCAGGTAAATATGGTGCACGTACGGCCATGATTGACAGTATCGGTGACGATATGGTGGGGCAGCATATTTTAGATGATTTCAAAAAATATAATGTTAATACCGATGCTATTCATATTGAGGGACAGGCAAAAAGTGGTGTTGCTACAATCCTCGTAAAGCATAGCACTGGCGAGCGTGCCGTATTTTTTGAACGCTCTACTGCGCCAGAGCCAATATTTTTAGATGCTCATAAGCAATTAATTAAAGAATCTTTCATTTTACATGTCAATGGACGGCATCGACAATTCATGTGTTCTGCCATGGCATTAGCACAAGAGGTTGGTACTATTATCTCCCTCGATGGAGGTGCACAGCGCTACGATGAAGAGATGAAATCTATTACAGAGGCAAGTCATATTGTTATTGTTGCTCGTGATTATGCTGAAAAGTATACGGGCACTACTAATTTAGAAGAGGCATGCCGTATCATTCATGAACGTGGCGCACTTATTGCAGGGGTTACGGATGGCGCTAATGGTAGTTATTTCGTATGGCCTGATGGAACTTTCTATCGCTGCCAGGCATTCCCTCAAGAACATGTAGTTGATACAACGGGGGCTGGAGATAGTTTTCATGGTGCATTTCTTTCAAAGCTTGTTACATTATTGCGTGAGTTAGCCCCGGTGGAAGGGTTAAAGACCTCTACATATGGTATAGATTTATTACTACATTGTGGACATTCTGATTTAGAAAAGGCTGCTATTTTTGCGTCCGCTGTAGCAGCTTTAAATACGCAAGGGATTGGTGGCCGTAGCCCTTTACCAAGTTTACAAGTTGTACATAAGTTAATGGGATTGGAGTAAATCAGTATGTGGCACGATATTTCCCATTCTCATGTACAACGGTATATGCAACAAAATCCCTATCGATTATTAGCGTTTAGCTTTCTAGGCGTCATGATTATAGGTACCCTATTGTTTATGTTACCGATGGCGAGTGCTCAGGGGCAAACGACGGCTCTTGTGGATGCCGCTTTTACAGCTGTATCTTGTGTTTCTGTAACAGGGCTGGCCACTGTAGATACTTATTATCATTGGTCTTTATTTGGTAAGATTGTAATGGTTATCCTTATTCAGTTAGGTGGGTTAGGAATTGTATCTTTCACAACCATAATTGCTTTGCTTTTAGGTAAACGAGTAGGCCTTAAAAATCGTGTGCTTTTGTCTGAGGACGTCGGGCAAGATGGTATGACTGGTTTATTACATATTACGAAAAAGTTAACGCTTTATACCTTTGCTATTGAAATTGTAGGAGGCATAATCTATACGATTCAGCTATATCCCTATATTGGACAGGCTGCATTGTATACAGGTATCATGCAAGCTATTTCCACCTTTTGTAATGCTGGATTTGTATTTTTTGATAATGATCTACCGTATGCCATGGTAGGGGACATATTATTTAATATCAATACAGCCGTGCTATTTGTGATCGGTGGTTTTGGTTATTTAGCGGCCTTTGACATATGGTCACATCGTAAGGTGCGACGATTTGTTGACTTAAAACTTCATACTAAGATTATGTTAGTAGGCACAATGACTCTTATTCTACTAGGGACCGTCATTTTCTTAGGAGTGGAATGGTCAAATCCAAAAACCTTTGGGTCATTACCGATTTGGAATAAAATAATGGCCTCTTTATTTCAATCGATTACGCCGCGTACAGCTGGGATTGCAACGGTTGATTATAATGCATTACATCCAATTACTTTGTTTGTTACCATTATTCTCATGTTTATTGGTGCCGGCCCAAACTCTACCGGTGGAGGGGTTAAAATTAGTACCGTAGCAGTAACCATACTTGCATCGCGTACCTTGTTTAATAACCGTCCAGATACAGAGATTTTTGAACGTCGTATTTCATTAGTAACCGTGCTTAAAGCCAACGGGATTATATTTTTATCGCTCCTTCTTATTTTAATAGCCACATGTTATCTGGCCTGGGATGAGCCTTATGATTTTATCCGATTGTTATTTGAGGTTACGTCTGCCTTTGGGACTGTAGGCCTTACAACGGGAATTACGCCTGATTTATCTGAAAGCAGTAAATGGGTGCTGATGCTTGTTATGTTTACCGGTCGTGTTGGTGTTATGACCGTTATTGGTACATGGGCTCTTAGGACATCACCAACGAAGCCAATTGGGTATGCAGAAGAGAATGTATTGTTGTAATTGAGTAGAATAGTTAGCCTATCAGGAGATATAGCATGAAATATAAAACAATAGCTGTCATTGGTCTTGGACAATTTGGTACGACCATCGCCAAGATGTTAGCCTCTATGAATCATGAGGTTTTGGGTGTAGATATTAATCCAGAAATTGTACAAAAGGTTTCCCCCTATGTCACACATGCTATCGTAGCAGATACTACTGATGAAGAGGCTATTAAAGCCTTAGCTTTGAGCCAATTTGATATAGTTATTGTTGCTATTGGGGATAATATCCAGGCAAATCTTATGACTTCGATGTTATTGAAAGAAATGAAAATGCCTCATGTGGTTTCGAAAGCTGAAAATGCACTCCAAGGTAAGATGCTCAAGAAGATGGGGGTCGATATGGTTATCTATCCAGAATACGATGTAGCACAACGATTAGCTCAATCGTTGACACGAGAACATGTAATGGATTACCTACAGCTATCTAAAAGTATTAGCCTTATTGAAGTAGATATGCCAAAATTTTTGGTAGGCACTTGCTTGAAAGATTCTAATCTGCGTGAGAAATATAATCTTAATGCTGTAGGAATCAGGCGTGGGGAGGATTTAGAAGTCCCTCCTAATCCGTTTACGATTCTTTCAGCAGAGGAAAAACTATTAATCATAGGAAATAATTCTGATTTAGATGCATTAACAGTGTAGTAAGTATACGAAAGAGATATAAATATATCGAAAAAATATGATATAATAAGATAGAATTCAGTATAGGCCATACGTATTCGTATGGCCTTTTAATATAGAAATGAAGGTTATTATGACAGAGGAACAATATATAACGGCGCTGACCAATAACCCACATGGGATTCGAAATATTCCAAATCCTACAGAAGCTATGCAACTTACATGTGTGGGGCAAAACGGCATGTTGTTACAATATATTAAAGAACCTACTCAAAAGGTTATTGAAACGGCGCTTTCACAAGCACCACGAGCTATACAATTCGTTGAAAATCCTACAGAAGAATTGTTAAAAGCCTTAGTGGAAAAAGATTGGGCGGTTTTAGAATATATCGACAATCCGTCTGATACATTAATAAAAAGTGCGTTAGCTCAATCAGGTTGGGCTATTCGCTATATTGCGAACCCATCTGAAGAATTGCAATTAGAGGCGGTGAAGGCGAATTATGATGCCTTACAATATATCAATGCTCCAAGCGAAGCTGTGCAGTTACAAGCCGTGCAAGAGAGTTACTTAGCCTTGCGCTACATTGATGAGCCTAGCGTAGCTGTACTAGAAGCAGCAGTAAAGCAAGATCCACAGGCAATGCGTCAGATTACAAACCTCACTAAGAACTTGGCCTTGCATTTATTTAAGGTAAGTGCGGCTATCGTCGGTTATATACCTAATACATTGGGCGTTACGGTAGACGAAATCAAAGATATAATTCTAGATGCCATTTCTAGCGATACCGTTGATGAAGACTATGTACGCGAGTTAATCAACAATAAAGCTATCGGTGGACGTCAATCCAAATGGCCTATTGATATATTGTCACTTATTGATAGGTATGGTACTAGAACTGTTAAGAAAATTGCAGTAGGCGAATATTTGAGATATTAGAACGGAGATACAATGAACTTTATAGATACAATGGCAAGCGTTGAGTTAGTGCTTGCTGCTAATCAAGTACCCTTGCTCGTCGGTGAGACGGGTATAGGTAAAACCTCTCTCGCAGCGCGCGTTGCAGAGGTACATAATTGGGAATTAGTAACTATTGACGGAAACCTCTTAAAAGAAGGTGAAATTGGTGGCTTGCCTACAGTAGAAACGGTGACTCATACGGATGGTCATGGTAATAGACGGGATGTGAAAACTACAGTATACGCTGTGCATCATACATTGGAACATGTGGCACAAGCCGTAGATAAAGGGCGCCAAGTATTGCTGTTTATCGACGAAATTAACCGCGCAGAACATGCAGTTCAACAAGAGTTGATGAACCTTATTCTAAACCGTGAAATTAATGGCTTTTCTTTAAGTGATCAAGTGCGCATCATCGCCGCTATGAACCCTGAAGATTCCTTTGATTACCAAACCATCGATATGGATCCGGCACAACAAAACCGATTCGTATGGCTTTATATGAATGCTGATTATATGCAATGGATTGACTGGGCTATTGGTGCTAGTATTGAAGAAAAGGTTATTGAATTTATTTCTTCCTATCCAGAATATTTAAATCAACGTCACGAAGACGATATCGATGCTACACCTCGTTCCTTTGAACGCGTGTCCGGTCTGTATAGAATTTATAAGAATCAAGAGGGCACAAGCTATAGTCGCGACGTATTTATGAATGTTATCCGCGGTAACGTAGGTAAACTCATTGCGGAGGCTTTTGTAAACTTTATCGAGTCTGACCAAGAACCTCTTATTACCTTTGATGATGTATTGGCGGCGGTTCAAAAACCAGGTGCTATTATGTCTATGGCTGAGCAGATTAAAGGTGAAAGCCCAACTCGTCTTTATGTAGCAGCAAAAAATATGTTGCATCGTTTAAATCGCAATAGCAATGCGCAGGAAGTACATCATTTTGTGGAGTTTTTAACCTTGTATCCAGGGGATTTGCGCGTAGCGGTTATGAAAGATCTTCGTAACACGTATGAGCGCGTTTACGCTTATGTTATTGAAGATGACCTTTTTGTAGATACTTTTTTTGACGCGCAAAAATAATTTTATGTCCGTAGTTAACCAAATCGAAGCTATCTATATAGATAATCAACTGTAGTAAATTATTAGTTATGAGGTTAATTGATATATAGCATGTGACATATATTAAATTTGTTTTCTAAAGAAAAGGGGGTGTAAATATGCAACGAAACTTAGATAAGGATGATATACGTGATGCTTCGGATTTGCTGACTCATATCGATGGTTGGGAAAAGACGGGTTCTTATGATGCGGAAGCTATCGAGGCTCTTGATCGATGGCATGCGAAACGAGAGCGCATACATCGCGAAGCAGAGGCTTTGTATACGCAAATATACGCATCCTATGAGGCATATGTAGATAGCTATGAAGAACAACATCATAGCATGGCGCCTGAACGTATAGCGGCAGACCTTATGAACCACAATATGTCGGATAGCCATATTGGTACTATCGGGCGTGCTCTTGAAGACGTACAAGTGGAGGGGACAGACCTCTCCGTTATGCAGCAAGCGGTAATGACACCTGCCTATGAGCAACGGTTGTGGAATATATTGCATGACGTAAACAGTCTGCTCCTTGAAGAGGACCAATTCTTTGGTTACTTTTACTTACAAATGACTCATCGCATTCGCTTTGATATGTCCAGTGCTTTTGGTATTAATCTTAAACAGGGCGGATATGTATTATATGTAAATCCCTTTATCTTGTTACGCCAATCGCCTGATGTGATGAAGGATGGTATTAAGCGTGAAGTTCTTCATATTATTTTTGCTCATTTGATGCGGGTAAAATCACTGAGCCAAGGCTTTCACAAAACAGCGGTCCATATGGCTATGGACATGGTCGTAAATGATTACCTTGAACATGTAGACCGTGATGCCGTAACGGTAGCCAATGTAAATGCGCGCTTTGGTTTGTTATTAAAGCGTTTTCGTACCATTGAATACTATGCGAAGGCTATTGATAAGGTTATGAAAGAAAAACCAGACCTTTTTGTGCCTATCGATAGCGCGGATACAGCGGTTGATCCTCAAACTAGCCATGATATTTGGGATGAATCTGATTCTATTGATACAGATACGATGGACCAAATCACGGAGCGCTATATCAACGAAGCCTCAAAGGGTGATATGGAAGGCTATGTGAAAAGTTTTATTGATACATTCCAAAAAACGCGACGCGCTTTGCCGTGGTATTTTTATCTCAAAAAGTTGATGGGCAAGGTAGCGAGTGGATACAAAAAA
>ERZ791671.1291-NODE-1291-length-9418-cov-6.31112_pt1 | contig 9418 bp, 9 predicted proteins | sample MGYA00510052_ERZ791671 | MGnify/ENA primary metagenome ERZ791671 (study PRJEB30046, sample SAMN00715231) | human gut metagenome | study: EMG produced TPA metagenomics assembly of the A metagenome-wide association study of gut microbiota in type 2... | reverse complement strand
TTAGGCATTTCCTTTTTCTTCGGAGAAAGCTGGATTGTCATACGCTTACCTTCAAGTACCGGCATCTGATCCACCTTTGCAAAATCTTCAAGATCGTTGGCAAAACGAAGCAATAACACTTCACCTTGTTCCTTGAAAAGGATGGAACGCCCCTTAAAGAATACATATGCCTTCACTTTATCCCCGTCTTCCAGGAATCCTCTGGCATGTTTCAGCTTAAAGTTGTAATCATGATCGTCAGTCTGCGGTCCGAAACGGATTTCCTTTACGTTCACTTTTACCTGCTTCGCTTTCTGCTCCTTCTGGCGTTTCTTTAATTGATAAAGAAATTTAGAGTAATCAATAATACGACAAACAGGAGGTTGAGCATTGGGGGAAATTTCAACTAGATCCAGCTCTTTCTCTTCAGCCATTTTCAAGGCCTGAAAGATAGGATATACTTTCGGTTCAATCTCGTCGCCCACGATGCGGACTTCTTTGGCACGAATCTGTTCATTGATTCTATATTGCCCTTTTAAAGTGTCATTCTTCATTAAAAACGTTTACTTCCTAGTTTGATTTTTTTATTGTTCTACTAAATATTTATCATGAAACGGCTGCAAAGTTACCATTTATTTATCATATTCTGAACTTCTTCGTTCAAAATTTTAGCAAATTCTTCAAATTTCATGGTTCCTTTGTCACCTTCGCCTTGTCTACGAACAGAAACTTCTCCATTTTCTGCTTCTTTTTCGCCGACAATCAGCATATAAGGAATACGTTTCATCTCATTATCACGAATCTTACGGCCGATCTTCTCGTTACGATCATCTACAATCGCACGGATTTCGTGTATCTTCAGATACATCTTCACCTGCTCTGCATATTCATTGAACTTCTCACTGATTGGCAGAATAACGACCTGTTCCGGTGTCAGCCACAATGGGAATTTACCCGCAGTATGTTCAATCAGTACGGCAACAAAACGTTCCATTGATCCGAACGGAGCACGGTGAATCATTACCGGGCGATGCTTCTGATTGTCAGAACCCATATATTCAAGTTCAAAACGTTCCGGCAAGTTGTAGTCAACCTGAATCGTACCCAGCTGCCAACGACGACCGATAGCGTCTTTCACCATAAAGTCAAGTTTAGGACCATAGAAAGCTGCTTCTCCATACTCAATCTTAGCAGGCAATCCTTTTTCCGCACAAGCCTCGATAATAGCCTGTTCAGCCTTTTCCCAGTTATCATCGCTACCGATGTACTTTTCACGGTTCACTTTATCACGCAAGGATATCTGTGCTTCAAAATTCTGGAAATCCATAGAACGGAACACGATAGATATGATATCCATCACACGAAGGAATTCATCTTTCACTTGTTCCGGACGGCAGAAGATATGCGCATCATCCTGTGTAAAGCTACGTACACGAGTTAAACCGTGTAACTCACCACTTTGTTCATAACGACAAACCGTACCAAATTCTGCAATACGCAATGGAAGGTCCTTATATGAACGTGGGAAGTTCTTGTAAATTTCACAGTGGTGAGGGCAGTTCATTGGTTTCAAGAAATACTCTTCACCCTCTTCCGGAGTATGAATAGGCTGGAATGCATCCTTACCATATTTTGCATAGTGACCTGAAGTCACATACAGCAATTTATTACCAATTGGCGGAGTGATTACTTCCTGATAATCGTAACGTGTCTGAATACGACGCAAGAACTCTTGCAGACGCAGACGCAATGCAGTACCTTTCGGCAACCACATAGGAAGTCCCTTACCTACAGTTTCGGAGAACATAAACAACTGCATCTCCTTACCGATCTTACGGTGGTCACGCTTCTTCGCTTCTTCCAGCAATACCAAATATTCATCCAGCATTTTCTTCTTCGGGAACGTGATACCATAAATACGAGTCAGCATCTTACGATCTTCATGACCACGCCAGTAAGCACCAGCCACTGAAGTCAACTTGATAGCCTTGATCGGAGCAGTCGTCATCAAGTGAGGACCACGACAAAGGTCAGTAAATGCACCCTGGGTATAAGTTGTAATGTGTCCGTCTTCCAGTTCAGAGATCAATTCACATTTGTATGTTTCGCCACGATCGCCAAACATTTTCAGAGCATCTGTCTTTGCGATGCTTTTTCTGACTACCTCTTCTTTCTTTGCAGCCAGTTCCAACATTTTAGCTTCAATGGCTGGAAGGTCGCTTTCTTTAATCACAGCTTCACCCGGATCCACATCATAGTAGAATCCGTTCTCGATAGCCGGTCCGATACCAAACTGGATACCCGGATAAAGTTCCTGCAAAGCTTCCGCCAGCAAGTGTGCACTTGTATGCCAAAACGCATGTTTACCTTCTTCATCATCCCATTTATAAAGAACAAAATTAGCATCTTCATTAATAGGACGTCCTAAATCATAAGTCTCGCCGTTCACTCCACATGCCAGCACTTCCTGTGCCAGACGCGAGCTGATACTTTCAGCAATCTGTAAACCGTTCACTCCTTCGTTATACTCACGAACGGAGCCATCGGGAAATGTTATCTTTATCATAATATGATGATGTTATATTTTCATAATGAGAACGCAAAAGTAACGAAATCTTTTGAGTTTTCTATTTTTTATCAAAAAAATGTTATTCTGTCTGATCCGTGAAACGCTTGATCACGTTGTAAGCAGAAACAACTCCTAGTTCACCGGCCTTGCTCAAATCTGAGATTCCCGCCTTATTATTACCCAGGAAAATATGTGTAAGTCCCCGGTTGAAATAAGCGTCAGCAAAGTCCGGAGACAGCTGAATCGCCTTATCGTAATCGACAATCGCAGCCCTGTAATCTTTCAGCATAGCCGCCACATTGGCACGGTTATAATAAGCGTAAACGAAGTCCGGAGCCAGAGTTATCACCTTATCCAGGTCCTTTCTGACAACTTCATAATCCACCGCACTCACTTCCTTGACAGCAGCGCCACTCGGCATATCCGCTTCGGCAGCCTGTTCAGCCTTCTGATATTCCAGTTGTTTGCAACGAATCAGTGCACGCATGAAATAGGCCGGGAAGAAATCTCCGTCCAGCAATATCGCCTGAGTCAGGTCGGCAACCGCACTGGAGAAATCCTGTACCAGATAAAAGTCAATGGCACGGGCAAAACGCTTCGGAGCACTCTTGTCATCGTCCACAATAGCCGATGTATGCGCATCAATCAGGGCAAAATGGAATTTCACCTGTTCTTCCGTCAGCGGGGCCTCCATATTTGTAATACGGATACGCTTCGGAAGTACATTCGACAGATTCAGGTCTTCAATAAACTTATGGAAATTCACCGAACGCTTCACTTCGCTCGACTTTTCATAATAAGTCAAGGCAAACATCGGTTCCAGTTTTATGTTCACATTCTTATCCTGTACGCGTCCGCGATAATCACTTGTATAGCGTTGATCCGCTTCAGAATCATCGGCAATCACAATCTTGCGATAGTTGTTCATGTTCTTGTCAGACTTCTTACGAGTTTTTCCTTCCTCGCTTTCGTCACCGTTCTCGCCGCTCTGGTTTTCTTTATCCTTATTCTGATTCTGGGCAACGTCTTTGTTCGTCCCTCCATTCTGCTTGTCAAGCTGAGCCTTCAACAGTTTGAAGTCATCCTGTTCGGCCCCCTTCTTGTCGCCGATCTTCTTGCGGGCTTCCGCACGATGATAATATCCTGCGAGGAAGTTCGGATATTGGTCGATAACTGTCGTATAGTCTTTGATAGCACCCCGGTAATCTCCCGTCTGAGCACGAAGCAACGCACGGTTAAAGATAGCCATCATATTATCAGGTTCCATCTGAATCACAAAATCGAAGTCCTCGATAGCGCGGTTGTCATCCCCGACACGGGCACGAAGCAAACCACGGTTATAATGCCCGATAAAGTTATTGGGATCAATATCCAAAGCCAGGTCATAATCGCTCATAGCACCCCTCAGATTATTCTGATGGAATCTGGCCAAAGCACGGTTTATATAATTACCCGCGTTCTTCGCGCTCAGATGAATCGCACGGTCCAGATCCGATTCCGCTTCTGCATAGTTGGACTGCTGCAAGCGGACAATAGCCCTTGCCGACCATGCGTCCGGATCATACTTATCCAGTTCGAGAGCCGTATTAAAGTCCTTCAGTGCCGCAACCGTATCCTTCTGCTGCAAAAAAACCTCTCCCCTCATCAGATAAGCACGTGTATAGCGCGGAGAAACTTTCAGCAAGCTCTCCAAATCCTCCTTGGCTGCGTCATAATCCTTTTTCTGAATATGAGACAAGGTCAGATTGTGCCACAAGGTGATGTTTTCCGGATCATAATGCAATGCTTTCTGATAATCCTCAATCGCCCCGTCGAATTTACTCTGACGAATCCGTGCCAGTCCACGAACCTGATATGCACCTACTACAAACGGATTCCGTTTGATAGCCTCGTCACAATCCGCTTCCGCTCCTTGATAATCCTCCAGGTTCACCTTTGCCAGCGCCCTGAAAAAATAAGGCTCATACAAATATGGCTTCGCATTAATTACCTGGTTGAAATACTGAATAGAAAGCACGTAGTCCTCAAAATACAGCGCATTGCGGGCAATAGTCATCACCCGCTCCGTATTAATCTGAGCACAAACCAGTGTGGGGAACAGCAATAAAACTGTTAGTATTCTTTTAATCATTGATATTTTATGCTTGTAAACGAAACAAAAATAATGCTTTTCGCTTACTTAACAGGGATATAAACGTTTTTTATCTTTATTTCACCTGTTTCATCTTATATGAACTACGCGCTTTTCCTTTCAGCATCGTATTTAATTTTCCTCTTATCATTTGTTTGCGCAACGGCGAAAGGTGGTCGATAAACATCTTTCCGTCCAGATGGTCGAACTCATGCTGCATCACCCTTGCCAGATAGCCTTCCACCACTTCATCATGCTCTACAAAGTTCTCGTCCATGTATTTCACACGGATCTTATTTCCTCTTTTCACAGACTCATGAATGCCGGGCAGACTCAGACAGCCTTCTTCCATACTGACTTCCTCCCCACCCACTTCGATGATATGAGGATTGATATAAGCTTTATTAAAATCCTTAAATTCCGGATAGTCTTCCGAAAGCGGGTCTAATGTAATCGTAACGACACGGATAGGCAAGCCGATCTGGCCAGTCCCACGCCGTCGGCGTGCACCATTGTTTCAAACATATTCGCGATCAGCTCTTTCAGGTTCGGATACTCCGGGGTTATGTCCTCTGCCACCTTTCTCAAAACAGGCTGGCCATATACATAAATTGGTAAAATCATACTTTATACTCTACTAAAAAATTAAATTATTCTCTGTCTTATTATTAAAAACGTTTACTCTCCAAATATGTTTGCAGAATAATAGTGGCACTTATCTCATCCACCAATGCTTTGTTTTGCCGGTCTTTCTTTTTCAGTCCGGCTTCCAGCATCGTACGGTGTGCGAGAACAGATGTGAAACGTTCGTCCACATATTCTACAGGAAGTTCCGGGAAACGTTTCTTCAATGAACGAACAAAGGGTTCGATGTTCTTCATATTTTCCGAAGCTTCATTATTCATCTGCTTGGGCAATCCTATAATAATCCGCTCTACCGGTTCTTTTGCCACATACTCACCGATAAAGTTCAGAAGTTCATGCGTGGGTACAGTTGTCAACCCGTTTGCAATCAGTTGCAACGTATCGCTCACAGCTATCCCTGTGCGCTTCCTTCCATAATCTATAGCTACTATTCTGCTCATATGGGGTACAAAAATACAAAAAAGACGCTTCCCGTGAAAGGAAACGTCTCTTTTATTCTATTATTTCAACTGTGGATTATTCTTCCACGATAGCAACACGGCTCAACTTAGCGTCATCGTAGAACATATTGCCTACACCACCCTTGTAATCAACCTTCAGTTGAGAAGCAGGTACACCGAATTCGTTCACCATCAGGTCACGTACAGCTTCAGCTCTCTTCTTACTTAACTTCATGTTGTACTCAGCAGAACCAGTACCCTTGTCAGCATATCCTGTAACAGTAAATGTCTTTTCCGGATTAGCTTTGATACCCTTAGCCATTGCTTCGATGTTCATGTACTCTCTCTTGCTGATGTTGCTCTTACCAATGTTGAATACAACAACCAGACGTGGAACGAATCCGCCTTCTTTCTTAACGATTACTTCCGGCTTCTTGTTGCGTGCTTCAACCAAGTCACGTTTCAGAGATTCGTTTTCACCCTTCAGAGAGTTCAGTCTGTTTCTCATGTCGTCCAACTGGCTTTCCGGTACCATCGGTACAGTAGGAACAGCGTTGAATCCGCGTTTTTTGAACTTGTAAGTTACACCTACAGTTACACCGGCCATACCTTCTTTAGAAGTTCCGCCGAATGCATCCTTCATCAAAAGGCCACGCAATTCAAGGTTGATATCCCAAGCATCCGATACACGGAAGCGGTTGATCAAACCGGCATTGATACCTAAGTTTTGTTGATGAGGTTCTGACCAAGAAAGAGCCACACCTGCACCTACGTAAGGAATGAATGAATAAAGACGATCCTCGTTGTAACCGCAGAACATGTTAGAAAGGTTGAAGAGAACATCACCATGGAAGTTAGCCATGTTCCATTTCTGCTTGTAGTAACCGTTAGAATACTTGCCACCTTTTGTATACAAGTCATTAGCACTAGGAGCAGCTCCCTTAGCTTGAAGACCGTTGTATGCGACACGCAATCCGATACCCGGAGTAAACCATTTACCTACGGCAATATCAAGTGCCGGAGCAATGCGTTTTCCGAAATCCGCTTTACCGTCGTTGTCGCCAAAGTACATTTGACCACCAACGCCACCACTAATGAACCAATTGGCCCCAAAACGATTAGTCTCTACAGTGTAGGCTTTACCTTCTGTTTTTCCTTTTTCCTGAGCAGACAGGCACACAGAAGCCCCTACCATTAAAATAAACAATAAACCCTTTTTCATCTCAATTTATTTTAGTAAATAATATAATGCAGTTTGTGTTACGCTATAACCACAACTCTACAGGCTCTAAATCTTAAACAAAGAGATATAAATCTCTACCCTTTTTCTTTAAATTTAGTGCAAATATAGATATTTATTGTAATACACACAAAAAAACTCGTAAAAAAACATTTCTTCGTGATATTTATATGGGATGATAAAAGTGTTGGATAGCCTACAAAGGGTATAGCCAACATTTTTGAAAGAAAAATAAGAGCAAAAAAAATAACCAATGATATCGATTATCATTGGTTATCCCTTATTTTTTCCGCTACCTTATATTAATATACCAGTTTTACATTATCAATCCACAATGAATTTCCGGGTGAACCGACGTAAGCTCCGCCATGACTGGATGTGAACTGGAGATACAGATGAGTCGGCTCATCATTTTCATCCCCCCATGCCACTTCGTGGATAGGCACGCTTTCACCTTTGCTGTTGACTGTATAGTTCTCAGTCACCTGCAGACGCATCATGTGAGGTTTATATTCGGGACGGCTGGTAATGTCTCCATACATAATTTCATACGTGGCATTATTCTTCCAGTCGGTAGAGTGATAGTAATAAGTCACCAACGTTCCGATACGCTTGGCATAAACATTTCCGTTGGCATCCTCCCAGCGTTTCTGCAAAAATAAAATAGCAGCCGGATAATCCTTGCCTGCTACATCTGTAATTTTACTGAAACCGGTAGCACGTATACGTTTTTCCCTGTCGGACATCTTCACTTTATAGTCAAACTGAAGGGCAACCGGCTTCTTGGTAAACGGAATCCCCGTCTGAAGCATCTTCTGCGGGTTCTTGGTACCCTTGATCGGTTCGTGCACAGATCCCGTAAAGATAGAGCCGGCAGCCAATACGGTTATATTGACAAGCCCCAGTACCTTCACACTCTCCATACGCGTATCCAGGCGTGCACAGTAACCGTCTCCCCGTTTCTCCGGAAAAACCGACGTATTTGTCTTGGTAATACCTGCCACTTTCGCCATCACATTCGAAGTCGCCCACGGTGAGCCACCCATATTCTTATACACCTGATCTCCCTTAATTACAGTCGTCGGACCAATCTCATACACATTCTTCGTATTCCCTCCGATAATCCCCGACTCTTTTATCTGGCGGTCCACCCATTGGTCCATATCCCCGAAGGGGACCATCTCCACTTTATGCTGCGCCATCAAAGACAAGGAAGAAAAAAATGCAACGAAGCCTGTCAGAAACAGGCGATGAACCATTTTCTTAATCATCAATACTTATCCTTTCTTTTATAAATTATAGTTCCATTGTTTCAAAGCAAAATCCCAGTTTTCCTCTACCAATCGAATCGTCCGGTCATCATATTTATACTTATTCTTCTTATATCCCTTCTTGCCGCCGACATATTTTTCGATATCTCCTTGTGCTTCGGCGAAGCCGGGGATAGAAAGTGACTTATAAATATTCTCCGTCATTCCCATCGCATCCGCTTCAAAGTCTTCAAACTTCACTTCGATCAGATTGCCTTCCGGAATGAATTTCTTATCCGATTCATACTTATGATACAGCTTTGCATAAATAGAAAGGATATTCTCCTCCAATTGTTCATTGCTGACATCCTCCAGTTTCAGAGGCTGGATTGTATTTGTAAAGAAACTGCGTGTAGATTCAAATACCGTATACGGATTACGCATCAGGTAGATAAACTTGGCGTTCGGGAACATTTTCACCAGTTCTTTCACCCTGCCCGTATGAGGAGGGTTCTTGCTGAGGAATTGCGTACCCTTGGTGTTCCACAAAGAAATCTTGATCAATTTCGTGAATACCTCTTCAAACACTTTCAGTTCTTTGTCCGTGATATCATCAAACAGCAGATACTTGTCCGCATATTCCTGTTGATATTTCGGCAGGAACCAGAAATTATAATAGGTATACGGCATCATGTTCGACAATGCAAACTCTTCCTCCTGCGGAAGATCCACTGCCAGCTCCATATTATCCGTCGGACGCTTGTCCGGCATCAGCCAGCTCATATTCTTCTTGAAGAAAGGCTGTCCCCACATCATCAGATGCGGGAATACGGTCTGATAAGTTGTGTTATACCCAAAATGCTTGTCGCAGGAGAACACGTTATGTACAAAAGTAGTTCCACTCCGCCAGTGTCCCAGAATGAATACCGGATCATGTTCCAGCGGCTGATTGGCCAACAACTTTTCGTAGCGTTTATCCTGCAATGCAGCCAACGGAGAAAGCAGGCGGCACACCGCTTTCGTCAACCGGTACTTGCCTTTATAAGCAGCATCAATATCACGGCCGGCAGTGATTGCCTTAAACGTTTTCCAGTCGGCACCTACCAACGTATTAATCGGAAGTTTATTAAATTCAAGTAATCCCATCGTTCTACATTTTATTTA
>ERZ791671.1289-NODE-1289-length-9433-cov-2.54351_pt1 | contig 9433 bp, 7 predicted proteins | sample MGYA00510052_ERZ791671 | MGnify/ENA primary metagenome ERZ791671 (study PRJEB30046, sample SAMN00715231) | human gut metagenome | study: EMG produced TPA metagenomics assembly of the A metagenome-wide association study of gut microbiota in type 2... | reverse complement strand
TTACAAGCCATGGTGTATTTCTCCGATCACGGTGAAAGTTTAGACAAATCGCATAACCCTGATACATTTGATTTTGTTATGACACATATTCCATTCTGGGTATACCTATCTCCACAATATCGCTCAACCTATCCACAGACTGCTGAGGTACTTGCAAAACACGAGCATCAATTCTTTACTAATGATTTGCTATACGATACATTAGTTGGTCTCATGCATGCTCCAAGTCAACGATATGATGCAACACGAGATTTTAGTAATGCTCAATATCGATTTAATCTACATAACTTAACTACATTACTTGGTGAACAACCATTAGCAAATGATCCTGTTAATGCAAATAAGTAGTCTTTAATTGATATTGTAGCCATTATTTTTCTATTGTATTAAGTTATTTTAATAGTAAAACAACTTAATATAACCAAAAAGAGATGAGTTTAACTCATCTCTTTTTTTCTGCAAGCAAAAGCTCTATATCATTTTCCGTATAAATTCTTATATTCTTTTCTAATAGAGCCTCTACAGTACATCCATGACCATTTTTCAATGTTCTAGTAAAAGTTCCATCATAAATGCACTTATATCCACAGCTAGGACTTTTCGCCTTCATCAAAGCTTGCTTGCAACCATATTTTAGTGCAATATCAACTGTTAATTGAGCACCTCTTACAAACTCATCTGTAACATCAGCTCCATTAACAGTACATATACGTTTACCTTGACGCTCCGCAGGATCACGAGGCGTACTAAGTCCCCCTAACACTTCCGGACATACTGGTACTAATTCATAATATTCCTTTAGAGCCTCTATCGTTTCTATATAATTGTCTTTGCCATCATATCGACAGGGTACACCAAATAGGCATTCACTAATCAATAACTTAGGTTTCTTATTCATAGATTTATCTATCTCTTATATATTTATACGTAACTTATAGTAATAATTTTCACAAATCGTTTTAATTGTATATAAGAAAAAAGACTAACCCAAAGTTAGTCTTAATTGGTGCCGAGGACCGGAATCGAACCGGTACGGTTGTTTCCAACCGACGGATTTTAAGTCCGTTGCGTCTGCCTGTTCCGCCACCCCGGCATGGGTAACGATTGTGGAGGCGGCACCCAGAATCGAACTGGGGAATAAAGGTTTTGCAGACCTCTGCCTTACCGCTTGGCTATGCCGCCATATAAAATTGGAGCGGGAAACGAGATTCGAACTCGCGACCCCCGCCTTGGCAAGGCGGTGCTCTACCGCTGAGCTATTCCCGCATACAGAACCGATAATTACTATAACATAATTATCAATCTGTCGTCAAGGATGAATTAAGTCCATCCTGACTGCCATATAATAATATCAATTTACACATATAGTGTCAATGGTTTTTCCGTAAAGTTCCTTGAAAATATAGCATACAAGAACATCTTTTACCCGAGAAAAGGGGATATACAATCCCCCTTTAAAATGGGCTATTCTTTATTCTTTTGTCTACCTTTACCAGCCCCATCTTCAGCCACGCTAACTTCGGCTTCGATGAATGTTTTCATGTCATTTAGCATATGCATAGATGCATCGATAATAGATAGTCCCATAGTTGAACCTAAGGCTTCATCGATTAGCAGATTATAGTGCAAATAAGGCTTCACCCCTAAGAAGCGACATTGTTCTTTATGTATAGGTTCATCATGTATAGGCTCATCATAAACAGCCGATGGGAACACATAGTCCTTAACTAGCGGATCAATGGTAACCGCCGCTAAAATAGCTGCACCAGTTACTACATTATCAAAGACTACAGCCATGCGATGGCTAGCAGCCCCCAAGATAAAGGCTGTTAAAAATGCAATATCTAAACCACCTGCTACATGAAGCAAGTTCAATACCGCATCACGGCGCTCGCTTTCACTCAAAGTAGACCAATCATCCACAGCAATATTAAATCGATCTACAAAAGAATGAATATGAGCAGCACGTTGCTCTACTGTAGGTCCATATTCATTATGAACGAGAATATCCTCATACGCACAACCTGTGATCGTCGCCGTCGTTACAAGAGAATCTAGAAAGGCCCTCTCCCCTACGTTACCAATCGCCACCACTTGTAATCCATCAGCATGTAATCTATCTGCATAGGTAAAGCCGAGCTCAAGAGCACGCTCTAATTCCTCACGAGAAATAGCAGGTTCTACGCCAAAGAAATGGGATCCTTTTCGAATCACCTGTTGTTCAATATTTGCTAAATCTGCAGTATCTTGTTCAAGACCTAGATTCACCACATGTACAACGGCATTTAATTTAGCTGCAGCCCCTTGTGTAGCTGTTGTTCCCTCATTAAAACGTTCTATGGCATCATAGCTTTCACTACCATGCTCAGTGTTTTGCGGCCCATCTACCAAGTGATCCGCCGCCACAACGAGCACACCATAGCGTAAATGATTTGGTTTAGGGTTTCTAAGAATCCCTGCAAAACGCTCTGCTATAGTTTCTAACGTAGCAAGGCTATAGATAGGCTTTGTCAGATTATCGATACGTAAGCGGCATGCTTCCATGGATGGTACATGCAATGGTTCTATTTTGAAAGTTCTCATGCCTTACCTCCTGTAAGCGCCAAATACATATGAACCGCAAGATCTAGCATACCCATTTGTATGGATCCACCAGAGGCCTCACCTAAACAAAGGCCTAAATCGACATAGGCTTCAAGGCCTAAATTTTCTAAGGAAGATTTTGCCGCTTTTTCAGCGGATAAATGTGAAGCCATCACATAATCCATTACTTGTGGCACCAAAGTTTTAGCCACTAATGCACAAGCCGATGTATTAAATCCATCGATGATAACTAACCCGTGATTTGCTGCGGCGCCTAAAATAACACCCACAATACAAGCAAATTCAAAGCCACCTACAGAGGATAAAATCCCAATAGCATCGTCTTTAGGAATATCCTTATATTTCTCCAGTACGTCATGAACAATGCGTTGCTTTAATTTAAGGCGCTCATCGGAAATATTTGTTCCTCGTCCCGTCGCCTCTTCCGCCGTAAGTCCTGCAAACTTAGCGGTCATAAGGGCACTAGCTGTCGTATTCGATATGCCCATTTCACCTACTAAAAATACATTGAAGCCTTCATCAATTTTTTCTTTTACGAGGCGAATACCCGTTTCAATGCCTTCAATCGCTTGTTCACGCGTCATAGCTGGCTCTTCTACGAAGTTTTTCGTACCCATCCCAAGTTTATGAATACGAAGGCCTGGAACCCAACTCATATCCGCATCAATGCCCATGTCGATAACTTCCATTTGAGCTCCACAGTAATTCGCTAGAGAATTAGCGCCAGCCCCCTTAGGAATCAGATAATTCTGAGTCATCCCAACGGTCGTTTCCTTTGGATACGCACTGACACCCATATCGGCCACACCATGATCAGCAGAGGCAATTATCATGCAAGGCTTTGGTATAGCTAACGTCTCTTGATTGGTAGCTGCCCCATATTGAGCCACCATATTTACAAGGCGTCCATATCGTTCCACAGGCGATGCTGTATTCCAGCTATCGATTATATGTCGTTCAATCTCTAGGCTGCGACCTGTAATAGCGCCACAAGTTTCTTGTAACAAACTCATAAAAGCTCCCTTAATCAAATAATATATTTTAGATATTCTTTCTTTTAGTTATTCTTAATTTGTCCCGTTAAATATGGCAATTTATTGCGAATCTCTCGACTTCGTTCAAGATAGCTTTCTAATGCTTGTCCTTCATCATCTTGTGAAAGTATCGCTTTAACATGTTCAATTTCTGATTCAATTTGTGTAAGGCCTTCAATAACATTATGACGATTACCGTAGATAATTTCACGCCACATAGATGGTAGCCCACCAGCCACACGTGTGCAATCGCGGAATCCCCCTGCCGATAGTTTCATGCGCAATTCGCCCAATTCATCGCCACCCGAAACTTGTGTTAGAATAGAGGCCAATAAATGAGGCATATGACTAACCATTGCCAGATATGCATCATGAGCATAAATATCGACAAACTCGATGCGAGACCCTAAGGCACGACCCATGTCAGCTAATTCTTGAGCCACCTCTTCACTATATACATCAGAGGCCTTATCCTCTAGTACAATCCAACCCATACCTTTGAATAAGTTTTTATGAGATACTTCATAACCACCCTTTTCGGATCCTGCCATAGGATGGACAGATACAAAAACAGTCCCCTTAGGAATTGATTCATAAACGGCTCGTACAAAGTTTTCCTTCGCACTAGATACATCGGTTACGACTTGCCCCGGTCTAAATAGATGAGCCGTTTCAGTAAAAAGCCGTGCGTTTGTATCAGGAGGCAAGGAGAACACAACGATATCTGAGTTCTTAATCAATGGTTCAACTGCAGTCCACGCAGCTTTTACCACACCATCTTGAATGGCCGCATCACAGACCTCTTGACGACGTGCATAGCCTACTACCTCATAATCTGTATATTCCTTTAGAGCCTTTGCCAAGGATCCACCTAATAAACCTAAGCCAATAATACCTACGGTCTTACTCATATAAACCTACTTTCATAAACTATCTAGGAATGTATACGCCCTCATATAATGCTACATATAATCTATCAAGCTAATCCCTTTTTCGTATGCTTTCATAAAAACCTCAACAATGAATCTCATACAGTGTTTTTATTATAACATGTTCACAACCACATGGGATAAAATTATAAACATATAACATACAAAAAACGTGCCACCCGAAGGTGACACGTTTCTTTAATCTGCATCCTACCTAAAGAGTACGATGCTAATATTATTTAAATTGATTGCAAAGACTATCAAATAATACTTGGTCAGGTTTAACCACATCTTCAGTCAATGGACGAGGATGTGGACCACCATTTGCAGCAGCCAAGGCTTTTTCAAAGGAAGGTTTAGATGTATTTTGATAGATAAGGCCTGTAACCAAACCATCAGTATCACCCAAAGTTTTAAGCGCTGTTGCACGATCTGTTGGGTCATACCCTTCAGGCAATGCTACTAAATGTTCTTTGAACCAATCGTAACTATTGCGTTTGTTGTATGTAACACATGGGCTGAATACATTGATGAAGGAGAAGCCTTCATGATCCATGGCTTGTTGAATCAAATCAACGAGCTCTTTACGATTCACCATATAGCTTTGTGCTACGAATGTAGCACCTGCTGCAATCGCAGTTTCACAAACGGACAATGGAGACTCAAACGCACCATGAGGAGTTGTTTTTGTAACAAAACCGATGTCAGAACGAGGGGATGCTTGACCTTTAGTCAAACCATATACATGGTTATCCATTACTACGTATGTCATGTTTACATTACGTTTGAAAGCATGAATGGTATGACCCATACCGATAGCGAACGCATCGCCATCACCGGAGAATGCAATAACTTCAAGATCTTGGTTAGCAAGTTTAACACCTTGCGCATAAGGAAGCGCACGGCCATGAGTTGTATGTGCACCATAAGCGTAGAAATAGCCACCGATACGGCTAGAACAACCGATACCGGAAATTACGGCTAATTTTTCTGGTGGAATATTTTTCGCTACTACAGCGTCAGTAATCGCCGCTTGAACCCCATAATGGCCACAGCCTGGACACCAGTTAGGACGAATATCATTTCTGTAATCTTTAGCTGTTGTCATATTATAGGACCTCCTTAATCGCATTTTTCACATAACTTTTTGTGAATGGATTACCATCGTATTTCAAGCAGCTAGAAATCTTATGTTTCTTATGCATGTTGATTTTAAATAAGTTAGCCAATTGACCAGTTTTATTGTGTTCTACAATAACTACTTTTTTCGCAGCATCAAAGAACGGTTGTAATTGCTTTGCTGGGAATGGTTTAATTAAGCGCAATTGTAAGTGATTAACTTTAACGCCTTCTTGATCGAATTCAGCAACGGCTTCTTCAATAGCACCACGGCTAGATGCCATACCTACAACGAGTACATCTGCTTCGTCGTATTTAGCATTGTTCAAGAATGGTTCATAGTTATCAGCTACAGTTTCCAATTTGCGGAACCGTTTATCAGTTTGCGCTACGTGCATTGTAGGCGCTTCTGCTGGTTTACCTTCTTCATTATGCTCTAAACCTGTGGAAAGGAAAAGACCATTTTTCATGCCTGGAATTGTACGTGGAGAAATGCCATCTTCAGTCAATTCAAAGCGTTTGAAGTAGTTAGGTTGTACCAATTCAGGAAGATCGGATTCCTTCATCATTTTACCGCGATTAATAGGTACACGATTCAAATCGAAGGAAGGAACGGATTGTTTATTCAAACCTTGTTGTAAGTCAGGCATAAAAATAACTGGACATTGATACATTTCTGCCAAGTTGAAAGCTTTTTGAATTTCATAGAAGCATTCTTCGATAGATGTTGGAGAAATTACGATACCAGAGTAGTCGCCGTGTGCATTGTAGCAAGCCGCATCAATATCGGATTGTTCAACTTTTTTAGCCATACCAGTGGATGGGCCAGAACGTTGAACGTCGATAACAACCATTGGCAATTCAGCCATGGAAGCCATAGACAAGGATTCTGCCATCAAGGAAAGGCCTGGACCAGAAGTACATGTGAAACCACGAACACCTGCGTATACACCACCCATAGCTGTCATACATGCTGCGATTTCGTCTTCTGTTTGAACAACAGTTGAGCCCAACTTATCCATAGTTTTAATCATGTATTCCATAACTTCGGATGCGGGCGTAATAGGATATGATGCCATGAAACGGGAGCCCGCAGCAATAGCACCAAGAGCACATGCTTCGTTACCTAATAAGAACATTTGATCTTTCTTACCAGGCGCTGGCAATGTATCGATCTCAACATCGCCTAACTTTTCCATTACAAGGCTATGACCATCATCGAAAGCAGCCAAGTTTTTATCTATAATCTCTTGGGATTTCTTTGCAAATCTCTCAGTAATAGCATCTTTAAACATCTTAGTATCAAAACCAAGAAGCGCTACGGACATTCCAAGTGCTACGATATTACGCATCAACAAGGAGCCTTGTTTCATTGCTGTTTCAGAGATAGGCAAAGATAAACAATTAATCTTTGTACCTTCAAATTTAGAAAAGTCTGGATTAACTTTGCTATCACAGATGATATATCCACCATCGCGTACTTCGGAACCGTGCATATCAACGGTTTCTTGATCAAGAGAAAGCAAGAAGTCTACCCCTTCACCAATGGACATAATTTGTTCCAATGCTACGCGCAATGCGAATGTAGTATGACCACCTTTGATTCGAGATGCAAATAAACGTTGGCTATACAAAGAGTAGCCTTCTTTAGCAAGGATTGTGGCCATAATTTCGCCGCAACTCTCGATACCTTCACCTTGTTGGCCGCCCATTTTCCAGATAAAATCTTTACGTTTTTGCAAGAGATTCACCCTCCTTAGGATAAAAATTACACTGCTGACAAGAGTCTACCTTACTATTTTAATGTATGTATAGTACGAACCTGTCTTATATCGTCATTGTATCATGTATATTTTAGGTTTACAATGTATCATTTCACATAATAATAGGTATAAATTAAGCTATTATAACTAAAAATTATAAGAGAAAAAGGATACCACTTTTTAAGTAGTATCCTTTTAGTATTTATGCTTATCGTTTTATATTCAGACGGCAAAAAAAGAGTCTATATAAAATTATATAGAATATTTATTCTCGAATCATCTAAAATATTTATTTCGTAACACCTCTTGTTGTCGCTCTTCAGTGAAGAATATTTCTTCTAAACATAAACCTTGAGCAGGTGCAGTTTTCCCTATAGCACGCCGGTCTTTAGCAGCTAAATATCCTTTAATAGCCTCAACCTTGCGACGACCAAGACCTATATCTACAAGTAAGCCTGCAATATTACGGACCATATGATATAAAAAGCCATCACCGATCACAGAAATCGTCACCTGTGAACCTCGGGACTCAACACGAATTCCCATGATTGTCTTTACAGGATCCGCAGGAGTTGAGTTCGTTCCCTTTAGGGTTGTAAAGTCATGCGTACCTACTAGTTCATTACCTGCAGCCTGCATACGAACAATGTTTAAAGGCTTTTTCACATGCCAATGATATCGCTGCGTCAAAGGATCTGCAATGAGCTGATTATGAATCGTATATACATACTCTTTACCGTATATATTCCACCGTGGCTTCCAATCTAGCGGAATTTCTATCGCTTCTATAACGACTATATCCTTAGGTATATGAGCTATCATGGCGCGAGGGATATTTTCTACGGGTATAGTCCCTGATGTTTGAAAGGTACATACCTGAAATTTAGCATGCACCCCTGCATCCGTACGAGAGGCACCATAAATTTGAATGGGTTCATTACAAATACGTGATAAACCATATTCCAAACAACCTTGTACCGTTAACCCCTTATCATTAGGTTGCTTTTGATAACCTGCTAAATCTGTACCATCATAAGCCACTATGATCTGTATGTTTCTCATAGATCTAACCACCACAATGCGACAAGTACAATAGTTACCAAAACAACAGCGCCAACACCAATATAATCGACATAAGTAACTTGTAATTCCTTCATACGCGTACGGTTGACACCACCTCTATAGCAACGCGCTTCCATAGCGATAGCTAATTCATCAGCCCGTCGAAACGCACTAATAAATAATGGCACTAAAAGTGGCACCATATTTTTAGCCCGTTGAATGATAGAGCCTGTCACAAAGTCTGCACCACGAGCAGATTGTGCTTTCATAATACGATCCGTCTCGTCCAATAAGGTAGGGATGAAACGCAGCGCAATAGTCATCATCATGGCGAGCTCATGAGCAGGAACACCTATGCGACGGAACGGATTGAGCAAGTGCTCGATGCCATCAGTTAAGCGAATCGGTGATGTGGTATAGGTCAACAAAGAAGAAAACAAGATTAAGAAGATCAAGCGTGCCGCCATTCGAAGGCCCATTGCCACGCCATGGTCGGTAATATTAATAATCCCCCATTGAAAAATTGGATTCCCTGGTGTCGTAAAAATGTGAATCCCCATAGTAAATACGATGATAATCCAAAGCGGTTTAATAGCAGACCACATAAGGCGCAATGGCAAACGCGATAACAGCATTGCAAATATGGTAAAACCACCAACAATACCATATGCTAACGGAGAATTCGCCAAAAATATGGCTACAACGAATATGGTAGTAGCAATAATCTTTGCGCGTGGATCCATGCGATGCAAGAAAGAGTTTCCTGGGAAGTATTGACCAATAGTAATATTATTTAGCATGGTTACCTCCTTCGAGAATTGCTTGTACCGCATCATCTACAGATAGTACGCGATTAGACACATCAAAACCTTGTTCGCGCAAATATTCCATGGTAACAGACACTGGTGGAACATCTACACCA
>ERZ791671.1278-NODE-1278-length-9556-cov-3.2445_pt1 | contig 9556 bp, 10 predicted proteins | sample MGYA00510052_ERZ791671 | MGnify/ENA primary metagenome ERZ791671 (study PRJEB30046, sample SAMN00715231) | human gut metagenome | study: EMG produced TPA metagenomics assembly of the A metagenome-wide association study of gut microbiota in type 2... | reverse complement strand
CTTTAGCTATTTCTTCACACGCTAATGCCAAACTAAGAAAATCCGCTCCAGCACCACCGTATTTTTCTTCATAGGGAATTCCTAACAAGCCCAGTCTGCCCATATCGTCCACTAGGGACCGGTCAAACTTTTCCTCATCATCTCGTTCTTTAACGGTAGGTAACAACTTCTTTTCTGCCACATCTTTTGCCAATCTCTGAATGTCTTTATTCATTTCACTTAATTCGAAATCCATATTCTATTCCTCCTGTTATCATTTTACTTTAAAAAAATATGGTCTTTTTGTACGGCTACTAAATAATCACAAGCTGCTTCATAAACTGACTGGATATGTTGTTTCATCAAATTTTGAGCATCTTCGGGCCTATTCCGAAGTATGGCATAATAAATTTTTTCATGCTCATTTAGTGTCAATTCTATTCTCCCTGTATTTCGGTAAAGAAGGCGTATTGCAATTACTTTGCTTTTAGCTCTTAAATTCTCTAGTATTTTCTGAATAATGTCATTTTCTTGAGATTTAAGAATTATATCATGAAATGCTAAATCTTCATCAATAAAACTGTTCCAATCTCGATTTTGAGCCATGATTTTTTCTTTTCCCAAATGTTCTTTCAACAATTGGAGACTATCCCAATTAATGTATTTGCAGGCATTATATGTTGCAATACCTTCAAGAGGTTTTCGAACTTCAAATATATTATATACTTCCAATTCAGTAAACATTTTTACTTTCATGCCACGATTCCGTACATACTGAATCCAGCCTTCGGCTTCAAGTCTTTTAAAAGCTTTTCGGATTGGAGTTCTGCTACAAACAATTTCTTCTGCAATACGTCTTTCTACTAAATAGCTATCTTCTGGATACCTTCTGCACAAGATGTTTTCTTTAATTTTTTCATATATATCATCATACAGCATCTTCTTTCGATCAACGGCATCCACTTAGATTCACCTCCTTGTTAAAGATATCGCTTCCCAGTCATCCTTAGCCTGTTCTGTAATAGCTCTAATTTCTTCTTCTGTTAACTTTTTAAATCTATTCTGCATTGTTAAATAATCTTTAGTCTTACTAAAATCCTTCTTTTGCTGCGTATATATTACTTTTCCTCCCTCGCATTCTGCCAAATTCCATATTCCACAGTCAACAGCTAATTTAGCAATAGATACACTTTTTTCAGTTGGAAACCCCCAACCTGTTGGGCAAGGAGTTAAAACATGAATAAACGCCGTACCAAAATCAGAATATGATTTTGCTTTTTTAAGCTTATTGAAGAAATCTATTGGATACCCTATACTGGCAGTTGCCGCATATGCAACATTATGCGCTGCTACAATTTTTAATAAATCCTTTTTCTTACAAAGACGGTTCTGTATTTTTTTCCCATTCGTCGTTGTCGTAGTAATTGCTCCATATGGTGTTAACCCACTTTCCTGAATTCCCGTATTCATATAAGCTTCATTATCATAGCAAAGGTATGTAATACGCTCTTGCCGATCCATCGCACCCGACAAGGCTTGGATACCAATATCCGCGGTACCCCCATCACCAGCAATCCCCAAAATATGAAAATCTTTCAATCCACTTCTCCTCGCTCCTGCTGCCATACCTGTCATAACTGACGCTGTTGCTGCAAAAGGAGTCGTAATAGCATTTAGATGATATGCCATATTATGAGGATAATTAAAAGATACAGCCGACATACAACAAGCAGGCAGTGCCAACAATGTTTTTTCTCCATAAATTTTCAAAGCCATTCTAACTGCTAAACTGCAACCACACCCCGCACAGGCTTTATGTCCATAAAATAATTCTTTATTGGGTATATCCTGATATGTTACTTGCATTTTCTCCACCTCAAATCCACAAATTCCAAATCATTCTTGCCAGACTCATTGCAGAGAAGCGTTTCAAACATACCTTGAATGGCATTTGTTGAAATATCATGCCCGCTCAAACCAGCGATGAAATTCTTTAATAATGGTTTTTTATCAAGTTTTGCCAAGGCGGCACAAACTTCTGTATAAATTGTTCCTTCATATCCATAAGATATATCTTTTTCCAATACACCAACAGCAGTACAGTTTTTCAACATATTCCGTAGTTCATCAGCTGGGAAAGGTCTTACAAATCGTAGTTTGATAAGCCCCACACGTTTTCCATCATTGCGCATTGTATCGACTACATCCCGTACAGTACTCGTAACACTTCCTAATGTGATTAGAACAGCATCAGCACCTTCAATCTTATAAGCTTCTGCTAAACCATAATATTTCCGGCTAAAAACATCTGCAAATTCTTGATCCACTTTTTTTATAGCATCAGCAGCATTTTCAGTAGCAATATGCTGTTGATATCTGAATTCTGTATGCCAATCCGGTCCTACGGTGATACATTCATTGACTGGATTTTCAAAACTCATACGATTCGTTGTCTGATATTTGGGAAGGAAAAGATCTACATCTTCTTGGCAAGGAACTTCTACCAATTCATACGTATGTGTTAGAATAAATCCGTCCAAATTTACCATAACAGGCAACATAACTTTTTTCATTTCCGCAATTTTATACGACTGGATGATCATATCAAGTGCTTCTTGAGCGTTTTCTACATAAACTTGAATCCATCCCGTATTCAGCATAGCTAGTGAATCCGACTGATCCCCATAAATACTCCATGGTGCTGCTAGAGAACGATTTGCATTCATCATGACAACAGGAAATCTTGAACCTGGAATATAATGTAAAACTTCGCACATATACAAAAGTCCTTGCGACGAAGTAGCAGTAAAAGTACGTACACCAAGTCCGCTAGCACCCATAACAGCTGCTAAGGCGCTATGTTCTGACTCTACCTGTATGTATTCGGCATCCAGTTCATTATTATCCACATATTCAGATAATTTTTCAACAGCTATTGTTTGAGGGGTAATCGGATAGGCTGCAATAACCTCAGGTCTGGATAGTTTGACTCCCAACGCGACTGCTTCATCACCATTGAGAAACCGCAAATCTTTTGTAGCCATTTATTCCACCTCCTCTACCATCTTAATGGCATTGACTTTACATTCGTTGGAACAAATTCCGCACCCTTTGCAGAACTGATAATCAATAGTAAGTACTGGACCACTAATATCTATAACGCCATCGGGACATACAATAAAACACGTCAGACATCTTATGCACTTTTCTGTATTAATAATCGGTTTTTTATTTCTCCAACCAGCATTAATTTCTGTTAATAGCCCAATAGGAACCGTAGCTCCCCTTGGCATTTCTTCATTACAAGTTGGCTCTTTATATGTTGTTACAATCGGTTTATCCATATTTCAATGCCCTTCTTTAATCAATACATATGTTTGTCTAAAAAGTTCTTTATTCATTTCCCGCAAACTTGGTTTGAATTCCTTGTTAATAGCATTTAAACATTGATTTACTGCAAACCAACCTGTTTTTGCAACTAAAGCAGCAAACATTGCTACATTTACAATAGGCTTTTTTAATATTTTAACAGCTAATTCATTGGCATCAAAAGCAATCACATTATCCATCCCGAATTTTTCAGAGTGAGTCGTATTGATAAAAACCAATCCTCCTGGCTTTAGATCAGAAAATATATTATCATTAAACAATGTATCATCTAGAACTAATATATAATCACAATGCTTGATCTGGCTTCTGTTACGAATAGGTTTATCATCAATTTTAGTAAACCCTAATACAGGCGCTCCTCTCCGTTCCGGACCAAAAGATGGAAAGGCCAGAGCATATTTACCTCCTTCAACGGCGGCAGCCAATCCCAATAAACGAGCAGCAGTAAATGCACCTTGTCCACCTCTGCCATGCCACCTAATTTCAATCATTTTCTTTTCCTCCTCGAATATCATAATCAAAAATTGTTCCTGGATTCAAAATTAAATTAGGATCTATCGCCTTCTTGATAGCACGCATCATATTCAACTGAATAGGATTTGTGTATTTTTCCATCCATTTCAACCGCTTTACACCAATCCCATGTTCGCCTGACATAAGGCCTCCAACACTATAAATAAAGTCATATACTTCTTCCATAATCTTATCTACTGTTTCCGGCCATTTTTCAATCGGGATATCTCCTTGCAGTACAGCTAGATGCATGTTGCCATCCCCGGCATGACAGATTAAATGACCCATAGCATGATATTTTGCACAGATCTGTGGGATTTTTTCCATTGTTTCTGGCAATGCTTTTAATGGTACTACCGTATCCTCCGATATATGAACAAAGCTTATTTCGCGATTTCCTTCTTCAACACTCTTACGGATTTTCCAAATTTTCTTGCTTTCCGGCGTCATCGTTTCAATCGCGTTATGTAATCGGCAAATTTCATCTACCTTAATAATTTTGTCGTCTAATTCATCTTCATTATCGCCATCAACAGTCACAATCAAATAAGTTCCATCATCTTGATGCGGCAATTTTTCTTTCAAATAATTCGCAACAACACGAATAGCCAAATTGTCCATGAACTCCAGCGACACAGGATCAATAGATGCCTTGAGAATATCCATAACGGACGCTATTGCCGTTTTCCCATTGGGGAAAATGCCAAGTAAATCCATTTTAACACTACGAAGCGGGACTAATTTTAACCACGCTTTTGTAATAATTCCCAGGGTCCCTTCAGATCCCATAACAAGTTGATCCATACAGTATCCAGTACTGCTTTTTTTATTTAATGAACCTAATGTAACAATTTCACCTGTTGGTGTAACAATTTCGATAGCATATACCTGCGCCCTTGTTGTTCCATATCGAACAGCTCTGTTGCCTCCGGCATTTGTAGCAATATTACCACCGATAAAACAACTATCACTGCTACATGGATCACCCGCATAGAGAAGATTTTTATCGTTAGCTGCTTGTTGTACATCTACAGTACGAACGCCCGGCTCTACTACCATATATAAATAATCAGAATTTATTTCAATAATTTTATTTAATCGTTCAGTGAGCAGGACAATACCACCATACATGGGGACGGCTCCACCAGAAAGTCCTGTTCCTGCACCTCTAGGTACTACTGGAATTTTTTCTGCATTAGCTAATTTTACAATTTCAGAAATTTCTTCGGCATTTGCTGGTTTTACAACGACATCAGGCATATGTTGATAGCGAGTGTCTGTTACTTCATCATGGCTAAATTCCTCCAACTTTTCTTTATCGACAATAACATATTTATCATTTCCTACAATTTTTTCTAATTTTTCAATGATGGCCGGAGTCATTTTCTGATATATACTTTTACTTTTAGTCACCATAACAGATCATCTCCCTTATATCACTCATCTTTTTTAGGGATATTAACATGAGCAATACGACATGCATCACATGCTCTTTCTTCCCATTTTGTACATGCATTTACTGTCAATTTAGCACCGTCAGGAGAACCGCCTCCGTGAATAAATGCAGTACATGCTCCACCATAAGTTACCCATTCTAAAAGACGTGCCATTTTAGCTCTGTTTTCTCCACTCCATCCTGCTGTCAAGCATTCCTTTAATTTATCTCCATATTCTTCAGACTGAAAATCTGCATAGGACGGGAAGCAACCTGTTTCCGCAATACCACCAGCAATATCAAATGCACTTTGCTTTGTCGAATATGGCAACGTTGCTAATAAAGTTTTATTAACATGGGCAAGCAGTGGATCTGGAAGCCATGCACCAGATGGATGTTGATGACCCATAGCTATCGCACCAAGGCCTACGCCGAACATAGTTTCATTATTAATAGAAATGCGAAGCAATTTTTCACGAAATACTTTTTCAGAAAGCCCATTTGCCCGAATCATATTTAACGCAGCTCCCATAATAATATCACCTTGGCCTGCTCCACATCCGCCAATAGCAGAACGATAATAAGAAGCAAAGTTTGCTATGAATTTTCCTGCAAATTTATATTCCTGGCATAGAAATACTCGTTCATTCGGAATAAATACGTTATCAAATAAAATAAACGCTTCTGTTCCACTACCGGAATGGGGTACATCCCAACCTTCTTCACATTCTCGCGTATCACTCGGACGCCGTGTTTCAACAACCGTAATGCCTTCTGCGTCTCTTGGGATAGCAAAGGCAACTGCAAAATCTTTATCTGTTTCCTTGTAACCCGTACCAGGTACAACGATAATTTCATTGGCAGAAGAAACGCCAGCAATCTGAATCTTATAGCCGCTTACAATAATGCCATCATCCTTCACTTCTTCTACATGAACATTTGCATTAATATATTTCTGTTCCGATGGTTTTTTAGAACGATCACCTTTGGCATCTGTAATGGCGCCAGAAAGAGCCAATGCATTATCCTGCATATATTTAAAATAATTTTTTAGCCGTTCGTGATAGTTTGTTCCACAGGCTTTATCGCAATCGTATGTAGATGACCACAATGCATTCAATGCACTCCATCCAACGCAGGTTACAGCCGGACATGCTCCGCATATATGGTATTCTGCTCTTTTCATTTTTGCATCATTCATGACATCTTCAGCAGTACACATCAGAGAATTCCACCTATGAATTTTATTTCCATTAATAGGTGATGTCGTCGTAAAAAGCTCTTCATACTCTGGTTCAAAGCTTTTATCATAGCATTGAGCAATAAACTCTATTTGTCCTTTTGTATTTGGATCTGTTGTTACATCTTCAATTAACTTTCCAAATTTATAAACGTTAGGGCGCATTTTCTTTAAACTTTCAATATATTCAAAGCCTTTTTTTAATGTCATTTTAAAGCCCTCCTATTTTCTGATAGATATTTAATTAATATTTCTTCAGTGCTAAAATGGAACTTCCACATGCACATATAAAGCCTATTGCACATAGCATCATTAATCCTCCCGTATAGCTATGCATTATATTAATAGCTATTCCGATTAAAACCGGAATAAAACCTGAAATCACACTACTAATCCCATTCATTAAACCAGCGCCAGTCCCCACAGCTTTGCTGGGTACAAATTGTTGTAAAAGTGTCCAACAAGAAGGCACTCCTAAACTAATGCATCCTACACCTATTGAGATTAATATGGCTGCTGTCATATTATCGGTAGAATTAGCTCCAAAGTACAGTCCTAAAGTGGGACCCATCAAAGCAATTACCAATAACCATCCTCTACGCCCAAGTTTATCCCCTAAATATCCACCTACAACACATAAACATGTTGCTAAAATATAAGGCATAGATGACATAATCCCCATAGAAGCCCAAGTAAATCCTCTTTCTAATTTTAAATACGATGGTAGCCATGCAATAATGCCCCACCAAATAGAGCAATTTCCGATATAATAAACAACTAAAAGCCAATATCTATAGTCAGTGATAAATGTTTTTATATTTTCCCATGTAGAGGCATTTTGCAACACAGCTTCATTCGCTGCTTCATCTGCCATACCCGATTCAATATATTCCAGTTCTTCTTTTGAAATTTTAGTGCTTTTTTCAGGTGTGTCTGAAGTTAGATACCCTAATAAAAATAGTGGTATTAAGCCTAGGCCAATTAAAACTCCAAAAGATTCTCTCCATCCCAATGATTGAATAATAAAGGCAAAAAATGGCATTGCAACAGCCGGTCCAAAATATAGTGCAATTCCCCATGTAGCGTTTGCCTTTCCTCGTTCATTAGGAGGAAACCAATTTTTAACAAATTTACTTTGCATAGGCCAATGAAGACCTTCGCCTAAACCTAATAAAATACGTGAAATTAGAAGGATTGAAAAAGCCGGAGCCAATCCGCCTATGGCTAAGGATCCCATCCATAACACAATCGCTGTCATCATTGCTTTTTTAGGCCCAATCTTATCTCCTATTGGACTCAAAAACATGTTAGAAATCCCGTAGGTAAGTAAAAACAAACTCATCAATAATCCTGCACTCGCAGCATCCCCAACAATTCCCATATCAGATAAAAATTGATTGTCAGCAACAATTACAGAAACATTAACACGATCCAAATATGCAACGAGTAATGTAATAAGCAATGTTATAGATAATATTCTTCGTTGTGACATAATAGCATGCCTCCTTTTCTTCATTTTTAATAATGATACTCCGGAATATCTTGTTGCTGTTATTTTATCCGGATTTATTTTTATAGTAAAGAATATCATTAATTACATTTAATCATTGCTATTTTTGTTTTTTTTTATTTTTTGTCTAAAATCAAAAAATACCGCTAAAAATACACATTTATTGACATGCCTAAAACGAATAAAAAAACCTTGTTTTTGATTGTTCCAAATTTAATACAATTGCATGGTTTTTAATAAGAAACCATGTTATCATCTTCACTATAATTTTCACGTTAATTAAAACTATTTATTTCTTTATTATGCTTTTGATATATATTTTTCATAGATGGAATTAATTAATATAACTCAGATGCACCCAAAAGGATCTCCTTAATCTGATTTCATAGGATAATCCGGAAGTAGGGTCAAATTGAAGAGGCATTTGATCCAGAAGTCTTAAACCACAAAGCTCAAAATAAAGTCTAGAATGCGAATGCCTTAATGTCTCGTGTTGTTATAACTGGAGAATCAATTCTCTTCGTCACCATTCCATCGAATAAAGAACAAAATTTATTATGGACACTAACTTCAATATCCCTCGTTTTAAGCACTCTCGCTAGCAGCAAAAAAATATCATGGATTAATAACAGAAGGATTCAAGCTAAATCAAAATGGATACTTTCGGCAAAGCACAAAAAAGGTATCCACGTGTTCAGCTTAGTTTATAAATTTATGTGTCCAGAATTCTGGGTACGTGTCATATCTAAGACTGCGAATAGACTGGAGCGGGCACTGGCAGGTTATTATTGGCTATGACGATATGGGCACCCCCAACGAAGCAGACGAGGTCATCATTGTCGCTGACCCATACGACACAACTAATCATAATCAGGATGGCTACGGCATCTACTCCTGGCAAAGGTTCCAATCGATGTTCTCCATGTACGGTCAGTTCCCCGCATCAGAAGGCGGCAGCAACCAGCTTTTCCTGGTGCCCATTCCGGATAAAAAGTAACTAAGTAAAAAAATCACCTCTGTTATCAGTATACATGTACTAATATCAGAGGTGATTTTCATTAAACTATTTTTCCTGGCTTTAGCAGGAATCTTCATTTACTAATACTTCTCTAAAATAATATATTCCTCTCTTTTCTTTTCTAATGATGCCACACTCCATCGCTTTTTTTAAAATCCGTGATGCTGCATTTTGACTGATTCCAAATTGAGTTGCCACAATCTGCCGGTTAAAAGGGTAGGCGAATTCATAAATTTCCAATAAATTGATAATCTTTTTTAGCGTATCTTTTCGAAAGCTTTTAGCCGCTCTTGTTTGTATAATAATTTTTAACCTGATTCTGCAATTCATCTCGCCGCCTCTTTAGGCGGCGAGATGGATTGCAGGTTTTTCTGAGGGTTCGATGCCCTCAGAAAAACAATGGCTTCACAAGTTGCTTTGCAGTATAATCAGTAGTAAGAGTGAAAGGATTTGGAAAGTCAAGGCAGGTGA
>ERZ791671.1277-NODE-1277-length-9577-cov-3.5606_pt1 | contig 9577 bp, 6 predicted proteins | sample MGYA00510052_ERZ791671 | MGnify/ENA primary metagenome ERZ791671 (study PRJEB30046, sample SAMN00715231) | human gut metagenome | study: EMG produced TPA metagenomics assembly of the A metagenome-wide association study of gut microbiota in type 2... | reverse complement strand
TGGAAGTTTACCGGACCTGCCAAAGTATTCGACTCACAAGAAGCAGCCTGTGAAGGCATCCTCGGAGGCCGAGTCGTCAGCGGCGACGTTGTCGTCATCACGCACGAAGGTCCGAAGGGCGGTCCTGGTATGCAGGAAATGCTTTACCCGACTTCTTATATCAAATCCCGTCACCTCGGCAAAGAATGTGCCTTGATTACCGACGGACGTTTCAGTGGTGGAACTTCCGGATTGAGTATCGGACACGTTTCTCCCGAAGCCGCTGCCGGAGGGAATATAGGAAAAATTGTAGATGGAGACATCATCGAAATCGACATTCCTGCCCGAACGATTAACGTGCGACTAACAGATGAAGAACTGGCTGCCCGCCCGATGACTCCCGTCACCCGTGACCGTTACGTGCCGAAGAGCCTGAAAGCATACGCCAGCATGGTAAGCTCTGCCGATAAGGGAGCAGTGAGATTAATAGACTGATCCACTTCATTATCCATTATGAATCATCCATTATCCATTAAAGAACTATGAGTAAGGACTTAATAACAGGCGCAGAGGCAATGATGCGTTCTCTGGAACATCAGGGAGTGACTACCATTTTCGGTTATCCCGGCGGTTCCATCATGCCTACGTTCGATGCCCTGTACGACCATCAAAATACATTAAACCATATCTTGGTTCGCCATGAACAGGGAGCTGCCCATGCGGCACAAGGCTACGCCCGTGTATCGGGTAAAGTCGGTGTTTGCTTGGTGACAAGCGGCCCCGGAGCAACCAATACGATCACAGGTATTGCAGATGCAATGATAGACAGTACGCCTATCGTTGTCATTGCAGGACAGGTGGGAACAGGCTTTCTTGGAACAGACGCTTTTCAGGAAGTCGATCTCGTAGGTATCACTCAGCCAATCGCTAAATGGAGCTATCAGATTCGCCGTGCCGAAGACGTAGCCTGGGCAATAGCACGTGCTTTCTACATTGCCAGTAGTGGTCGTCCCGGTCCGGTGGTACTCGACTTTGCCAAGAATGCGCAGGTTGAAAAAACGAAATACGAGCCGACAAAGCAGGAGTTTATCCGCAGCTATGTTCCGGTTCCCGATACAGACGAAGAATCGGTAAAGGCTGCCGCCGAACTGATCAATAACGCCGAACGCCCGCTTGTCTTGGTAGGACAGGGAGTGGAACTGGGAAGCGCTCAGGAAGAACTGCGTACCTTTATCGAAAAGGCGGATATGCCCGCAGGTTGTACCTTGCTCGGACTTTCCGCATTGCCTACCGACCATCCGTTGAATAAAGGAATGCTGGGTATGCACGGAAATCTGGGACCGAATATCAATACTAACAAATGTGATGTACTGATTGCTGTCGGTATGCGTTTCGACGACCGTGTGACCGGTAATCTGGCTACTTACGCCAAACAAGCGAAAGTGATCCATTTTGATATTGATCCGGCGGAAGTAAATAAGAATGTAAAGGTAGACATTGCCGTTTTGGGCGACTGCAAAAAGACGCTGGCTGCTGTGACCGGACTGCTGAAAAAGAACCGGCACACTGAGTGGGTCGATAGTTTCAAGGAATATGAAGCGGTAGAGGAAGAAAAAGTCATTCGTCCCGAACTTCATCCTGCAACGGATTCACTGAGTATGGGCGAAGTGGTGCGTGCGGTAAGCGAAGCGACCCGTCACGAAGCCATATTGGTGACAGATGTAGGTCAGAATCAGATGATCTCTGCCCGCTACTTTAAATATACCAAGGAACGTAGTATCGTTACTTCGGGCGGACTCGGCACGATGGGTTTTGGCCTTCCGGCAGCTATCGGAGCTACTTTCGGCCGTCCCGACCGCATGGTATGCGTATTTATGGGTGACGGCGGACTGCAAATGAATATTCAGGAGCTGGGTACGATTATGGAACAGAAAGCTCCGGTGAAGATTATCTGCCTGAACAATAATTATCTCGGCAACGTGCGCCAATGGCAGGCCATGTTCTTTAATCGCCGTTATTCATTTACTCCGATGCTGAATCCGGATTACATGAAAATCGCTTCCGCCTACGATATTCCTTCCAAACGTGTCTTTTCACGGGAGGAATTGAAAGCGGCCATCGACGAAATGCTCTCGACAGACGGGCCGTTCCTGCTCGAAGCCTGTGTGGTAGAAGAAGGCAATGTCCTCCCGATGACCCCTCCGGGCGGTTCAGTCAATCAGATGTTGCTGGAATGTTAATCCTTAATTTAGAAAGTTATGAGTGATAAGACATTATATACGATTATAGTTCATTCTGAAAATATAGCCGGATTGCTGAATCAGGTGACCGCTGTATTTACCCGTCGGCAAATAAACATCGAGAGTTTGAACGTTTCTGCTTCTTCCATTAAAGGAGTACATAAATATACGATCACAGCGTGGACTGATAAGGACACTATCGAAAAGGTGGTGAAGCAGATCGAAAAGAAGATTGATGTGATTCAGGCGCACTATTTTACGGAAGACGAGATTTATTTCCATGAGATAGCCTTATATAAGGTATCTACTCCTGCTTTTCAGGAGACTCCGGAAGCATCTAAAGTGATCCGCAGATATAATGCCCGCATTGTAGAGGTGAATCCGGTATTCTCTATCGTTGAGAAGAACGGCATGAGTGAAGAGATTACTTCCCTTTACGAAGAACTTCGGGCTTTGAAATGCGTTCTGCAATTTGTCCGTTCGGGTCGTGTGGCTATTACTACCAGCTGTTTCGAACGTGTGAATGAGTTCCTGGACGGACAGGAAGCGAAGTATAAGCAAAGTAAAAAGGAACAGGAGTAATGAGTGAAGAAAATAAAATAGGGACTTATCAGTTTGTGGCAGAGCCGTTCCACGTAGATTTTAACGGCCGCCTGACAATGGGCGTGCTGGGAAATCATCTGCTGAATTGCGCAGGTTTTCATGCCAGCGACCGTGGATTTGGTATTGCTACGCTGAACGAGGACAATTACACATGGGTGCTTTCCCGTCTGGCGATCGAGCTGGACGAGATGCCTTACCAATACGAGAAGTTCTCGGTTCAGACATGGGTGGAGAATGTCTATCGTCTCTTTACCGACCGTAACTTTGCTGTCATTGACAAGGATGGAAAGAAGATCGGCTATGCCCGTTCCGTATGGGCGATGATCAATCTGAATACCCGTAAGCCTGCCGATCTGTTGGCATTGCATGGAGGAGGCATCGTCGATTATATATGCGATGAACCCTGCCCGATAGAAAAGCCTTCGCGTATCAAGGTGACAAGCAATCAGCCTGTTGCGACGCTGACGGCAAAATACAGTGATATCGATATTAACGGACACGTAAACAGTATTCGTTATATCGAGCACATACTTGACTTGTTTCCGATAGAACTGTATCAGACGAAACGTATCCGCCGGTTTGAAATGGCGTATGTGGCTGAAAGTTATTTCGGAGATGAACTCTCTTTCTTCTGTGATGAAGCGAATGAAAACGAGTTTCATGTAGAGGTGAAGAAAAACGGCAGCGAGGTAGTATGCCGTTCCAAAGTGATATTTGAATAATATAGAGTATAAAATCAATTAATAACAGATGGCGCAAGTCATCAAAACAAAAAAACAAAAAAAATGGCACAGTTGAATTTTGGCGGAACTGTAGAAAATGTAGTTATCCGTGATGAATTTCCATTGGAAAAAGCTCGTGAAGTATTGAAAAATGAAACAATCGCTGTAATCGGTTATGGCGTACAAGGTCCCGGACAGGCTCTGAACCTTCGTGATAACGGTTTCAATGTAATCGTTGGTCAACGCCAGGGAAAGACATATGACAAAGCGGTTGCTGACGGATGGGTTCCGGGTGAAACTTTGTTCAGTATTGAAGAAGCTTGCGAAAAAGGTACGATCATTATGTGCCTGTTGTCTGATGCAGCAGTAATGTCTGTATGGCCTACTATCAAGCCTTACCTGACTGCAGGAAAAGCTCTTTATTTCTCTCATGGTTTTGCTATTACATGGAGTGACCGCACAGGTGTAGTTCCTCCTGCAGATATCGACGTAATCATGGTTGCTCCTAAAGGTTCGGGTACATCCTTGCGTACTATGTTCCTTGAAGGTCGCGGCTTGAACTCTTCTTACGCTATCTATCAGGATGCAACAGGCAACGCTATGGACAGAACAATCGCACTGGGTATCGGTATCGGTTCAGGTTATTTGTTCGAAACAACTTTCATCCGTGAAGCTACTTCCGACCTGACAGGCGAACGTGGTTCACTGATGGGAGCTATCCAGGGTCTGTTGCTGGCACAATACGAAGTGTTACGTGAAAACGGTCACACTCCTTCCGAAGCATTCAACGAAACTGTAGAAGAGCTGACTCAGTCATTGATGCCGTTGTTTGCAAAGAACGGTATGGACTGGATGTATGCTAACTGCTCTACTACAGCTCAACGTGGTGCTCTCGACTGGATGGGCCCCTTCCACGATGCTATCAAACCGGTAGTTGAAAAGTTGTATCACAGTGTGAAGACTGGTAACGAAGCACAGATTTCAATCGACTCTAACTCCAAACCGGATTATCGTGAGAAACTGGAAGAAGAACTGAAAGCATTGCGCGAAAGCGAAATGTGGCAGACTGCCGTAACAGTTCGTAAACTTCGTCCGGAAAATAACTAATCAGACTTATACTATATAAGTTTTTCAAGAGGCGGGAAAATCATCTTTTCCCGCCTCTTCTATGTGTATACCACTCTTTTGAACGACAGAATAAGGATGAAAGTAGCAAAAAAGATTAAAAGACATGGGTAGTATGGATGAAAAAAAGCATTTATTGTTACCTTTGCGTCAACAAATAAAACAGAATGAGCAATGAAGACACTTTTTACTTTCAGAAGATCGGTACGTGTGCAGATGATTTCTTCTTTAATAAATAGTATATCAGAACGTTACATCAAAAGATATTTAAGTTATTCTCTACCGAATGGTAGGAGTAATGCCATTTCAAGTCCTTTTAATATTTCGTGTTCTATTAGTAATTCATGGGTATGATGCAGAATTTCATTCTGTAGCAGGAATGAGTATGCGTTAAATTGTATTTAAGACAGAGCTTTTGGAACAGAATTTAGTGGGAAAATAACATTGTTTGTTTTGTTTGTAAGTGGGAGTCCTCTTTCGTGAGAAAGGGGGCTTCCTTGTATTTTATCCCTATGATTCAGGAAGATACCGCTTCCTGCCGGATATACTGTATCAGTTTCCGGTAGAACGCATGCTTGGCAAGCGTCGTTGCATCCCCTAAAATCACGAGTTTCATCCGGGCGCGGGTAATGGCTACGTTCATTCGTCTTAAATCATTCAGAAAACCGATCTGTCCGTCCTCATTCGCCCGGACAAGGCTGATAAATACGACATCCCGTTCCTGTCCCTGAAAGCCGTCTACCGTGTTGACCGTGATGAGGCTGCGGAAAGGGCGTAGAAAACTGCTTCCCCTGATTTTACTTCTCAGATATTGCACTTGCGCCTTGTAGGGCGAAATCAGACCGAAGTCGATGCTCTCGTTCAGGATGCGTGCTTTGCCGATCCGGTTGATATAGGCTTCCAGTTCTTGTAGTAACAGGTTGGCTTCCTGCTTGTTGATGCGTCCGAAGCTCTCGCCTACAAACTCTTCGTGGAAGTCCATTTCCGAGGTATCTACCCAGTTCATGGGAGTGTCGAAGTCAAGGATACCCCGGTTGCGCACTTCCGGTGCGGCTTCCAGTTCACCGTTGTAGAACCATTCGGAGGGAAAGCGCATGATTGCTTCGTGCATCCGGTATTGCATTTTGAGCAGCGAGACGGCAGAAGGTTTTTGCTGCACGACCTTTTCCATTAAAGTGTGGTCCAGTCCGCCACGGGCGGCTTCGATACATTTGATTGTAGGAGGGAGCTGGCAATGGTCGCCGGCAAGAATCACACGGTCGGCCTTTCGGATGGCGATCCAACAAGCGGCTTCGAGTGCCTGGGCGGCTTCATCGATAAATAAGGTGGGGAAACGCCTTCCGTTGAGCAAACGGTGATTGCTGCTGACCAGCGTGGAAGCAATCACACGGGCACTGTCGAAAAGATCGGCGTTGATCAGGATTTCCAGTTCGGTGGCACGGTCGCGGAGGCGGCTCATCCGGCTGCCCATTTCACGGATCGATTTTCGGATTCCCCAAAGTTCGGGGTAGGCAGGATGATTCTCAAAGCGGCGTTCGTAGGTGAAAGAAAGCATTTTGTCATTAACACGTGTAGGGTTACCAATGCGGAGGACAGGCACACCCCGGTCTACCAGTTTCTCGCAAATCCAGTCCACGGCCGTATTACTTTGGGCGCAGACCAGCACCTGCGGTTCGCGGTGAAGCGTTTCGTAAATGGCTTCCACAAGCGTGGTAGTCTTTCCGGTTCCCGGAGGACCGTGTACGATGGCGACATCGCGTGTGCATAACACTTTGTTTACGGCTGTCTCCTGCGTGCTGTTCAGCCACGGGAAACGGACGGGATACAATTCGCGGAATCCCGGCTTTTGTGTTCCCAGCAAGGTGTCCCGGAGTTCGGCAAGGCGGTTGCCTTTGGCGCGGATCGTGTCTTCCAGCGCTTCGAACATGGCACGATAGGACGTTTCATCGAAATAAAGTTGTACACCCAGCACCTCTTCCGTTTGCAGTTCCAGCAATGCGCCTGCACTGGGAAGCACGACCACCATCCGTTCATCGTCCGCATAACTCACCGTTGCAATGAAATTCATATAATTCACTTTCCCGTCAAATGACTGACAGAAAAAGCAGACGGGACGACCGAATTCGAAGGAATGCTCGATTTCTTTATTTTCGGTGCGTGTAATATCTATTACAAGTTGATTTAGAGAATTATAGTAACTTCGACCGGGAGAGGCGGGATACCAGCACAGACCACGTTTCACTTTGCGGGCGACACCCATTGTTTCAGTCTGCCGCTTGAATTCCTCCTTTTCGTGTTCATACTCCATGCGTAGCAGGAGTTGCTGTTGCTGAAGGTCGATGATTGGACTTTTCGGATGATTATTCATAATAGATGCAAAGGTAGTAAATCTTCCTCCTGAGACGAAAATATATTTCATTTTGTTAAACATTCCTCGAACGCCGTTCGTTATTTTTATAGATAGACTAAAAAAAATAAAAGCAATATGGTGTATGATTTGACTATGTTAGAGGCTTTTTATTCTGCTTATAAAGGAAAAGTGGAACACGTGCGGGCTGTTTTGAAACGCCCTTTGACGTTAGCCGAGAAGATTCTGTATGCCCACCTGTTCAATGAGGGCGATGTGAAAAACTACAAACGGGGTGAAGACTACGTAAATTTCCGTCCCGACCGCGTCGCTATGCAGGACGCGACTGCCCAGATGGCATTGCTTCAATTCATGAATGCAGGAAAAGAAAAAGTGGCTGTTCCCTCCACCGTGCACTGTGACCACTTGATACAAGCGTACAAAGGAGCAAAGGAGGACATTGCTACGGCAACCAAAACAAACGAAGAAGTTTACGACTTTTTGCGCGATGTATCCTCTCGTTACGGCATCGGCTTCTGGAAGCCGGGCGCCGGAATCATTCACCAGGTAGTGCTCGAAAATTACGCTTTCCCCGGTGGAATGATGGTAGGCACCGACTCTCACACTCCGAATGCCGGAGGATTGGGCATGGTGGCCATCGGTGTCGGCGGTGCGGATGCCGTAGACGTGATGACAGGTATGGAATGGGAACTGAAAATGCCAAGGATTATCGGTGTCCGCCTGACCGGAAAATTGAGCGGCTGGACTTCCCCGAAAGATGTCATCCTGAAACTTGCAGGGATTCTGACCGTAAAAGGAGGAACGAACTCCATCATCGAATATTTCGGACCGGGAACGGCTTCCCTGTCGGCTACCGGCAAAGCGACCATTTGCAATATGGGTGCGGAAGTAGGAGCTACCACTTCGCTTTTCCCGTTCGACGGGCGCATGGCTACTTATCTAAGAGCCACTGGCAGAGATCGTATCGTGGAACTGGCGGAAGCCGTGGACTGTGAACTCCGTGCGGACCAACAGGTGACGGACGAACCGGAAAAGTACTACGACCGTGTCATTGACATTGACTTGTCCACGCTCGAACCTTACATCAACGGCCCTTTCACACCGGATGCCGCTACCCCTATCTCTGAATTTGCAGAAAAAGTATTACTGAACGGCTATCCGCGTAAGATGGAAGTCGGGCTGATCGGTTCGTGTACCAACTCTTCTTACCAAGATCTCAGCCGTGCCGCATCCCTTGCAAGGCAGGTGAAGGAAAAGAATCTGAGTGTGGCTTCCCCGCTGATCATCAATCCGGGTTCCGAACAAATTCGCGCCACTGCCGAAAGAGACGGAATGATGGATGACTTCGTGCAGATCGGCGCCGTGATCATGGCAAATGCCTGCGGTCCTTGCATCGGTCAGTGGAAACGTCATACGGACGACCCGATGCGGAAGAACTCGATCGTCACCTCCTTCAACCGCAACTTTGCCAAACGTGCGGACGGCAATCCGAACACATACGCCTTTGTTGCTTCTCCCGAACTGACGATGGCACTGACCATTGCTGGTGATCTTTGCTTCAATCCGCTGAAAGACAGACTGATGAATCATGATGGCGAAAAAGTGAAACTGGCCGAACCGGAAGGCGAAGAACTCCCCTTGAGAGGATTTACCTCCGGCAATGAAGGCTATATCGCCCCCGGCGGGACGAAAACTGCGATTAACGTCAACCCGGCTTCCCAACGCCTGCAACTGCTGACTCCTTTCCCCGCTTGGGACGGACAAGATATACTCAATATGCCCCTGCTGATTAAGGCGCAGGGCAAATGTACTACCGACCATATTTCGATGGCGGGACCGTGGCTGCGTTTTCGCGGACATTTGGAGAATATTTCGGATAATATGCTGATGGGAGCCGTGAATGCTTTCAATGGCGAAACGAACAACGTGTGGAACCGTTCGACAAACACCTACGGAACCGTTTCGGGCACAGCCAAAATGTATAAATCCGAAGGAATCCCCTCCATTGTCGTGGCTGAAGAAAATTACGGAGAAGGCTCCAGTCGCGAGCACGCGGCAATGGAACCCCGTTTCCTGAATGTGCGTGTGATTCTCGCCAAGAGCTTCGCCCGTATCCACGAAACGAATCTGAAAAAGCAAGGCATGCTTGCCCTTACTTTTGCGGACAAAGCGGATTATGACAAGATACAGGAGCACGATCTCCTTTCAGTCATCGGCTTGCCCGACTTTGCTCCGGGACGGAATCTGACCGTCGTTCTCCATCACGAAGACGGAACGAAAGAGAGTTTTGAAGCGCAACATACATACAACGAACAGCAGATTGCCTGGTTCCGTGCCGGCTCTGCCTTGAATGCCAGATAATTAAAATGATAGAAATGAACAAAATAACCATGCAAAAAGATGGTACGCTATCGGTGCCCGATGTGCCTGTCGTACCTTATATTACCGGAGACGGAGTAGGAGCGGAAGTGACTCCGTCAATGCAAGCCGTTGTGAACGCGGCTGTTCAGAAAGCATACGGCGGCAAACGTCGGATCGAA
>ERZ791671.1269-NODE-1269-length-9617-cov-2.15645_pt1 | contig 9617 bp, 9 predicted proteins | sample MGYA00510052_ERZ791671 | MGnify/ENA primary metagenome ERZ791671 (study PRJEB30046, sample SAMN00715231) | human gut metagenome | study: EMG produced TPA metagenomics assembly of the A metagenome-wide association study of gut microbiota in type 2... | reverse complement strand
CTCCCAGGGGCGTCAGAGTAAGGACCGGGCGGACGCCCCATTGCAGCGCCCTTTCTATCATCCACGCGTCATCCGTCATGGGAAGAACCAGATTCCCGTCCTCAGTAAAACCATAGGAAAATACATTGATGGCGCTCAGATAAGGCAGGGTATCCTCCAGTACCACGCTGTCTATAAAGGGATATGCATAACCGCTGGAAAACAGGGGCCTTCGTCCCTCCCCGATCTCCCCGTCAGAGATATAAAGAGCCTGGCCAACGGCCAGGCGGTATGGATATTCTATCTGATTTGCCCAAACAAGGGTCTCAACGGGAATCCCCTGGGATTCTGCGATGGAGTCAACACTGTCTCCCTGTTTCACTACATATATTTTCATGCATTTCATTCCTCAGCCTGAATTTATACAATATATGCAGCACTGCCGGTCTTTAATCCACCAGTCTCCTGGCCATCCACTTCCCGCTCCTTACGCGCAGGAAGGAGAACAATGCTCCCACAGCCCATCCTGTAGGTATGGACCACCATATGGCGCTGGCTCCGATGAAATGCGCCAGCAGGTAGGCAATGGCCACGCGGGAGAACAGGTTTACCACTGAGCTGAGCATAAACGCCCCCATGTCGCCGGCTCCCCGCAGCAGACCATTGCTTACGAACAGGGCTCCCATCAGTATGTAGAATACAGATACGGTTTTCATATAGCTGAGCCCGTAGCTCATGGCGCTGCCCTCAGCCCCCTGTTTCAGAAAAAGTCCCAGAAGCTGCGGACCGAACAGGAAAATGATGCTGGTAATAATAAGAGAGAATACCACCACCATAAACATGCTGGCCTTATATCCCTGCTTCACACGGTCCATTTTCCTGGCTCCGATGTTCTGGGCCGCGTAGCTGGACATGGCGTTGGAAAAGTTCATGTTGGGCATCATTGCCAGGGTATCAATCTTAGTGGCAGCCGTATAACCGGCCACAAACACCTTCCCATAAGAATTTACAAGCCCCTGCATCAGCATCATGCTGATGGAGACAATGGACTGCTGGAGCATGGAGGGCACGCCCACTTTGGCAATACGCTCAGCCGAGGACATATCAAAAAAAGTAAATGACTTTCCTTTGGCAGCCTCCTCATTTTCCATTTTTCTCAGGCGGGCTATCAATACAAAAAAGGAAAAAACAGCGCACATGCCCTGGGCTATAAGAGTTGCCCAGGCCACACCCGCCACACCCATGTTGAATTGAATGACAAACAGCAGGTCCAGGACAATATTGGTCAGGGCCGACACCATAAGGAACTTAAGAGGCGTCTGGCTGTCTCCCAGTGCATTGTAGATACCGTTCAGCGAATTATACAAAAACAGGAAAACGGCTCCCCCGAAATATATCCTCAGGTAGGCAAGGGAGTCAGCCATAATGTCCGGGTCTGTTCCCAAAAGGGTCAGCAGAGGTCCCGCGATGATTTCCCCGATTCCCATAATAATAAGTCCAATCACTCCCAGGGATATGAGGGCCGTGGAAACAGTTATCTTCATTTCAAGTATCTTACCTGCCCCGAAAAACTGGGAAATAACCACGGTACAGCCCATGGACAGCCCCGCCGCAATGGCAACGGACAAAAAGACCACGGGAAAGGATGAGCCAACGGCTGCCAGGGCATCCTCCCCCACAAAACGCCCCACCACCATGGAGTCCACCATGTTGTAGAGCTGCTGGAACAGATTACCCACGACCATGGGCATTGCAAAGAAAAACAGCAATTTAAGAGGTTTTCCCTCAGTCAGATTATTTACCATATGTACATTCTCCTACTCTGTGTTTATATTCAATTGCATTTTCAGCAATCCGCCGCAGATAATCCTGCTGCTGCCCGCGCTCTTCCTCTGTGAATCCCGCAAAACAAACCTCGTCCCACCTGCCTGATATGCGGTGTATTTCTTCCAGAACCTGATTTCCCCTGACAGTAAGACTTACAAACTTCTGCCTTTTATTCTTCTCGTTGATGAGACGCCGCACCAGTCCCTTTTCCTCCAGCTCAGACAGACTTCTGGCAATCCTGCCCTTGTCCAGGTCAAAATGGGCGCCGATGTCCTCCTGGGTACACTGGTTGTCCTGAAGAAACATAATGATTTTCCCCTCCAGAGGCTGCAGTCCAAACTGCTCTAACTCCCTCCGGATAAACCAAAGCTCACAACGCCGGTATATTCCCGTATACTGATTCATTCTGCTCTCCCTGTTATTTCTATTGTATAATGCAACTGTTGTATCAGTCAACCATTATACACAGCATCCGCCAATTTGTCAACCCGCGGTTCATCCCCCTGCAAAGTGAAACACATTTTTAATAAAAATAAAATATTTCTTCCCGCCTGATTATGGTATGATACATCATAACAGCAGCCCCATACCAGAAAGGAATGAAAATCATGATAAGACCTCTGAAAAAAAGCCCGCGCCAGATGGAATGGAAGGCGTTAGAAAAAAAGGAGGAGCGTTTTATAACCGCAGCCCGGCATCAAAAGGAGCCTCTGCTGAACCGGAAGCTGGAGCGTTTTGTCCCGGAAAAACTGGAGGATACCCTGAACCTGGCATTTTATAAGGCATTTGAGCTGATATTCAACCGCGGAACATCCATCATAGAAAAAACATACCGGAAGGAGGATATGGAAAATACCTATAAAATCAATGCTTACGCCGCAGGGCTGAAGGAAAGCAGAAAGACTATGAAGGCATTTTCCAGGGAAGCCGGTAAGAATAAGGTCAGGAACCTGGCCGCAGCCGGTGCCGGCGGAATCGGCCTGGGAGCTTTGGGCATCGGACTTCCCGACATACCGCTGTTTACCGGCATGGTCCTGAAAAGCATCTATGAAACAGCCATAAGCTACGGATTCTCTTACGATACGGCTGAGGAACAATGTTATATATTAAAGCTGATTTCCACTGCCCTGTCCAGAGGTGATGCGGCTGAATCCGGCAACCGGAGTCTGGACGCTTAATCCGCACCGGGACGCCTCTGTCTGAAACGGCCCTGTCTGGAACACCTCTGTCCGGAACGTTCGCCGGCCAGGACGGCCTTGCTGCTCTTCCCGGCGGACCTGAATCCCATGATACAGCCTCTCTTTGCACCAGCCTTATGCAGCAGGCATCCCATGCCCTTTCCTCAGAACTGCTGTACATGAAATTTTTGCAGGGAATCCCCATTGCGGGAATCATAGGTGGAATGTATGACGCTGTTTATCTCAAACGGATCGCTGATTATGCGGATATGAAATATAAGCGCAGATTTCTGGAAAAAAGCAATCCTGATATATAGGACCGCATATAGGGCAGATATAGGTCAATATAGGTCAAACTATATGTTTAATTTGCAAATGTCGGACATTTATGGTAAAATATAGGTAAATTTCAGAAGAAAGCGGGGCTATCAATTATGGATAAGGAAGTATTAAGTTTCGTCGTCGAAAAAACTCACGAATTAATGAATGCAGCATCATGCAGCAAAGAGGCAAAGGCATCCGCCCAGACCTGGCTCGATGCGGTTGGAACTGAGAATGAGGCCGCAGCAACAAAAACATACATTGCTGAGCTGGAAGCAGACATCATGCCGGTTGACGGCCTGATTGGCTTTGCAGAATCTGAGATGGGCGCCCAGGTCTTCGGGGCAGACAAGGCCAAGGAAGTGGCAGCCCATGCAAAGGAAATCAAGGCCGCAGGGGCAAAATACTGTGATTGTCCTGCCTGCGCAGCCGCAGAGGCCATTCTTGAAAAGAAGGATGACATTCTTAAATAAGAATAACAGTTCAGACAAGCCGTATATCGGACATATCGTATATCCGATTCGCATAACATCAAAAGAGTATCCCCTGGAAATGGCGGATGCTCTTTTTTCTTTGCAGCGATGCCGGAATTTAACCATTGACTTTCCGACACAAGTGTCGTATATTTAAAACAGACACGAGTGTCGGAAATTGGCAAAATGAAAGGCAGGTGACAAAAGCACGGGCAAAAAAGGAGACAAAACAAAGGCCGCCATACGGAAAGCGGCACTGGCTTTATTTGTTCAGAAGGGATTTAAGGATGTTACAATGAAAGATATCTGTGAGGCAGCATGTCTTAGCCGCGGCGGATTATATACGCACTACGGGAGTACCGGCCAGGTATTTGCCGACATCATAGAGGAACTTATGTCAGGCCTTGAAAGCCAGGTTGCCGGGAAAATGGAACGGGGCCTGCCGGCGTCCCTCATATTGGACGAATTATTAGAGCGTTACCAGTCCGAGATGCTTGACCGGAGCGGTTCGTTAGGACTTGCTTTTTATGAGTATTACAGCGGCCTGCCGTTAACAGAGGACAATGCCATGCTGAAGCAGTATTACAGTTCAAAGACAATGCTTTGCAGCCTGATTGAATACGGCATTGGCAAAGGCGAGTTCAGGCAGGCCCATGCAGACGCGGTTGCGGATTTGCTGCTGTTCTCTTATCAGGGCGTGCGGATGCTGAGCAGTATCATGCCACTGGACGATGATAATATACCAAAGGGCATGATCCGTGAAATCAGATCTATGTTGGTAAAGTAAAATTCATGCCAGGAGGTGAATACGGATGAAGCTTAAAATTGCAGGAAGCGGCGGTATGTTTCTGATTCCCAACCCTTTTTGTAAATGCCCGGTATGCCAGGAAGCAAGAACCAAACGGGGCCGGTACGAGCGCTTGGGGCCCAGTCTTTATATTGAGGACATCGGAATGCTCATTGACACGCCGGAGGACATTGCAGTCGCCTGTGACAGGCAGGGTATTTCCAGGATTGATTATCTTTCCATCTCCCACAAGGATCCTGACCATACGCGGGGCATGCGAATCGTGGAGCCGTTGGGTTATGACTGCATTACCGGCAAGGGAACCCCTATACAGTTCATAGCACTTCCAGAGGTTATAGACGATATCAATGCCTGGAACGGCGATGGCCTGTACTACTATCAGAATATTCTGAACTGCATTTCAATCAACAGGACTAACTATGCTAAAATCGGTTCCATAGAATTACACCTGGTAAATAACAAAACCCATCGTGGCAATATGACATTTTATGTTATATCAGACGGCTCCAAAAAAGCTGTTTACGCCTGCTGCGATGTGAAGCCGTTTGTCCCCAATGAATTGTATTATGACGCGGATGTTTTAATCATCGGGCTGGTTTCCGACGACGGCATACTTAAAGACGGGTCCTCTCTTGATTCTGCACCGTTCAGAGACGATATGTTCACCTTGGACGAGATGCTGGAGCTGAAGCGCACATACAGGATAAAGCGCATTGTCATTACCCATATTGATGAGTACTGGGGTAAATCCTATGCTTACTACCGGGAATTTGAAAAAAAGCTGGACAATGTATCATTTGCCTATGACGGCATGGAGATTGTCCTATAGCCGCCGCAGGCCGGAACCCTTTATCTGCGTCATGGGTTCCCCCTGGACCACCTTTTTTTAATCTGGACAAAACCCCAGACCAGGAACAGAAAACCGATCAAAACAGACGCTATTATACCGGCGGGGCTCAGTGAAAACTCAGACCCGCTTTTTACAAACGGAGACTGCATCACAGAAAAAACATTGTTGGAGATATGTATCATCATTGTTATTCTTATGTCTCCTGTCAGGGTGAGGAGTGAGCCGAGAACCAGCCCCATACATATTGCACTGGCAAACTGCACAGGATTGCGGTGGAAAACAGGAAATAGGCAGGAGTCCTGGCACTGTTTATGATTCGGCTCTGTTCCTCAGCCGTCATTTGTCCCAATGTACTCTGTGCAATCTGGGGAAATAGGAAAAAAAGGACGCGGTGTGCCATACACAGGCCAATTCCTGTCATGGCTGAAAACAGGACCATCTGCAAGCCGTTCCTGAGCCCTGCCTCTTTTTTTCCTGCCGCATGGGGCAGGTGGGAACGGAAAATCCATATAAAAACCACGTGTGCCCCCGCCTGGGCCGCATACGTAATCCCGGCCAGGAATCCGTACCCTGCCGGAGCAAAGAAAGCCTGAACCAGGCTGATCATTACCTGCGACAAAATCAGCCATGCGGTAAACACCAGAAATACCATAGGAATCACCTCTGCCCTTCAGTCAAATACTCATTTCCCTACTCTTCAAATGTCCCCTTCATAATAACCTCTTTATCCCACACAGCCTTCCTGCCTCCGGCCATAACATGGAGGATATCCATGGAATCATCGTACACCACAAAATCCGCGTCTGCGCCTTCCGCCACAGTCCCCTTGACTCCCGTCAGTCCCAGCACCCTTGCTGGATTCTTAGTCAGGAGGTTCAGCACCTTCTCCAGGCTGGCTCCCCGCTCGCACACCAGCACCTTCAGCTGTTGATGAAGGCTTTTGGGGGATGCATAGGTGAGGCCGATGCACTCCATCTTGTCATTGAACCTGGGCGCGCTTCCGTACGCATCGCTGGACATGGTCATGTTAAGCCCCTCCGGGTCCTGCTTAAGGTAGCTCAGAATCTGGTCCGCCGTCTCTTCTAATTCCTCCCTTGTAAGCCCTGCCGTCATATCAATGGTTCCGCCCCGCTTCACAAATTCCAGTCCCTGTTCAAACAGCTCCTGGGTGCGTCCCATATGGGTGGGAAGGAACTTCTGAACCGGTACATCGCTGTTGTCAATCGCATAGAACAGAGGATCCAGCCCGGCCTTTCCGCTTCCCATATGGATAGTGACATAGCCACAGCACCCCGAGAGCATGCCCGCCCTTCGGGCCTGGGTTGCCAGGGAAATCAGCTGCTCTCCTGTCAGATTGGAGCTTCTGTGGTCGCTCATGGCGATTTTAACTCCCACCATCAGGTCAATTAGAGCTATATCCCGCTCCACGCTCCCTGTGATGGTGGGGGACGGGTATCCATATGCTCCTGTAAGGATACGGCAGGTGATTCCCTCTTCATTGAAAGCCCTTGCCTTTGCCAGAAGGTTCTCCAGGCTTCTGGTTATACCGTCTGTACCCAAAAGTCCCACCACTGTGGTAATGCCGTTTCTCACCAGCACGCTGAGGCTCGCCGCCCCCGCCTGTTATGTGGACATGGATATCCATGTATCCCGGCGTCAGGATGTGCCCGCCCAGGTCCACCTTCTCCACCTCCTCAATCTGGTCGTATTCATCTATATGGTCCGCTATCCTGGCTATGCGGCTTCCTTCTATCAGAATATCCTTCCTTCCCAGATGCTCCGGCGCATATATATCTCCCTGTTTCAATACTTTCATGGATTCATTTCCTCTCTTTCAGCAAAATCATTACAGCACGGCCGTAATATATATGTGCCTATTATATTATTAATATGGAAAAAAAGAAAGTGCCTGTTGACGGTTACAGGCACTTTCATAAAACGCAGGAAGATATCAGTCCAGATGCAGCAAAGCTTCTGCCAGAGCCAATATGGTCAGCGACTGCCCATAGGCCATGGGCGCAATCAATATATTTTTATAGTGGTCCGCATCATATCCCATGCCGGTGCCGCCCGACACATTGAGTACGGTGCCGTCCCTGTCAATGTTGTCCAGAATGGCTTCCACTGCCTTCCAGGCGCAGGCCAAATAGGAATCGTCCAGAATTCCGTAGCGGATTCCCTTGAGAATGCCCGCGGTGATGGCGGCGCTGCCCGACACCTCCTCATAGCTGCCCGCATCGGTCAGCACCGTGTGCCACAGGCCGCTTTTGCCCTGAAGTCCCTTAAGGGCCTCAGCCTGGGCTTTATATGTATCCACCACAAACTTCTTTACACCGGCATTCATGGTCCCCCTGAACATGTCGATATAATCCAGTATCCCTAAGGTAAACCAGCTGTTTCCCCTGCACCAGAAGATTCCGCCGAAATTATTCCTTTCATTGAAGGTCCAGCCGTGGTAGAAAAGTCCGGTCTCCTTGTCGCACAGATATTTAATGTGCATCAGCACCTGGTGGACGGACTCGTCAATCCATGCCTGGTTCTGGTACTTCTGCCCCATCCGGTTGAGAAAGAGCACTGTCATGAAAATGGTGTCAATCCACATCTCATTTTCATTGAGCCGCACACCCTGTCGGTCTCCGTTGGCGCTGGTCACATGCTGGAACCCCCCTTCCCTGGTCCTGGGCAGGCAGTTCATGAGCCAGTCCGCCCATTTCAGGCACAGCGTTTCAAATTCCTGGTCGTGATAATACTCGTTAAGCTCTGCCAGGGTGAGGAGGGGCGTGGTGGTATTGATGTTTTTGGAGGGAAGCCCTTCCCTTATGTTATCCTTGAACCACTGGTACAGGAACTCCTTATAATCCTCGTTCTTCCGGGCCTGCATGATTCTTAACAGGCCGTACAGTCCCACGCCCTGGGGCCAGTCCCATTCCCGGATTCCAAAATCCCGTTTGAAAAAGCCAATGGCCTCACCGCCCTCAGCTAACTCCTCCCCGTTCTCCGGTCCGCCCAGATTCATGAGCTTTTCAATGACAAGGTCCAGCTTTTCCTGCACTTTCTTTTTATCTGACGTCCTAAGTTTTACACTTCTCATTCTGATTCCCTATCCTCCTACTTTAACAATCCCAGGACACCGGGCAGCCACATGCTGAATCCGGGCACAAAGGTTATGAACATCAATGCCGCCACAATCGCCAGAAAGAACGGAAGCAGCTTTTTCATCACGTCCTCCACCTGCAGCCTGGCAACGCTGCAGCCCACAAAGAGTACATTTCCCACCGGAGGTGTGATGGTGCCGATGGACAGATTCATGACAATCATGACGCCGAACTGGATGGGGTCCATTCCCAGGCTCTTTACAATGGGAAGGAAAATAGGCGTGAAGATAAGCAGGGCCGGAGCCATGTCCATGAAGGTTCCCACAATCAGCAGTGTTATATTGATGATTAACAGTATGACAATCCGGTTATCGGAGATTCCTAAAAGCAGGCTGCTGATGGCCTGCGGCAGTCCTGTGAAGGACAGGACAAAGGACAGCACAGAGGACGCGCCGATAATCAGCATGACAATGGTGGTCATAACCGCTGTGTCCACCAGTATCTTGGGGATGTCCTTAATCTGAATGCTCTTATAAACAAATACCGACAAAAGGAAGGCGTACACCACTGCCACGCCTGAAGCCTCGGTGGGTGTGAAATAGCCGGAAAGGATGCCTCCAATGATGATGACAATGAGGAACAGGCTGGGAATAGCCTCCCATATGGTCTTTAAAATGATGGCCGCAGTCATCTTGTCCCGTTTCATCACATATCCGTGCTTTGCGCCGTAGACGCAGGCTACCACCATGCACAGGGCTGCCCACAAAAGTCCCGGCACCCAGCCCGCCATGAGAAGGGCCGCAACAGAGACGCCGCCGCTGGCAGCTGAATATACGATAAAGGAAGCAGTGGGGGGAATCAGCTGGCCCACAGGCGCAGTGGCAATATTCACGGCTGCTGAAAAGCCCTTGTCGTATCCCTGCTCCTCTTCCAGAGGAAGCATGACGCCTCCGATAGCTGTTGCCGCTGCAATGCCTGAACCGGATATGGAACCAAACATGGCATTGCCTGCTATGTTGGTCATGGCCAGGGAACCGGGAACCCTGCCCAGAAACAGCATGGCCAGGTTAATCAGCCGTTTGGCTA
>ERZ791671.1240-NODE-1240-length-9832-cov-2.3677_pt1 | contig 9832 bp, 6 predicted proteins | sample MGYA00510052_ERZ791671 | MGnify/ENA primary metagenome ERZ791671 (study PRJEB30046, sample SAMN00715231) | human gut metagenome | study: EMG produced TPA metagenomics assembly of the A metagenome-wide association study of gut microbiota in type 2... | reverse complement strand
GGCCTACGGCTACCCCTACGTGTCAGCAAGGCACAACAGCGAGCTGGGGGAGGCTGTGGAGAAAACCCTGGCGGCAGAGGGACCTGCTATCTGCGAGGTATTCGTGTCTATGGACCAGAACTTTGAACCCAAGTCATCCGCCAAGAGACTGCCGGACGGCACCATGGTGTCGCCGCCCCTGGAGGACCTGTCGCCCTTCCTGCCGGATGAGGAGATGGATGAAAATATGATTATTCCCAGGATCAAGGGATAGACCTGCCAGCAGACCAAAGGACAGGCCTGCCGCGGGGGATCCGGGATAAGAAGGAGTATATGTTATGCGTGTAATCGTAACAGGAGCTACCAGTTTTATCGGAAAGGCTGTTACAAAAGAGCTGCTGGCCGGAGGCCATCATGTATTTGCCGTGGTAAGGCCGGACTCTCCGGGGCGAGGCCGGCTTGAACAGCCCGGGGCGGAAGCCGGGGAAAAGGCAGAAGAAGAGACTGGGGAAGAGACAGGCAATAAGGCCGGAAAAAAAGCTGGAAAAGAAGGGGGGCGCATTACCGTCCTTCCCTTTGCCCTAAAGGACATCGGTAAGCTGGATGCCTGCCCGGAACTGGTCTCCTGTCCGGTTTTAAAATCCCGTTCTGACCTCAAAACAAAGGCAGACCTGTGGCTTCATCTGGGCTGGGAGGGGGCCGGCAGCGCCAACCGCCAGGACCCTCATGTCCAGGCCCGCAACATCGGGTATGCCCTGGATTCCCTTCACACGGCAGCCCGTCTGGGGTGCGTCAGGTTTCTTTTTTGCGGCTCCCAGGCCGAGTACGGCATTGCGGACGGCGTTATGGGCGAGGAGATTTTGTGCCATCCTGTCTCTGAATACGGAAAGGACAAGCTGGAGGTATGCCGCAGGGCAGGGGAAGAGGCAAAGGCCCTGGGGATTGATTATATCCATGCCAGGATATTCAGCGTTTACGGTCCCGGAGACCATCCCTGGTCCCTGGTGTCCACCTGTCTCAATACCTTTCTTAAAGGAGGCAGGATGGAGCTTGGGGCATGTACCCAGCAGTGGAATTTCCTTCATGTGAGGGATGCGGCCAGGGCCCTGACAGGGCTTCTGCTTGCCAAAGTACCGGCCGGCGTGTATAATGTGGCAGGAGAAGACACCCGCCCCCTTAAGTCGTACATTGAACAGATGCACCGGCTTTGCGGTGAAAAGGGCACCTATGAATATGGAAAACGGCCGCCCAATGCAGAGGGAGTGGTATCCCTGGTGCCGGATATCAGGAAGCTTAAGGAAGCAGCAGGATTCGCCCAGGAGATTTCGTTTGAGGACGGAATCAGGGAAATGATTGGATTATATAAGGAGAATTGTCTATGAAACGATGCATCGCCTGCGGCGCCCCGTTATGGGAGACGCCGCTGCTTACGTTAGATAATATGCCTGCCTCGGCCCAGCACATGCCGGATGCACAGGGGGTAAAGGAGGACCGGGGACTGACCCTGGATTTATGCCAGTGCATGGGCTGCGGACTGGTCCAGTTTGACTGTGAGCCGGTGGACTATTACCGGGATGTAATTCGGGCCGGCGGCTTTTCAAAGACCATGGTGGAGCTGCGCAGATACCAGTATAAGCATCTCATTGACAGCTATCATCTGGAGGGAAAGAAATTCATCGAAGTGGGGTGCGGCCAGGGAGAATTCTTAAAGGTTCTGTCGGAATTTCCGGTGGAGGTCCACGGCATAGAGCATGATCCCCACCTGGTGGAGCTGGCAAGGGCCCAGGGGCTGGATGTGACGGAAGGGTTTACGGAGACAGAGGATACGCGGTTTGCCGGCGGGCTGTATGACGTATTCCTGTCCTTTAATTTCCTGGAGCACCAGCCGGATCCCAGCACCATGCTTCAGGCCATATACCGCAACCTGGAGGACGATGCCATGGGGCTTATCACAGTCCCCAGTTTTGAATATATCATGGACCACAACAGCTATTATGAACTGATACGGGACCATCTGGCCTACTACACCTTTGAGACCCTTACCCCCCTTCTGGAGCGCAACGGGTTCCAGGTAGAAGAGTGCGAGGTTATCAACAGGGACACCCTTTCCGTTATTGTAAGGAAGCGTCCGCAGATGGATACGGAGAACCTGCTGGAGTGTTATGTGAATTTGAAACGGGAGATGGAGACTTATATGAAGTATCTGGATGCCTGGGATAAGAAGGTGGCCATCTGGGGAGCCAGCCACCAGGGCTTTACCCTTGCAGCCACTACCAAGCTGGGGGAAAAGGCAAGGTATATCATAGATTCCGCACCCTTTAAGCAGGGAAAGTTTGCCCCCGCGTCCCATCTTCCCATCGTTGGACCGGACCATTTCCATGAACACCCGGTGGATGCCATCATAATCACGGCCCCCGGTTATACGGATGAGATAGCGGCAAGCATACGCCAGAAGTTCGGGACCGCCGTGGAAATCAGGGCCATGCGTTCCAACCATCTGGAGATGGTTTAGGAGGGATGATAACATGCGCGTAGTAATTACCGGAGCAACCGGTTTTATCGGAAGCAATCTGGCCAGGGTGTTTCTGGAGCAGGGGGCCCGTGTGTACGCCTTCCCTTCATCTGGTCGCCCTTCCTGTTCATGAGAGACTGCATACAGTGGCCTGCGACCTGGCCCATGTTCTGGAATGCGTCCCTGAGGTGGGACATGCAGACGGCTTTTTCCATATGGCCTGGGGAGGTGTGAACCGGGAGGAGATAGACTCGCCGGAGGTTCAGGCCCGCAATGTGGCAGGCTCCCTGGACTGTGTGGAGGCAGCCGGACGTCTGGGATGCCGGGTATTCATGGACGCTGGTTCCAGAGTGGAATACGGGGCTGTTGACGGAATCATGGAAGAGGAAGCGCCCTGCCGTCCCATCAATGAATACGGAAAGGCAAAATGGGAGTTTTACCAGAAGGCAGCTCCCCTTTGCAGCCGTCTGGGCCTTCACTATTACCATCTGAGATTTTTCAGTGTGTATGGCTGCGGGGATCATCCGTGGTCCATCATATCCACCCTGGTGCGGGATTTAAGGCAGGATAAGAAGGTTTCCCTGAGCGCGTGCAGGCATATGTGGAATTTTATGTATATTGAGGATGCGGTACAGGCAGTATATGAATTATACAGGCAGGCCGTAAATGAAGAACCTGGTTTAAAAAAGGACAATTTGCGCAGTCCCATAAGCGCTATTGTCAACATAGCCAGCCAGGATACCAGGCCCCTCCGGTCCTTTGTTGAGGAAATCCATGATATCGTAGGATTTAAGGGAACGCTGGAGTACGGGACCTTTGTACAGGCCAAAGAGGGCGCCCTGTCCATCCGGCCTGACATTACCAGACTTAAGAGACTCACAGGCGGCAGATGGCAGGAGCGCTATACCTTCCGCCAAGGCATCGAAGAAACCATAGAGAAAGAAGAAGCATAGAGAGATATGAAGAAAATCAGCGTATTGATTCCCTGTTATAATGAAGCGGAAAATGTAGGCCCTATCAGCAGGGCAGTGACGGAAATCCTGGAAAAAGAGCTGCCGCAGTATGACTATGAGCTGGTATTCATTGATAATGATTCCACAGACGGCACCAGGGATATCATCCGGGGCCTGTGCGCGGACAACCCGCGCATCAAGGCCATACTCAATGCCCGGAATTTCGGCCAGTTCAATTCCCCCTATTACGGAATGCTCCAGGTCACCGGAGACTGCGTCATTGAGATGGTGGCGGATTTCCAGGACCCTGTGGAAATGATACCTAAATACATCCATGAGTGGGAGAAGGGATATAAAATCGTTATCGGCATCAAGACCAGCAGCAAGGAAAACCGTCTGATGTACTGGCTCAGAAGCTGCTATTACAAGACCATCAAGAAATTGTCGGATGTGGAGCAGATTGAGCATTTTACCGGTTCCGGTCTCTATGACAGGGAGTTCATCGAGGTCTTACGCAACCTGGATGACCCCACTCCTTTCCTCAGGGGAATCGTGGCTGAGCTGGGATACCGCCGCAAGGAGATTCCCTATGAGCAGCCGCGCCGCAGGGCGGGCAAGACCCATAATAACTTTTATCGTCTGTATGACGCCGCCATGCTCAGCGTTACTTCCTATACAAAAGCAGGCCTGCGTCTGGCTACGATTTTCGGCAGCATATGCGCTGTTGTCAGCATGCTCATCGCCATGGTCTACCTGGTAATGAAGCTGATTTGGTGGGACCGTTTCCCGGCAGGCATGGCGCCCATGCTGATCGGAATGCTGTTTTTGGGGTCGGTACAGCTGTTCTTCATCGGTTTTCTGGGAGAGTATATCATGAGTATTAACCAGCGGGTGATGAAGCGGCCCCTGGTTATTGAGGAAGAGCGTATTAATTTTAACGAGGAAGAGAAAAAGGGCGGTAATGAAGCATGAAATATAAGATAGACGTGGTACGCATCCGGGAGAATTCCATTACCCTTAACGGATGGGCTATAGGTAAATCCCCTGACAGCAAGGCCACCTTCCGGGTGGAGGATGAGAAGCGCCAGCCGGTAAAATTTAAGCATGTAAATACCCGCAGGGATGATGTGAGCCAGATATATTTTAAGAAGGTCTATGACCGGGAATTTGGATTTGACATCCAGTTTCCCTATGAGCGGGGGAAGGATTATTACCTGCTGATCCGCTGTGAGGGACGCCAGGCAAAAATCAAGTACAATGAGGAACTGATTGCCAGGCGGGCCAGCGTGGCCCACAAGCGCATGGAGAAGCTTAAGGACCTGATGAACATGGAGACAGTCCATGTGGCCATGGATTTTTGGAAGGAGCATGGCCTTAAGGCCCTTGTGGTCAAGTCAAAGCACAAGCTGCAGGGAATTGACAATGATTATGATTACAGCGAGTGGTATGAGCTGACCAAACCAACGGACGAGGAGCTGGCGGAGCAGAGAAAGCATTTATTTGACTTTGAGCCCATGCTGTCTGTTGTAATTCCCGCCTATAAGACCCCGGAGCGCTATCTCAGGGAAATGCTGGACTCTATCATGGAACAGACCTATACAAACTGGGAGATATGTGTTGCAGACGGAAGTCCCAGGGGTGAGGGGCTGGAGCGCGTGCTTAAGAAGTACGCGGACCGTGACCGGCGTGTGCGCTATGAGATTCTGGGCAGCAACCGCGGAATCTCAGGCAATACCAATGCAGCCCTGGATATGGCCAGGGGAGACTTTGTCATCCTGGCCGATCATGACGATACGCTTCCTCCCAATGCTTTTTATGAGGTCGTGAAGGCAATCAATGAAAATCCGGACTGCCAGGTTATTTATTCTGATGAAGATAAGCTGGACATGGATGGAAAGGCCCTGTTTGACCCTCATTTCAAACCGGATTTCAACCCGGATTTGCTGACCAGCGTCAATTATATATGCCATCTGTTCGTCATAAGGCAGGATTTGTTAAAGCAGGTGGGCGGATTCCGCCAGGAGTTTGACGGCGCCCAGGATTATGATTTCATTTTCCGGTGTACGGAGGCGGCAAAGAGGGTATACCATATTCCAAAGGTCCTCTATCACTGGCGCTGCCATCAGAATTCCACGGCCAGCAACCCGGAGAGCAAGATGTATGCCTTTGAGGCCGGATCCAGAGCCATCATGGCCCACTATGAGCGTATGGGAATTCCGGCGGTGAAGGTGGAGAAGGGCGTGGATTACGGCATTTACCATACCACCTTTGAGATACAGGGGGAACCTCTGGTGTCTGTCATCATCCCCAACAAGGACCACAGCCAGGACCTGGATGTGTGCGTGCGGTCCCTGATGGAGAAATCGTCATACCGGAACCTGGAATTCATTATCGTGGAAAATAACAGTTCCCAGAAGGAAACCTTCGCCTACTATGATAAGATGCAGGCGGAGCACACCAATTTCCGGGTGGTTACCTGGAAGGAGGGCTTCAACTATTCAGCCATCAATAATTACGGAGCCTCCTTTGCAAAGGGTGAATACCTGCTGCTGCTCAACAATGACACGGAGCTGATTGAAGAGGACAGTATAAAGGAAATGCTGGGATTCTGCCAGAGGGAGGATGTGGGCATTGCAGGAGCCAGACTTCTCTATGGGGATGACACCATACAGCACGCCGGAGTGGTCATAGGCTTTGGCGGCATTGCGGGCCATACATTTATCGGACTTCATAAGGCCGAGAACAGCTATTTCCACAGAGCCATGTGCGCCCAGGACTGCAGCGCCGTCACGGCGGCCTGCCTCATGACAAAGAAATCCGTCTTTGACCAGGTGGGAGGTTTGAGCCCGGAGCTGGCAGTGGCCTTTAATGACATTGATTACTGCATGAAAGTACGCGCCCTGGGGAAAATGGTAGTGTATGCGCCTTATTCATGCTTTTACCACTATGAATCCAAGTCCAGAGGACTGGAGGATACGCCTGAAAAGATAGCCCGCTTTAACCGGGAGGTAGCCATTTTCATACGGAAGTGGCCTGATATCATTCAAAATGGCGACCCCTGCTACAACCCCAACCTGACGCTGCGCAAATCTAATTTCGCGCTCAGGGACCTTCTGAAGGAAAAAATAGGTGAGCCTTATGACCTTAAGGTTTACGAACAGTTTGCGCCGGAGGACGATACGAAAGCACATGAGTGACCATAGAAATGATTATGAAGCAGAATGCGATTATAAAGCGGGATGCGGCAATGAAGCGGGATGCGATTATAAAGCAGGATGCGGCAATGAAGCGGGACGTGGCAATGAAACCGGCCGAAGGACAGGCAGGCGCAGAAAGGTAACCATCGTCATACCCAATTATAACGGGCTTAAGTTTATGGAACCCTGTTTCAAAGCTCTTAGCATGCAGATTTGCCGGGATTTTGACATCCTGGTGGTGGACAACGGTTCCACAGACGGAAGCGTGGAGTGGCTGAAGGAGCAAGAGATTCCGGCCATTTTCCTGCCGGAGAACACCGGGTTCTCAGGCGCGGTGAATGTGGGCCTTAAGGCGGCGGCGACTCCCTATGTGATTCTGCTCAACAATGACACGGAGCCGGACTTCCACTATGTGGGAGAAATGATTAAGGCCATTGAGCGCTCCCCAAAGATATTTTCCGTCAGCTGCAAGATGATTCAGCTCTTCCGCAAGGAGCTGATGGACGATGCCGGGGATATGTACAGTCTGTTGGGCTGGGCATACCAGAGAGGGGTGGGACGCTCATCCGCAAAATATAACAGGGCCTGCCGCATCTTCTCGGCCTGCGCCGGGGCAGCCATCTACCGCAGGGAGGTGTTTGATGAAATCGGATACTTTGACGAGATGCATTTTGCATATCTGGAGGATTTGGACGTTGGCTACAGGGCCAGAATTGCGGGATATGACAACATCTACTGTCCCACGGCCATGGTTTATCATGTGGGAAGCGGCACCAGCGGTTCCAAGTACAATCCCTTCAAGGTAAAGCTGGCTGCCAGGAATAATATTTATCTGAATTATAAAAACATGCCCCTTTTGCAGCTGGCGGTGAACCTGGTTCCGATTCTCCTGGGAATGGGACTTAAATACATGTTTTTTAAGAAAAAGGGATTTGGAAGGGATTATGCGGCTGGCGTGAAGGAAGGCCTGGCAACCGCTAAAAGGTGCCGGAAGGTGCCTTACAGCAGGGAACGGCTTAAAAATTATCTGGCCATTGAATGGGAATTGATTACAGGGACCCTTATCTATGTTTATGAGTTTGCCGCAAGGCAGATTGCTAAATTATGAACTTTTTCGAAATTAAGAGAAATGTTATAGAATAATGACGGCTTATCATGTATAATAACAACGATATTTACGGTAAGAAGGGATTTCCTGAGAAACCAAGGTGAAATACAATGATAAAAGATAACCAGAAAAGGCTGAACCGCATGCATGTCCTGCTGGATATACTGGTCACTGTGGTGGCCTATGCTCTGGCATGGTTCATTGTCATCAGCGGAAAGGTACTGCCCTTAGACGAAGGCGTGCTAAAGCCCCAGGTATATTTTATGGCGCTCATTTTTATCGTGCCCATATACCTGATTCTATATGCCAGTTTCCATCTGTATGTGCCCAAACGGATTCAGGGGCGGCGTTCGGAACTGGCCAATATCTGCAAGGCCAATGTCATCGGCCTTATGCTCTTTACGTTCGTGCTTTTTGGCCTGCGAAGGTTCGTAAGCCATCTGAGCTATTTCTCCACAAAGATGATTCTGGCATTCTTTGCGGCCAATATCATCCTGCTGGAAGCAGAGCGGATATCAATACGCATCTTCCTGCGCTCCCTGCGGACCAACGGCTATAATCAGAAGCATGTGCTCCTTATTGGCTACAGCCGGGCGGCCGAAGGGTTCATCGACAGGGTCAGCGTCAATCCGGAATGGGGTTACCATGTCCAGGGAATCCTGGATGACCACCGGCCGGCCGGCTTTGCATATAAAAAGGTACAGGTGCTGGGACCCACCAATCATCTGGAGGATTTCCTGGCGTCCAATACGCTGGACGAAATAGCCATTACCCTGAGCATCAAAGAGTACTCTAATCTGGAACAGATTGTGGCTGCCTGCGAGAAATCAGGCGTGCATACAAAGTTCATACCGGATTATAATAACATAATACCGACGATTCCCTATATGGAAGACCTTCAGGGACTTCCGGTAATCCACATCCGCCATGTGCCCCTTACCGGGGTGTTTAACGCCACCATGAAACGGATAGTGGATTTAGCCGGCGCTCTGTTTGGTCTGATTGTATTTTCGCCTCTCATGCTGGTTACGGCTCTGCTCATCAAAATCACTTCACCAGGGCCCGTGCTTTTCAGCCAGGAGAGGATAGGGCTGCACAACCGTCCCTTTAAGATGTACAAGTTCCGTTCCATGGAGGTTCAGGACCCGGGCAGGGAGCGCAGCCAGTGGACAACGCCCCATGATCCCAGGGTAACGCCTGTGGGACGTTTCATACGCAAGACAAGCATTGACGAGATGCCCCAGTTTTTTAATGTCCTCATTGGTGATATGAGTCTGGTGGGGCCCCGGCCGGAGCGGCCGCTGTTTGTGGAAAAATTTAAAGAAGAGATACCGCGGTATATGATTAAGCATCAGGTGCGTCCGGGACTCACGGGCTGGGCCCAGGTCAATGGCTACCGCGGGGATACATCAATTACCAAGAGGATTGAGCATGACCTTTATTACATTGAGAACTGGAGTCTGGGTTTTGACTTCAAGATTATGTTTCTCACTGTTTTCAAGGGATTTATTAATAAAAATGCATATTGATATGCATGACGTTTGCGTTAAGAATGCTCCTGCGTTTTAGCCGTGCCCGGATACAGTCTGCGGGTCAGGGGAGCGGGGCTGCTTATGAATGATTAGCGCCTGGTTTACGTGATGGAATGAGGATGGACGAATGAATCGTGAGTTTGACAATGGATTTGATGAGGAAGAAGAGAGATTAAGAAGCCGCAGCAGGAAGCGCGATTTGGGCGCCGGTGCCGGGGCTGATTCAGATACAATGCCCCGCGGGCGTACCGGAGGCAGCGGGCAGGAGATAAGGGGCGCCGGACAGGCGGGCCGCGCAGGTTCGGGAGGCGGGTCCAGGCAGGGAACGCCGGTATCTGCCGGCAGGGCGTCAGTAAGGACTGCATCAGATGGCCGCGGCTCAGGTTCGGCTGCCGGGCCCAGCTCCGGTTCCGGCGCCCGTCCGCGCTATGCCGGAGTGGGAGACGCAGAGCGTACCCCGGGCATACCAGGAAAGAACGGCGGAATGCGAAGCACCTATGCAGGTGAGAGGATGCCGGAACGCCCTGTAAGCGGTGAGGGAAAGACAGGCC
>ERZ791671.1225-NODE-1225-length-9976-cov-2.39915_pt1 | contig 9976 bp, 6 predicted proteins | sample MGYA00510052_ERZ791671 | MGnify/ENA primary metagenome ERZ791671 (study PRJEB30046, sample SAMN00715231) | human gut metagenome | study: EMG produced TPA metagenomics assembly of the A metagenome-wide association study of gut microbiota in type 2... | reverse complement strand
GAAATCATCCATGTCGTTTCTGACGGCGCTTTCACTTAGCTTTCATAATCTCAAGACGAAAAAAGCGAGAACATTATTGACTTCTTTTGCCGGATCGATCGGAATTATCGGCATTGCGCTTATTCTCTCTTTGTCCGCAGGAGTGAATGACTACATAAAAAATATAGAAAGAGAAACGCTTTCCCAATATCCGCTTCAGATCCAAAGTACAGGATTTGATTTTACTTCGATGATGACAGGCGGGGAAGATTCGGAAGAAGTAAAAGCGGTGTCTGCGGGAACGGGAACATCTTCAAAAGAGCGGCGGGAAAAAGAAAATATATGGGTGATCGACATGGTCACGAATATGTTTTCGACAATGGATTCAAATGATCTGGAATCTTTGAAAAAGTTTTTAGACAGTAAAGAAAGCCGGATCGATCAATACACAAATGCAGTTGAGTATTCTTATCAGGTTGTTCCGCAGATCTATGCGCAAGACGGAGAGAAAGTCCGTCAGGTACATCCGGACCGCTCTTTCGAGGCGGCAGGGCTTGGTTCGTCTGTCGGCTCAAACAGTCTGATGTCTTCGATGATGAGTACAGACGTCTTTTATCAGATGCCGGCAGATTCCGATCTGTATAAAGATCAGTACGATGTGAAAGCCGGCAGGTGGCCGAAATCATACAATGAATGCGTGCTTGTGCTGACGTCCGGCGGAGGTATGAGCGACCTTTTGCTGTACACGCTGGGCTTAAGAGATCCGTTGGAGCTGGAAGAGATGGTTGCGGGATTCGTCGAGGAAGAGCAGATCGAAGTTCCGAAAGATTCAACTGTCTATACATATGATGATATTCTCGGAAAAGAGTTTAAACTGGTAAACAGTGCGGATTACTATGAGTATGACAACAGTTATCATGTGTGGAAAGATCGTTCGGGAGATCAGACGTACATGGACAAAGTTGTGAAAAATGCCGAGCCGATCCGGATCGTCGGCATCGTTCAGCCTGTAAAAGATGCAAACGGAGCAGCTTTGATGTCAGGCATCAATTATCCCGCTTCATTGACAAAACATGTCGCAGAAGAAGCGGAAAACTCAAAAATAGTCAAAGATCAGAAGGCAGATCCGAAACGAAACGTTCTTACAGGGGAACATTTCGGGACAGAAAATGTAAAGGGCAACGTTAATATGGATTCTCTGATTACGATCGACGAACAAAAACTTGCCCGGGCATTTGCATTTGATCAAAATGCCTTTTCGGGAATGCAAAAAACGGATGGTCTTTCTGAGATTTTCCGTTCTGCCGGAAGTTCAGTCAATCTTTCGGGAATGTTAGATCTAAGTAAGATTCAAGTTCAGCTTCCCGAACTGCCGCAGATGAATCTGGAAGAATTGCTGGGAGACCTTGATCTTACAGTTTCGCCGGAAGGATTTTTGCCGCTGGCAGAAAGCCTGACAGAAGGGTACGCAGAATATGCGGCCGCGCATCCGGAGGCGGACTATTCTGCGCTTGCACAACAGTTCGGACAATACCTTGGAACGCCAAAAGCGCAGGAAATCATACGAAGAAATATCAGTGAGATCATCCAGTCGGGCGGCGGGATGTCCGTGACGATGGAACAGCTTCAGGCAATGGTGAAAGAAATAGCGAAAGGATACGGAAAATTTATCGTTGAAAACGGCTATCAGGATCCGTCTAAGTTTGATGAATATTTGGCGGAATATATGCAGACAGAAGAAGCGAAAGCGATATTGAACCGATATGCAAATGAGATTTTCGGAGGTATTGCAGGTAATGTTCAGATTACCGCAGAACAGCTTCAGAAGCTTTCAAAAGAGCTCACGGAAGGGTATCTTCCCTATGCGGCGGAAAACGGGCTGGCTGATCCGACAAAGATCGGAGAGCATTTTATTGCATATTTAAAAACGGAAGACGGACGGCAAAGACTGTCTGACGGGATGAAAGGAATCGTAGACGCGGACAGTCTGGAACAGCAGATCACAGACGCGTTCGGTTCTTATATGAAAGGCGCGGTTTCCTCTTATGCGGGAGCCGTAGGAACAGCGATTGAGAGGCAGATCACATCGGCTATGGAGCAGGTTATGAATCAGATGGCAGAAGGACTGCAGTTTTCTGTAGGACAGGCAATGACACAGATCGGAAGCAGTCTGCAAAATGCTATGCATGTAGATGAAGATGCGTTTGCCGAGGCGTTTCAGATGAATATGACAGGAGAGGAACTGGCAGAACTGATGATGTCTATGGGAGCTGCGAAAAATGCGACGTATGACAATAATCTCAAACAGTTAGGTTATGTTGATTTCGCTGTTCCGACTACGATTTCGATCTATCCGAAAGATTTTGAAAGCAAAGAAGAAGTCGTCAGAATTCTTGATGATTATAACAGAAAAATGGAAGAACAAGGAAAAGAAGAACAGGTTATCACATATACGGATATGGTCGGCGCGCTGATGTCGTCTGTGACACAGATCATAGACGTTATCAGTTATGTGCTCGTTGCGTTTGTAGCGATTTCCCTTATCGTATCATCGATCATGATCGGTGTGATCACCTATATCAGTGTTCTTGAGCGAAAGAAAGAAATCGGGATACTGCGCGCAATCGGAGCTTCTAAAAGTAATATTTCACAAGTATTTAATGCCGAGACGTTTATTATCGGTTTGTGTGCGGGCGTGATCGGGATCGGGATAACGCTTCTGCTTTTGATCCCGGGAAATGCTCTGATCCATCATTTGGCAGGAACGAATGACGTAAGTGCGGTTCTTCCGGTAATTCCGGCGATCATACTTATTATTCTCAGCGTAATACTGACGCTGCTCGGAGGACTGCTTCCGTCTAAAAAAGCTGCGAAAAGTGATCCTGTAACTGCCCTTCGGACAGAATAATTTCTTGCATAAGCAATCAAGACAGATAACCAATGCTTGCGGCTGTGTATGTATAGAAAATCTTGATATGAACTATAAAAGCGATGGAGAAGTGATTTTTGATTATGGAAAATAAAATTGTCATACAGAATTTTGGACCGGTAAAAGAGGCACAGATTAATTTGAATAAAAAATTTCAGATATTTATAGGCGCTCAGGCTTCCGGTAAAAGCACAATTTGCAAGGTGGTATATTTTGTTCAAAATATAGAAGAAAATATATCTTTTGTCTAAAGAACGGATGCCATATTACAAAAAGAAATACCGATAAGATATGAGGTGGAAGAAAAATGAAAAATTTAATCTTTAGTTTAAATGCGACAGTACCGGTTTTCCTGTTAATGGCGCTTGGGTTTCTCTTTCGGAAACTCGGATGGCTCGACGAAGTATTTGCATCGAAAATGAATCAGTTCGTCTTTCTTGTGCCGCTTCCGCTTCTTGTGTTTGAAGATCTTGCATCTGTCGATTTTCAGAAAGTGTGGAATTTAAAATTCGTTTTATTTTGTTTCTTCGTGACTCTTGCAAGCATTGCTCTTGCCGGTATACTTTCGTTATTATGGAAGGACAGGGGAATAAGAGGAGAGTTTATACAGGCGTCATACAGAAGCAGCGCGGCGCTTCTTGGGATCGCATTCATCCAAAATATATACGGAGATGCGGGTCTGGCGCCTCTTATGATCATCGGAAGCGTGCCGTTATATAACATGATGGCAGTCGTCGTCCTGTCCTTCTTTCAGCCGGAACAAAGAAAACGAGATAAGTTGTTATGGAAAAAGACGCTGAAAGGGATCGTGACCAATCCAATCATAATCGGCATAGCCGCAGGTCTTTTCTGGTCGGCGCTTCGGATACCGATGCCGTATGTAATAGAAAAAACAGTGTCAAATATAGGCGCTGTCGCGACGCCTCTTGGATTGATGGCGCTCGGCGCTTCTTTTGATGTTCAAAAAGCGCTTGGAAAGATCAAACCTGTCATTGCTGCCTGTATGTTGAAGCTTGTCGGATTTACAGCGGTGTTTCTGCCTTTTGCGGTGATGCTCGGATTTCGCAGAGAAGAATTGATCGCGATTCTCGTCATGCTTGGATCGGCGACAACAGTAAGCTGCTATGTTATGGCAAAAAATATGGGACATGAAGGCACGCTGACGTCAGGCGTCGTCATGCTGACTACAGTATTCAGTGCGTTTACATTAACAGGGTGGCTGTTCATTTTAAAAAGTATGAATTTGGTATGAATAAGAATGGTTTCCTTATAAAGTGAAACTTCGTATCCGCTTCTCTTTGGAAAACCTGAAGTTGGTCTCATACAGTATAAAATTATCTGTGTGAGATTAGGAGCGCATTGCATCAGTTGTGTTTTGTGTACAAAACTCACATAAAACAAACGAAAATAGGCACATATTATTACGGGAAATCATAAAAAATTCCGTTTTTACTCTAATCTATAAGGAAAAATGCATAAAAAACTTTAAAAAAAATTAATTTATGATAGAATATAAACAATACTGGTCTTTCGTGGGAGGAGAAAAACCAAAAGACAGTTTAGCAATAGCAGAAAAAACAGTATCGTAGAATGGAGAAAAAGTATGAAAAAGAAAATGTGGAGGACGGGGTTGTGCGGATTGACAGCGTGCAGCATGTTGTTCACTATGCCGGCGTTGGCATGGGCGGCAGATGAACCCCAAAACACGAACATTGATAACGGACTCATTGCGTATTATGACTTTGAGAATGTGAATGAGAAGAAAGTTCCGAACGTAAAAGATCAGTCAAAATATGAGGGTGAATTGAAAGGTTCAAATGTTTCGATTGCATCAGATACGATTTTTGGGAAATCCCTGAAATTTACAGAGGGAACTGAAGGTACTATGGAAATCCCTCAGATTATGAATACGTCTCAGAACAGTTATTCGATTTCTTTGTGGTTCAAATATGATACGAATACAAATAGAGAAGGGAAAAATACAGTTCTGCTTCAGCAGAGCGGACAGGGGCGTACATTTTTACAGTTTACGAAAGATAATAAGTATGCGACTTATGTAAATGCGACGAATGTATATAGCGATAAGACGGTTGATCTTAGCCAGTGGCAGCATGTAATGGCTACATACAATAAAGATACAAAGAAAATTGCGTTTTATATAAACGGAGAAAAGGATAGCGAGAAAGATGCAGGTAATCAGGTTGTTAATGAGTTGACAAACCTTTTGATCGGGCGTCATAAAAATGCAGGAAATGACCCGCTTTCTATGAGAGGTCTCCGTGTATATGATAAAGTTCTCACAGCAGAAGAGGCAAAAGCTGTTTATGAATCAAAAGCAGGAGCAATGCTCTTCCCGCAGTTACAGGAAACGCTTAAAGAAGCAAAAGAGTTAGATGCATCAGGAAGTTTGGACACAGAAGCAGAAGAGGCAAAAGTGCTGAAAGAGGCGATTGCAGAAGCGGAAAAATTAACTGCCGAAAGTCAGTTGTCTGAAATTTCAGAGACAATTAAAGAACTGGAAGAGGCAATGAAGAATTACCGTGCGGCAATCGGAGTTGTACTTACAGTTTCACCTACGAAAGAAGAACGTTCGATTGAAAAGTCGACGATAGGTATTAACCATCGATATGCTTTCAACGGATATGGCTCTTTTGACAGTACAAAGATGGAAATGAAAGAAGAGTTCACGGATCTCTACAAAGAAGCAGGATTCGGATCTATCCGTTATCCGGGAGGAACGATCTCGAACCTGTTCCGTTGGAAAGATACGATTGGGGATAAAGAAGACCGTGTAAATCAGATCCATGGCTTTTACAACAATCCGAATCAGGGTGGAATCGCTCCGAACTTCGGTTTGACAGAAGTTGCTGATTTTGCATATCGTGATGACGTTCAGTCAGAGATTGTTTATGTATACGGTTTCGGACGTGGTTCTGCACAGGATGCTGCAGATCTTGTAGAGTATTTGAACGCTCCGGCAGGAAGTAATCCGGGCGGTGGTGTTGCATGGGCAGATATCCGAAAAGAAAACGGACATGCAGAGCCGTACAACGTACGTTACTTTGAGATTGGAAATGAAAATAATCAACCGGGTACTGATGGAACAACATCTCAGCAGTATTGGATGATAGGAACGCAGGATGCCGAAAAAGCGTATGTAGAAGGTGGAGTTGCAAGCTTTACAAAACAGTATGCGGTGAAAAAAGATGACTGGAATAAGGCAGCATCTGTCAGTGACGGAACTGCAAATCAGGTTCGTTACATGCGTTATGCAAACCCGAATCCGATGACAGGAAAAGATGGAAAGACATTGGTTGAGAACTTTGAAGCTGTTCAAAAAGGAAGCGTTGAAGTATGGGTAGGCACTGACGGTGAAGGAAACAATCATAAATGGGAGGTTGTAGAAAGTCTTGACAACGCAGGAGCGAATGACCAGAAAGTGACAATCGACTACAGAGACGGATCAATCCACTTCGGAGACGGAACACATGGTAAAATCCCGGCGAAGGGACAACAAATCTATGTAACATATAAAGTTAAAAGAGACGGATTTGTAGCTGTTTCTAAAGCGATGAAAGATATGACGGCAGAGATTAACGAAATCAATGCTAAAAGCGGAAGTGCAGAAAAGGCATCCTGCTATGTATACTCCAGTTGGGAAACAAAAGGTTTTATTGATAAGATGGCAGCAGGTAACTGGAACGATTATTATGATGGTCTGACAATTCATCCATATTGTGGAGATCCGGGTGCGGATCAGGACAAAGGTGCGTTTTATGACTCGGCAATGCGTCTTGCGGAAAATGTAGGTATTCAGAAAGTTAAAAATTATGTAAATATGCTTCCGCAAGGAAAAGTTCCGGTTATATCTGAGTATGGTATTTTCAGATCTACATCGCCGCTTCTTCGTTCTCAGACACATGCAGTATATATTGCAAAAGTGCTTATGGAGTATGTTCGTCTCGGTAGTCCGTACATCCAGAAACACTGTCTTGTAGACTGGTATAGTAGTGGTGCAGACTCACTTGGACCTACACAGCAGGCGGTTATCCAGGCAGTACCGCAGACGGGCGCTAATCAGGGAACAGGAGAAGGGAACTTCCGTTTCTTCTCAACACCTTCAGCAAAAGTGTTCGAGTTATTCTCTAACTCATTTGCAAAAGGAACGAAAGTAGTCGGAACAGAGTTTGAACACGTAGAAACATTGGCAAACGGAACAAAAGCATATTCCGCAATCGCAAGTAAAGGTGATGACGGAACATTATATGTAACTGTAGTAAATACAGACCGTGAAAATGATAAGAAACTTCGCGTGAAAGTAGACGGCGTAGACCTGACAGGCAAAACAGTAGAAGTACAGACGCTCGCGGGTGAAAGCTTCGTTGATGAAAACAGCTTGGCAGAGCCGGATAAAGTAACGATTGAAAACTCAACAGTTACGGCAGAAGGCACAGATCTTGAGCTGACGGCAAAAGCACACTCCGTAATGTCAATTACAGTGAAAGAAAAAGTGGATCCGCCTGCACCGGAGACATATACAGTAACAGCAAAAGCAAACAATACGGACATGGGAACTGTAACGATTGACCCTGTAAAAGATAAATACAATGCAGGCGAAAAAGTAACAGCAACAGCGACAGCAAAAGAAGGCTATGAGTTTGTAAACTGGACAGTAGACGGTCAAGAAGTTTCTACAAAAACTACATATGAACTTACAGTAGAAAAGAACACAGAACTGACAGCTAACTTTAAAGCAAAAGCTCCGGTAGAAGAGAAGTTTACAGTAACAGCGAGAGTAAACGACTCTAAGATGGGAGAGGCGAAAATTGATCCTGACAAAGCAGAATATGTTAAGGGAGAGAAAGTAAAAGCCATAGCGACAGCAAAAGAAGGCTATGAGTTTGTAAACTGGACAGTAGACGGTGAAGCAGTTTCAACAGAAGCTACATATGAATTTACAGTAGATAAGAACGTGGAACTGACAGCGAATTTCAAAGAGACAGAAAAACCGGTAGAGAAGTTTACAGTAACAGCAAAAGTAAATGACTCTAAGATGGGAACAGTAAAACTTGATCCTGACAAAGCAGAATATGCTAAGGGAGAGAAAGTAACGGCAACAGCAACGGCAAAAGAAGGCTATGAGTTTGTGAACTGGACAGTAGCTGGTAAAGCGGTTTCTACAGAAGCTACATATGAATTTACAGTAGATAAGAACGTAGAACTGACAGCGAACTTCAAAGAGACAGAAAAGCCGGTAGAGAAGTTTACAGTAACAGCAAAAGTAAATGACTCTAAGATGGGAACAGTAAAACTTGATCCTGACAAAGCAGAATATGCTAAGGGAGAGAAAGTAACGGCAACAGCAACGGCAAAAGAAGGCTATGAGTTTGTGAACTGGACAGTAGAAGGGAAAGCGGTTTCTACAGAAACTACATATGAATTCTTAGTAGATAAGAACGTAGAACTGACAGCGAACTTTAAAAAGACAGAAAAACCGGTAGAGAAGGTTACAATAACAGTAAAAGCAAACGACTCTAAGATGGGAACGGTAAAACTTGATCCTGCAAAAGAAAGCTATGAAAACGGCGAAATTGTAACAGCGATTGCGACAGCAAAAGAAGGATACAAGTTTGTGAACTGGACAGTAGCCGGCAAAGTAGTTTCTGATAAAGCAGAGTACAAGTTTAAGGTTGACAGAGCAGCGGAGCTGCAAGCAAACTTTGTAAAAGTGTCAGAAGATCCGAAACCGGAGAATCCGAAGGATGAGGATAAAGCAGTTCAGACAGGAGACAACGGCGTATCACCGATCATTCCGCTTGCAGGGTTGATGTTAGCGGCAGGAGCGGCAGTCGTAGCTCTTCGCAAAAAAGAAGACTAATCTGAATATTTGAACAGTCTGAAAAACAGATCGGATAGCATAAAGATTGTCTTGATAAAAAGCAAAAAATGAAACAAAACCAGAGGCGCCGCGCTATGCGGCGTCTCTTTCTGTATAACGAATGGCGCGGGCTGAACTGCTACATATTTATAATCAGGTATCAAATAAAGATAGGAAAAGAAATAAAAATCGGTTATAATAAGTATAAGAAGGTTGACTGGTGGAGCAAATAAAAATGGATAGATATTTGAAATGAATGCTTATGAACGATTGATTTCGTGGAATAAAGGATAATGTTCATAAAATACAAATTTAAGGTATTGGAAAGTATGATTTTTAATAATAGAGAGTTGGTAAAAGAGGTGGTATATCTATGACAACAAGAGAGTTAGTGAGTCAATATGTTGAAGTGCTCTGTAAAATATACGGAAAACATTTGAAAACAGTTATTCTGTATGGTTCTTATGCAAGGGGCGATTATACAAAGGACTCGGATATAGATATTATGGTGCTTTTGGATTTAAGTGATATAGACATTAAAAAGTATCGTCATGAGTTATCTGGTGCAACCTATGATTTTAATATGGATTATGATGTAGATATTAAGCCGATAGCAAAGAATCAAGAGCATTTTAATAAGTGGGTAGAAGTGTATCCGTTTTATTCAAATGTGGCAAGTGAGGGGGTAAAGTTATTTGACGCAGCATAATGAAAAAGGCACAAGGCGAGATTTGGTTCTATATAGGTTGGAAGTTGCTAAAAGTGATATAAAATCAGCAAAAATTCTTTTAGATGCAGGAGAATGCAGGGGAGCGAATAACAGAGCCTATTATGGAATTTATCATGCTATTTCAGCTATTCATGCTTTAGATGGAAACGCATATAAGAGGCATAAGGATGCCCTTGCAAATTTTAATAAAAATTATATCAAGACAGAAATCTTCCCAAGAATTTTGGGAAGGAAAATTGCTGAGGCTGAAGAAATACGACATGCCAGCGATTATGATGACTTCTATATAGCGACTAGAGAAGAAGCTGAGGAACAAATTGACACAGCAGTAGAATTGGTTGAAAAAATAGAAGAATACGTCTTGAAAGAGATGGGATAATCGTTTTTGTATCATTCATGAAATATCTATGGAGATTTTTGAAGAGCAAAATGCATTGTGGGTATTAGAAGATACTGATAT
>ERZ791671.1219-NODE-1219-length-10018-cov-2.30934_pt1 | contig 10018 bp, 8 predicted proteins | sample MGYA00510052_ERZ791671 | MGnify/ENA primary metagenome ERZ791671 (study PRJEB30046, sample SAMN00715231) | human gut metagenome | study: EMG produced TPA metagenomics assembly of the A metagenome-wide association study of gut microbiota in type 2... | reverse complement strand
TACGCAAGTGCCTCCACGTAATTCAGTTTCAGACCTCTTTCCTTTCTCTCTTTTGCAAGATTTCCTGCCATATGAAGCATTAATTTTTCCTGTTCTTTGGGATTCAGCCTCATGATATTCCTCCTCTCGAATTGTGCGGATTATAATATAAAAAAGTTCTCGTAGTACGCAAAAAAGAGCAGGCAATGGGATTCTTTCTCAGACCCCATTGTCTGCTCTTTGCACGAAAATTTTTATATAGGGATTATAACTTGTGTTTCTTTGATGGTCAAGATGTTTTTTGTGAATTTTTTTCGAACATTATTAATAATAGGAATAAAGCGTATCCCATTAAGAAGCAACCAATATCAGATTCTGTAAGTAAACTGAAAATGAAGTGAACAGTAATAATTGTAACAAAATTCATATAAAATGACACAGGATTCCATTGTTTCGATACATATTTACATGCTACATTTGAATTACATATTTTATGGGCATTTCGCCCGCAAATAGAAGGATTCAAGCCAGAAGGCCGGGAGGTTTTTATAATGATTATTTACGTTGATGCATCCGTGATCCAGACCGGAAACGGAACAAAAGAAAATCCATTCAAAACTATTCAGGAGGCCGCTGCAAAAGCACTTCCGGGAGATGAAGTCATCGTTGCACCGGGATTATACCGTGAAGCAGTTAATCCGATTCACGCAGGAACGCCAGACAAGCGTATCACCTACCGTTCTGCAATAAAAGGACAGGCGCACATTACAGGAAGTGAAGCTGTCAAAGACTGGGAAAATGTAGAAGGCACTGTATGGAAAACAATCATTCCGAACGGAATCTTCGGTGATTATAACCCATTTACTACCCTGGTATCCGGAGATTGGTTTATCGCTACATTTATTGCTCATACAGGAGATGTATATCTGAATGAGAAATCCATGTATGAGGTAACCACTTTGGATAAAGTTAAAAATCCACAGAAAAGTACTATCTCATGGGATCCTGATTTCTCTGTATATACATGGTACGCGGAACAGGATGAAGCCAATAATCAGACAATTATTTATGCAAACTTCCAAGAAAAAGATCCTAAGAAAATGTTGAGATCAGTGTAAGAAGAAACTGCTTCTATCCGGGAAGTGAAGGAATCGGATATATCACTCTCTCCGGTTTCCGTATCAGTCAGGCTGCTACTCAGTGGGCCCCTCCTACTGCTTATCAGGAGGGAATGGTCGGGCCTCACTGGTCCAAAGGATGGATCATCGAAGACTGTGAAATCTATGAATCCAAATGCAGCGGTATTTCTCTTGGTAAATATCTGCAGCCGGAAAATGATAACAAATGGTTAAAATGGAAATACAAAGACGGAACTCAGACAGAGCGCGACTGCATCTGCCAGGCTTCCTATGAAGGATGGGATAAGGAGCATATTGGTTCCCATATTGTACGCAGATGTGAGATTCATGACTGCGGCCAGACAGGTATTGTAGGACATCTTGGAGGCGTATTCTCTGTTATTGAAGACAACCATATCCACCACATTAACAACAAACAGAATCTGGCAGGAGCAGAGATCGGCGGTATCAAAATGCATGCCGCTATCGATGTTATTTTCCGCCGCAACCATATACATAACTGCACCCGTGGTCTGTGGCTTGACTGGCAGGCACAGGGAACCCGCGTTACAGGAAATCTCTTCCATGACAATGCTCTTCCAAATGATTTCGAAGCAGGCGATGACGCCGTCACAAGCGTAGGAGAAGATATCTTCGTTGAGGTTTCCCATGGTCCGACATTGATCGACCACAATATCCTGCTGTCTGACCGTGCACTGAAAATTGCAACCCAGGGCGTTGCCCTTGTACATAACCTGATCTGCGGCGGCTTCGTTTCTGTTGGTATCGGTACAGACAACGGTGCACCTGATATTCCATCTCCGAGATATACTCCATATCACACCAAACACGGAACTCAGGTTGCAGGATTTATGACCATCCTTCATGGAGATGACAAATTCTACAACAACATCTTCGTTCAGAAACCGATCCGTCCTTGTATGCAGGAGCTGGCTGATCTTATGGGCGGCAACGGAAATATGTGGGATGACTGCAATGTACTCACCGGAACCTTCAGATTTAACGGGTATCCAACCTTTGAAGAGTGGAACAGACAGTTTGAAGGTTACTGCGGAATGGGTTCTGAAACAACAGGTAACTGCTATTATGATCATCTTCCTGTATGGGCATCCGGCAATCTCTATTTCAACGGAGCATGTGCATGGGAAAAAGAAACAGATGCAGTCACAGATGCAGAACACACTGTAGATATCTCTGTCGAAAAGAAAGAAGATGGCTGGTATCTGAAGACCAATCTGTATGATATCATCAAAGAAGAAACCGACGGTATCATCTCAACTGAAACACTTGGTATGGCATTCGAATCGGAGCAGAAATACGAAAATCCTGACGGAAGCCCGATTATCTTTAATCAGGATTTCTTTGGAAATCACAGAGATGTCAAAACTGTCGCAGGACCATTTACGGATAAAAAAGCATCTGAGCAGAAGCTCTTTTAACAACAAAGCCTCTGTATCTTGTGAAAAAACAAGATACAGGGGCTTTGTTAGATACCCCATCTTTTATATATACATATTCATTCTTCACATGTAATTTTCTTAGCAAATTCGTACTTTTTTAGAAAACACCGCTCTTGAACCCTCAAAGTTCATTTCAACCATCATTTCCTACATAATAATGTTAAGTATTTGCGTAAATTTCTCTATATATCATATATAAGACCTGTTGCAATATCATTTTTTTCTATAATAATTAACCTCACATATATTCTTATTGAAATGAATAGAAATAAATTTTTTTAAATTATTCTTGCTAAAACGTTAAGCACCTGTCCTTTTATCCTTATGTATAAGTATAACAAGTAAAAAAGATTTCAACGAAGGAGGTTATGCTATGAAACAGACAACTGATGTAATGAATAAGAACCATGGTCTTTCCCCAAAAGAGGTATCCATAATGAATAAATCCAATTTACACAATAAACGTTTACAGAGTCTTAATAAAGGAAAAACAAAATCTCTTGGTCCTGTTGAGAAAATTACAATGACCTATGCAGGCCGGATTGATGGCAAAAAAAATCTGCTCCGTTGTAATGAAAAGGGCATCTGGCAGTCCAGTACACTGAAACAAGAGGTAGATTCCTATGAAGAATTCTGTGCAGAACAAATGGGAAAACTGAAACTACAAGAGGAGGATGAATTTAAAAAATTGAATATTCTCTTCGATCAGGTTATTCCATTGAGAAAAAGGCTTTTGGAATCAAAAAATCTTTTGAGAAATGCTATGGATGAAGAAGTTGATCTAACCAGTCGAAAGGAAGGCGAGGACAACCTTACAGAAGTTCAGGTCACAGCCCGACGAAACCGTGAAAGAGAAGAATCTCTTAGGCCCTTTAAAAATGCAGTATCTAAATATGACAAAGAACTTTCTAATACAGTAGAATCTATTTTTACCAGTCTCAGTCAGATTAAAGAAAGCTTCGATTCTACTGTAAAGATTACTAATCGTATTCTTCAACATAGTCAGAGAAGAATCGATGTGTATTGGCACTCGGCAATACGTTATATATCGGAACTTCCAGCACTTCCGAATATTACATTCAGCAATATGTCTGAACAGTCATTTGCGGATCATTATGAAAAGCTGGTAGAAAAAGCAGAAAATCTTCGTCTTGAATTAGCATCTGAATTATGTGAGGAGGTAATGTAAATGTTATCATTTAGAAGAAGAGGACACAGGCCGATAAGCGAAGTAGATAGTAGTTTACATCAACTTGTTTATGATTTCCGTCGTCGTACAAATCTCCTGTTTGAAAACTACAGATCAGTCAATTACAGAAAACCTGAATCCTATAATCTGGAACAGTTAAAAAAAGAAATTGAAAACACTTTAAAAACCTTAATTGATGCCAGCGCAGTAGATGCAGGAAATGAAGATTGTCTCATCGACAAAATTCTCGGTCCAGTTCGAGATGGCATCCGATATCTGGATGACCAGGCTTTGGAACATAATGACTTTTATAACAGACAAGCTGCAAATATGAAAGTTCACAGTTTCGATATCGAAAAGATTCTCGAGTTTTGGAAAGAAAAAGAAGCTTCTATAACTAAAGAATACGAATCTTCTCAAATACTCTGGAACAAATACTGTGGTAGTAAAGAAAGGAAAGTAATAAGACATGACTGATAAAAATTTTTCTTTAAAAATGAATCAAAATGGTGAACTCATGCAATCACAGTCACATTTGCACAAACTGACAAAAGCAAAATACAAACCTGACACTCCTTTTCTCTGGGGACCAGTTTCGTATTTACTGATGCTAATTTGTACTACAATAGATCTGTCTTTTTTCCGTAGTCTTTTTCAACGGATTTCTTATGATGAGCCTGCCATGATACTTCTCGAAGTCAGTGGCTTGGCAGCCGATATTGTTGCAGCTTTTGCAGGTATTTTGGCAAAACGTATCAAACAAGGTCTTAGCAAAGATAAGCTGAACCTGGTATTATTGTTGTCTGTTCCTGTCTTTGCCCTTATCATAAATGGCATCCTTCGAGTTGCCACAATGTCTCTTTCTTCTGCAGACGGAACAATAGATTCTGCAACAATTGCTTTAACGATCATATCTATAGTAATTCCAATATGTACCTCTATTGGAAATTTCAGTATAGGTTGTCTTACATATGATCCTTTAGGACAGAAAATGTGTCGTGAAGAGATGGCACTCGACGAAATCAGAGACTACATCAGACGTTTAGAAGCAATAAAGAAAGAATGCGATTCCTTCAACCCGGAGCAGATTATAGAAATGGATCGTCAACATCTTGTTAATGCCAAAAAAGCGTTGATCAATGACGCTCTGATTCTCAGTGCTGATGCGAAAATTCAACTGATGGAGTACCTCGGTAACCCCACATCAACTAATGTACTCAGTAACTCCCATTGCAATGATATCTTTAATCGGCTCAATCGTGAGCTACAATCACTTGAAACTGCCTGCATTGGAGAAGCCATACCATCTTCAACTATTGAAGAGACTAACACCAGAAAACGCGTTGTTAACTTTTCGGAAGCTGTTTAAACAGGAGGAATCATTATGACAAAAAAAATCAAAAAAATCGTATTATTTACTATTGTGACTACACTTCTTACGGTAACCGGATGTGGTGATAAGAAAAACACTGATACTGCAACAAGCAATAAACCAGCCATTGCCTACATAGTAGCCAACACCGCAAATTCCAAACCAGTAGATTCATCAGCTCCAATTATTCAGGATACTATGATTGACTGTGCTGAAAATTATGGTTATTCGTTTATTGTGCGGGTAGATGGAGAACCCGAGCTGGTATCAAACGAAAATCTTGATATTGATCCACAGTATAAAAACGCAGCAAAAGAAAGATTAAAACGAGATGCAACTAACAAAGCTACCAATTTACTTCAGGTACTTGAAGGAGTGCACGCAGTAAATCCAGAATCTGATTATCTGGAAGCCATTCGCCTCGCGGCAGCCTCTCTCAGAAGCCTTGACAATAGCTATACCTCCCGAAATATTATCTGTTGTGGAAGTGGACTCGGAACTACGGGATATCTCAATTTTCAAAACAACCTGCTAAGTGCTGAATCTCAGACAATTGTAAAACTTCTTCAGGAGAAAGAAGCTTTGCCAGATCTTAGTGGTATAACAGTATACTGGATTGGGATGGCCCAGACCACAGCTCCACAGGAAAAATTAAATCCCAAACAGAGCAAGAACCTCGAAAACATCTGGAAATCTGTCATTGAAGCCGCAGGCGGTGAATTTGTACCAAATGACTACATTTCAGTATCCCAGAACGATGATACGACAGATGAACTTCCATCTGTAAGTATTGTCAATATTCCTTCAGATGATCCAATTGTGTTTGAACCTGAAATACTTGAACAGCCAGAACAGGAAGAAGAAAATGCTTTTGAAGAACCAGTAATCCTCGGAGAAAGTCAAATTCAGTTTGTTGGAGGTAAAGCAACCTATCTGGATGAGGAATCTGCTACAGAAACAATCCGCCCAATTGCTGAATATCTGCTGAATCACACTTCAGTTAATCTCCTTCTGGTAGGATCTACGGCCGGAGATATCACTGATGAATCTACGCTTTGTCTGTCTCAGGATAGAGCAGATACTGTCAAGCACACATTAGTTGAATTTGGAGTTGACGATAAGCGCATCAATACCCTTGGTATGGGGGCAAGTGATCCCTGGCATATCAGCGGCGCAGGTTATGATGAAACAGTTGGTTCCGCTGCCAGCAGCAATCGTAAAGTCGTTTTGATTGATGCCAATACAGAACTGGCTCAGCAACTTATGAGCAGTAATTAACTTTATTACTAAAAAGCATCTCTTCGGATGTCTTTCTTAAAAAGGAGATTTAGTGATATATGATTAAAGAAATTAAGTCTAGGATAAATAAGCCCGTATTTCTTATAAGTGCTGTTGCCGGCGGCATCCTCTGGTTCTTCTGTAATTACCTGTATTCTACATATAGGCTAAAAATTGCAGGATTTTTAATGATTCCTGCCCTATGTACATTTTTATTTACAGTTTTATTTCTCATTATATGGATCAGTTCTGTTGTGACTGGATCTTTTGACAAAAAGAACCATCTCTATACCAGTATATGGGGAATGTTGAAATATTTTTCTTTAAGTATCGTCATAATATTTTTTCTGTCCATGTTATTGGAATACTTATATGAACTAAATCCAAATCAGAAAATAACTGAACCGACCAGTTACATTTTTGTGATTGATGAATCTGCTTCTATGAGCAGCAATGACCCAAATGGGCTCAGATATAACGCAATTTCAGAAATTATGAACTCTCCTGAAAATACACTTCCCTACATGGTTTATGCCTTTTCTTCCGAATCAAGAATTCTTCGTGATATGGGATACCTTACATCAAATGAAGAAGAAATACCAATAAATTGTGACGGGGCAACATCCATCAGAGAAACTACTCTTCGTATTTTATAAAGACAAAAAATGGAGCGGTGGTAAGAATCCCAAAATTATTTTTTTAACAGATGGCTTTGCTACAGATCTGGATAACGGTTTTCTATGGTTTAAAGGCAATGTCCCAGAATTCAACACAGCTTTGGAAGAGTACAGCAAACTTGGAATCAGTATCAGTACAGTTGGTCTTGGATCCGTTGATAAACAGCTTATGAGAAAAATGGCTGAAACAACAGGCGGCACATTTATCAGTATTAACCAGGCAGAAGATCTTGCTGATGCAATGAATACTGCTGCAACATCATATTCAGAAAGAAACCTGCTATCAATCCGTTATATGAAACATCTAAATAAGTTATTTGGATGTTTAAGAGTTCTTTTCCTTAGTCTTATTGGTTTAACAATCGGCGGGCTACTTGCTTTTGCTTATATGGATAATGCCAGTATTCCGCTTATTTTAATCAGCAGTGCTATAAGTTCAGTATTGGGCAGCATCCTTTTTGAACTGGGTATTCAGACTGGTGTTTATCAAAGTATTCTCTGGTTTCTCCTCTGGATTCTATACGCCTCCACTTTGGGATACTCATATCCTGAGAATAGTATATTGGGATCATCGCATATGAGGATTTCCTCCAAAAGAATTCAGACATCCGGATATCATATTAAGAAAGGACAAGAATTGAGAAATGTTAATATAAAACTATAAAAATTTCCAGAATACTGCTGAACTAAAATAAAATAATTTAAGCCATCTGATAGAAAAGAGCTGGCACAGCCAGATCAAACATATCAGATGGCTTTTTTCATATGAATGCCAACAACCTGAACATCTATCATTATCTCTACACCCTGCTGCTGTATATACCGGACTGTAAAAATGATCCCACAGACATAAAACAGTTGTTGTCATGGAGTGACTTTATAAAAGAAAAATGTGCAGGAAGCATAGATATCGAAAAAGTACTCACCGCTTACACTCAATTCACTTGAAATTTAACGAAACAATGACTTAATCATATATCCAATACCCAAAATTATAATTATAATTGGCATTACAGCATTTCCCCATGCCCACATATTGTTTGTAAAAGCTGTAATAATAAACTCCTTATATTTCACACAACTTACGATTACGAGAAGTACTCCTGTCAACAACCATCCGAAAATAAATCTTTTTATTACACTCCATACCGTTACCATCTGATAATCCCTCCCTTTTCTCCTTACCATCTCCAAAAGCGTCTACGCATTTTCCACTTCAACCGCACAATGAGATAAATCACTACAATTACAACTACCAGAATCAAAGCCCCGGAAGACAGCAAATTTGCCATGAATATGGCAATTCGTACTGTTACAGCTTTGAAATTGACAATAATAAAGATTGCCGCCAGAACCGAAATCACCAAACAGATGATCATTGCAAGGCTCACTCCTAACATGTTTCTGCTGCCTTCTCCTCTGTAACTTTCCTGCTCGAAAATGTCACCTGTGCGTCTCATGTATACATTACCTCCCCAACATTCTTGTATATTTCTCATCTTCCTAGTCTCCTATAGTTTTTCTACATCCACGCCAGACAATATTAAACAATCACCGGCACGCCTGTTACAGCAGGCAAGAAATCTATTATCGGAATAAGATAAATATTTGCATACAAAGCTTTCTATGGCAAGAAATATGTCGAAACCAGAACTCATCAACATAAACGAGCACTCGCGTTGACTTCCCGTAAATTTATACGTCTGCTCTTTGGTCTGTTGGACAAAGGCCAACTCTACTCTCCGGAAAAGAGTAGGTAATCCATATCAAGAAGCTCCTTTATTACTTATAACCTTACCTGTTCCTTTCTGCCAGATACTTCCGATGCAATTAATTATCTGTATAGTGGCATTGTAAACAGAAATGGATCTTCTCCTGCCAGTGACACCACTGCTTCTCCATTCTTCAACTTAAGAATATTCCAGTCTTCTACTGTGTGGCCTGCCCTTTGAATATTGAGATTTGCCTGTCGTGCGGAAAGGCTGAAATTCTGATAATTCTCACCAAGACGATTGATTACAAACTGCCGGGTATCATAATCATTAGTTCTGAACGCAACCATGTTCTGGAACGAAGATAAAATATTTTTAGCTCCAGCTTCTCCATACTGTGCCTCAAGACCACAGGTGTTCTGGAGGCCACACATCACCTTGACTCCCAGTGAACGTCCAAAATTGAGACCATCTGACAAATGATCAAGTTTTGGAAGAAGAAGCATCTCATCCAAAAGAAAATACTTATTGGTTTTCACTTGTTGTCTTCCACCTAATGCATTAGCAAGAGCTCGATCAATAAGAATAGCGTACATAGGTGCAAGAAGCTGACCTTTACGGAGATCATATTCAATAAAAACTACTTTTTTCTTTCCACTACACATGATGTCCCTCATGGAAAACTCTCTTTCAGGATTTGCCTGAGCGAATGGTCCCACAAACATCTTCTTCAGCACAGATCCAATGTAACTGTTAACACCCTGCGTCTGATTTCCATTTCCTGAGATATAGTCAATACAATTGCGCTGATCTGACATATAATTCAGGCTAAGAAGCTTCTTCAGGTTCTCATTGGTACAGTGTGTAAAAAAGTTGATAAGTTCCTTGTTATTCAATTTTGACTGGTCAGAGCGCCAATATGTTCTCATATAATAAATCATGACTGCCGCAACCACCTGCTCTGCCATGGCCGGAAATATCGGTTGTGTTGTACTGTTCATGGACTGAAACAGCTGTTCACAAAGATTCAGAGCATCCTCATCACTTTCCATCGTGTAAACCAGTTTTCTGTCCAATCCCCGTGGCATTACTTCTGCAAAAACGTTGTGATAAGAAGTAATTGTGCGATATACCTCACCATTACCGATTATGACTTTCTCCTCATCCGGAATCCTATGACCAAAAGTTTCCAGATAATCTCCCTTTGTATCA
>ERZ791671.1201-NODE-1201-length-10263-cov-2.55025_pt1 | contig 10263 bp, 9 predicted proteins | sample MGYA00510052_ERZ791671 | MGnify/ENA primary metagenome ERZ791671 (study PRJEB30046, sample SAMN00715231) | human gut metagenome | study: EMG produced TPA metagenomics assembly of the A metagenome-wide association study of gut microbiota in type 2... | reverse complement strand
AGGCCGCCGGCCAGCATCAGGGCGACACCACCGCAAAAGCCGCCGAGAAATGCTTCTTTGCGGTTATTGGCCTTGCCGCCCAGTCCGGTCAGGAACGGGATAGAGCCGAATACCATGCACGATGCATAGAGTACGCCGCTGAACCAGGCTGAATCCAGAAAGGCGTATTTGGCAAACCACCAGGATTTAGTAGCGCGCAGATCATACAGGACTTCCCAGTTCTGTGCCCAGCCGCCATGGAAACTGATGAGTGTCATGAGGCCGATGCCCAGTGTAAAGAGGATGATCACAGGTCCGATAGCACCGATGATATCAGCCAGCTTCATCAGTCCCAGCATGACCGTAAGGACGCAGAGCACAGCCATGAAGACACGGCCGGCATCGGCGGGTATACCTACGAATTCAGAAGCAATGGCCCCCGTCCCGGCAATCATGATAGATACGACAGAAAACAGGAAAAGGACGGTCACCCATTCTAAGATAGTTCCTACATATTTTCCACAATAATAACGAAAAGCCTGGGTGTGATATTTCAACTTCAGGTCATAGCCTTTTTGCATCAGGGCACCGCCGAAAAACGCAAAAATCACCATGCTGATGGCTGCGCCGATAAATCCGTCCGGCCCATAAGCACCAAAAAACTGCATGACTTCCTGCCCTGTAGCATAGCCGGAACCTATCATGAATGCACAATAGGCACCAGCAAAAATAATAATGTTTTTCAAACTTGTCTTGCCTGTCTTATTGATATCCAATGTGTTTTCCCCCTGTTTCATATAAAGTTGGACAAATTCCTGGCACAGATATTCCCCACTCTATGCCCGGAGTTCGCGTTCAATAGCGGCAATGCGTGCAAGTAGCGGTTTTACGTCATCGGGGACGCGCAGCCGGACGTGGCGTTTTCCGATTCCTTCGAAATCGACGCCATATTCGACGCGGATACCGTGTTTCCAGAAGAGCGCTCCCAGATCCGTATCGGTATCCGTATAATACAGACCGATAGGTACATCGGAGCGGGTTTCTGAAACATGCAGGACGTGCAGGCTGTCTATGAGAGCTTTTTTATTTCTGGCAATGATTTCCCGCGATGTTTTTAAGAAACCCGGATCTTTAAGAACGATGGGAATCATTTTGTCTGCCGGTGTCGTGATGGTCATTTCGCCAGGGTCTTTGGCCAGGACCGGGACCATGGGTTTGGGTAGAACGATATAACCGGCACGGAGTGCTCCCAGACCAAAGCCTTTGGAAAAGGTACGGGCAATGACCAGGTTGTCATACTCGTTGATGAGTGAGACGGCTGACTCCTCTTTATCAAGAAAATCACCGTAGGCTTCGTCGATGACGACGACGATTTCCTTTTCCAGGGCCGCATCGAGAATCCGGCGGATTTCGGACAGAGGCAGTGCCTGTCCTGTCGGGTTGTTGGGATTATCGATATAGGCAAGCCGCTGGCCCGGTTTCAGTGCTGCAATATAGCGGTCTGTATCAAAGGCGAATCGTTCTTCTTCTTTCAGCGGGACAGATACGATATCGGCACCACAGGAACGGGCGTTGGACGTATACGATGAAAAACACGGCAGCGGTGCTACGACAGTAGTGCCTTCTTCGAGGAAAATACTGTTGATGCGGCATAAAGCGCTCATGGATCCGCTCTGCATGGATACCTGGGATACATCCAGATTGGCAATATCTGAAAAATACTGGCAGATGGCACGGCGTGTTTCCGTAAATGGATGGGCCGGATATGAATGAATCAGGTCGAACGTATCGGCATAGGCTTCTTTTGACAGGGTCGGCGTGACACCGCAGGGATTGACTCCCAGCGAGCAGTCAATGATGTCCTTTTCTATAGAGGTGCCTTCATCCTTTAAATAACTGTATACGGTCACATGTTCCAGGGCGTGACGAATATGGTAATGCATACTATCACCTCACATTAATAATAATAGATATATTACAAAGCTGGCAATATGTCTTCTGATACGTATTATCAGCCTATAATACCACTATTCTACCGTGACGGTGCAGGTTTGTAAAGGGATTCCGGCAGTGTAGCGCTGTCTCAATATAGCAAGGTTCCTGCACGTTTTTTGTAAATATAGGCAATTGTTTCACGTGAAACAACTATAATGAGAACTTTTTCTATCTTCACATTTTCTTCATAGTTTCTGCACGGGTTCTCTATATTTATTGTGTATAGTATAGATATATTCAAAAGGAGGAATAAGGTATGACTATGGTAATGACTCACTATATGGAGCTGTTGTCTCTGCATCAGCCCTGGTTTTTAATTTTATTCATGCTGGTCCCGATGGTACTGGCAGAAACGATTCTGGCATCAGGTGCATTTTCTTTGTTGTATAAAGATGAACGCAGTGCTAAATGGGATTCTCTCAGCCATGTTTGTGGATTGATTCTTGGCATTTTCTTTATCTGCGCCACGGTTTACATTGTGGCATGCTATGTCCCGACTATTGAATGGCGCGGTCCCATAGATTACATTTCTATCTGGTCCTACGTACTGGCGATTATTCCTGCCGTATTGATTCTGCTCCAGGAACTGGGCATTATCTACAAGAAGCTGGACAGCATCATGAAAATCAAACGTCATATTGTGCTTATGGTCCTGTTCGTGTTGTTTACTCATCTGGCCATGGTATTTGGCATGGCCGATCCCCAGCTGGCAGGATATCAGCCGCCCATGAATACGATGAATATGCAGCAGGGCAGCATGGATCATTCCCAGATGAATCATCAGATGACGAATCAGGGCGCTATGCAGCAGGGACAGATGAACCAGAATAATATGAATCAAAACAACATGAATCACAATCAGATGGATCATAGTCAGATGAATCATGAACAAATGCACGATCAGATGAACAATAACAAATAAAAGTCCATGATACAGTTTAAATGCTTCCTCGTACGGCCGATGTATGGGGAGCATTTTTGTCTTTATATTTTGATGAGATCGATACCGGATAGTTTTCCCTCTTATTATTTTGATGTACAATAAGGGTAAAACTGGTATTGATAGGAGGTGCCTGTGTGCTCCCATATTCTATTCTCATTGCTGACGATGATGAAAAATTACTGAATGTGCTCCGCTCTTATTTTGAACAGGATCAGTGTCTGGTATACACAGCGGAAACAGGCCGTCAGGCGCTGGATATGCTCCGGCGTTATGAGCCGCAGCTTTTGATCCTCGATTTGATGATGCCTGATATGGATGGATTTGAGGTCTGTCGCCGCGTCCGTCAGACCAATGATATTCCTATTATTTTTTTGACGGCCAGAGACGATGAAACGGACCGTCTTGTCGGATTGAATATCGGTGCCGACGATTATGTGACCAAACCCTTTAACGTAAAAGAACTGATGGCCCGTGCTCATGCATTGCTGCGACGGGCCCGGGGAGAAGTCGTGCAGCAGTCGTCACAGCTTATACGGGGAGATCTGGTCATTGATAAGGAGAAATTTACCGTTACCCGTGACGGGAAGGCAGTATCTCTTACTCCGACAGAATTTAATCTGCTGGAGGTGCTGGCCTCTTCTCCTGGCCGTGTTTTCAGTCGCATGCAGCTCATGGAGCGTGCCCAGGGCGGGTACAGTTTTGAGGGATATGAACGGACCATTGATACCCATATCCGGAATCTCAGGAAGAAGCTGGAACGGGATGCAGCCCATCCGGAATATATATTGACCGTGTATGGCATCGGATATAAATTTGGAGGGACTGAATATGACTAAGTATCATAGTCTGGTTTTCCGGCTGACAGGGATTATTTTTTTCTTGTTCATTATGACCATAGGCATCCTCCTCTTTCTGGTAAATTATCAGATGGATACTCATTTTTCCCATTATCTCTACAATCATTCTATGGAGATGGGAATGGCTATGCATGGCATGGCAGAGGAAATTTACGTTTCTTCTGTCCACAGGTCTCTCCTCTGGGTCGGCGCTGTTATGATTCTGCTCAGTGTATTTATCAGCTGGGCCGTAATCCGCCGGTTTGTCCAGCCTTTGCAGGATCTGACCGAAGCGGTACGCCATATCGAGGCCGGATCCTTCGGGGAAACTGTACTGGTAGACCGGCAGGATGAAGTAGGCCTTCTGGCTCAGTCGTTTAATGCCATGTCCCAGAAATTACAGTATAATGACACGATGCGCCGCCATCTCTTTGCCAGTATAGCCCATGAACTCCGGACACCGCTGGCTATTATCCAGGGAAATATGGAAGGGATGATTGACAATGTCATCCCTGCCGATAAAAAGACCTTTTTGTCATTGGAAGACGAAGTTCTGCGCGTGAGCCGTCTCGTCCAGGATCTGCGGGATTTGTCTTTGGCGGAAATCAATGAACTGGAACTCCACTCTCAGCCCTTACAGGTTAATGACCTTCTTCGACAAGCCGTGAGTATGCTGGAACCGCTTTTTGAAGAAAAACAATTGCATGTCCGCCTTTCCATGGATGATGGGATCCCCCTTCTTTCGCTGGACAGGGACCGGATGAATCAGGTCATTTACAATCTCCTGAATAATGTTTTGCGCTATGTATCTCCGGAATCATCGGTACTGGTCCATTCCCGTCTGCGCACGACTGATATCAGACAGCGCGTTGAAATCTCCATTGCTGATTCCGGTCCGGGAATCAGCCGCCGTGATGTCCCCCATATTTTTGAATATTTCTACCGGGCGGATCCATCGCGAAACCGCAAGAGTGGTGGTTCCGGAATCGGGCTGGCTTTGGCACGGCAGTATGTCATCAGTCAGGGTGGGACCATCCGGGTCCGGAGTATAGAAGGAAAAGGTACGATTTTTACGATTTGTTTCCCCGTTTTATAACGAAAAAGGACGCTGGACTATGTTTCACGTGAAACATAGTTCAGCGTCCTTTCTTTTTATGTTACAATAGGTGTAATAAGAACGTGCGGCCCCAGAGAAAGGAGAACCTGTATGTTGAATATTAATCTGACTGTTGTGTATTGGTACCTGTTTTTGTTAAATATCCTGACCTTTGCCCTGTTTGGCCTGGAAAAACGCTTTCAGGACGGCGGTGCTTCCCGTATTCCAGAATGGTTTCTGCTCGTCCTGGCCGTATTGGGCGGATCCATGGGAGCTTTTTTTGCTATTTATATCTTTACGTATAAAAAAGACCGGCCTAAATTTAAATACGGGATCCTCGCTCTGTATGCCGTACAATTTGCAATTTGTGTCCGCCTGGGCATATTCTGATTAGACTGTTGTCCTTATGCGTATAGGGCAAAACGGCCCTGCCGTGAGATATGTATGGATACGTTCTCACAGCAGGTCCGTTTGTTATTTCGGTCTGCTCTTTTCGCAATGTGACCTGACTGACTCCGTAGTATCTATCAGGCCGTTACCAATTTATAACCGGCGTCAGCAATTACCTTTGCAAATTCTTCTGTAGGAATGTCACGGCTGGCTTCTACATCGGCCTTACCGCCATCGAGATCTACGGAGACGGCAGTGACGCCGTTCATAGCGGATAATGCTTCTTGTACGTGTTTCTGGCAATGCTGGCACATCATGCCTTCAATTTTTAATGTGGTTTTCATAGTGGACTCCTCTTCTTTCTCTGAAAGTAATGTATATCCTGCAGTCGTAATGACTTTTTTAAAGTCATCGGCCGGGATGACAGATGAACTGGCGACGGTAGCACTTTTACTGTCGAGATCGACATGTACCGCCGTAACACCGGACAGAGATTCCAGTGCTTTCGTAACGGTGCGGACGCAGTGCTGGCACATCATTCCGTCAATCGTCAATTGATACTGATGGGCTGCAACTGGTGCTGTCTGATCACTTGCTTCCGCGATTTCTGCGGGCGCTGCTGGCTGTGTTGTAACCGCATCGGTTGTAGCTGCTGAGACAGTGTGGGTGGGTTCTGATTGTAATGTTTCACGTGAAACATGGTGGCTTTGATGATCGGGTTTGAAAAAGCGCAGGCGCAGGGCGTTCATGCAGACACTGAAGCTGGAAAGACTCATGGCAGCGGCGCCAATCATCGGATTGAGACGGATGCCAAAGGCCGGGTACAGGACACCAGCTGCCAGCGGGATGCAGATAGCGTTGTAGAAGAATGCCCAGAACAGATTTTCTTTGATGTTACGGATGACGGCTTTGCTGAGGCGGACGGCACTTACGGCATCAAGGAGATCATTGCGCATGAGTACGGCATCGGCGCTTTCAATAGCTACGTCTGTGCCGGCGCCGATGGCAATTCCCAGATCTGCTTTGGCCAGTGCCGGTGCATCATTGATGCCGTCACCAATCATAGCTACTTTATGTCCCTGGGCCTGAAGGGCTGCAATATGGCGTTCTTTATCCTGTGGCAGGACTCCGGCAATGACTTGTGGGATATGGAGACGCTTGCGGATTGCTTCGGCTGTGCGCTGATTATCCCCGGTCAGCATGACCACGTCGATTCCCATTTTACCAAAGAGCGAAATCGCTTCGGCACTGCTTGCTTTTTCCATATCAGCCGCGGCAATGATGCCGATGATTTCTTTGGCATCTGCAAAGATGAGCGGCGTCTTTCCGGCGTCAGCCAGTTCATTCAGCCGTTGCTGAATGGCATCAGAAGAAATTCCTTTTTCTTCCATGAGACGGGTATTACCGGCATAATAGGTCTGGCCATTGTACACAGCTTCAATGCCGCGGCCAAAAATAGCCTTAAAGTTTGTTACGGCATGAGGAATCATATGATGGTCTCTGGCGTAATTCATAATAGCTTCTGCCAGAGGATGTTCGCTCCCCTGTTCCATGCTGGCAGCCAGTGTAAGCAGCTGATCTTCTGTTCCCTTCCGGACCCATATATCGGTTACACGGGGGCGGCCTTCTGTAATCGTACCGGTTTTGTCCATGACGACGGTATCAATGGCATGAGCTGTTTCCAGAGCTTCACCGGATTTGATGAGGATACCGTTTTCGGCTCCTTTTCCGGTACCCACCATGATAGCGACCGGTGTTGCCAGCCCTAGTGCGCAGGGGCAGGAAATGACAAGAACAGAAATGGCTGTAGAGAAGGCAAATTCTGCATCGGCACCGAGCAGGAAATACCAGACCAGACCTGTGATAACGGCGATGGTCATGACGACGGGAACGAAAATCCCGGAAATTTTATCAGCCATTTTGGCAATAGGTGCCTTGCTGGCACTGGCTTCGTCTACCAATTTAATAATCTGGCTGATTGTCGTATCTGCTCCGACACGGCTGGCTCTGACGTGGATAAATCCTGTTTTGTTAATCGTAGCTGACGTGACCGAATCACCCTGCTGTTTTTCTACGGGAATGCTTTCTCCTGTAATAGCGGCTTCATCGATACTGGTCGATCCTTCGGAAATGATGCCATCGGCAGGAATGCTTTCTCCCGGACGGATGACCATTTCATCGCCTACGGCAAGTTCTTCTACGGGAATGACCGTTTCTTTACCATCGCGGAGCACCGTTGCCTGCTTGGGGGCCAGGTCCATTAATTTTTCAATGGCCGTACTGGTTTTGCCCTTGGCCCGGGCTTCCAGGTATTTTCCGATGTCGATAAGGGTGACGATCATACCGGCTGATTCAAAATAGAGATTGGTACTGTACTGGGAAACGAGGGCCCAGTCCCCATGTCCCATGCCCCAGCTCATGCGGAAAATGGCAAAGACTCCATATACCGCTGCAGCCATAGATCCCATGCCGACGAGGGTATCCATATTCGGTGCTCCCTGGAACAGCGTCCGGAAGCCGTTGATATAATACTTCCGGTTTAGATACATAATGGGCAGTATGAGCAGGAACTGGGTAAAGGCAAAGGTAATGGCATTTTCATCGCCGTGGAATACCGCCTGGAACGCTTCCGGTACAGGAATGCCGAACCATTCCAGGAGCATGTGGTGCATGGCGATGTACATGACGGGAATCAGGAACAGGATAGACCAGATCAGGCGGTGTTTCATGGCCTTCATATCTTTTTTTGCCAGATCAGAAGGGCTGGGTTCTGAAGCAGCTGTGGCCTTTTTGTTTTCCCCCGAAAGGGTTGCCCCGTATCCGGCATCTATGACGGCCTGAATGATATCCTGGCTGGAGAGTGTTCCTTCATCATAATCGACCTGCATGCTATTGGTCAGTAAATTGACGCTGGCTTTTTTCATGCCGTCCAGTTTGGAAACGGCCTTTTCGACCCGGCTGGAGCAGGCAGAGCAGCTCATACCAGTAATGGCATATTTTTCATGTTTCATTTCATATCACCTACTTCATTAATTTTTGCAGCATACAGACGAGTTCATCGACGACTTCATCTTTTCCTTCACGGATATCGTGGACGACACAGCTTTTGATATGCTGGGCCAGTAATTCCTTATTGAATGAATTCAGTGCCGACTGGATTGCGCTGACCTGCATCAGGATATCGACGCAGTAGCGGTCGGCTTCAACCATATTGCGGACACCGCGTACCTGGCCTTCGATGCGGTTGAGGCGGGAAATGAGGCTTTTGTATTCTTTACTGTTTTTATCACGGTATTTATGTTTGGGACCGGCACAGCAGCACATTGCAGGCTGGTTTTCTGTCATTTCCGTCAGTTGCTTTTTCTCTTCCATCGTATCACCCTCCCATATACCCCTGCCGGGTATCTGAAAGTATCATATACCGATGAGGGGTATATGTCAAGAGTAAACAAGAATTTTTTTCAAAAAATATAGAATGACAATTTTTAATAACAAAATAATATAAATGCAGAAAAATCAGTGTAAACGGCGATATAACAGAGGAAAGACGTTTTTGCGACAAATACTATAAAAAGCAAAATAAAAACGCCTTAAAAAGGCGCTTTTGATGACCGGCTGTTACAAGCAAAAAAGACCGTACACGATGGTGGAAACCTTCATGCACGGTCTTTTACCTCTATGCTAAATTATTTGAGAAGTTTGGCAACTTCCTGTGTTTCGTCCGTAGCTTTATCGGCACCGGCGATGATGGCACCCTGAGCTACGATGCAGTCCAGGTTCTTATCTTTGCGGACCTGTTCAACTTTATTGACGACATCTTTTTCAATGGGAACGATGAGGCTGTTTTCCAGTTTGCTCAGATTCTGGGCGAGCTGACGGCCTAATTCCTGTTTTTCCTGATCTGTTTTCAGAGTCGGGGCTTTTTTAGCGAATTCCTGATTGGCGTTTTTGCTGGCAGACTGCATCTGGGCGCTTACTTTCGGGAAATCTTTATGAGATTGGACGAGGGTATCAAAATTGACATAGCCAACACCGGCAGCAAAAGCGGAAGAAGCAGCGACAACGCTCATCATCCCTACTACGGCGAGGGAAGCCAGTTGTTTTCTTAATTTCATTATATAATCCTCCTGAATTTTAAAAATAATAGGGTTACTGTCTGTTTAGATATTATATCAGAATAGAACGGAAAGTACAACGGTTGTGACCATACTGTGATTATAATTCACAAAATATTTAAGGTTTTGCATCGGGCTGGACCGGTTCTGATACATCCACAGTTTCATCTTCGTCTTTGATATAGATGTATTTATCCTTTTTCAGCTTGTCGATGATTTCCGGGGCCATGGTCAGCAGTTTTTCAAAAGCAGAGGCCTGGTATCCGCCTTTTTTTATGGAAAACATCTCTACTCTGTCCCCTTTGATGACCAGGACGGCTGTTGGTTCCATTTTAGCACCGCCGCCGCCACCGCCACTCTGGCGGCCTGTTTCTTCTTTGCCGTTTACGCCTCCTGTACCGAAGCCAAAGGTGATATCTACAAAAGGAACGAGAATCGTATCGCCGATATGTACAGCCTGGCCGACGACCGTTTCTACTTTGATCATATTCTGGAAATTTTCAAAGATTGTTTCTAAATTATTTTTTATATAATTTTTATCCATGAGCGAGTTCCTTTCTGTGCTGACGTGCCGCCCAGAGCAGACGGCGGACTGGCCGGGAAACGATAAACGAAAGGGCGTATAGTGCGATGACACCGGGATAGATGCGGCCGGTAATCCGGATGTGGCAATCGTAGACTTCTTCCAGAAAATCAAATTGCAGATCTTGTGCAGCTTCTGGCAGGAGCATATAGAGAAAACCGGCCACCATGCCTGTCTGATGCGGCTGGGGAAGGCCCAGCGTCCCTGTCGTCTGCAGTGTGCGGATACGGCTGTGATGCAGCAGGCGCAGGAAGAAAGACAGGCAGGAAGAAAGACATTCTTCAGACAACACATAGTCCTTCCACCAGAATGTGTCTGATGCGGCA
>ERZ791671.1192-NODE-1192-length-10392-cov-2.40408_pt1 | contig 10392 bp, 9 predicted proteins | sample MGYA00510052_ERZ791671 | MGnify/ENA primary metagenome ERZ791671 (study PRJEB30046, sample SAMN00715231) | human gut metagenome | study: EMG produced TPA metagenomics assembly of the A metagenome-wide association study of gut microbiota in type 2... | reverse complement strand
CTGTGTCAACATGAAAATGAATATATCTCCTGTTTACTAAAACTGTAAGCGGAGCCGCACTGTTTCATGGAAGTCCGAAGCAGTGTTTCTTTAAGCATGTCCAGCAGGTCCCTTTCTGTAATCTGATTTCCGCCTGAAAGAATGCAGCGCCGTATATTAGTCTGGATATTGCCATGAACGGCGGGAAAGGATATAATATCAGCATGTATCAGCACAAGAGGTGCAAAAACAGTACAAGAAGGGTAAGAGTTGCGTTGGATGAGATAGCAGACAGCAGGAAAAAATTGTCAGAATCCATAGAATATCTGTTGAGCAGAAAAAGCCTGGATGATATCCCGGTAAGTGAAATTGTAAAGATGGCAGGCGTATCAAGAAGGACCTTTTACCGCCATTTCTGTGATAAGTACGAACTGGTAAACTGGTATTACGATGAATTTTACGAAGAGAGCTTTGGCAGCATTGTGTTGGGCGCCGGTCTGGAGGAAGCGCTGACCCAGTGCCTGAAGATTTACCGGCAAAAGCGCAGTGTCCTGAAACATGCATATGAGAGCCGTGATATCAATGGCCTGAAGAATCATGATATCGAGATTACCAGAAGGATTTATGAGACATTCCTAAAGCAAAGGGGAGCCGACATCCGGTCCGAGATTATGTGGTTTTCCATTGAAATAGCTGTGCGCGGCGGAAGCGACATGGTGATTCAGTGGATGCTTGGCAATATAGATCTTCCGGCTGAGAAGATGGCGCGGCTGATTTGTGAAACCCTGCCGGAAGAGATTAAAAAATATCAGATGTCTCCTGTCACACATGTGTAAATCTGTGACTTCCCTTTTGACGCGTCCCCTGCTATACTGCACATGTAATAAAGAATGCCATGAAGGAGACCAGTAGTACAGAGGCTTTTCTTACAGAGAGCGCCCGGTTGGTGGAAGGACGCAGGAAAGACTGTATGAATACGCTCCGGAGCAGCAGCCTGAAGGTTTTAGTAGGGTTTGACGGGAACGCCCGATACAGCGTGAGAGTGTTGACAGACACTCGATGAGGAATGTTCTGTGAAGGACATTCAAGTACAGAGGTGGTACCGCATAACCTGCCCTCTGCAGCAAGCTGCTGCAGGGGCTTATTTTTTGTCTAAAAGGAGGAAGACATGGGAATTTATGAAGAATTGGAAGCGCGGGGACTGATTGCGCAGGTGACGGATGAGGCAGAGATAAGAGAGCTTGTAAATGCGGGAAAGGCTAAGTTCTATATTGGCTTTGACCCCACGGCGGATTCCCTGCATGTGGGGCATTTTATGGCCCTGTGTCTGATGAAAAGACTGCAGATGGCGGGAAACCGCCCCGTGGTCCTGTTGGGCGGGGGCACCGGATACATCGGCGATCCGTCGGGCCGCACGGACATGCGCTCCATGATGGGGCCGGATGTGATTCGCCGCAACTGTGAATGCTTCAAGAGGCAGATGGAACGGTTCATTGATTTTGACGGGGAGAATGGAGCCATTGTTGTAAATAATGCGGACTGGCTGCTGAATCTGAATTACATTGAACTGCTTCGGGACGTGGGAGCCTGTTTTTCCGTAAACAATATGCTTCGGGCGGAATGCTATAAGCAGAGAATGGAAAAAGGACTATCATTCCTGGAATTCAATTACATGATTATGCAGTCCTATGATTTTTACCATCTGTACAAGGAGCTTGGCTGCAACATGCAGTTTGGAGGGGACGACCAGTGGTCCAATATGCTGGGAGGAACGGAACTGATTCGGAGGAAGCTGGGAAAGGACGCGTATGCCATGACCATTACCCTTCTCATGAACTCAGAAGGAAACAAGATGGGTAAGACTGCAAGAGGCGCTGTATGGCTGGATCCGGAGAAGACATCTCCCTTTGAGTTTTATCAGTACTGGAGGAATATCGCGGACGCGGATGTGATGAAATGCATCCGTATGCTGACCTTTATTCCGGTGGAAGAGATTGATGCCATGGACGGATGGGAGGGAGCACAGCTAAACAGGGCAAAGGAAATCCTGGCCTATGACCTGACTGCTCTGGTCCACGGGGAAGAAGAGGCACGCAGGGCAAAGGAGACCTCCGTTTCCCTGTTTACCGGGGCCATGGATGATGACAACATGCCGTTTACAGAGGTTGGAGAGGAAAAACTTGTCCAGGGCAGCATCAATATCATGGATCTCCTGGTGCTGTGCAGACTGGCGGCCTCAAAAAGCGAGGCCAGAAGGCTGATCACACAGGGCGGCATCCAGGTCAGCCAGAAAAGGGTGGAATCCATAGACTTTACCGTGACCCGGAACATGCTGATGGACGGAATCATCATTCAAAAGGGCAAAAAGGTGTTTAGAAAAGCAGGGCTGAAAAAGTAAAATGACTGCCGTATAAGCCGTCACATAGGTTTCAGATTTTTCTCCAGCCGTTCAACCATCCATGCAAAGCGTCTGGCGCGTCCGTCGTCTGTCCTGGCATCATAGTATGCCCTGGTATAGGTTTTTTGGACGGATGGAGGCATTTTCTGAAAATTAGTATAGGCCGGCTCATGTTCTTTTAAAAGGCCGGCCACGGTCCCGATTTGTTCTGCTGTGACAGCAGGCGGTCCGGAAGGCTTGTCCCATTGACCGTTCTTCCTGGCCTCCTGTATTTTCTCTCTTCCAAAATCAGTCATCAGGCCGCGTTTTTCCAGGTCTTCTGCCAGAGCTTTATTTTTTTCAGACCATTTGCTGTCCTTTCTGCGGGCAGAAAAATATTTGATATAGGATTCATCGTCAATCCGTTTCATCACTCCGTCAATCCATCCAAAGCACAGTGCCTCTTCCAGGGCGTCGCCGGCCTTAAACGCTGTATTCTTTGACTTTTCAAACTTCAGCCATATGCCGCCGCCGGACATGCAGTGATTTATCAGCCAAATGCGGAACTCGTCACGTGTCTTAAAGTGAAGGGGCTCGTTCATAATATATTCTCCGTTCTGTATTGGGGTGAATTCAGGTGCTTAAATTATAACATGGGTCAGGGAAAAAGAATAGGACCTGTGGGAAGATATCAGAGCGGGCAGACTGGAACCGAGGAAAAACCGCTGTAATCTGGTGATATATACTTTGTTTTTATGGGGTTGTCTGTTATAATATTCAAAACGATTGACGGTTCTGAGTGTGACGGCAGAAGGAGATATTAATGGAACGCAGAAAAGTGATGACCATTGCGGCAGTTTTGATTTCAGTTATGGTGGCTGCGGGGGCCTGCGGTAAGATGATGGGAGATGCCCCAGTGCCGGCAGAAAAGGCCGGAGTCTCATCGGGAGACAGGAAGGCACCGGCGGACAGTACTGAAAAAGCTGAGGCAGGTACGGCAGATACGGAAAAGAATGAAAAAGAAAGAACAAAAAAACAGAGTCCGACGGAGACACAGGCCGAATCAGAACAGGCTGCTCTCAACGTGCAGGAAGTGCCTGTTCTAAAGGGTGAAGCAGAGCCTGCGAAGCTGGATTCTTCCGGTCTCCTGGCTAAGGCATCGCCTGAAACCAGCGCCATGACTCTGTTCATATACGACGGAACCTCTGTGCGCCTTTACTATATGTTTGACAGCGAAAAGGAGAGGGAGATACTGGATGACTTAAGTTCCGTAAAGGCAGAGCCGGCGGAGGACTGGTCGGCCAAGGATGCCTCCCTGCCTGTTTACGGAATTGAGATTGGCCGGGAGGATGGACTGAGCCTGTTTGCGGCGTGGACCAACGGCAGGTGGATTGCCCAGGATGGGTCTGTGTATCAATTCGATTATGATTTTGAAGCTCTGAAGCAGAGGAAGGAGTGGGAGAGTGCAGGAGAACTGCCCTCTTTTACAAACTTTCCGTGTGCGCGGGTATTTACACAGGAAAAAGAACAGTGGAATACCCGGTTCCTGGTTCCGGCAGCTCCTTTAAATCCTCCCAGGGGAATTACCATGACGCTGGATTCCTGGGATAATGATATAGCGGCAGTGACCATTAACAATGAGAGCGGCGGGGAATGGAGCTGCGGTGAATTTTATGAGCTGCAGGTTCTGATTGACGGCGTGTGGTATGAGATTCCGGCCATGCCGGGCAACTGGGGATTTAACTGCATGGGGTTTTATATACCGGACGGAGGCAAACAGAGCATGATCAATCATCTGACAATGTACGGGGAACTTCCGTCAGGAACATACCGTCTTGTCATCAAGGAATTGTCCGCAGAGCATGTCATACCGTGATTTTATCAGGAACACGCTGCGGGGCCTGCTGGCTGGGGAAGAAGGCAGCGTTCTAAAAGCACGATGCTGGGTGGTGAGCATGGATTTTTGCTGCTGCTTCAGTTCATCGTGCCGGAAATTCCGGCGGTATTCCTTGGGGGAGCATCCATACTGCCGCCTGAAGCCGCTGTTAAAATATTTGGAATCAGAAAAACCGCAGGACATGCAGATGTCTAACAATGGGAAGTCCGTCAGCAATAAAAGCTGGCGGGCTTTTTCGCATCGGATTTTGGCCAGGTATTCTTGAAAGGGAAGTCCCAGGTAATCCTTAAAAAAGTGGGACAGGTAGGTAAGGCTCAAATCTTCTTTGCGGGCAATGTCCGACAGGAGAAGTTTTTCTGAATAATGTTCGTCGATATAGTGGGTGATTTTGCGCATACGTGAAGCCTTGCTCTGGGAGGCGTTTTTTTCCTTGTCGGACAGAAGCCTGTTGGGCAGGGTGTCCAGCAGGCCGGCAAAGAGCAGATTTAAAAGTCCTACGCATTTTAATTCAAATTTGTCAGCTTTTTTCAGGTAAAGGCAGGCAAGCTCTATCATCATGTCATACAGTTTTTTGCAGACATCCGTCCCGTCCCTTTGAAGAATAAGAGAGGTAAATTCCAGATTGGCAATCCGCGGGTAGTAAGAAGAAAAAAAGGATGGGTGTACCTGTAATGAAACTAAGAGGGCAGGGGAATCAGCCTTCAGCTCATGGCTTTGAAATGGATTCACAACAAAGAAATCCCCGGTTTCCAGGCTGTGGGTTTCATTTTGGGCCTGAAGAAAGAGACTGCCGTCCAGAAGAAGGCAGAGCTCAAAATCCTTATGGATATGGGGGGTGCGGTAAAGCATATTTACAAGAAAAAGCTTAAAGTTCATCTGGCTGTGGGATATGATTTCAAACTCCTGGTTCATGGTATCTCCTCCCTTTCTGACAGTATACGTCTCCGGGGGCGGGCTTGTAAAGTAAAAAGCAAATTTGTCATGGTTTGAACCGTAAATTTGTTTGGGATTTGAGGCCGGGAACTTGATATAGTATAGGTATGAGATACAGATAACCGATGAATCAGGAGGGTAAGGATATGACAAAATTCAAGTTTTCCGTGGGACCGTGGAATGTGCATTCAGGAGCGGACTCCTACGGACCCGCGACCAGAGATGAAATTGCCTTTGAGGAGAAAATCAGAACATTCGCTGAGCTGGGGTTTTCCGCCATCCAGTTCCACGATGACGATGCGGTGCCCAACATCAATGATTATACGGAGGAAGAGATAAAGGAAAAGGCCAGAACCCTTAAAAAGATGCTGGACAAATACGGACTGGCTGCTGAGTTTGTGGCTCCCAGGCTCTGGATGGACGGGCGGACCGCGGACGGCGGATTTATGAGCACCTCAGAGGAGGACAGGGAATACGCCATGTGGAGGGCTTACCGCTCCATTGACATTGCAAAGGAGCTGGGCTGTAATATGGTGGTGCTGTGGCTGGCAAGGGAGGGCACCCTCTGCGCGGAGTCCAAATCCCCTGTATGGGCCACGAAGATGCTGATTCAGGCCATCAATAAAATGCTGGAATATGATTCTGATATCCGGATTTGCATTGAGCCCAAGCCAAACGAGCCCATTGACAGAAGCATCTGCGGGACCATGGGCCATGTGCTGGCAGTGTCGGCAGCCACCATTGACCCGGGACGGGTGGGCGGCAATCTGGAGAGCGCCCATGCCATCCTGGCCGGCCTTGACCCTGCCCATGAAATCGGGTTTGCAATGGCAATGGGAAAACTGATGACCGTCCATCTCAACGACCAGAACGGTATCAAGTATGACCAGGATAAAGCCTTTGGTGTGGAAAACCTGAGGGCTGCCTTTAACCAGGTAAAGGTGCTGAAGGAGAATGGCTACGGTGAAAACGGGGAGTATGTGGGCCTGGATGTAAAAGCCATGAGGACCACCAGGGATCAGGACAGCTATAAGCATCTGGAGAACAGCCTGAACATATTTAAGGCACTGGAAGAAAAGGCGGACCGGTTTGACTATGAGTTCCAGAAGGAATGTGTGAGGAACAGAGACTTTGAGGGGCTGGAAATGTATGTGATGAATCTCCTGATGGGCCTTGTCTGATGTGAATGTGAAGGATGGAAACAGCGGATAGGTAGGTAAAACAGGAAGGCCGGACGGGAAGACCAGCTGGGAAGGCCAAAGGGATAAACCCGTGAAAGGGGGTGTTGTGGTGGCTGATGAGAGGGCAGCGGAAAACAAGAGAGCAGCAAAAGGCAAGAGGGCGGTGGCGGCAGGACATATATGCATTGACATCACTCCCCTGTTCCCGAAAGGGAGCACAGGGGAGGCAGGAAGGATACTGGCGCCCGGACAGCTGGTACAGATGGAGGGGGTGAATATCCATCCCGGCGGGGCAGTGGCCAATACAGGCCTGGCCATGAAGCACCTGGGAGTGGATGTCCGTCTGATGGGTAAGATAGGAAAAGATGAACTGGGAACCCTTATCCTTAACTGTCTGGAGAAATACGGGGCGGCTGAGGATATGATTTTGTCGGACCAGGAAAAGACTTCTTATTCCGTTGTCCTGGCTATTCCGGGAATTGACCGTATTTTCCTTCATGATCCGGGCGCCAATGTGAATTTTTCGGGCAGCGATCTGGATTTTGAGGCGATCAAAGAGGCGGACCTGTTCCATTTCGGATATCCCACCCTGATGCAAAACATGTACCGGAATCAGGGGGAAGAGATGGCCCGGATGTTCAGGCAGATAAAAGAAGGGGGAACCGCCATATCCTTAGACATGGCCGCCATTGACCCGGCCTCAAAAGCAGCCGGAGCGGATTGGAAAGGGATTTTGGGAAACATATTGCCCTATGTGGATTTCTTTGTGCCAAGCGCCGAGGAGCTGTGCTTCATGCTGGATGGGGAGCGTTACCGGGAGTGGACCAAACGGGCGGATGGAAGGGACGTCACAGAGGTGATCCGGGTCCGGGATGTAAAGCCTCTGGGTCAGATGGCCCTGGACATGGGGGCCAGGGTTGTCCTGATTAAATGCGGCGCTTTAGGCATCTATTACCGCACGGCATGCAAAAACGGCATAGAGGACATGTGCAGGCAGCTGAATCTTTCCATGGAAGCCTGGAAGGGCAAAGAGGGCTTTGAGCCGAGCTTTGAACCGGATACAGTGGTATCCGCCACAGGCGCGGGGGATACCAGCATAGCCGCCTTCCTGGCCTCTGTTCTCAGAGAAGCTGATTTAAAGGAGGCAGTGGAGATGGCAGCAGCAGAAGGGGCATGCTGTGTGGCTGCTTATGACGCCCTCAGCGGATTACGGTCCCTGGAGGAAATGAAAGAGAGAATCAGGAAGGGATGGAGCAAACGGGAATACAGACCGTGACAGGGCGGAGTGTAAAAAAGCAGCAGAACCAACCATGAAAGGAGAAAAAAGATGGCAAAGAGACTGACATACGCAATGGTAGGCGGGGGTCCGGATGGGTTTATCGGCGATGCCCACCGCCGGGCAATCGGGCTGGATGGAACAGCAGCCATCGCGGCAGGGGTATTTTCAAGAAACCGTGAGAAATCATTGCAGATGGCGGAAAGCCTTGGCATTTCCCCGGACCGGTGCTATGAGGATTACCAGACAATGGCCAGGGCTGAGGGGGAACGTGAGGACGGCATTGACTTTGTGACAGTGGTCACCCCCAACCAGTCCCATTATGAAATCTGCCGGGCCTTTTTGGAGGCGGGAATCCATGTGGTATGCGATAAGCCGGTGACAACAACGTACCGGCAGGCAAAGGAGCTGGAAGCCCTGGCAGAGGATAAGGGACTTCTGTTTATGGTTACCTATACCTACATGGGTTATGTGACTGCAAAATATGCCAGGGAGCTGGTGGCCTCCGGCGCCATCGGAGAGGTACGCACGGTCATGGCGGAATATCCCCAGGGCTGGCTTGCCTTTGAGGACGATTTCGGGGGAAAACAGGGAGAGTGGCGCTGCGACCCCGGTCAGTCAGGCGGAGTGAACTGTCTGGGAGACTTAGGCACCCATGTGGAGAACGCGGTGGCTGCCATGACCGGGCTTAAGATTAAGCGCCTTCTGGCTAAGATGGATGTCATTGTGCCCGGGCGGGTACTGGATGACAACGACAGCATTCTGGTGGAATATGACAACGGCGCCACCGGAATATACTGGACGTCGCAGGTGGCGGTGGGCCATGACAACAGCCTGAGAATCCGTATCTACGGCAGTAAGGGCACCATCCAATGGTTCCAGGAAACACCTGATAAGATTACGGTTATTGACGCAGACAATACCATCCGGGAAATACACCGCGGATACGGCGCCATCGGGGAAAGGGCAGGTAAATACGCAAGGATTCCGGCCGGACATCCCGAAGGCTGGTTTGAGGCCATGGGCAATCTCTACCGCAGCTTTGCACAATGCGTAAGCGCAAAAAAGGATGGAACGTTTACAGCGGAAATGGTGGATTATCCCACGGTGAGCCAGGGCGCTGAGGGGCTGGCGTTTGTGGAAGCCTGTCTGGAAAGCAATCAGAACGGGAATACGTGGGTGGAGTTTAGGAGGAAATGATTATGGCAAGACCGGTAACGATTTTTACAGGACAGTGGGCTGATTTGGGTTTGGAGGAGATGTGCAGGACAGCAAAGGACATGGGATACGACGGACTGGAGATTGCTTCCTGGGGCCAGATTGATTTGCAGAAGGCAGCGGAGGATCCGGAGTATGTAAAGAACCTGAAGGGCACTCTGGAAAAATACGGACTTGGGTGCTGGGCTATCGGCGCCCACCTGCCGGGCCAGTGTGTGGGCGATGTGTGGGACCCGCGTCTGGACGGGTTCGCGCCCCCAGAACTGGCGGGCAAGCCGGAGGAAATCAGGGCATGGGGCATACAGCAGTTAAAATACGCTGCCATGGCCGCGAAGGCCATGGGAGTCAATGTGGTGACCGGCTTCATGGGTTCACCTATCTGGAAGATGTGGTATTCATTCCCCCAGACCACAGAGGAAATGGTAGAGGAGGGATTTAAACAGATTAAGGAGCTGTGGACCCCTATCTTCGATGTGTTTGACCAGTGCGGCGTGAAGTTTGCCCTGGAGGTCCATCCGACGGAAATCGCCTTTGACTATTACAGCACGCAGAAACTGCTGGAAGTGTTTGAATACCGCGAGACACTGGGGATTAATTTTGACCCCAGCCATCTGATTTGGCAGGGAATGGACCCGGCCATGTTCCTCTATGATTTTGCCTCCAGGGTATATCATGTACATATCAAGGATGCGGCCGTGAACCTGAACGGAAGAAATGGAATCCTGGGCTCCCATATCACCTTCGGAGATCCAAGACGGGGGTGGAACTTTGTATCGCCGGGCCACGGGGATGTGGATTTTGATAAAATCATCCGGGTACTGAACGTGAAGGGCTATGAAGGGCCTCTTTCCATAGAATGGGAGGACAGCGGCATGGACCGTATTTTCGGGGGTACAGAGGCGTGCGCGTTTACGAAGAAGATCAATTTCTCACCGTCAGATATTGCCTTTGACGACGCATTAAAGACAAAGTAAGAAGGACAGGTAAAGGACAATGCTGGTAAACTTAAATGATGTATTGGTTCCCGCCAGGAAGGGGAAGTATGCGGTGGGACTGTTTAACACGGTCAACCTGGAGCTGGCCAGAGGCGTGATGGAGGCTGCCGAGGAACTGGATTCCCCTGTTATCATCGGAACAGCAGAGGTACTGCTGCCCTATGGTCCCTTAGAGGACCTGGCAAACCTTCTGATTCCCATGGCAGAGAGGGCGTCGGTTCCGGTGGTGGTGCATTTGGATCACGGCCTGAAGGAGGAGACATGCAGGCTGGCTCTGGAACTGGGATTCAGCTCCATTATGTACGACTGTTCCACTATGGACTACGGGGACAATATGGAGCATGTAAAAAGGATGGCGGAAACAGCTCATTCCTTTGGTGCTTCCATTGAGGCGGAGCTGGGCCATGTAGGGGATAATGAAGGAGGAAGCGCTGAAGGAAGCGGCCCTGGGGCTGAACCGTCGCAGTTTTACACGGATCCGGTCCAGGCGCGGGACTTCATTGACCGGACCGGGGCAGATGCTCTGGCCATTGCCG
>ERZ791671.1191-NODE-1191-length-10393-cov-2.38644_pt1 | contig 10393 bp, 8 predicted proteins | sample MGYA00510052_ERZ791671 | MGnify/ENA primary metagenome ERZ791671 (study PRJEB30046, sample SAMN00715231) | human gut metagenome | study: EMG produced TPA metagenomics assembly of the A metagenome-wide association study of gut microbiota in type 2... | reverse complement strand
GCTGCAGAGCAATAGGCAGTGCGACGCGGAAGGGCGGACGGCCATTGAGTTCGAATAAGGCAAGAGCCCGCTTTTTAGAATCCGTTTCCGGTGTCATAGTACGGCCTCCTTATCCCTTATGGATACGCGTCCCTGTTTTTCCAAGAATGCCGTCTTTTGCCTTTTCCAGCAGAGTGATGAGAGCCGTACGGCCCGGTTTGGATTCGGCAAAACGGACAGCAGCCTGTACTTTGGGCAGCATAGAACCCGGGGCAAACTGACCTTCCTGTATATACCGCTGTGCCTCCGTCGTCGTCATATCGTCCAGCCATTGTTCATCTGGCTTTCCAAATTGGATTGCCACTTTTTCAACAGCCGTCAGGATAATCAGATAATCGGCATCGAGATTTTCTGCCATGAGTTCACTGGCAAAATCCTTGTCGATGACCGCGCTGGCGCCTTTCAGGTGGTTTCCCCGGCGCATGACGGGAATACCACCGCCACCACAGGCGATGACAACCTGGCCCGATTCGACGAGAGTCCGGATAGCGCCGATTTCAATGATTTCCTGTGGCTGCGGGGAAGCGACGACACGACGATAGCCGCGGCCGGCATCTTCTTTCATGATATAGCCATAATGTTTCTCGGCAAAGTCGGCCTGTTCTTTGGTCATAAAATGACCGATTGGCTTAGACGGATGATCGAAAGCCGGATCTGTTTCATCGACCCGCACCTGGGTTACCATAGTCGCCACAGGAATATCTTTAATACCCCGGTTGTGTAGTTCTTCCCGCAGGGCATTTTGCAGGTCATAGCCGATATAGGCCTGGCTCATGGCGACACAGACCGACAGCGGCGTATTCGGCTGGGCCGGATTTTCACGGCTGAGAGCTGCCATGGCATTGTTGATCATCCCTACCTGCGGCCCATTTCCGTGGGATACGATGACTTCACAATTTTCTTCAATGAGATCGACAATCGCTTTAGCCGTAATCTTAACGGCTTTCATCTGTTCGGGAAGTGTATTACCCAGGGCGTTCCCGCCCAGAGCAATGACAATCCGTTTCTTTTTCTGTTCCATATGGTTCCTTCCTTTTTCATATACATACAATGTCTCATCACATCTGACCCTATGGGGCCTCAGGCCTGAAGCGGAACCTGTACACTTCGCTTTACGCCTGATGCCCAATAGGATGGACTAAAAAGACAGATAAGGTGCCGGTCCCGGATGGATCGGCACCTTATCAGGCTTACGAAGCATAGAATATGCTTATTTCATTTTTCTCGGAGCATTGCGTTTAGCCAGAGCTTCCAATGTTTCTACAGGGTTCTGGAATTTGGCAAGCATGATCATAGCGGCAATAATATACGGTTTGTAGCTGGCTTCCTTGTAGAGGGGATCACGATAACGGTCAAATACGGACGCTTCTACTTCCCCGTCTTTACAGCTGACACCGTTGATATCGGCCGGCAGGCAGTGGAGGTACAGGGCCTTTCCGTCTCTGGTCGTCTTCATGAGGTCTTCCGTGCAGCACCAGTCTTTATGCTGTGCATTCTGGGCCAGCAGTTCTTTTTCCAGGGCATCGATGCCGGCCTGGTCACCGTCTGCATAGAGTTTCGTCCGTTTTTCCATGGCTGCAAAGGGAGCCCAGCTCTTGGGATATACGACATCGGCGTCTTTGAATGCGTCGGCCATATCGTGGGTTACGCGGAAGGAACCACCGGAGGCCTGGGCATTTTTCTTAGCCACTTCTTCTACTTCCGGCATGACTTCATAGCCTTCCGGATGAGCGAGGACGACATCCATGCCGAGACGGGTCATGAGGCCGATGACACCCTGCGGTACGGAGAGCGGTTTGCCATAGGACGGAGAATAAGCCCAGGTCATAGCAATTTTCTTGCCTTTCAGATTCTGGATGCCACCAAAGGTATTGATGATATGGGCAGCATCTGCCATGCACTGCGTCGGATGGTCGATATCGCACTGAAGATTGACCAGTGTCGGTTTCTGTTCGAGGATGCCGTCTTTATACCCCTGGGTAACGGATTTTACGACTTCTTCCTGATACGCATGGCCTTTGCCGATATACATATCGTCGCGGATGCCGATGACATCAGCCATGAAGGAAATCATATTAGCCGTTTCACGGACCGTTTCGCCATGGGCAATCTGGCTCTTCTTTTCATCGAGGTCCTGTACCTGCAGGCCAAGGAAGTTGCAGGCCGAAGCGAAGGAGAAGCGGGTACGGGTCGAGTTATCGCGGAAAATAGAGATGCCCAGACCGCTTTCGAATACACGGGTAGAAATATTGTGCTGACGCATATAGCGGAGTGCGTCGGCGAGAATCCAGACGGCTTTCAGTTCGTCATCGGTCTTGTCCCAGGTGAGGAAAAAGTCGTTTTCATACATATCCTTGAAATTAAGGGCTTTAAGTTGATCCAAATAATACTGCAAGTTCTTTTCCATAATCATACTCTCCTTTTGGCAAATGCTATCATAATGGACACTATATAGTATACATCAATCAGTCTTTCGTGTAGACCGTGGGAAGAGCTGCATAGAGAGCAGCACAGGTGACGAGATCCTGTTTCCACGTTTTTTCATTGGGAGCATGAGCCTGTGCTTCTGCCCCAGGACCAAATCCGATGACAGGAATACCATTACGCCCCATAATAGTGACGCCATTGGTCGAGAACGTCCATTTATCAGTCAGCGGACGGGCTTTCCGTTCTGCTTCTGTTTCGGCCGATCCGATACGGGTATCGCCGAAGAGGTTCGTATAAGCTTCTTCCATGGCCTTTGTCACCTTATGATCTTTGGGAATGACCCAGGTCGGGAAATAGCATTCAATCGGATAGGTCAGTCCCGTATAGCTCGGACGGGAATATTCGTACATGCTGACTTTGACGTCGTCACCATATTTTTTGACGCTGGGCAGTGCCCGGATTTCATCGAGGCAGCTCTGCCAGGTTTCACCAGCCGTCATGCGGCGGTCCAGCGATACGGCACAGGAGTCAGCAACGGCACAACGGCTTGGGGACGTGTAGAAAATCTGGGAGCACGTAATGGTGCCGCGGCCGAGGAAATTGGCTTCTTCGTATTCGGGATTGTATTTCTTGTCGAGCATTTTGACCAGGCCTTTGATTTCTGTGCCATCGGCAGCGTCATTTTCGTTGAGAGCCCGTACGTCCTGAAGGATATCAGCCATTTTATAGATAGCATTGTCACCGCGTTCGGGAGCACTGCCATGGCAGGACACGCCCTGAACATCGACGCGGATTTCCATACGGCCCCGCTGGCCGCGGTAAATGCCGCCATCGGTCGGTTCCGTAGATACGACGAATTCTGGACGGACGCCGTCTTCTTTGATGATATACTGCCAGCAAAGACCATCGCAATCTTCTTCCTGGACCGTACCGGTAACCAGGACCGTATATTTATCGGACAAGAGTCCCAGGTCTTTCATGATACGGGCACCATAGACAGCCGATACGATGCCACCGCACTGGTCGGATGTACCGCGGCCGCCGATTTCCGTTTCCGTTTCAAAACCTTTATAAGGGTCAAATTCCCAGTTATCCTTATTGCCAATGCCTACGGTATCGATATGGGCATCGAACGCGATGAGCGTCTTGCCACTGCCCATGTAACCCAGGACATTGCCCATGGGATCGATTTCAACTTTATCGAAATCGAGAGCCCGCATTTCCTGTGCGATGCGGTCGATATGGGCCTTTTCATCGCAGCTTTCGCCGGGATACTGTACGATTTCCCGTAAGAATTTTGTCATGTTTTTTTCGTAGCCTTTTGCGGCTTTTTTGATTTTGCTGTAATCCAGTGCCATGTTGTACTGCTCCTTTTCATGAAAATTTATATACTCTCATAGAACGTGTTAGTGATTGTTACTTATCGAGGCCTTTCCAGACAATATTTTTGTACCGCTGCGGATCCGTGTCCCCTTCTGTGGAGAATACCAGGACATTTGCTTTTTCATCCAGTCCCAGTTCTTTGCGGACATCGGCACAGTCATCACTAGTCATGAGAACTGACAAGGCGCCGAAAGGAGCTGCACCGGATTCACCCGATGTAATAGCCGGATCACCTTTGATAGGAGCTCCCAGCATGCGCATGCCCTGGGCTGCCACCCAGTCAGGGGCCGCAACGAACATTTTGACGTGATTTTTCAGGATATCCCAGGAAATGGTATTGGGTTCCCCACAGGCAAGGCCCGCCATGATGGTCTGCATATCGCCGTCTACAATGCGGATGTCTCCATCACCGGCGCCTTTATAGAGGCAGGCAGCTGCTTTGGCTTCAACGACGACGAATACAGGCGGATTGTCCTTATAGAGATTGGAGAAGAATCCTACGACGGCACCGGCCAGCGAACCGACACCGGCCTGGACAAATATGTGGGTCGGCCGTTCTACACCCTGTTCTTTCAGCTGCCGGGCAGCTTCCATGGCCATCGTGCCATAGCCCTGCATGATCCACGACGGAATTTCTTCATACCCGTTCCATGCCGTATCCTGCACGATGACGCCCCGTGGCGTTTCGGCGGCTTCTTTGGCAGCCTGGCGTACACAGTCATCATAATTCAGGTCGAGGATATCGACTTTGGCTCCGAGCTTCCTGATATTTTCCAGGCGGGTCTGCGTCGTCCCCTTCGGCATATGCACGACGGCATTCTGATGCAGTTTATTTGCTGCCCAGGCTACGCCGCGGCCATGATTGCCGTCTGTCGCCGTACCGAATTCATCGTGAAGCTTATCCGATGTCAGCACATCGTAGGGCAGTTCCGATACATCTTTTCCTGTTTCTTTGGCAATGTATTTTGCCATAGAATAAGACCCGCCCAATACTTTAAATGCGTTGAGGCCGAAACGGTACGATTCATCTTTGACGAAAATAGAACCGAGCCCCAGATAGTCCGCCATCTTAGGGAGTTTCGTCAGCGGCGTTTCCTTGTACTGGGGAAAACTCTGATGAAAGGCCTGTGCCTTTCTGACTTCGTCTACGGACATAATAGGAAGATTCTTATCTTCCGTTTTGGGCATGTGATTCATCACCCATTTCATGGTATCTGCCATGATATTCCTCCTCCTTGTCATACATCTTCTCTGCGTATTCATTTTATTTTTCTAAAAAATATTTTTGTTATCCAAAAAGTTTTTGTATACTTAAAAGTATATCATGATTTTCCATTTTTGCAAGATATAAGCTAAATTTTTTTTAGGTTATATATATTTTTTTGTCACACCTAGACGATATATCCATTCATTTTTGTCAATACACGCCCCTTCCGGACGCCGGTATGGCGGCCGTGGCTGACTGTAAGCACGCCATTGACATAGACCTGCTCTATGCCTTCCGGGAAGCGGATGGGGTCAGTAAAGGTCGCCCTGTCCCGGATGGTATCGGCCTTAAAAATCGTCAGGTCTGCTGCTTTTCCGACAGCCAGTACTCCCCGGTCACGCAGGCGGAATGCCGATGCAGCCTTACCGGTCATTTTGTGCACGGCTTCTTCCAGCGAAAAGACAGGCTGTTCTCTCACATATTTTCGCAATACATAGGGAAACGCACCATACAGGCGCGGATGAGGATGACTGCCATAGAGCCCGTCGGTGCTCAGATTCATTTCCGGACGTTTCATAAATTGCAACACATGGTCTTCCTGGCAATAGAAATCGATCATCCGGACGTCATTTTCTTCTTCATACAGTAGATCAAAAACGGCATTATACGGGTCTTTTCCCCGTTTCTGTCCCAGTTCGATGAGATTGAGGCCGACGGCATCCTGATTTTTTTTACTCCTGACGCTGGAAACATAAATCTGATCGAGGCCGGCAAAATCGATAAAGTCATCCCAGCCGGGAATCCCCTTCTGGATGTCAGCAATCATTTTCTGCCGCATTGTCTGATCAGAGAGGCGCCGGAGCACACAATCGGTACCGCCTTCCAGGACCCATGGCGGCAGGATGGCGCTCATCATCGTACTGCCTGCCGTGTAAGGCGTCTGGTCAAAACTGATATCTATTCCTTCTGCTTCAGCCTCATCGAGAAGCCGGAGCACCTGTGGGATATACTGCCAGTTTTTCCGGCCACAGACTTTAAAATGAGAAATATGGAGATGGACGCCGGACTGACGGGCTATGTCGATGATTTCGTTCATAGAATCGACAATCGTATCGGCTTCGCTCCGTTGATGGACGACAAAACATCCCTGGTACTCCGCTACGACCCGGCACATGGTGACGAGTTCTTCTTTTCCGCCATAGACGCAGGGAAGATAAATTAGGCCGGAGGACAGGCCTACGGCACCGCCTTCCATTTCCCTCCGCGTAATATCAGCCATTTTCTGCAATTCTGCTGCCGATGGCTGCCTGTTTTCGAGGCCCATGGCTTCCATGCGGATATTGCCATGAGGTACGAGGTAACATTCATTGATTCCCGGCTGCGCAGCCCGTACCCGCTCCAGATACCCCGCTGTCGTATGATAATGCCAGTCTATGCGGTCTGAATCCTCACCGATACCGGCCAGATTATGGCGCCACGTCGCAATGTATTCTTCCGGCAGGGGCGCAACGGATATGCCATCCTGCCCCAGGATTTCTGTCGTCACACCCTGCATGACTTTTGGCAGGACGCGGCTGTCCTGCAGGACCTCGATATCACTGTGACTGTGGGTATCAATGACCCCCGGCGCTACCACACATCCCGATGCATCGACGCACTGCATCTCTCCCGACGGTTCTATCTGGCCGATTGCCCTGATACGATCCCCATCGATGAGGACATCGGCCGTATACCCTTTTTTCCCTGTACCATCAATGACGGTGCCGTGTTGAATGAGGATACTCATGCACCTGCGCCTCCTTTTCCCGGTGCAAACCGTTCCTGAAGCAGAGCTCCCATAACGGCCATATAGCAGGTAACAGCGCCTGTAAGCTGGGAAAGTTCTATGTATTCATCTACCGTATGGGCCAGATCTTCCCGGCTGGGACCCAGTCCTAATGTAGGAATATGGGCTTCCCCGGCATAGTGGCTGCCATTGGTACAGAAGTTATACTGACGGATAGCCGGCGTAAATCCGGCCTTGCCCATCGCGTCAGCCGCCGCCTGGACAAAGTCAGCCTGTTTGTCGTACAGCCAGCCTGGGAAAAAACGTTCCCCTTCGATTTCTGCGCCCGTGTAGCATCGTTCCCTGCCTACGGCATAGAACAAGCGGTAAGAAGCTTCCCCATCCTGTTCCATCAATGTGGAAAGTGCTTTTTTGAGCGGTGCCAAGCCCGACTCTTTCGTTTCTCCCATAAGCAGACGGCGGTCATACGTAGCCCGGCAGTAATCGGGAACGACAGAGGCCCCTGGATAAGGAGAAGACTTGATATCCGTCAATTCCAGAATCCCTTTTCCCAAAACAGGATGAGTAGGGGCCGGAACCTGCTGCAGGCAGGAAATGGCCTTGCATATTTTATATACGGCATTGACGCCTTTCTCCGGATTGGCCGAATGACACGAACGGCCCAGTGATTCCAGCACGATTTCCGCCCGGCCACGCTGTCCGACTTTGAGGTCTAGTCCGGAAGCTTCCCCGATCACGACATAATCAGGATGGACAGCCTGACTGATGGCACGGGCTGCAATGCCTTCAAAACATTCTTCATGGACAACGGCAGCAATATACAAGGTACCAGCAAAGTCCTTTCCTGTCTTTCTGGCAAACTGTACAGCTCCCACAGTCATAGCAGCCAGGGCCCCTTTCATATCACTGGCTCCGCGGCCATAAAGGCGGCCGTCGTGAATCTCACCGGCAAAGGGAGGATAGGTCCAGGCCGTTTCATCTTCGACAGGAACGGTATCGATATGTCCATCAAAGAGTACAACCGGCCCCGGCCGGCATCCCTTGATAGAAGCCAGGGTATTTCCATAGTCATCTACCTGGATCGTATCGAATACGCCTTGTTCTTTCATATACGTCTGCAGTGCAAGGCTGGCGCCTTCTTCCTGTCCGGACAGGCGGGGCTGGCGGATCAGCGCCTGACACAGTTTCCGGACGTCTTCACAAGATATGGTTTCCACACCACATTCCTCCTTTATTCTATAGACACAGGACAGGGGATTGTCCCCTTTCTTCCCTGTTATGGTACGCACAATCAAATTTTTTGTCAATATTTTACGTTAAATCTAAAAAATATTTTTGTTTTTATCTTGACAATCTCCTGAAAGGCACGTATTATTATATGCGCTATAGTAATAGAATTCTAGAAAAGGATGATTTATATGAATATATTAGTGCAAAAAGCAGGACGGGCCGCCCGTCTGGCTATCCAGGCAATCTATACCATCAATCGCTTTCTGGCACTCCCCGATACCCGTCAGAACTAACGCATCGGTCGCATCAAAAGGGGGCTGTCGCATACCGTACGGCATGTGACAGCCCCCTTTCTGTCCCTAAACGGGTGCATCATCATCATTACTGCTGTCAATATAACTGTACAGCGTATATTTGGAGATGCCAAAATATTTGGAAATTTTATCTCCCGCTTTTGTAATCAACAGTGCCCCATGGTCATTGAGGAATTTAATAGCCCGGATTTTATCATCCCGTGTCATGAGCGGCACCGGTTTTCCTACCTGACGGGTCGATTCTTCAATGAGTTCCTGCAAAAGCTCCGTCACATTGTGCGGAATACTTCCGGTTTCACTTTTTTGTGACGTAATGGATACCAATGGATTAATGGCGTTGCTGACCATCATCAATTCCGTAATATCAAAATTGAGAGAGAAAATACCGATGATTTTCTGTTGTTCATCACGGATATAAATAGTCGTCGATTTCAGGATGCGTCCATCCTTTGTCTTGGTCAGATAGCTGCCATCGGTATGCAATTTTTCCGGCTTGCCGCTCAAGGCTTCCAGAACTGCCATAGACGGGCCATCCCCAACCTTGCGGTGCGTAACATGTCCATTTTCAATAGCAACAATGGAATGTTCTGCATTGTCACCGCTCAGGTCATGGACGACGACTTCACAGCTGGGCCCGAACTGCTGCGCAATGCCCCGGGCCAGTTGTTTCAAAAAAGTTAGCATATTTTCTTTCATCGGTCAACGACTCCGTTTCCTAATATATACGAGCAAAAATTTGTTTTGCAGTCATGACAAATTTTCTTTATCACTTTATTTTACTATACCATATTCTGCTCCGCAAAAGCAAAGTAAAATCGTACAAAACTGAAAAAGATCTGCCCGGCATACGAATCAGGATTCGTGTTCGTCATAGGCCAGTTCTGTCGTTTTTTCTTTCGGCGGCATTAATTTAGAGAAAACAATGAACGCTATGAAACTTACGACAAGACCTGGCAGGATAGGCTGCCCAAATTTGATGCCAAAGATGACGCCGTGGGTAAACTGTTCCAGATAGACTACGACAATAGTCCCGGCAATGAGAGATGCCATCGTACCGGCAAGGGACGCACCTTTCCAGTACAACCCCATGACATACGGGAAGAAGGCACCGGCAGCACGGAGAGAGAAGGAAAACATGAGAATCGCAATGATACTCGATGTATTGAACAAGGCGACAAACAGGGAAAGCAACCCTGCCAGGACCATGACGATCTTGGCGACTTTCATCACTTCTTCATCCGTCGCTTCTGTCTTGATATACTGACGATAAATATCGTTGGCAAAAATGGAGCCGGCACCTAACAGGTCCGAGCTGGCACTGGACATAGTGGCTGAGACGACACCGGCAAATAGGATACCGCATACGAGAGGCGGCATAGCCGTAACAGCCAGGACCGGCAGGGCATACCGGGAGCCGACGCTCTGAAACTGGGCCGCATCAAAGACGCCCATGTTGATGAGAGCCAGGACAATGACGCCCAGTGTTGCCGGAATAAACCCATAGATGAAATTGATAATGGCAGCAATGACAGACCCTTTCTGGGCAGTCCGTCCGTCACGGGCCGCATAATACCGGGATACGGCTTCCTGACCTACCGTAAAGGTCGTGATATACATGACCGTCAGCGCCACGACATCGATGAAACTGTAGCCGGAAAAGAGATCCAGCGATTCAGCCGGCACATTGGCAACGACATTATCCCAGCCGCCTGCCAGATTCAGGGCATAAGGAAGGGCTACGGCCATACCGAATACGATGAAAAAGACCTGTACAAAATCGGTAAGCGTAACAGACCAGAGTCCCCCCATGACGGAATAGATGGTAACGATAACACAGATAGCGATAACAGAGACTTTAAAGCTGATTCCCATCATCGTCGAAAGAATGACAGCAGATGCAATCATCTGTCCTGCCGTCAGGCCGATAAGAGGCAAAAACATGACGACAGCCGTGATGATGCCAGGAAGCCGTCCATAGCGGCGGCGGGAATACTTTGGTACTGTCTT
>ERZ791671.1187-NODE-1187-length-10444-cov-2.93233_pt1 | contig 10444 bp, 9 predicted proteins | sample MGYA00510052_ERZ791671 | MGnify/ENA primary metagenome ERZ791671 (study PRJEB30046, sample SAMN00715231) | human gut metagenome | study: EMG produced TPA metagenomics assembly of the A metagenome-wide association study of gut microbiota in type 2... | reverse complement strand
GCCAATTTAACGACATGAATCTGCCATATCCCAAAGGCGATTTTGCCAACCTCAAAATGACATTATAATTATTCAATATCCAATGCAGGAAGACTATTATCTTCAAATCTATCAAAGTCAGATTGGAAAAGACGGTCTTGAATAATCCTGTACTTTTCAAACTCTGATTCAGCAAACTCTTTGGCATATTCGGCAGAAACCTTTCCGCTATCCTGTAATATCGGGCTCTCAAATAAATTAATGAATTTGTCTATTCGCTTTGCCCAATCTTCCATTGTCATAGGTATATGACGCATAGCCATACTTTCTGCCATATCAAGGGACGCATTGACTATTCTGCCCATTTCTTCCAATTCTTTTTCTCGCAAATAGTTTTTTGCAACAGACACATCAGTTTTGACAATTTTTCCATTCGGAGCATTTTCCCAAGTGGTCAATCCCATATGTTCCTTATTTGCATCGGCTCGTTCGACTATCAGTTCCGCAGCGATATGCCCATGCACAGCATAGTGCATTTTGTTCTGTACCTTCTTGAAGAAAAGATGAGTTGTCGGAGCATCTTTGTTATAGTCTATAGCCGTAGCATAAATATCGGTCAGTTTCTGATAAAAACGACGCTCACTCAGCCTTATCTCCCTTATTTCGGCAAGCAAATGTTCAAAGTAATCTACACCTAAGAAAGCCCCGTTCTCCATTCGCTTATGATCAAGCACATATCCACGGATAGCGAACTGGCGGAGGACAAACGTGCACCACTGCCGGAATTGAGTGGCACGAACAGAATTGACTCTATACCCGACACTGATAATAGCATCGAGATTATAGAATGTCGTATCGTAATTCTTGCCATCCGAAGCAGTTGTTTCCATTTTGGAAATAACTGAATGTTCGTCCAACTCACCACTCTCAAAAATATTTTTAAGATGCTTGCTGATTGCAGGTACTCCTACATCAAAAAGCTGTGCCATCGCCTTTTGGGTTGCCCAAATGGTTTCATTCTTATACATCACTTGAATCCCATTCTCCTTGCCTTCAAGCATGAAGATAAGAAACTCTGCTGTACTATTCCGTATTTCTATATTCTTTGCCATAAATAATACAATAATCGATACAAAACTATATCGCCAAGTATATGCAAATTTTGCACATACTGAATCCTGCTGCAACTCAGATGACTCAAATATATTTTGAGATGCTTGGAAACAACAGTTCTATCCACGCCAAAAAGTTGAGCCATCGCCTTTTTTCATCCCGAATGATTCCTGTATATTGCCGACCTCTTCCTGAAGATTGTATAATATGAATTGTATTTCACTTGACTTGCATTTATGTTTTATAGGCATTCGCGATTATTAATACATTCATTAAATCCTCACGTCATAAAAATTAGGAATAAATCTATAAATCTTCTTATATTTACTAACATCTTCTGAAGATATAATTCCTTTCTGAACTAAATCAGACTCCTTGTCTTGCATATTTAAGACCTGATTTAAATAACTAGCTTCTCTATATGTTAAATTAGGAATCTCTATTTCATATGGTTCTACAGTGGATATATAATCAAAATCCTCAAGATTTAAATTTAAATCTTTATCATTTTTATCTAGCACAATTCCACCACATGTAAACATTCTAGCACCTCGGTACTCACTGTACCTGATATTATACAAGGATTTATACATCAAATTTTCTCCTAATTTATTTCTATCCTTCAATATCTTATTTGAATGATTCTCTAACATTCTCTTTATTGTGTGGGAAGAATTTATATCTGTGCAACAGTTCTCTTGGATATCGAAAGGTACCAAATTACCATATAAGTCTCTGAATTCTTCATTGGAATATGGTGTTTCTTTATCTTTTCGTAATTGCCTGTTACAAGACATTATATATATACTTCCTCTAGGTATCGCATGTAGAACTAACTCTAAATCTGTAAATATATCCATTGATAGCACATTGTCATAATCTAACCAAACAATACTAGGTTTACTTAGATCTATTGATGAGAGCATGTCAGATGAGTGACCGTGCAAAATTGAAATACACGAATATGGTTTATTGAATTCCAATTTTGGTTTACAATACTTCCCTTCAATACTATACATCGTATTAATATGTAATTCACGATGGAACAACTTAAAGTCTGTAAAAGATAGACCACCAAATCCTACATATTGATATTGTTGCTTGAACACTCCAATAATACGAGCAAAAGATGCTAAAAGCATTCGTCTTTCAGCAAATTTACAAGGTCGTATTTCATAATTCAGAACAGTTGGACTCTTCATTTTTAATAGCTTCCATTTTTAAATAATACTCAAAGGTAGTATTTCCTAATTCCTTATAGTTTTTAGCCTCTGCATGCTCTTTTGCCAATTCCGCCAAATCTTTGTTTGCATCATACGCTATTCGAACATATTGCTTTTTTCTAGAGATAATATCCATATCCAATTCTGGCGCATAAAATTGCTTTTGAGGATGATCTGTAAAGTCATACACTTTCAGCTCTACAGCTGAAATTTTATCAAAAGTCTCACATAGCGTTTGTCTATAATCGTTAGCTTCATCTCCCATTTTGGGTATTTTTTTCAAAAACTCAAATACCTTAATCATAGCATTCTTCATTATAGGTAAAAGAGCCTTATAGACTTCTGAGGTTGCATCAACTCCTTTTTTGGTTGTGGTTAAAGGTAGATTTAATGTCTCCTCCGAATCTAAAAACAATATTCCTCGAAACATTACATAATTTATATGCCACTGCGGTATTGGATGGACTCCCCAGCCTGTTATGTTAGAAGTATCAGCTTCAAGAACCAAACGATTATTACAGTATATATACCATCCCGAATTTTTAGGTTCTCCAATACCTCCTAACCCAGCAATAATACGATAATTTACATCATCTATCATACCGTCTGCATAATACGGCTTACTATGCTCAGAAATTAATAAATCAATACGCTTTCCAGTAAGATCTCTACCGTTAAGGGTAATCTTTATCCCTTTCAGCAGACTGAAATTTAACAACTTTTGAATATCATCAGAAAGATCATTTAGAAAACCATCATCAGCAAACAAATCAACAACTTCGCTATTTAAATTTGAAATTTTAATTATTGTGCCCTCATTTTCATTGGACTTTTCCACAAATTTATATGAGAAACTCCAATCATCAATAGTAGTCTCAATACCATCTTCCGTCGTTACTTTTTTTGTTCTTCGACTCCATTCATCAACATTTACTTCTACTTTAAAATGGTCATTTTTACATTGTGATTCTACTGTGAAATCTCGTCCTATTTTAAATAACGAACGTTTCATTCCAATACCAAATCTCCCAACTGCATTATTGGCTTTAGGAGCTTCTTCTGGACGACCAAACCTAAAGGCATACTTTTGAGCTGTTTCCAAAGAAAAGCCACCACAATTATCTTGGATAATAAACTCTTTATCATTAATTGTTAGGTTAATCCAAAGAGTATTATAATTTTCAGAGTTTATTCTATTTGCTCCATCTATGGAATTATCCAACAAATCAATTATAGCATCTTCTATAGATATGTCTCTTGTAATCATTTCTATAAAAAATTTTTTTGTTGGATTACCTTCTATAATATTGTTCATAATTATTATCCTATTAAATTTACGATAAAATTTGATCTAATGCGTTTATGTAGATAGGTAAATTTTCATGTTCAATTCCAAATTGCTTTTCAATCATAAAATCAACAATCATATTTCCATCTATAAGAATCACTGGAACCGCACCTTGTTTGATAGAATAGTTCATCGCTTCTTTCGTAAAAGAGGATGTTGTAAAAAAGATACCTTGTTCATATTCCCCTTGAATTGCTCCTCTAAAAGCATCAATTTCTTTTCTTGCGACAACTCCAGTATTCCACCTTTTACATTGAAATGCAACCTTCATATATGCTAAGCCAATCTTTAATTTTCCGAACCCATCAATGCCTCCATCCCTACTTTTCTGAGTAACAGATAAATCAATAAAACCATATGCGTCTAAAAGATTCATACAAAACCGTTCAAATTCATATGGGTTTAAACCTTTAAGTTGATTCAATATTTTCAACCGAAAAACTTCAACATATTCCTGGTGCATTTCTCGTACAGTTCGCAATGATATTTGCTCCTTTCCACTCTTTTTAATAGTTTGCTTTTCATCTCCTAATAAACGAAAGCGTCTCTGAGACTCATCATAAAGAAAATATTTTTTAGAAGAAGCTGTAGGAAAATCTATACCGATAGAATGACTTCTTAGTTCTCCTCTCAAAACCGATATAGGATCTTGTGCATGAAAAACATACAATGAGTGTTCTAAGATTTGTGTATAAATTTCAGTAACAGACATAAAGCTATTAGTTACAGATAGAACTTTTTTTGCAGCCTCTATTATAGTATATTTATTCTTCATATGGATTACCTCATAAAAATTTCTTGCTTAACCCATTCCAAATCATTTGTTATTGATTGGTCTTGCATCATTTTCATTATGTAATAGAAACCTCCATTAGCATACTCATTTATCAAGTCTATTGCTTTTGTTGGTTCTTTCATAATGTCAAGAGAACCGACCTTAGCGATACACATACACAATAACGCTTCAGCATCTTTTTCGCCTCCACCATTACACATTGTATTCAAACTAAATGGCCTATCAGCTATTGGCGATTGTAAAGGTCTACGTTCGTTGTGTATAAAGCCAACAACGGCAGCCCAAACAAAACATTGCCAATGATAAGAAAATACATTGTAAGCACCGCCTTGTTTATTGGAAAATTTAAGGATTACATTATCCTTAACATTTTGCTCAAATGAAAACTTAATTTCAAATATATTTTCCATATAAGCTTTATTTTAAGATTGTTATTTGCGTTGAGACCTCGTGCTGACCACGATTAGAATCTCCACTATATATTTTACTCTCTAAATTGTAAATTCTTGACACGTTTCTTTGGCTTTGTAAATCAAGGTATTTATCGCTTTCCAAATCAACATCTTTGGTCAATATTATAGACTGTCCAAATATATCCTTGATACCAAGTAAATACTTATGAGTAGTTTCTAAGTCAAAACTTGATGTTGGAGCATCACTTATAAATGGATAATAGATTCCCATTGCCTCTTGATTCAAAGATAATAATGCATTTATAATGCTCATCTTTTTTCTATCCTCATGGCTAGTGTTAAGACCAGCATCAAATTCAATAGAATAATCCTCACCAATCCTTACATTACCTTTATAACCATTATCATGTTCTGTAAACTTTGCATAAAAGATATTTGCCCTTTCTTCAATTTTATGAAGCAAATCTTTTCTAGCACTTTCCTGAACTCTCTTACATATATCTTCAAGAAATGTTGAAATATGTTTCCATTCTGTCTCTGGAACTTTTGCAACAGTTGTATCTTTTATACCTAACTTTTCCAGTTCTCGTTCTGCAACGCGCAATTCGCTCCGATAATTATTAAGAGTCTGCTTGGAAACTTCTAATTTCTTCTGTTGAGTTTCTAGGTTACTTCTACTTGCTCGTATTGTAGAGTTGATAATTCCAGCTGTTTCTGCTTGGGTTACTGGATCCACTCCATGCTTCTTCTTTATCTCTTCTATTTGCTCGTCTAACTTGCGTTTCTCCTCTTGCTTTCTTCTTCGCTGAGCCATAAATTTTTCCAGTTCATCTTCACTGTCTTTCCATTGCTTATCAATTTTTGATAAGGATATTAGTAAGGAATCTGGATAATCCTGAATCTTACCAACAAACATATTAAACTGTTTAGACAGTTGCATATTGCTGGTATATTCTTCCATCTCCTTTAAATACTCTTCTTGCAACCTTAATCTTTCTGTTATATAATGATATGGAGCATCTACTTCTGTAAATTCAGTACCACACACAAAACATTTTTTATCCTTAAGTATCTCTTCTAACTTTGAGCGACTAGGATTATCTAAATACTTCTTTTCGGGTACAGTGTATTCTTCCTCTTTATGCTTCTCAATAATGTCTTTACATTGTTGAATCATCGGTTCTATCCCACGAAGGATCCACAAAGATGGAAGCTTTTCTCTCTGAAATTCATCAATACGAGTCGTTTCTGACAAGTATTTGCTTATTTCATTTTCGCAATCCTTATACTTCTTTACCAACATCGAATAGCTCGCTAATCCTGAAATTTTTGTTTCTCCATCAGCTAAAGCTATTTTGATAGTTTCAATATTAGCCTCAAGTTGCTTCTTATTTTCTTCTTCTTTAGCAATCTTGTAGTTCAAAGTATCAATGGTAGACAATAATTCTCTAACACTTGAATTATGCTTGTTTACTTCTTTCAATTTGCGGCTTTCAATTCCAGTAATCTTCAATTTGGACTTGCTGATTATTTCTGAAAGTTTCTCATAGTAAGGAAAATAAGAAATATGTTTTACGGCTGCTTTTAATGTCTCTTTATTTCTAAAATTAATAAGGCTCTCAAGTGATTCGCCCTGAAACCAAATGTAGTTTCTTATACCATCAGGGAATAATTCGTTAATTTTATCCTCAGCAATCATATCGTTAAGTACCTTTGTCCCTGTATTGGAATCAAAAGATACTTTTAACATATTAGGTCTTACTTGCCATGCATTATCAGAATCCCACTCATTTTCGTCAAGCCTTAATGCACTGACAGAACGTTCTATTATATAATTTACACCTCTATCATCTTCAATCTCTATCTGTACAGATGCAGTAATTTCATCATTTATTTGTGCTTTAAATAAAGCTCTTTTATTGATGAACTCATAACGCTGCATTGCAAATTTTGCTGATTGTGGCAGACTGTCAGTTGTACACCAACCAATCCCAGTGATATATATCTTACCGAATAACACCCAATAAAAGGCATTAAATAATTTGGATTTTCCTTTTCCACCATTACCTATAATAAGATTCAAACCATTAGAAAAATCCATAGTCTGACTTTCATGGTAAGATTGGAAATTTTCGATAGTAATATTTTTGATAATCATAATTTTACGTATTATGAGTTACATATATTTTTAATATTGGCAATATACTGATTGGTTAATGCATCTGCATCTCCAACACTAGTTGATAGATCTGTCAGCATTTTGGCAACCTCTTTTGCTTTTTCAAAGTTCACAGAAACTTTCTCAGTACCCGATTCAACTGTCTGATCAATTTCCTTCTCAATTGCCTTATACATTTCGTCTTGTATAGCCATAGTATCATTATTTATAGTTATTATTTTCTTCTTCAAGCATTGCAAACAAGTCAATTCTCAACATTTCACAATACGCTTTTAATTCTCCATATAATATATCTATTTGATTATCCGCCAATGCAGCAAAATTCACAATACGCTTAACTTCACTTATAAACATATTGCGTTCTATCCCTTCTGCATCTTCAACCACATTAGGGGGAGTGACTATCAAATCCCAAATTTTTGCTTTCTCCTTATCTTTACTTTTTCTCAAAACACGTCCACGCCTTTGAACAAATTGACGAGGATTACCAGTACTTGAACAAAAGATTGCATGTTCTGCACGTGGTATATCAACACCTTCATCCAAGCATTTCATTGAAAGTAAAATCTGAATATCTCCATTTGCAAAACTTTTCAATATATTGGGGGCATCATTAAGTCCACTAATGTATTTATGATAACTATATCCTTGATTCTTGAACATTTGAGCATACTCATCTATGATATGAACATCCTCTTGGTCTATATCGTAATAATCTCTTTCTGAATAATCAGGTTCATATCCTTCTGGGACAAAGACAAAAGTATAATCTAACTTACGTCTCTGCTTTAGGTTTTCCAACAAGTTTAAGATAGCCTCTTTTTTGTTTTCTGCCTTATGGATAATCCTTTTACGCTTCAATAATAATTTTTCAGCCTCAGGTTTATATTTCCCAGTTTCAGAATCTATAAATTTCCGAAGTTGAGATGATACCTTTTCATACTCCTCCATCTCTGAACTTGTCAATTCAACGAAAATAGGAAAATAATCATAATGGCATAAGACTTCTGAATCAATTGCTTGTTTCATTGTATAACGAAACGTATATTCAGGAGGTCTTGAATTAAAGAACTCATATAGCTTTTCAGAACCTAACTCATCATATACCCTCTCTGGGGTCGCGGATAAACCTATACGCCATTTAATCGCTTCTGGTAAATGCTTAAGTGAACTTGTTGAACCAATATTATGTGCTTCATCTGCAATATAGACAAATGTTTCTATTCCCTTTGTTTTATCAAGGAAAATCTGAATATCTTTGCGATTAAACGTTGCGTACGTGGTAATTATAATTATACTCTTGGTCTGATCTAACAAACTTCTAGTTGTATAACGACTCAATGTATTCTCCCAATCCTTATCCGCATATGTTGAAACTATATTCTGGAAATTAAATGATTCAGCTTCTTGTTTCCATTGGACAGCCAAAGCTTGTGTCGGCACTACAATAATTGCTTTATAAAATCCATTCTCCTTATATTGCTTTCTCAAACAGTTTAAAGCCGTCACTGTTTTCCCAGATCCTGTAGCCATAGCAAATACACCATTTTTACCATTACAAAGCCATGCATTATATGCTTCTTTTTGTATTTCTCTTTCTTCTGGAAATGGGAATCGAGGTTCCTGCTCTTTCAATTCTATTTTGTCAAGAACTCTTTGAGACAAGGGCTTACAAAAATCATTAATAGTTTTATCCTCTCTTAAATCTATGCTATTATCAAGCAACTGTTTTAATGATTCTTTGTGAAAATTCTCACTAATATAAGTTTTAACCTCATCTATGGGTATATGAATCAAATGGGGTGTATCATTTTCCCAGGATTTATCAAACAAGGTTTGGTATTCTGATATTCTTTTATTATCAGCTGGCGATGTAAATACAGTAATAGTTTCACCATTAAACTCCAATGCTGAACGAGAAAAGTTTGCAGAACCTATAAACGCAACTTTATTCCCTTCTTCGTCAGTAAAGATGCCATATTTATCATGACCAAGCCCACCTTTAGTTGAAATAGTCGCAATAAATTCAATTCTATTGATTGAAATTAGATATGATAAACAATGAAAAAAGTGGTCATCCTCTTTAGAAAGTGTTTTTGCTAATTTTTTAATATCTGACAATATACGATTTTCAAAATCTTCAACCAAATGCTTTTGACCATTTTCTATTGCCTCTTTATCTTCTTTACTAAGAAGATGATTCATAACAACACGCATTTTGCCTCCATTCGCAATGAATAAGGCAAAACCATATGCTAAACTTCTTATTCCACTTGATGAAAAGAATCCCAAGCCCAAATCGAAAGTAGAACTTTCAATCAGTGCTTCAGTAAAAAAATCCTTAGGTTCATCATATCCTGAAGAATAACTATGTTTGAATTGCACATCTCTTAACATATTATATTTTCCAATCCATTAGTAATTTTATCTATAAGATAATCGTAACCATTTAAATTCGGATTATCTTGTAACTCCTTATTCATCAGTTGCAATCCGTCATCAATATGCAGTTTAATGTATTTAGGGATATCTTTATCTGTTTTATAAAGTCCATATTTTACACAAATAAGTCCGATATAATATGGCAAATTATTTCCGAATAAAACATTCTTACTATACTCCTTACCCTGAGAATCTGCAATATCAGTCAAAGACAACAAACGATCTTTAGAGAGAGAATATGTTAATGCAATTCTAGCAATTATATTCTCAGCTCCCAGATTAAACTTTCGACTTAGGTCTGTAACAATATCTTTGTTCGCCCTTGATGTTTTTATTGATGTAAACATAGCTATAACAATGTTTCAAATAATTTATTAGGAACAATCTTCTTAAACGAAGAACAGCCATCCTCATTCTCTATAACATAAACTCTATTAACATTTGGTAGCAATGCATTGTATTCATCTTCCGATAGCTCTTTGCCGAGCAACGGAAAAATGACTACTTGCTTCGATACACTAGGATAGAATTTTGTTATAATATTGCGAGAGTGAATGCTGTCAAACTTCTGCAAGGGACTATCGATAAATACAGGGAACTCTATACCCGATTCCTCAACAAGTGCATTAAGAATCGCAGTTGCGTATAATTGCTGCTCTCCCTTTGATAGCTTTTCTTTGCTAATAAGTTCTCCAGTCTTATCTAATAGTTCAATTTCAATAATATCATCCTGCAAATCAATCCGCACATTATGTATAAAATCAACTTTATGCATCAACACATCAATACCAGCCATTATCTTCTTTTCCAGTGATAATTTGCGTTTTGTTCGCAATTCAAATAAAAAAGTAGTCAATTCACCAATGAGTCGTTCTGCAATAATATCTTTCTCTTTATCAGATTTATAAAGTAAAGCCCTAAAATGAAAATAAGAGCTAAACAAGTGCAAAT
>ERZ791671.1178-NODE-1178-length-10494-cov-2.49612_pt1 | contig 10494 bp, 9 predicted proteins | sample MGYA00510052_ERZ791671 | MGnify/ENA primary metagenome ERZ791671 (study PRJEB30046, sample SAMN00715231) | human gut metagenome | study: EMG produced TPA metagenomics assembly of the A metagenome-wide association study of gut microbiota in type 2... | reverse complement strand
GGCTGCCTCCAGACGAAGAGTATCTCTGGCTCCCAGTCCGCATGGAATCAGGCCCTCTGCTTCCCCTGCTTCCAGAAGCATGTTCCATAATTTAGGTGCATCCTCATTGTTCACGTACAGCTCGTAGCCGCTTTCACCTGTATAGCCAGTCTGGGATACGATGCACTTGATGCCGCCTACAATGCCTTCCGGAACAAAGCTGTAGTATTTTTCAGGAATATCTTCATCTTTTGTAAGTTTTCTCAGGATGGCATCTGCATTAGGACCCTGGATTGCCAGCTGGGATAATTCGTCCGAGATATCTGTAAATACCACGTCCCCATTCAAATGGTCCTTCATCCAATTGACATCTTTTTCACGATTTGCCGCATTCACAACCACCAGATATTTCTCCTGGCTATAACGGTATACAATCAGGTCGTCCACCACTCCGCCGTCCTCGTAGCACATTACGCTGTAGCGGACCTGACCATCATACATGTTTGTGAAATCATTGGTCAGTATGTAGTTGATATTCTTTAGTGCATCCGGCCCCTCAAACAATACCTCTCCCATATGTGACACATCGAATAATCCCGCCTGTGTCCTGACTGCCATATGCTCCTTAATGACCCCAGTCTTATACTGAACAGGCAGTGAATAACCGGCAAAGGGAACCATTTTCCCTCCGCAAGCCACATGACAATCGTAAAGCGCTGTTTTCCGTTCCATTCAGATGTCTCCTTTCATTTATCACTATTGATATCTTAACTATAACACGGTTTGTTATTTATTTCACATTTATAAATTATATGCGACCTATATATTTTATGTATAGATATTCTCTATTTTTTGTGCCATTTACACAATTACAACAAAAAAGAAACAGCACAATCACCATACTGTTTCTTTTTTTTCTATCCATTTCACTCTTTTTTTATATATTTTCCCTTATAGCTTTGCAGGTGTCATAATTTCATCCCTGGTACCTTTCAGCATCTCAATAAACGCCTTCTCGCTTCGGTTCTTTCTGTGTTCCATCTGGTACACCAAAAGGTCCTTCATCTTCCTGGGCCTGCCTGCGCTGCTTCTCTGGACCAGGCCATACCGCTCCAATGTCTGCTTTGGCATGGGGGATACCCACATATATGTATGGGGCACCATGGCCAGAAGGTCGAACTGGCTTCCCCGCTCGCACACGTAAATCCGGTCGGCCTGGCTCCCCCGGCCACCGTCCGGCGGCAGCTCCAGATATTCACCGCTGGGGAGCTGGGTATCCCCGTGGACTATTTCAATATAACCATCCAGGTCCTTCTCCGCAATGACCGGATACAATGCCAGGGGACTGTCCGCTGACAGGAGAATCTGGTAATCGAACTCCATAACCGTTTCGTGCTGAAGCCCTTTTAACTGCAGGAACATAAGGAAATAATCCTCGTATGTCATCTCATACCGTATAATCCCCAACCCATATTTGGACGACAATATATTATTAATGGCCGTAGTGGAATTACACTCCACAAAGGAAATGGACAGCTGGCTCTCATGGGGGATTGAATTTACATATTTTGTAAATGCATATGTAATATAACTGGCTCTTGGTACCGATATCCTCAGCTTTTCCCGCCGTATCCTCAAACTCGCCCTTCAAGGAGGCCACATCTTTCATGATATTCTTAGCTTTTTGAATGAATGCCTGCCCCTCGCTGGTGGTAACCACTCCTTTTGAGGTCCGTTCAAAGATGACAATCCCGAATTCTTTTTCCAAGGTTCTGATTACCTTACTCAAATTGGGCTGGGCCACAAACAACTCCTTGGCCGCCTTTGAGATGGAACCATGCCGTTCCACTGCAATCACAAATTCTAAGTCTGTCAGATTCATAACTCCCTCCAATGCTTTTTACAAGCATAACACATTCCGCACCTTTTTTCCACCTGCAGCCACCTAATCCGGTTTAAATGTGACAGAATCCTTCTAGCCCTGAATGTCTCCCATTGCCATATTGCGATGCAGCAGCTTATGTTCCCTTCCCTTCAGGATATTCTCATACAAGGAAAGCACAAGGGGATTCTCATTGGATTTCTTTATCTGTGTATTGATATCAGTGTCATACAGCCCCTTTGCCCTCGCCGCCTTGGTCCTTGGACCGGCCGGAACCGGCTGACCGCCGCCCATGATGCATCCCCTTCTGCAAGCCATGACCTCCACAAAATCATACTCCGCTTCTTTGTTCCCGATACGCTTCATCAGCATGTCTGCATTTGCAAGACCACTTACAATGGCTGCCCGTATTTTCCTTCCGTTGTAATCATAAGTAATCTCTTTCAATCCCTCTTCCCCTCTTACACCACTGTACCGAATCTGGTCCATCTCTGTCCTGTCATGCCCTTCACATAACCGGCGCAAAACGGCTTCCATTACTCCGCCTGTGTTTCCGAAAATGACACCTGCCCCGGATCCAATCCCGAAGGGCATGTCCGAAGATTCAATGTCTATGTTTTCAAATCTGATGCCCGACTTTCTAATCATCGTAACCAGTTCTGTAGTGGTCAGCACATAGTCCACGTCTGCCTTTCCGTTTGTCTTGGATTCCTCCTGCAGTATTTCTGCCTTTTTTGCTGTACACGGCATAATGGATACTGACAGTAGTTTCTTTCCACCACTTTTCTGGGGATTCCTGTAATACTCCTGTATGACCGCACCGAACATCTGCTGGGGTGACCTGCAAGTGGACAGATTTTGTTTGAACTCAGGATACCGGTTTTCACAAAAGCTTACCCATGCCGGACAACAGGAAGTAAAGAGTGGAAGGTTTTTTCCCGAAACCAACCGTTCCAGAAATTCTTTGGATTCCTCAATTACTGTCAGATCCGCACCATAGGCCGTATCAAACACCTCATCAAATCCCATACGATGGAGCACATTTACAATCTTCCCCATCACGTTCTCTCCCCGCGCCATACCAAAAAAGTCTCCTACTGCCACCCTTACCGCTGGAGCCACCTGAGCCACCACCTTTGTATTTGGGTCAGCCAATGCCTCCCATATGACTTCAATATTAGTATTGATGCTGATTGCGCCTGTGGGACAGACTGCCCTGCATTGTCCGCAATTCACACAATCCGTCTCTGCAATGTTTTTGTTAAAGGCAGGTGTCACCAGGGCTTCCGTTCCCCGATAGGCAAAATCGATTGCATTGACGGACTGTACATTGTCGCACATGCGGACGCAGTCGCCGCAGAGTATGCATTTATTTGGGTCTCTCACAATAGCCGGAGAACTCATATCGATGGGATACTGCGTTTTTGTATTTTCATAACCTACATGAGTCACTCCCATACGGTGGGCCAATTCCTGCAAATGGCATTCCCCGCTCTTGATACAGGTGGTGCAATCCCTGCAATGAGCTGCAAGTAATAGCTCCAGTATCATCTTCCGGTATTTCATGAGACGCGGCGTATTGGTATAAATGACCATTCCATCCCTTGGAGGTTCGGAACATGATGCAAATGTCTTCCCTCGTTCATTCTCCACCGTACACAGCCTGCAGGCTCCATAAATGGATAACTCCGAATGATAACACAGCGTTGGAATATCAATATCTGCCTTTCGAATCACAGATAAAACAATGGGTTCATCCGTAAATTCAACCCGTATTCTGTCTATTGTCATAAATCCCATAATTTTTTCTGCCCCCCTATGCTCTATGATTGGATATGAACTGCACCAAATGGGCATGCCTCCGCACAGGCCCCGCACTTAATGCACTGCTGCTGCCGGATTGTAAATACATGCTTTAACTCTCCTGCAATCGCCCCTGCCGGACATCCCTTTGCGCATTTAGAACATCCCCTGCATGTTTCCTCATCAATTATATACGTCTTCATGCTCTGACAGACTCCTGCCCTGCACTTTTTCTCATTAATATGTTCCAAATACTCTTTCCGGAATGCTTTTATGGTACTGATAACAGGAAGAGGAGCACTCTTTCCAAGTCCACACAACGCAGTGTTGGATATCATATCCGCCAGTTGTTCCAACCGTTCAATATCATCTGGCTCCCCTTTCCCTTCCACAATTCGTTCAAGTATCTCCAGCATCCGCTTTGTTCCTTCCCGGCACGGTACACATTTGCCGCAGCTTTCCCTTTGGGTAAAATTCATGAAAAATCTTGCCACTTCCACCATACAAGTATTCTTATCCATGACCACCAAACCACCGGATCCTATAATTACATTGAATTTCTGGACAGAATCAAAATCCAGGGGTTCATCTAAATGTTCTTCCGTAAGACACCCACCTGACGGTCCGCCAATCTGTACTGCCTTGAATTCACTTCCCTCTTTCAGCCCTCCGCAGATATCATAAATGATTGTCCGCAGGGTCGTCCCCATAGGGACCTCCACCAGGCCCGTGTTCTCAATACATCCAGTGACAGAAAAAGTCTTTGTTCCGGTGCTGTTTTCTGTGCCTATAGTGCGAAACCATTTCCCTCCGTTGACAATAATGCCCGGCAGATTAGCGTACGTCTCCACGTTATTGAGCACGGTAGGCTTTCCCCACAGACCCTGGTCCACCGTCCTGGGCGGCTTAACCCTGGGCATACCTCTGTGCCCTTCAATAGATGCGGTCAGGGCGCTGCCTTCCCCGCATACAAACGCGCCTGCCCCTCTGTTGATGTGCAGATGGAATGAAAAACCAGTGCCTAAAATGGAATCTCCAAGCAGTCCTCTTTCCTCCATCTGCCCTATGGCCTGCCTCAATCTTGCCACGGACAATGGGTACTCAGCACGTACATAGATGAAGCCTTCCGATGCACCAACTGCATATCCTGCCAGCATCATGCCTTCGATAAGGCGACAGGGGTCTCCCTCCATAACGCTTCCGTCCATGAAGGCTCCCGGATCCCCTTCATCGCCATTGCACACAATATACTTAAGGGGCTCCTCTTTGTGGGCAGCCACTTGTCTCCATTTCCGGCCTGCTGGAAATCCGCCGCCGCCGCGTCCCCGAAGCCCTGAAAACTCTACTTCTGCAATCACAGCTTCCGGCGTCATGGCAAACAATGCTTTTTTCAACGCGCTAAATCCGCCTGCAGCCATATACTCCTCCACGGATTCTGCATCAATATTTCCGCATTGTTCCAGCACGATTCTGGTCTGACGGGCAAAATATGGGATTTCATCCACTGCTCCGTAAGAAATCCCCTCTTTTTTGTAGAACAGGCGCTCTACAGGTATTCCCTGTTTTACCGTTTTCTCAACAATTTCCTCACAGTCCTCAGGCTGCACTTTAACATACTGACAGTGCTGCGGCTCTATCCTCACAAGGGGACCTAATTCACAGAAACCCTGGCACCCGCTTTTCACGATACCGATATGAGGAACGTCCTTTTCCAGCTCCACGCGTATGCCCTCGTCCTCTTTGCACAGTTCCCGCAGTTGACTATACACATCCAGAGAACCAGTGGCAACACAGCCGGTTCCTGCGCACACCAGAATCCTGCAAGTATACCCATCCTTTCTGTCCCTGCACTGTCTCTGCAGCATTTCTAATTGTGTTCTGTCCTCAACCCGCATCTGGCTCCCCCCGTTTGATTTCTTCCAGCAGCTTCTTCATTTTCTCAGGTGACATTTTAGGATAAACCTTCTCATTTACGGTGATCGCTGGAGCCAGACCGCAGGCTCCCAGACAAGAAACGGTCTCCACCGTAAAAAGTGCATCCTCCGTGGTATGCTTTTTCGCATTTAGTTTTAACGTCTTATATAGATAATCCAAGATAGGCATTGACTTTCTTACATGACAGGCTGTGCCATCACATATTTTGATAATGTATTTCCCTTTCTCCTCAAATGAAAAATTTTCATAAAAACTGGCTACACTGTAAGCTTTTGCCTCTGTTATGCCAATCTCTTTCGCCACATATGTCAGCAGTTCCGGGGGCAGATACCGGTATTCCTCCTGAATGTCCTGAATGATTGGTATCAGCGACCGCTCCTCCCGCGTATGCATCTCAATGATTTCATCCGCCTTTTTGTAAAATGATTCCCCTAACATGTACTACCTCCTTTTGTGAATATTGCTATTTTTTTATGTTTGTCCATGATATCTTTTGTTATATTTTAACATTATATCTTTTTTTATTCACATCTAAAACCCATATAACGGTATATGTTTTTCTATATGCAGGAGAAATCATAAATGGCACCTAAACTACCTAAGCATAATAAACAACTTTGATAGAATAAATGCCACATCCAAGTCTATTCCAGCACCGTGGGAAGGACCAGTTAAATATTGTAACAGGACCTGTCAGCATACCTTTAACCGGTTTTTCTGTCAGACTCTGAGTATATACAGTGTATTCTACTGTCATGGGCCGGCTTCTGGATACATCTCCCAGACAATAGAAGGCTTTATAAATCATGTCCCCTAGGACTGTACCCATGCTTTTCCGCGAACAGGAATTCATCCAGACACTCACCAAAATATTCCACCATGTCATTGCGCTCATATTTCCCATGTACCAGTATATCCAGGCCGATTTCTTCCTGAAGCCGGACACATTCTTCAATCTTTTTCCGTATAAATTTTTATATAATCACTGAAAGCGCCTGCTCAGATATAAAATCCCAGCGGCGCTCCCCATGTTCTCAACAGGGATGCGGGCAGCATCCCCAAATCGCAGTTATATTGCAAAATAGAAAAATAACAGCATTACAGGAAATCTTTGCATCTAACCAGCAGATCAATCTTTTTCCATTGAGTATCCTCATCAATACAATTGCCCTCCTCAACAGAAGCAAATCCGCACTGTGGTGACAAGGCGATATTGGCGCCCACAACTTCTTTCGCCTTCATGTATCTTCGTTTAATCTCATCGTAGCTTTCCAATACGGGGTTTTTGGTTGAAATAAGTCCTGCAACAAAGGTTGCTCCAGTCCCTTTTAATATGGACCAGGGTTCAAAGGAACCCGAACGTTCATCGTCATATTCCACAAAGAATCCGTCATAAGGAATCTGGCTGATAATCGGTGCCACGGAATCATAAAAACCGGAAAAAAGTGGATTCCCTTTAAAATTACCCTTACAGAAATGTGTTGCAATCACCATATCCGCCGGCCTGTCTTCCAAAGCCCTGGTGGAAACACGCTTGAACCACTCCAGCACTTCTGATTTTTTATATCCAAGGGATTCAACCTTCTTCAAAAATTTTTCATCAATCATGTAGGTCCAGGAAGTATCGTCAATCTGAAGGTACCTGCATCCATGTTCATACAAATCTTTTATGGCATCCTGATATGCAAGAGCGATGTCTTCAATCAATGCATTTATATTGCTGCCGTAATATGGTACCTCTTTAATCCCCATCTGAAGATAATTATCTACCAGCATCATATTGGGACCGGAAATACATTTTTTTGCTGTCACACCCGGATATTTTTCAGCCTCGCAGAGAAGAAAATCAAACGCCTCAATCTCCGGATGCACACGTTCCTGACTATAAGAAATTTTTCCGGTAATATATCCAAGTTCTATATGATTCACCACACCGTTGCGTTCCTTGTCCAAATGCTTTGTGGTAAAACCGTCAAATTCCTTAAGCCAGTCCAGATGCCACCACCTTCGTCTGAATTCACCATCTGTCACAAATTCAAGGCCATGGGAAACCTCCGTCGAAACCAGTTCTCTAATAGCCTCATCTTCAATTTTTCTCAACTCTTCCAAGGACAGATTGCCGTCTGCATATTTTTGTCTCGCCTTCTTAATCTTCCCAGGTCTTAAAAATGACCCCACAATATCGTATTTAATATTTAACATCTCATACCTCCATACTTTATTATAAATTCAATATTATATTCTATCTGCCAGTCAGCCCACTTTGTGACATCTCACCCAATGACCTTCTTGGATTTCTTTCATCTCCGGCGTCCTGCTCCGGCATACATCCACACAGTCCGGGCATAGTTCCTCATAGGGGCATCCACCAACAGTTCCTCCGTAACCGGATTTCTCCGGAATGTATTCTGAGTACTTGGCCCCGCATGCTTTAAATAGCCTTTTTGTATATGGATGACAGAGCGTACTAAACATATCAATATGTTCAATATCTTCCACAATCCATCCGCCATACATAACAGAAAGGCTGTCCGAAAGATAATAAATTGCTTCCAAATCATGGGAAACCAGTACCTGGGTAAGTCCATTTTCCCTTCCGAGCATTTCCAGCAGTTTCATGATTTGTGCCTGCACTGATACATCCAGGCTGCTTAAAGGCTCATCTAGCAAAAGAATCTTCGGCTCCGCAGCCAGCGCTCTTGCAATGCAGATCCGCTGAAGCTGTCCTCCGCTGAACTGGGCCGGATATTTTAAAAGGTCCGCAGCGGACAGACCAACCTGTTTTATGAGTGCGGCTGTCTGCTGTCTGCGCTCCACCTTGTTCATATGGGTAAAATTTCTAAGTGGTTCGCCAATAATCTCTTCGGCCGTTGCATACTGATTCACTGCATTCATACTGTTCTGAAATATCATCTGTATTTCATTCCGCTTCCTTTTCATCTGCAATGCTACAGGCTCCCCCTTGTAAAGAATCTGTCCGCTGCTCGGCGTTTCCATCCCGGCAAGCATACGCATTAAGGTACTTTTACCGCAACCGCTTTCCCCCACAATCCCGTGGCACTCTCCTGTATGAATCTTAAGTGACAGGTTATTAACAGCATACACTTGTCCTTTTCCTGCACATCGGTATCTGCGGCTTATCATATCAGCTTCCAGCATGGTATGCTTATGTATCATCCTCATCCCTCCCCGGCCCGAAAACAACGAACCTGATGATTCACCGGACCATGTTTTAAAAGTTTTGGACACGATTGCCTGCATAATTTCAGAGCATCTTTACACCGGTCAGCGAAAGGACATCCTGGGACTTTTTCTTTGATTCCCGGCGGATATCCCTCCATAACCCGGACTGCTTCTTTTGAAAATACGGGCCTTGAGGCCAAAAGCCCTTTCGTATAAGGGTGCAAAGGATTTTCCAGCACCTCTGATACCGGGCCCTGCTCTATCACATACCCCGCATACATGACACAAAGATCATCTGAGATACTCTGGATTACCCTTAAATCATGGGATACCATAAGTACCGTCAGCCCCTGCTCCCTTTTCAGCTCTCCCAACAAGCCTAAAATTTCCCATTGAGTGGTGATATCCAATGCAGTGGTCGGTTCATCAGCAATCAAAAGACGCGGTTTTCCTAAAAGTGCAAGGGCAATCATGACCCGCTGCAGCATACCTCCGCTTAACTGGAATGCATAGCTTTTCAGTACCCGCTCTGGCTCCCGGATTCCCATCCTGATTAAAAGGGCTGCTGTCCGCTCCAATATCTCCTGACGGTTCTGTGAAAAGACACCTGCCATTTCCAGAAAATGTCCCCTCAATGTCATCCGCGGATCAAATGCACCAGCCGGATCCTGTGCTATAAAACCCGCTGCAGTACCGCAAAATCCCGGACGTACGCCATCCTTTCCCGCGATAATCCTGTGCCCTTCAAATAGTATGCTCCCTTCTGTTTCCCACTCGTCTTGATCTAAAAGTCCAAGTATACAGTGGCATAGGAGTGTTTTCCCGCAGCCGCTTTCTCCAATAATCCCCAGGTTTCTTCCCGCACATATAGAAACAGAAACCCCATTCACTGCGGTAAAACGTCTCTTTCCCTCCTTTAACGCCACCCTGATATCATCCAGCCGCAAAAGCTCTGTCTGATTGTGTAAATGCATGCCCTTATCTCCTCATCTTTCCGGCAATCTCCTGAATTCTGTCACCCAAACCATTTGTAAATATCACCACTGCCAAAATGCAGAGACCAGGCCAGAACATCATGGAGGGATCCGTGCTTATGAAGGAACGTCCGTCCTGAATCATCATCCCCCATTCCGGGCTGGGAGGCGCCGCCCCGAATCCCAGGAAGGAATATCCCGCTAGGGCAGTCAGGGCAGTTCCAAAATTAATGGTCGTCACAGACAGCATCTGCATACGGATAGCAGGAAAAATCAACGTTGTGATTATAGAAAACAAACTGCTTCCTGCCATCCTGGAAGCCAGTACAGCCTCCTTTTCACGCTCTGCCTTTGTCAGATTCCTTGCGACCCTGGCATACCAGACCCATCTGGTAGCCAGCATTCCCAGGCACAGTTCAAAGAGTCCAGTTCCCAGAAGACTTACCACCACCAATACAATGACAATACCGGGAAAAGCCCGCACAGCGTCACATATTCCCATAAAAATCCGGTCCGGCAGCCCACCCGTATACCCGGATAGCATGCCGAGCATGGTCCCTGTCACAGATGATATGACAGTAATCAGAACGGCATAACCAAGAGACAGTCTGGAACCGTAGAGTATTCGCGACAATATACACCGGCCCATATGGTCCGTCCCCAGCGGAAACATGCTTGATATTCCTGCAAACCTGGCTGTATAATGGATCTCGTTGGGATCATTTGGGGACAGACATG
>ERZ791671.1162-NODE-1162-length-10665-cov-2.63393_pt1 | contig 10665 bp, 7 predicted proteins | sample MGYA00510052_ERZ791671 | MGnify/ENA primary metagenome ERZ791671 (study PRJEB30046, sample SAMN00715231) | human gut metagenome | study: EMG produced TPA metagenomics assembly of the A metagenome-wide association study of gut microbiota in type 2... | reverse complement strand
TGGCGGATGGAGGCAGAAACCTTGGACTGCCCACGCATTTTGAGGAGAGAGGGGGGCGCTATTAAATTGAACAGACATGAAGAAGCATTAAAGATTCTTTCAAAAGGAACATTCATCCCAGCCACGCCTCTGGCCTTGAAGGAGGACCGCAGCATGGATGAAAAAACCCAGAAGATTCTGAGTCACTATTATCTGGACGCAGGAGTGGGCGGCATCGCAACAGCAGTGCACAGCACCCAGTTTGCAATCAGAAATCCGGAGCACCGGTTCCTGGAGCGTATACTCCAGCTTGTCTCAGAGGAAATAGGACGTTTTGAAGAGAAGCATAAAAAGACCATTGTAAAAATAAGCGGGGTATGCGGTGAGACAGACCAGGCTGTGAGCGAGGCTGTTCTGGCAAAAAGGATGGGTTACGATGCAGTACTCTTAAGCCCTGGCGGCTTAGGGCATTTGACAGAGGAGGAACTTCTGGAACGCACAAAGGCTGTGGCTGAAATCATGCCCGTCATTGGTTTTTATCTTCAAACAGCAGTGGGGGGCAGGCGGTTTACATACAGGTATTGGGAAAACATTTGCAGGATTCCCAATGTAGTAGCCATAAAGTGTGCTTCCTTTAACCGGTATTCTACGGTTGATGTGATGCGCGCCGTTGCTTTCTCAGGACGGGAAGAGAAAATCGCGCTTTACACCGGTAATGACGATAATCTGCTTGTGGACCTCTTAACGCCCTACCGCTTTACCGTGGATGGAGTTGAACGGAACATTGGTTTTAGGGGAGGATTGCTGGGACACTGGTGCGTATGGACGAAAAAAGCAGTTGAGCTGTTTGAAAAGGTTAAGCATATACAGGGACAGGACTGCATCCCCGCAGATTTATTAACGCAGGCAGCGGAGCTAACGGATATTAACGGAGCATTTTTTGATGCGGCTCATGAGTTTGGAGGATGTATCCCCGGACTCCATGAGATACTTAGGAGACAAGGGATCTTTAAAAACACATTGTGTCTGGATCCAAAGGAGACCATATCTCAGGAACAGATAGAGGAAATCAACCGGATATACAGGATGTACCCCCAATGGAATGATGATATATTTGTTGCAGGCAATTTGGATAGATGGGGCCTTGATATATAAGCAGGCAGAAGGGAGAATATGGTATGGGGAACAGAGATAAGAAAACGGACCGAGAAGGGGGCTGGCTGAGGCAGCTGATATCATCCCTGGGTCCAGGGCTCATCATAGCAGCAACGGTATTTGGCGCGGGAAGCATCATAACAGCATCCAAAGCAGGGGCATCGGCTGGATATTCATATCTGTGGGTATTGGCGCTGGCGGCTGTATTTATGATAACTTTTACAAAGATAGCGGCTAAAATCGGCTGTGTGGGCGAGAAGAGTATGCTGGGACATATTGAGGACAATTATTCAAGAGGCATGGCAGTTTTGTTTGGACTGTGCTGTTCCTTGATTTGTACAGGATTTCAAGCCGGGAATAACATTAACACAGGGGTTGCGTTAAACGCATTGTTTCCGTTTATGGGAATAAAAGTGTGGATTATTGTCAGCTTTTTGATAATCATGGTATTGATTTGGAGATCCAGCAGTTTTTATCAGCTCCTGGAAAAAATAATGACAGTGATGGTACTCATCATGCTTGTTTGCTTTGCCGGTAATATTGTATTCTTTTTTGGCCGGATTCATTACGGTGAATTGGCCTTGGGATTTATTCCGGGCAAGGTAAGCGGATGGCAGATTATCGTGTCAATGTCTGCAACTACCTTCAGTATAGCGGGAGCTGCCTGCCAAAGTTATCTGGTTCAGGGGAAGGGGTGGACCATGGATAATTATGATAAGGCAGGACGGGATTCCACGGCCGGAATTATCATTTTGTCATGTATTACAGCTATCATACTGATAACCGCAGCCACCATCCTGCCAAAAGGAGCGGAGATTACCAGTGTTCTATCCATCGCGGCACTGCTGAAACCTTTACTGGGAGAATTTGCAAACGGGCTCTTTCTGCTTGGATTTTTTGCGGCCGTATTCTCTTCTGTGATAGCAAATGCGGTTATTGGAGGAACGTTCCTTGCAGACTCACTGAAATTAGGAAAAACCATCAATGATTTCTGGGTAAAGATGTTCTCAAGCATCATCATTGCCCTGGGAGCCTGCGTGGGACTGATATTTGGCTCCAATCCCATTCAGCTGACAATCATGGCTCAGGGAGCTACCATTATCGGAGCGCCTCTGGTAACCGTGATGTTGATGCTTTTGAGCAGTAAAGAGAGTGTATTGGGAAAACATAAAAATAGTAAGGTGACCACAGTAATTGGATGGGTAGCGGTTTTATGGGTGGTATTCCTGTCCGTCAACCAGATATTATTGTGGAATGGAATCGCTTTGTAGCAGTCCCCCATGACTTTTCCCATTGAATACCAACCGGAACCGCACTATAATTAAATAGATTCATGACAGGTCAACGGTAATTTTTTTCTGCTGTGAGTAATAATAAAAATACAGGAGAAACTTGTTTAGAGTGCTTTACACCTGTACTGGGCGAACGAGTCAAATGAATCATCCGGAGAATACAAAATGCGAGAGGAGCGAAACAATGAGCAAAGCGTACGGTGAGTTACAGACATATATGGATAAGGCCATGGCCATCAAGACAGCCATGACACTGTTTGAGTGGGATAATGAGACACTGGCCCCCAGGGAAGCGGGAGAGCTTACCTCCAAGGTGATCGGGGTTCTGTCAGGGGAATATTTTCAGGCAGTGACCTGCGATGAGATGAAAAAACTGCTGGAGAAATGCCGGGGTGATAAAAGCCTGACCACGGCAGAGGCTGCCAATGTAAGGGAGCTGCTGGAAGAGAGGGAACAGATCTGCCCCATTCCCCAGGATGAATACCAGGAATTCGCCCGTCTCACAGCCAGGGCTACCAGCGTTTGGGCCAGGGCCAAAAAGGACCAGGATTTTGAAGCGTTTGCCCCAACCCTTGAAAAGGTCATCGGATTCCAGAAAAAGTTTGCGGGTTACAGGGCAAAGGATGGAAAGAAGCTGTACGATGTGATGCTAGATGACTATGAAAAGGGTTTTTCCATGGAGAACCTGGACCGGTTTTTCAGTGTGCTGAAAAAAGAGCTGGTGCCGTTTCTCAAAAAGGTGATGGAAGAGGGAAAGATGATTGAGGATTCCTTCCTAAAGGGCGATTACCCGGAGGAAAAGCAGGAGGAGCTGGGGCGGTTCCTGGCGGAATATGTGGGATTTGACTTTGACCGGGGCGTTATGGCGGTCAGCGCCCATCCTTTTACCACCAACCTTCACAACAAGGATGTGCGCATCACCACCCATTACACGGACTGTGTGGACAGTTCCCTGTTTTCTGTGATCCATGAGGCCGGGCATGCCATCTATGAGCTGGGCATAGGGGATGACCTGACGCTCACGCCTGTGGGCCAGGGGGCCAGCATGGGGATGCATGAGTCCCAGTCACGGTTTTTTGAGAATATTATCGGGCGCAGCCGTTCCTTCTGGGTTCCCATATATGACAGGGTGCAGGCCATGTTTCCGGAACAGTTGGGCAAGGTGAACCTGGACCAGTTCGTGGAGGCGGTCAACAAAGTGACTCCGGGCCTAATCCGCACAGAGGCCGATGAACTGAGCTACAGTCTCCATGTGCTGATTCGATATGAGATTGAGAAGATGCTGATAGAGGAAGATTTGGACGTGGAGAAGCTGCCCCGGCTCTGGGCTGACAAATATGAGGAATATCTGGGCGTGCGGCCAGAGAACCCGGCGGAGGGAGTGCTCCAGGACATCCACTGGTCCCAGGGATCCTTTGGATATTTCCCGTCCTATGCCCTGGGCAGCGCTTTTGGAGCCCAGTTATATTATCATATGAAGGAAATCATGGATTTTGACGGCCTGCTTAAGGATGGCAGGGTGGATGTGATACGGGATTACCTCAGGGAACACATTCATCAGTATGGTAAGTTAAAAGACAGCCGTCAGATACTGAAGGATGTGACCGGGGAGGATTTTAATCCGGAATATTATGTCAGGTATTTGAAGGAGAAGTACTCCAGGTTATACGGGCTGGAGAGCAAGGGCTAAATATAAAGAATATAAACCGGGAATAATCAATATATAAGAAAGCGCTGGTCTATTTAAAATTAGTATTAAATAAATCAGCGCTATTTATTTGTATTAGAGTCCTATGAGTAGCGACACTCAAAAAGATCACTATCGCCAAAGTATTCCAAAAGTGATTTAATATAATTGCGCATAAGCGGCAGGCTCAGTGAAGCACCTATAAAGGCATTTATATTTCCAATTTCTACAAATTTTCCCTGGCGGAATTTTGAGACGGTTTGTCCTTCCAAACTGGGAGGAAGACTGCCGTCTTTTGCCTTTTTTTTGATGAACTGAACCATTTCCTCAGTATTACCGTCAAAGTTACCATTGGCGATTAATTTGCTGCAATCGTAAAAGCAGTCTACAGTAGTATATAAGTCCCGTATTTGCTGTCTATCTAAAGGGGCGGCATTTTTCGTCAGAATTTTTTCCATGACATACAGATACATTTCAATAGCGGAATCAGCATGTCTCTTTTCGCCGTATATTTCATAGTCCAAGGGAATGCTTCTCTTGAAAACGTCCTTTTTTTGTGAGCCATAAGAAGAAAGCTCTGATAAATTCAATATATTTATAAATATCTCTAATGTGCCTGTGGGAATAGAATTTTTGCTGTCTTTCAGAAGTTTTGTATAGGTTTCCAGTACTCCCCATAATTCATCCCACTCATCGGATATACCGGCTTCCTCTAATTGTTCTTTTAATGAATATAATTCAGGTATATTTTTTGGGGCTTTATATAGGTAAATATCTGCATCTGTATTCGCCAGCTCATCCTGATACTCTGGATTGGTTATATATTCCAAAAGGCAGACTTGTTTACCTTCAACGGTCATAGAAAGATATTTGGCATTTATCAAAACAAATTGGTAAAGTTTTGGATATGAAAGTTGAATTCCCAATACACCTAAAAGTAAAATGTTTTTAAAATCAGGTGTGCTGTTGATGCCCTGCGTACAATTAACCATGCTGTTTAAAGCGTAAACATTAAGGAGCCTTTTTATTGCGCGCGGGTTGTTTGCAGTACATGTTTTCATTAGTTTAAATAAATTATCACTTAATTCAGAATCATTCACAGTGATGCCAAATCTCCCCAGCATGTTTGTTACATATTTTTCCACATTATAATAATTAGTGGGCACCATGAAAGGCAATTGTATTATTTTTTCAAAAAAGCTTCGGGCCTTACTTTCCCGGGTCTCTCCAAATTTAGCCTTTACCCCCCTGATTACCACGTCGTAATCAATGGCAAGAACGAAGATACATTTCTTACAATCCAGATAATTTTTTATGATTTCCATTAGTTCAACTGCCCGGCAGGGATCGATCCGGTCCAGATCATCAATGAAAAAGACAATTCTGTCATATTTATTTTGATAACAGCTGTAATCAACAAATGATTCGAACGTATCCTTAAATTTTCGGATGGATTGAGATTCCGTATTCAAATATTTTTGGTAATCCCATTCATTGTCTTTGCTGAGTGTATTTGCAATTATATTTGTGATATTATTAACTCCTGTTTTTTCTTGGAACACTCTGTCCATATAATTGGAAGATATTACCTTTAATAACTTATATATGTCTTTTACCGGGTCCGCTTTATTGAGAGATTGACTGCTGCATACATCCTCTCCTTCAAAAACCTGTTCTATTAAATCTGTAATGAACATTATGTTTAAGCGTGAGGCGGAATCAAACTGGGCGTATTGCCAGGTGTTAAACCATATGGATTTATATTTAAAATTTTTGGTATGGTCAAGCTGCTCCCGTACCATGTTCATGATACTCGTTTTGCCGCTGCCCCATTCTCCCTGGATGGCAATTGTCAATGGGGTTTCACAACTTTTTATAAAGTTGGCAAGTCCGTTTATATAATGCTTGATATCAAATTCATCTTCGTATGCAGGTAAATCCGTAACGGAAATTATCTTTGTATCATTTGCTCTCACCAGCAGGTCCTCCAGTATGTATTAATTGATGCCATATGAAATTATGGGTTTTGTAAAATTATATCATAACATGCCATGTGTGGATAGAACCATCTTATAAGTATGGAATAATTTAGATAGAAGCAGGTTGTCCCTTGTATTAAACCGTCCCTGTATGGTAGAATGACTCTGAGTAAGAAATACCAACAACAAAGGAGAACGGATATGTCTGACTGTAGGAAGTATGTGGATTATATAATGGAGCAGGCCAAGAACCTGTTAGCCATTGACAGTCCTTCCGGATACGGCAGGGAAGTGACGGAGTACCTGTTAAAGGAATTGGAGGCATTGGGGGTGCAGGCCCGGCGCACGGTTAAGGGAGGCGTCATCGCTGATTTTGGCGGCAGGAATAAGGAAGACGGGATACTGCTGGAGGCCCACTGCGACACCCTGGGAGGCATGGTTGCCCAGATTAAGGAAAACGGCAGGCTGAAGCTGACTAACATAGGAGGCATGAAGCCGGCCAATGCCGAGGCTGAGAATGTGCGTATTATTACCAAGGCGGACGGAATCTATGAGGGAACCTGCCAGCTGGTGGATGCCTCCGTACATGTAAACGGCAGCTATGAAAAGACCGAGCGCACATGGGATACGGTGGAAGTGCTGGTGGACGAGGACGTTACGTGCAGGGAGGATGCAGTGAAACTTGGCATCATGCCCGGCGACTATGTGTGCTTTGAACCCAGGACAAGGATTACCCCATCCGGATACATCAAGAGCCGTTTCCTGGATGATAAGCTGTCCGCAGCTATTTTGATGGGTTATGCCAAGTATCTTAAGGATGAGTCCGTGACCCCTGAGCGCCGGGTGTATGCCCACTTTACCATCTATGAGGAAGTGGGGCACGGCGGTTCTGCCTCTGTTCCGGAGGGTGTAACCGAAGCCTGGTCCGTGGACATGGGCTGTGTGGGAGAGGGCCTTCAGTGTACGGAGCGTGAGGTATCCATCTGTGCAAAGGACAGCGGCGGACCCTATAACTACGATATCCTGTGCCGTCTGGTGGAGCTGGCCAAGGAGCATGGAATCGGCTATGCCGTGGACGTGTATCCACATTACGGCTCTGATGTTGAAACAACCCTGAAAGCAGGCCATGACGTGCGCCATGCTCTGATTGGGCCGGGCGTCTACGCATCCCATGGATATGAGAGAAGCCACAGGGATGGTGCTGAGAATACGTTCAGGCTGATTCAGGCATATATCGGGTAAGTCTGGGAAAATATTATGGAATCCCATCCTTGACAGTGAAAAGGAAGCAAACACCGCTGGAAGCCTCATTCTGTAAGGCTTTCTCAGCGGTGTTGCTTCGTTTTAATAGATAGTCTTTTTTCTCCTGGGGAGAACTTATAACAAGATTCTTATTAGGCTCCTGTATGTAAGCGGATGCTTCCTGAGCCGTATGCCTTTTATCAATAAACATGCAAAATTTTCATGGCAGCCAGGGGATGCTTTACTTAGATTTCCAACTTAACAGCAGTAGTTGGAGGTTTATCTATCCATAAATGAAAATCAGCAGCATCCGGCAGCTGAATTAGCGGAGAACCGGGGAATGGGGAAAGCTTGGCAGAACAGATTTTGGAACACGTTACCCGGAAGGGGACAGACTATGGTAAAATGAAATCATCAAATAAGCATGGAGCGCAGGAGGATTATGAAAAAAGGTATTTTGATATGTGTGCTGATTGCCGGTGTGCTGGTGTCCACCGGATGTTCCGGGAGCCGTGTGAAGGCTCCTGAGCGGGTGTTTGAACCTGAAGAGGCATTTTTTGAGATTCCCCACAGCAGCTTTGAAGCGGAGTGGCTGGAGGGAGGCATGAAGGATGAGGACGGCCATGTCTATGAGGAGGTCTATGATTTTGTTCTGGCCATGGACAGGGCGGTGATTCCCTACACTGTGTCCGGAAAGCTGATCCAGACCTGTGAATATAACCCCTCTGAGGGCAGCTGGAATGTGGAGCGCCGCACAGAGGACGTAACCCAGGAAATGGATCTCACCAAGTACCGCTGGAAGCTGGAAAATGATCCTGTGTACGAATACACGGAGACTTTCATCAAAACCGGTCCAAATACCTTTGAGACCGGGGAGCCGGATCATCCCACGGGTATTCATTTTACAGTGGATATCTTGTCCGGCGGCACGAATCTGAAGGATGAGAGCGGGAGGACTAACCTGCCTGGCGGACAGTGGACCGCCAGACTCTATCTTGAATCCGACAACCATTTGGGGAGTAACTTCAAGGGGGAGCGGTTTTTACGGCTACAATGATTTGCGGTGGGTGGTGACCATTGATGAGCTAAAGCGTGTGGAAAAGGAGCTGAATACCACGGATGAGGAACGGGCCAATGAGCTGCAGGAGGGATTCAGAAAGTTATTTCCAGAGGCAGACAGCTTCGAGGTCATGGATTTTGAACTTATACAGGACTGCAATAAGGAGCTGGCTTCCTCAGACTTCGGCGATGTGGGTGTGGACGCGGCGGCAGCTGCAAAGGACAGGGACGGCGCATTGATGGGCTGGGTGGTGAATGCCCATTCAAAGGACAGTTACATGGGAAATGTGGCTGTCTCCGTGGCGTTTGAGAGCGGCGGCACCATCCGCGGCCTGGAGTTCCTGGTGCTGGAGGATACGCCCGGACTGGGCATGAGAGCCAGTGAGGATGTCTTTAAGGAACAGTTTGAAGGAAAGGGCGGAGAGGCTTTGACTGTGACGGATTCCGGGAATCCCGGGGATTCGCAGATAGACGCCATCAGCGGGGCAACCATTACGTCCAAAGCGGTCACAAACGCAGTCAATGGGGCCATGTACTATGTACATCATTACACAGAAGCAGGAGAGCAGGCCTTGTAACCGTTTTGCACCCGCACCGGCTGAACGGCTGCATTTGCGCATCCGCCTGCATGCAGGAGTCCAATAAAAATCTCCTGAATATTATATAATAACCTAAATATCGCCTGCCGGCGCGAGCACGGTGCGGCGATATTTTTTGTGCTGTAAAAGGCATGGCACATAGGTGTGTCCTTCTGTTCATATATTAATGATAGGGGAGTGCCGTGACACAGGTAAGCTTCCCATGTCAGCATACAGGAAGGAGGGGATTGGATTTTGTGAATAAACGCATCATATGGGCGGCCCTTACCGGGCTCATGGTGCCTTATGTAGGGACCCTTGCATGGACAGGCACAATCCGGGGAGAGGAGCTGCGCTATGAGCAGCAGAAGGAAATATCCGGCAGACGGCGGATTCTTTTGGACCGGACCAGCGGCTCCTACTATATGGATATGGAGGAATACCTGCCCGGAGTTATTGCCAGGCAGATACCGGTGGAGTACGAGCCGGAAGCACTGAAAGCCCAGGCCATTATTGCCAGGACATACATATGCAGGCAGATGGAGGGCACCGGGGATGGGGAGGAGATAGCGGAATCCGCCCTGGATATGGATTATCTGGAGGCGGACCAGTTAAAAAAGCTGTGGGGTTCCAGCCGGTTCCCGGAATATTACAAAAAACTGGAGGACGCGGTCAAGGCCACCTCCGGCATTGTCATGACTTACGAGGGAAAATGCATTGACCCCATGTATTGCAGGGCCACAGCGGGCATGACAAGGCAGGGGGCTTTTACTCATCCTTATCTCCAGACCGTGGACTGTCCCGGGGACGTGGAGGCAGAGGGATACATGCAGATGCTTTCCTTTTCCAGGGAGTCGTTTGTGTCGGATATCAACAGCATACCGGCCGGGGAATCCGGCTCCAGGACCATTGAGGCATCCCAGGTACCGGACACCATACAGATTGTGTCCAGGGACGATGCCGGGTATGTGGATACCGTGCAGATTGGCAGCGCGGGCTATACAGGCGAGGAGGTACAGTATGCCCTGGGCCTGGCTTCCTCCTGCTTTGTGCTGGAGCCCTATGAGGACGGAATCAGGGCAGTGGTGAAGGGTATCGGGCACGGCTACGGGCTGAGTCAGGCCACTGCCAACGAGAAAGCAAAGGAGGGATGGAAGGCCGAAGATATCCTTGGATATTTTTATAAAAATATTGCTTTCATTTCTGAATAAGTAGCCTTGGTTTGGTAAGAATAGTACCGAGGTGATAAACGTGAAAGAGAAAGTAAACCAGATGTTCAAGGATAAGCTGTTTCTTGTCATGCTAGTGTTAGGCCTGCTGACTATAGTAGCCGCAGCAGGAGTGATTACCGTACAAAGAGGAAAAGGTAATGAGACGAATCCATACCTTGAAGTGCCCCAGCCAGAAATGATTGCCCAGGAGACAGCACCGGAAATGCCGCAGGTGGCAGGTGCCTCCGACGCGGCAAAAGAGACACAAAAGAGCGAGCCGGCTCCTACCAAGGCAGCCGTGGCCCAGAACGCCAACCAGGGAAATGATCTGGCGGCGGAAGCTGGAGCGGGAAAGGATGCAGCTGATGCGCTGGTGCTGAATTTTACAGATACCAGCAAAATGGAATGGCCCGTTAAGGGAAATGTGCTTCTGGACTACAGCATGGACCAGACCATTTATTTCCCTACCCTGGACCAGTACAA
>ERZ791671.1160-NODE-1160-length-10689-cov-2.60617_pt1 | contig 10689 bp, 7 predicted proteins | sample MGYA00510052_ERZ791671 | MGnify/ENA primary metagenome ERZ791671 (study PRJEB30046, sample SAMN00715231) | human gut metagenome | study: EMG produced TPA metagenomics assembly of the A metagenome-wide association study of gut microbiota in type 2... | reverse complement strand
GTACCATAAATCATATTTGGCAGGAACAGCACCAGATCCGGGAAGAATACGCAGATAGCCAGCGTGGCCATAATAGCTATGAACAACGGCAGCGAATACTTCGTGGTCTCCTGCACCGAGCAGTCCATGATATTGGAACAGGTGTATAACGCAACTCCAACAGGAGGCGTGGAACAGCCCATGGTAACAATGGTCATCATGATGATGCCGAAGTGAACCGGGTCAATTCCGTACTGTGTGATAATCGGAATCAGTATGGGGGTAACGATCAGGGTGATGACCGTTGTCTCCATGAACATACCAAACACAGTCAGCATAATTAAAATCAGCAGCAGAAGCACATATTTATTGCTGGTCAGACCTACCAGCAAAGTGGTCAGGGTCTTTGGCAGCTGGTCAAATACAACGCCGTAGCTGAATATGCCGGAGAAGGCCAGAATCATGGTAATCACGGATAAATCCTTAACACTGTCCACGATACACTTCTTAAACTTCTCAAGGTTCAGTTCCTTATAAATGAAGATACCTACGAACAGTGCGTAGAATACGGCAAAGGCACCGGATTCCGACGGGGTCATGACACCGAAACGAATCAGCACAATCAGCAGGATTGGGAACATAAGCGCCCATATACTCTCAAAACAGGACTTGATGATAACCCCTGGAGGTGACGGCTTGTCATGGTCAGGCTGATATCCGTAGTGGCGCGCGGACCAGGATGTGGCAATCATCATGAAGATACACATAATGATGCCTGGAAGGAATCCGGCTACGAACAGGCGGCCAATGGAAACCTCACCCACAGTGCCGTACAGAATCAGGCCCATGGAAGGCGGAATCGTGGCTACAATCAGTCCTGACAGACAGTTGATTGCAGCGGCCCAGCCCGGCGCGTAGCCTCTCTTTGTCATCTCAGGCCCAAGGATACGGCATTCCATGGCTGCATCTGCAACTGCGGAACCGGATACGCCGCCCATCAGGGTTGAGAGAACCACGGAAACCTGTCCAATGGAACCGTACATATGGCCGGTCAGCACGTTTGCCAGCTTTACCAGACGTGATGTGATACCTGTGTTGTTCATCAGGTTGCCGGCAAAAATAAACAGCGGAATCGCGAGCATGGTAAAGGACTGGGTGGTGGACAGGGATTTCTGCACCAGAATCGTCCACGGAATCTCAGGCCTCATCAGGAAGAAGGAAAATCCGGACACTGCAATGGCAAAGGCCACCGGCATTCCGAGGAACAGGAGTATTAAGAAAAATCCAACAGCACTTAACATTAATTAACCCCCCATTCTTTCATTGGTTTCCTGATATCACCGAGCATCTTGCCAATCATGCTGAAAAACATCAGCAGGGAGCCCACCGGTACTGCCAGAGTACACCAGGCATAGCTCATCTTCAGGGTATTAAAGGTACGGTTCCAGCTCTGGGATACCAGCAGGAATCCGTAAACAATCAGTATCAATAAAAACAGCAGCATGAAAACGTCAAACACCAGCATCAGAGTCTTCTGGACCGCCTTGGGGAACCGGTTGGACAGCATGTCGATTCGAATCAGGCCGCCGCTCTTGATGATGATATCAGAGCCGATAAAGGTCAGCCATCCAAATGCCAGCAGCGAAACATCCTGAGCCCAGTTCACCGGCATTCCGATGGTTCTGGCCACTGCGGACCAGAACACCAGAACGGCAATCATGCATAACATTGCACCGGCCAGAAGCTCCTCTGTCTTTAAAATAACAGCAGAAATTTTTTTCATTTAAAAGCTTCCTTTCTGTATTGCGGAATGTACCTTGGAATTAGTTGGTCTTACCAATCTCCTTGTACAGTTTATCTCTCAGTTCAGCATAGCCAAGTTTCTCATATACAGGATCAACGGCTGCCTTAAATGGAGCAAGGTCAGGCTCTACGATGGTCATTCCTGCTTCAACCATTGCCTTCTCAGCCTCGTCAGCCTCTGTCATTACGTCAGCAGCTGTTTCCTGGCCAACCTCGATGGAGGTCTCAACCAGCAGTGTCTGCAAATCTTCCGGCAGGCTCTCAAACCAGCTCTGGCCGCAGATTAATCCCTGCATCAGCTGGAAGTGTCCTGTCTTGGACTGATATTTGCACACTTCATACAGTCTGGATGGATATGTAGATGTGTTCTGTGCCTCGCAGCCCTCCAGTGCCTTGGACTGGATTCCGTTGTAAACCTCGCCCCATGACATGGAAATAGGAGTAGCGCCCATGGCCTGGATGGTCTCGGTACATACTTCCTGTCCGATGGTACGGATTCTCATGCCCTTTAAGTCCTCTGGCGTGTTGATTGGCTTGTTTGTCATAAAATGGCGCGGGCCGTCGTAGAATGTAAAGGACAGGATTTTAATTCCATGGTCCTTGGACAGGGAATCTGTCCAGCCCTTAAATGTATCGGTCTGTGTTATCTTATAGCACTCCTCGTAGTTATCTGCAAAATAACCCATCATCAGAATGGAGAAATCCTTCACATACTGTCCCATACGGGAAGCATCTGTGTTAACTGCAACATTAGCGCCCTGGATGGCCTGCTCCAGCACATCCTCGTCACTGCCAAGCTGGCCGGACGGGAACACACTTACCTTCAGCCTGCCGCCTGATTTCTCATTTAACACATCAGCCAGCTTCTGGTAGTTCCTGGTAATCAGGGCCTGCTCTGTCTGGGAAGTTGAAATCTTTAACTCATATACCTTGTCATCGCCTGCAGCAGCCCCACTGCTGTCCCCTTCCTTTGCCTGGGTTGCAGCTGGCTGGGCATTTCCCATACCCGGCATGCCGTTACATGCCGTAACTGCCATCATTGCTGCGGTAAGAACACCTGCTAATAATACTCTCTTTTTCATTGTTATCCCCTTTCCTTACGTTGTCCAGCGTAACAGCTTTCGCTAAACGTTTACATATTTTCCTCATTTAGTATAAACGTTTACATATTTTCCATCAAGTAGTTTCTGCAAAAAAGTTTAACAGAATTTTAACGTTATTTTTATGCAATCTTCACAAATTCGACTTATTTTTTAAAGTTCCTGTTTTTTTTCTGCTTTCATTTTGACATTATTTCAAGAAACCTTTACAATAACTGTGTATACATTTTCAGTGAATCACAGGGAGGTGGACCGGAATATGGTAACAATCAAAGACGTGGCAAAAAGATGCGGCTATTCCGTCTGCACGGTTTCCCGCGCCCTTTCCGGCAAAGGATACTTAAAAGAAGAGACAAAGCAGAAAATACTGGAAACAGTTGCGGAACTGGGATACCGGCCCAACACCCTGGCTGTCAACCTGAAGACCGGACGCCGCCAGGCTCTGGCTCTGGTCCTGCCTTCCCTGACTAATATCTACTACACCAAGCTGGAACAGTACCTGGAAGCCTGTGCAGCAGAAAAGGGCTATATCATTTACCTGAACAACACGGAATACAGCCTGGAAAAAGAAAAACAGATTTTAGAAAATTTAATCGGCATGGATATAGCCGGGGTCATCATTCCCCCGGTCACCAGCCAGCATGACCATATCATGAACCTGGCAAAGTACGACATCCCTTATGTGTATTTAAACCGCTCCTTCGAGGATGATATGGAGCACTGCCTCCGTCTGGACAACAAAAAAGCCGCCTACGAGGCGGTTTCCTACATGATTAAGCTGGGGCATAAAAATATCGGCGGCATCTTCCAGAGCTTTGACAACCTCACCTACCGGGACCGCTATGACGGCATGGCCCAGGCCCTTAAGGAGCACGGGCTGGACTGCCGCCCCAGCCACATGCTCTTTGACATCAACCCGGAGGATATGGGGACCACTCCCGGCCGGATCCTGCAGCTGCTTCAAAAGCCCGACCGCCCTGAGGCGATCTTTGCCTGCAACGACATGACCGCCTTCAATATCTACCGGGCCTGTTACATCCTTGGGCTGCGGATTCCGGACCATTTGTCCGTATTTGGCTACGATGACTGTATCATGGCTAATTTTGTGACTCCGCCCCTGTCAACGGTCAGCATCCCTGTCCGCAAACTGGCAGGAACCGCCATTGACTTTATCCACGGTTATCTGGAATCCGGGGTCCGGGCAGAGCTTCCCATATTAAAAGCCTCCCTGATTATCCGCAATTCCGTACGCAACGTGAATCTGGATTAGAGCTTGTCCATATCCTTTCCCGGATACACCATCACCATCTGGACGCTGCCTTCAGGCCGTATTTGGTACGCTTTTACCCCGGCTGCAATCAGGAAGCTGTCTCCTGCCTTAAGGCGGATCACCTGTCCACTCTCTTCCATGGTGCAGCTTCCGGCACACACCACGCCCAGATTAAATTTCCGGTTATGCCCCACCAGTGCCGGCCCGTTCACCTCCAGTTTTTCCACAAAGAAGCAGGAGGTCAGCGTCCCGTCCACCAGCCGCACCCGCCGGAAGGCGTCTGTTTCCTCCAATACACGGGGCTCTATCCTGCATTTTTCCATGATTTCTTCTTTGGAATACTCTGTATAATCAAAAATATCCAGGCAAAAGTCCAGCCCCCGTCCCATAAACCGGCCGTCCTCCGGCACAACGATTCCCTCCCGCTCGAACTCACACCGCACCACCAAATCAGACGGCTCCATAATTTCCAGCATAGTGATTCCCTCGCCAATGGCATGAGGCATTCCGCCCGGAATATACCAGACCTCCCCCACCTGCACCGGGATCTTCTCAAAGCAGCCGTCCATCCGGGCCTTGTCCTGTTTCTCCACAATTTCCCTCCACCCATCTCTTCCGGGCGTATGCTGGAATCCCAGACGTATGTATGGGCTTATACCGTCCCTCACATGGAGAATATAGTAGCATTCAAGCTTTCCATAAGGCATTCCCATCACTTCATTGGCAAACTGGGTGGAAGGGTGGGCCTGTACATGAAGCCGCATGGCTGAATCCAGAATCTTAAGCAGGAAGCTGAGGCGCCAGCCCCCCTCCCTGCCGGCGGCGCCCAGGTAAAACTCCCGGTCATCGTCTATTATGTCCCGCAGAAACCTGGGGCCGTCCGCGGTCTCCACCACAGCCATCCCTTCGTGTGCAATGGGTTCCATTCCCGGATTGGAGGCTTCCACCATGGAGCCCACCCATTCCTCCGGCATATTGTTGTCCTCCTGCCGGGCCTTTCCATGGAGCCGGTCAATTCCCGCACCCCCTGTGTAATTTCTCCGTACCCTGTTTTCGGGCAGTTTCATAAGTCCTGTTGCCATCGCGGCCTTCCTCCTGTCATTGTGTATGTGTCTATCGTATCTGCCGGATTTTTTCAATCAGGTCCAGATATTCCCCGCCGTATTTCCGGTATACCGGCTCCATTGCCTGGCTCCAGGCCTGCGGATCCTCCGGCTCAAGGATAGTTACCCCCTCCTTCTCCAGCGCCTCATAAGCCTTCTGATCCGCTTCTTCAATGGCCGTTCTGTTATACTCCTGGGTCTCCTTTGCCGCCTGAACCAGCGCGTCCTGATATTCCTTCTTCAGATTTTTCCAGGTTATTTTACTCACCAGAATCACTCCGGGGGTATAGGTATGCCTGTCCTTCACATAATAAGGGGCAACCTTATAAAACTTATTATAATAATAGCTCACCGGCGGGTTCTCCGCCCCGTCGATGGTCCCTGACTCCAGAGCCGTATAAAGCTCCGCATAGGCAATGGGCACAGCCTCCGCCCCCAGCGCTTCCACGGTATCGCCCATCATGGACGCCACCTGGACCCGGATTTTAAGCCCCTTCATATCCTCCAGCCTGCACACCGGTCTGTCGGTGGTAAAGAAGTTCCTGGCTCCTTCATCCAGATAGGCCAGGCCAATCATTCCGGTGCAGTCCTGGATATTATCCAGTATTTCCCTGCCCAAATCACTGCTGCAAACCTTCCAGAAGTGCTCCCTGTCCCGGAAAACATAGGGCAGCACCAGGGCAGACATCATGGGATTCCCGCTGTCCACCAGGGACATGCTGTTGCCCCGGTACAAATCAAGCGCCCCCATCTCCATGGACTGGTAACAGCGCGCATCGTCCCCCAGCTGTCCGGATGGATAGATTTCCACCATGACCTTGCCGCCGGTGAGTTCACTGACCCGGTCGGCAAAGTACTGGGCCGAATCCGTGAGCACATGGCCTTCCGGATTCACCTCGCCGTAACAGAGCACAATCTCCGGTTCATTGTCCGCACCCGCAGCCCCCCTATTTTCTAAAATACCGTAGCCGCCCGCCAGGCCTGCAATCAGCGCTGCGGCCGCAGCCCCTATCAACCACTGTTTTTTCAACACGTTCCTCCTGTCCCGGACCGGTCATTTTCCGAATTTGCACAAACATTACCGCCTGAACATCATTCCCTCTGAATCTTCATTTCCGAAAAAAACTCTACATGATACTTTAAATTATCCCCGTTAAAATTAAGCTGGCCCAGCTTTTCAAAACGCCTGGCTGCCTCTGAGGTCTTGACCCGTATACCTGGTATCTGGTTGATTCCCCGGATAATTGTCATCAGGCTGCGGCCAAAATTCAGTTTTACCGAAACATCCTGATACCCTAAAAGGGTCTCCAGCTCCTCAATCATCTCCGTAAGAAGCTCGCAGCTCAGGTCCTGGTCCTCCAGGGACAGGGATTTGATGATCTGTTCCTCCAGGCCGCAGATCCGTTTCATGCCCTCCGTCATGCTGTCAAAGGCAAGGCGCGCCTCCTGCGCGGAATACTCCCTGATAAAGGAAGCCGCCTCCCCATAGGCTTCCGTCAGCCGTTCCATGCCTTCATAAGCGCCGCTGACACCGCAGGCCACCGGGATTTTCCTCTCCTCTGCCAGGTAATCCCTTGCGCGGGTAATGCAGCCGGTCAGCTCCGTAAACCCATCCTGCTGCTGAGAATAGAGGCAGATCACCATCTGGTCCATCCAGATGCTGTTAAGCACCGTCACCCCTGCCATGTGAAAATAATTTTTCAGCACCTCCTGGGAAAATCCTCCCATGCTAATCAGGGCCGGACTGGAAATAAGCACTACCTTAAACCACCCCGGTCCCACTCCCCACATGGCAAACTCTTTTTCCAGTTTATCCCTGTCCCTGCGGCCAAAGAACACATCCCACAGCAAATCCTTTTCCAGATCCCGGTAAAAATCAAAGGCTGACTTTCCATCCTCCACCAGGTAATTGGAATAGGACAGCATGGACAAGGTATCCTCCCGTTCCCTTACCCTGGCAATGACCTTATCCAGTGTCTCCCGAAGCTCCGAGTCCAAATAGGGTTTCAGCAGATAATCCGTCACCCCCAGCTTGATTGCCTGTTTGGCAAAGGAGAAATCACTGTAAGCGGATATCAGCACAATCTGGATATCCGGATGCCTTTTGCGCACCTCCTCTGCTGTCTTAAGCCCGTTCATCCGGGGCATCTTGATGTCTAAAAGCACAATCTGGGGCTTGCATTCCTCCAGCTTCTCCATCAAATCCATACCGTCCACTGCCTTGTAGACAATCTCCAGCAAGCCGGGATAACTCTCCTTTATAACCTTCTCCAGATAATTCCGCTCATACTGCTCGTCATCTGCCAAAATTACACGCAACATAACCCTTTCCTCCTAATGCCTGTCTGATTTATAAAGCTTCAGCGTAATCTTCGTAATTCCCTCCGTCCGCTGGATATGCAGCACATCCTCCTTCCGGTAAAACAGCCTTAACCGTTCCTCCACATTTTTCAGGCCGATGGAAGTTTTGGGGATAGGCGTATCCCTGCGGGCCGGCTGGCTCGGATCCTCCGGAAAACCCACACCGTTGTCCGCCACCACAGCCTCAATATAATCCGGCTTCTCGGTAATCAGTATATCCACCTTCCCCCCGTTCACCCGGTCCTTCAGCCCGTGCTGGATACTGTTCTCCACCAGAGGCTGGATTGTCAGCGGAGGAATCATCACATCCTCGTCCATAAATGACTTGCGTACATCCAGACAGAAGGTCACCCTTCCCTTTAAATGCAGCTTCTGTATATACAGATATGACTGAAGCAGCTCAATCTCAGCATCCAGCGGAATGGATACCGTGTTGATTTCAATGCTGCTCCGCAGTATTTTGGAGATGGCCTTGACCAGCTGAATGGAGGTATCCCGCTCTCCCAGCTGGATACTGCGGATTACCAGGCTCAGGGTGTTAAACAGGAAATGGGGATTCATCTGCAGCTCCCGGATCTTCGCCTCAGCCAGCCGTTCCTTCATCTGGTGTGTCTCATGCAATTCCGTAATCATGGTTCTGATTTGCCGCTTCATCTGGTCAAATGTGGCGGATACCTGGTTCAGCTCCGCATAAGGCGTCTCCTCGATATCCGCTGCCTCCAGGTTATTGTTCATAATTTCCCTGGCAGCGTCCGTCAGCCGTTTGATGGAATTCAGGATACTGGTGCTCATCTGATGGTTCAGCACCATGCCAAAAAGGCTGGCTGCCATGAAAAACACGATCAGGATGCTGTTTGTAAGTCCCAGGGTTCTGCTGTGGCTGGCAAAGGCAGTGTTCAGGTACTCCAGGTACTGGCTCATCAACTGGTTCAGGCACCGCTCAATCTCCAAATCCACCTCGTCCAAATCAGCCATCAGGCTGGGATAGTAGTCCCCGTCAGGCCGGATGTAGGACTCTGCCATCTCCCGCCTGTGCTCAGCCACCTGCCCCACAATCCGGTACATCATCTTGCACTTCCGGTCATTTCGCATCTTCTCATCCAGTCCCCGCAGCTGGCTGTCAAACAGCTCGCACTCGTCGTAGTACTGCTTAAGCATCCCCTCGTCGTGGCTCTTGCTGTACAGCTTAAAGTAGGTCTGTCTCCTGTTATTGATAGCCAGCAGCCCGTTTACCTGCTGGTAATCCTGTAAAAGCCCGTTGTAGCGGCGGGAGGATCCCACATTCACAAGGGCGTTGGATGCTATGAAGATAAAGGCCACCAGCAGCAGAATCACATGGTTCCTTGTCATTTCTTTTCGTATGGATTTCATGAATCGTTTCTCACTTTTCTGCGGGGGATTTTTCCCGGATGATTTTTCTTCTGAGGTTATTCTACAACGGCAGGGGAAGAAAAACAAGTCAGACTGAGTCTGACTTGCTGGGGCCTGTGTGGGGGCAGGTATAAACCTGCCTTATGCTATTTTGTCTGCCCCTATCTCCATCACATACGGCTGGATCCAGTAAAACGCAGCTCCCTGGAATTTCAGTGTTACTTCCGTATCGCCTTCCTCATAAAAAATCCGGAAACCGCTCAGAACGCCCTTCTCATCAAAATCATACCGTTCACGTTCCCATCTTCCCCATCTTAACTTTCTCTGGCAGAGCAGTCCCTTTAACGCCAGCTCCCTCTCTTCATGCACTGCCTCCACGTCGATGTACACAGCGGGTCTCTCTGTCACTTTGGCATTTCCCTGTCCGTCCTCTGATTCTATTGTCTGGGGCTTCATCCTGGTAATACCAAGAATACGCACAGAACCGTCTTTCCACGGAATGGTTTCCTCTAATTCTTTATAGTCCTCCGGGACAGGCAGGGGGACTGGCTCAGATTCCTCACTGTTCAAAAACGTGATTCCCGGAATATGAATCCGGAAAGACCCATTCTGTTCCTCCTGGGGAACATCGAACAGGCATCTGAGGCGCCGTCCGTATTGCTTTATATCCGACAGCCGGTAATGTCCCATATTGTCCCAATAAGGATTGGCAGACAACTCCTTTATTTCATACTGTCTGCCGCTGCCGGATATGGTTGGCATATCCAGGGGCGGTGTGTCCGTATCCAGGGACGGCGTTTTGTAACCAATAATTATGGACGGCCTTCCCTCATCACTGTACACATACCAGGATATCAGGATTCCCTCCTTTACCTTTTCCCCCATACTTATAATGGATATACCGTCATGGGTATCTATGCTTCCATTCTCCTCTTTTGCCAGTTCCTCCAGCGTCCCATATTCAGGCACACTTTTCAGGGCAAATTCCACAGGCTTTTCAAAATCAAAAAGCCGGATCGCATAGCCTGACAAAAGCTCTTCGCAGACAGGAGCTGATGGGAGCTCAAATCTTGCCTCTATGATATAACGGATGTTCCCATATTCCTCAAAATAAGCCGAATAGTCAGCATACACCGATTCCACAGGTTTAATTCCGCCTTCCGGAATGCCGGGACCTGTGAGGAACAGGCCTTCGCCTGATTTCCAAAGTTCGTCCTGATATTTCTCCGAAACAATCATGGTCCCGTCACTTAGCGTAAAATACCGGCTGTCTGCGGGAGGTTCTCCGCCTGCCGGGATTTTCTGTACTTCCCCATAGTCATCCAAAACCATACTCACAAGCAGCTCCTGCTTCTGGTGGAGGGCAGATGTCAGGGATATGGTCTTTTCCTTTTGGGGCAGCTTGGATTCAACTACAGCATCCAATTCGTATACCGGATATTCCGATTGAATGATTCCATATTTTGAGGCAAACTGATACGGCAGACCAGAGACCTGCCCCTGGGATTTGGGCACCTGGTTCACTCCCGGTTCCTGCTGCCCTTGCGTTTCCTGCTTCCCTTGCGCGTCCTCCTCCGTTTCCTGATTCACCTTTGATTCCGGCACCGGTTCCTGGGCCGTACCGGCCGCTGGCTTGGAAACATTCTCTTTCGTTCCAGAGCCCGCTGCCTCTCCCTCCGTTCCTCCTCCCAACCGGCAGCCG
>ERZ791671.1158-NODE-1158-length-10720-cov-4.16287_pt1 | contig 10720 bp, 10 predicted proteins | sample MGYA00510052_ERZ791671 | MGnify/ENA primary metagenome ERZ791671 (study PRJEB30046, sample SAMN00715231) | human gut metagenome | study: EMG produced TPA metagenomics assembly of the A metagenome-wide association study of gut microbiota in type 2... | reverse complement strand
TTGTCCATTACGACGACTTCACCGTTACCTGTTACCTCTTTTTTACCTTGATTGGTATCCGGTTTGTCATTGAAAGCGTATACGATAACGCTCAACATGACAAATGCTACCATTGCTAATACTTTCTTCATTCGCTATTTTCTTTTTATGCGTAATTTTGTTCGATGATTCCTTTTAATTCACTGCTATGGATAACTCCGGAATGTCTCCATACGGCTTCTCCATTTTTGAATAAAATAAAAGTCGGCACTGCCTGTATGCGATATTTAGTAGCCAAATCTTCATGTTGGTCAACATCTATCTTCACAATACGGGCTTTATCTCCTACCATTGTTTTCAATTCTTCTAAAACCGGTTTCATCGCTTTGCATGGTCCACACCATTCTGCAAAGAAATCAACTAAAACGGGTACCGGTGACTGTATTAAATCTTCAAACTTTTCCATAATCTTTCCTTTCTTAAATTTAAATATCAGTCTTTGAAGACTGCAAATATAATTTCTATTTTACTAATATAACGGGAAAAAGCTGTTTTTGTTCATAAAATAGTAATTGTAGAGTCATCTTATTGTAATCTGGAAAAGGGAACTTTGCATAACGAAAAACAAATAAATAAGAAATAAACTAATAATGATAGCCTCATGAAATTTTTATTTATTGTACAAGGTGAGGGTAGGGGACACTTGACACAAGCTATTACCCTTGAAGAAATGTTGTTGCGTAATGGACATGAAGTAGTGGAAGTATTAGTCGGTGAGAGTTCATCACGTATCTTGCCCGGGTTTTTCAACCGGAATATACAGGCACCGGTCAAACGTTTTATCAGCCCTAATTTCTTGCCTGCGGCAGATAATAAACGGGTGAATCTAAAGAAAAGCTTTACTTACAATTTACTGTGTATTCCGGAATATTTTCGCAGTATGTGCTATATTAATCAGCGGATTAAGGAGACGGGGGCGGAAGTAGTGATCAACTTCTACGAGCTTCTGACGGGACTTACCTACGCACTCTTTCGTCCCTCCGTTCCATATGTCTGCGTCGGACACCAATACTTGTTTTTACATCAGAATTTTGAATTTCCGGATAAAAACTCTTTTGAATTACGGATGCTGCGTTTCTTCACCAAGATGACAGCTGTTAGATCTTCGAAGAAACTTGCTTTATCTTTCAATGATATGGAACCGGGCAGGGGACAACAAGTGGTGGTAGTTCCTCCTTTAATTCGGCAGGAAGTAACTGCTATTCAACCGGAAGAAGGAAATTATATTCATGGTTATATGGTAAATTCCGGTTTTGCAGATAGTGTGGAGGAATTTCATACGATATATCCGGAAGTTCCTTTGAGGTTTTTCTGGGACAAAGCAGATGCAGAGGAGGTGACCCGGATTGACGAAACACTAAGTTTCTATCAGATAGATGATGTGAAGTTTCTTAATGGGATGGCCGGTTGTCGCGCTTATGCTACCACTGCCGGGTTCGAATCTATCTGTGAAGCAATGTATCTTGGAAAACCTGTATTGATGGTTCCGGCACATATTGAGCAGGATTGTAATGCTCATGATGCAATGAGGGCAGGAGCCGGGATTATCAGTGATTCTTTTGATTTAAAGCCTTTACTCCGTTTTGCCGGAACGTATTCTCCTAATCGTACTTTCGTTCGTTGGGTACGTAGCGGTGAACGACGTATTATTCTGGAACTGGAAAAACTGGCTGCATCACAATCAGCAATTACTTCAATACCAACATTTACTAATTATTTACCGATATGAAACTGAATAAAACAGATTATGTACTTGAGCGGGCGTCAGACGGCGGATATTATGCCTGGTTGACTGTGAATATGCAATGTAATGCTTACGGAGAGTCTCCTGAAGAAGCTGTGCTGAATTTGCAGGAAACAATGAATGAAATGATAGATGAGATGTATATGATAGAAGAGTTTATTTAATGGATAATGGAAAATGGATAATGGAGAATTGATGATGCCATTCTGCATAGAGATTTTCCATTATCCATTTTTCATTATCCATTTATTCAATACTCAGTTCATCAATAATATGGGAGGCTCCTGCATATTTATCGATAATAAATAAGGTATAGCGGATATCTACACAGGCGGCACGTTGTGAGGAGGGGCGGAAAGCGATGTCTCCGGTCAGACCTTCATAGTTGCGATCGAAAGCTGTGCCCACTAGTTGTCCTTTGCTATTGAATACCGGACTGCCGGAGTTTCCTCCTGTATTATCAGTATTAACAATAAAGCAGACAGGCATTTCACCGTTTTTACCATAGCGTCCATAGTCTCTGGCTTTATATAGTTCCTTCAACTTCTGCGGAACTACAAATTCCCAGTTTCCTGGATCTTCCTTCTCCATAACTCCTTTGAGTGTAGTATGAGCGTCATAAACTACTCCGTCGGCAGGTTCGTAAGAAAGTACCTGTCCGTAAGTCAGTCGTAAGGTTGAATTGGCGTCCGGATAGATAGGCATTCCTTTTTCTTGTCTCATGTCCATCATTCCTTTTACCCATACCTTATGAGCAGCGTCGTAGTTCTGATTGGCCTCTTTCATGGCAATGGCAGTTTTCAATATTCCATCTGTGATGGAGTATTTGAAAAGCACCATCCAGTCATGACCTATTTTATATAAGCTTGGCTTTTTGATAAACTTTTCAAAGTTCTTGGGATTACCAAAAATCGAATATTCAAAACAAGCATCTACAAATGAATCTATATTTCCTTTGAAACGTGAGTTTATGATCTCGAAAATATTGATTCGTTGTTCCTCCGGAATGTAATTGGCATAAGTTTGCAGCATGGTTTTGGCAACCATTCGCTCTACTTCCGGGAAGGGAACAGAGGCAAAGTATTTTTCACCGGCTTGTTTCAGGTTTTCGGTAGCTGTTTTTATTTGTTCTTTGTCTTTTGACTTAAGGGCAGTGACCATTTCAGTCGTAGAAGGGAGGCGCATAAAGTCAAGTGCTGTGACAAGTGCTTCGTTAAGGGCTTGTTGGTGATAGAGCGCATCCCGTCGATGAGCAACGATAGAACGTATTTCATCAAATGCCTTCTGATAAGAATCATCACCTTTTTCGCGGCCACGGGCCAAGAGTTCTTCTTGTTGCTTACGTTTGGTATCCAGTACTTTGAGACGTACTAATCCTTCGTTCATACCAATTGCATTTTTCCAGTAATTGGCTGAAGATGCATACTTACTTGCATAATGGATTCGTACGGCAGGATCTTTCAGCATCTGCTCCATCAGAACTTTCTGACGTGCCCCGCGTACATGTTGACGCATAAAGTTGGTAGTCTGCATACGCTCTTCCACTTCGTCGGAAATCATATATCGCCAGTTACGTCCCGGGAATCCCATAACAAAGGTGAAGTCACCTTCCTGTACTCCGGCAATGCTGATTTTCAAATGTTTTTTGACCTGCAAAGGAACATTGTCTCTAGAATATGCGGCAGGTTTGCCGTTTTTATCAGCATAGATGCGGAAGAGGGAAAAATCTCCGGTATGGCGGGGCCACATCCAGTTGTCTGTGTCGGCTCCGAATTTACCAATAGAAGAGGGGGGAGCACCTACCATGCGAATATCGCTGTATACGGTCTTTACAAACATATAATATTTATTTCCTCCGTAAAAAGCTTTAAGTTCAAGTTTGGTTGCAGGGGTGACTTCTATATTTTCATCTTTAGCGAAGCGTTCTGCCACTTTGCTCAGGTAACTTGGCGACAAATAATTAGTACCGTTCGGATCTTCATCTTTCTTCAACTGATCGGTTACGTAACTGGTTACATCAAGGATACGGTCGATAAAAGTGACGGTCAATCCCGGTGTGGGAAGTTCTGCATCACGGTTCATGGCCCAAAATCCTTCTGTCAGGTAATCATGCTCTACATTACTATGTTGTTGGATAGCTCCGTAACCACAATGATGATTGGTGAGTACCAGTCCTTCAGAAGAAATAACTTCTCCGGTACATCCGCCACCGAAGTGTACAACAGCATCTTTCAGAGAGATGCCATTGGCATTATATACCTCTTCAACAGGAATCTCCAGACCGAGTTCCCGCATGGCAACTGCATTTTGTGCTTTCAGGTCAGTTAGCATCCACATACCTTCATCGGCGTGGATGCTAAGAGTTGCCAGTGAAAAAATAGCAAATATAATTTGTTTTCTCATTTATTCTACGATAGTCATTTCATTAATCAGGTGGCCGCAGTTACCTAATTTCTCAAGGATAAACAGGACGTAGCGGATATCAAGATTGATACAGCGTTGCAGGTTGTTATCAAAGTTAATATCACCACTCAGAGATTCCCAGTTGCCATCGAATGCACAGCCAATCAATTCTCCGTTTTCGTTCAATACCGGACTGCCGGAGTTACCACCGGTAATGTCATTGGTTGACAGGAAGCAGACAGGCATATCACCGTTAGGTAATGCATAACGACCGTAGTCTTTCTTTTCTATAAGTTCTTTCAACTTGGCCGGTACCACAAATTCGCGATCTTCCGGATTTTCTTTTTCAAGAATACCTTTTGTTGTTGTGTAATAGTTATAGTGTACGCCATCTTTCGGATCATATGGTTTTACGTTACCATAGGTCAGACGAATGGTGAAGTTTGCGTCCGGATATGAAGGAACAGGTAATTTCATTTCACCTAAACCGCGGATGTAAGTTTTGTGGAGCAGAGCAAGTTCTTTGTCCAGCTCTTTTAGCTGATCAAGGAGATTGCCGTATTGATCGTATTTGGATTGGGCATATTGCAAAGCCAGATCCTCATCAATAGCTTTTACTGTCGGCTTTTTGAGGAATTTATCAAAGTTAGCCTGATTGGCAAAAATAGACTTATCGTACATATCGTCTACGAACTTGTTGTAATCTCCTTTATATTTTTGCTCGATCACTTTATAGATAGCAGGGCGTTGGTTTGCCGGAATCATTTCTGCATAGAGAGGAAGCAGTGCTTTAGCTACTTTGCGGTCTACTTCATGATCATAGTCTTTGTTATGGATGCTTTTGAAGTTTTCTTTCAGACCTTCCAGACGAACTTTGATCAGAGAGTCGTTTTTATCAACCAAAGCTTCCCGTGTTTTAGTTAACATTGAGTTACCAAATTCGATAGCTCCGAAGAAAACTTCAGTCAGGCAAGTCAGTTGATAATTGAGAGGAGCTGTTTGTGCTACCAGATCATCGATCTTTTTCACAACATTGGCATATTCGGTATTGTTTTGTGCCTTTGCATATTCAGCAAATTTAGCTTCCTGTTCTGCTTTAGTGCCCAATACGTCATTGTCAATGATCGCTTTGTTCATTCCGATCGAGTTTTTCCAGTAGTTACTGGAGCCTGCATATTTGTTTGCATACTGAATACGGATTTTATCGCTGGCGTTCATCACTTCTTTCAAAACAGCCAGGCGTGCACCACGAATGCGGATACGCGGTTCATTGGTTGACTCCATGCGTTCTTTTACTTCTGACACAGTCAGATAACGGCTGGTTCTTCCGGGGAATCCCATGATCATTGCATAGTCTCCTTCTTTTAAACCTTTGATGGAGATTGACAGATGTTTCTTCGTTTTCAGCGGAGTATTGCTTGCGCTGTATTCAGCCGGCTCTCCGTTGGCATCGGCATAGATACGGAACATGGAGAAGTCACCGGTATGACGGGGCCACATCCAGTTGTCTGTTTCGCCACCGAATTTACCTACTGAAGAAGGAGGAGCGGCAACCATACGTACATCCGGATATATTTTCTTGTAGAACAGGTAGAATTTGTTTCCTGCGTAGAAAGGAAGGGCTTGCGGTACAATTCCTTTCTTATCTTTCAGGTCACTTTTTTCATAGAGTTCTTTAGCCAGTCCTTCAAGGAAAGCACCGGTGAATGACTGGGATTCTGTAATCTCTTTGGCGGCGATTTTAGCATTCACAATATCTGTTATATCTTCAATACGTTCGATGAAGGTGAACTTTAGTCCCGGAGTAGGAAGTTCCTGATCTCTGGATGTAGCCCAAAAGCCATCTGTCAGATAATCGTGTTCTACACTACTGTGTTGCTGGATAGAAGAATAACCGCAGTGATGGTTAGTCAGGATCAAGCCTTCCGGTGAAATGATTTCTCCTGTACATCCTCCTCCGAATATACCGACTGCATCTTTCAAAGAGACACCATTGGGATTATATAAATCTTGGGCTTCCAGTTTTAATCCTTGTTTCTTCATCATATCTATGGAATGTTGCTGTTGCATTAGTTGCAATAACCACATACCTTCGTCCGCTTTTACGGTACATACCAGCAGCGCTGTCAGCGCTAATAAATAAAGTCTTAGTCTGTTCATTACTTTATGATAACAATTATAAATTATGATGTTAATATTCTATTTTTAAACTTCCGTCTTTTAGTGCTTTCATGATGTTGGCAGGAGCCTGTTGATTCATTAATTCTTTTTTCATGAAATCCATATAGGGAGCTACATGCTGAAAGTATTGGTAATATCCTTTGCACAGATAGTTCAGACCGGGTTCGCCGTCCGCTGTCCGACTGAAGCGGTTCTTTGGACATTCTCCGTTGCAGGCAAATAGAAAGTCGCACTCCTTGCATTGGGTTGGGAGTGATTGGTATTTCATTGTTCCGAAGTTATGCTGTCGTTCACTATGCATCATTTCCACCAAAGTTTGGCTATAGATATTTCCCAATTTATATTCCGGGAATACGAAGTGGTCACAAGAGTATACGTCTCCGTTGAATTCCATAACGCCGGCATGTCCGCAATGCTTCGCCATTGTACATATGCCCGGTTGCTCGCCCATCCAGTTAGCCAATGTGGAATCGAATATCTGTATGAAGAATTTGCCCACATCTTCTTTTACCCATTCATCAAAAATTGTACAGAGAAAGTTACCCCATTGTTCCGGACTTACGGAAAAATCAGCCAATGCCCCTTCTTTACCTTCTGCCAGAGAGGCAAGATGACGACCGTCCTGATGTGAAACAATGCGTTCAACAATCGGAGCGAACTGAATATAATGGCAATCTATTTCTTTGAAGAAATTATAAAAGTCTAATGGATATTCGGCATTGAAATCGTTCACAACAGCCATAGCGTTCCATTCTACTCCATGTTTTTTCAGGAGATTGATCCCTTGCATCACTTTGACGAAAGAAGGTTTGCCCATCTTATTTTTGCGATATTCGTCATGAAACTCTTGCGGGCCATCAATGGAAACCCCTACCAGCCAGTTGTTTTCACGGAAGAACTCGCACCATTCGTCTGTAAGCAAGGTTCCATTCGTCTGGATACAATTGTCAATCGTACGTCCGCGGGCGTATTTCTTTTGCAGCTCCATCGCCTTTTTATAAAAAGAAAGCGGACGCATCAGCGTTTCTCCACCGTGCCAGGTAAAAAGCACTTGAGGCATGGTTTGAGAGTTGATATACTCGTCGATAAACTTTTCCAGTAGCTCATCGCTCATTACATGTTTCGGGTTTTCTTTGTATAGATTCGCCTTTTCCAAATAATAGCAGTATTCGCATGCGAGGTTGCATACGGCTCCCACGGGCTTTACCATGACATAAAGCGGTTTGGCAAAAGGTGCATAAGTTGTTGCTTTCATGACTGCAAATTTAGATAAACTAAATGAAAAAAATGATCTCCCACCTCTGTTTATAAGGATTATTAAAGAAAAGAGTCTTACAAGTTTTAAATATTGATAAAATGTTTCTTTTAAGTCCGAATCAGTTGTACCTTTGTACCCAGAATTTAATGAAACAATGAACGTGAATAAGATTTTGCCTTTTGTGCTTTTGCTTCCCTTTCTAGCTTCGTGTACTCATAAGTATAAGATAGAAGGAACATCTTCAGTAAATGGTCTGGATGGAAAAATGTTATATCTGAAGACTTTGAGGGATGGAGAATGGACAAAACTGGACTCGGCTGAAGTAGTGCATGGATCATTTTCAATGAAAGGGAAAATTGATTCTGTACAAATGACAACACTTTATATGGATGACGAAAGTGTCATGCCGGTTGTGTTGGAAAGTGGCAAGATCGTTATTACCATTAGCAATACCGACCTTAAAGCGGTTGGAACTCCTTTGAACACAGCATTGTATGACTTTATTGCAAAGAAGAATGCAATGGAAGAAAGCATCGGTGAACTGGAAAGAAAAGAAACCCGTATGGTGATGGATGGTGCTGATTTGGAAGAAGTTCATGAACAGTTACTTGCAGAAGGAGATTCACTGATGAAAGCGATGAATCAATATGTCAAGACTTTCATCTCGGATAATTATGAAAATGTATTAGGACCTAATGTATTTATAATGCTTTGCAGCTCTTTGCCATATCCTATTATGACTCCACAAATAGATGATATAATAAAGGATGCTCCCTATTCTTTTAAGAGTAATAAGATGGTGCGAGAGTTCTTGACGAAGGCCAAAGAGAACATGCAATTGATAGAAGAGCATCAACGGATGCAACAAAATGTAGGTTCGAAGAAATAAATCTTGAGTTTTTTGCGTATTTTTGCATAAAACTCAAGATAAGATGAAAACGTCCTTTTCTATTCGTATTGCTTTTTTCTTTATTTTATCTTTTTTGGCAGTTTCCTGTCATAGAGATACGGACGCTCTCAACATGACTTTTTCAAAAGTGGAAAAGTGTATGGATCTATGTCCGGATAGTGCTCTAAACCTATTAAAAGGTATTCATGATCCTGAAAAATTGTGGGGTGAGTCACAAGCGACTTATGCTCTTCTGATGACGCAGGCAATGGATAAGAACTATATGAAGTTTAGCTCGGATTCGTTGATTGCATTAGCTCTGAATTACTATACAATAACTCAGACCTCCCCAATAATGTATGCAAAGGCTCTATTTTATCATGGAAGAGTTATGCTTGAATTGGATAAGGAGGAAGAAGCCTTGAAATCTTTTCTTGCGGCAAAAGATGTTTATGAGAGAACTAAGGATCATAAAATGTTGGCATTGATTCTTGAAGAAATAGGCATGATTAACCGAAGGCAGGAGCTATTTGATGATGCTTTATCCAATTTTCGAGAAGCATTGGATACCCATATACGGCTGAAGGATTCTCTTGGGATTATTAGTGTTAGTCAAAATATTGCTAGAGTTTATTTGTTTAAATCTCAATGGGATAGCTGTTCTTATTATTACAATAATGCTTTGGAAATAGCCGTAAAAAAGAATTTGTCTGAAATTTCAATTTTGCATGAATTGGGTATTTTATATCGTTCTATGCAAGAATTATCGGAAGCAGAACGTTATTTTTTAGCTGCTTATGAAAAAGAAACTGATGAAGAGAAAAAATATATGGAATGCTTGTCTTTGGGATATTTGTATATGCAAATGGGACAGACCGAAAATGCTAGAAAATATTTAAAGATGAGTGCTAAATCTTCTAAGGCATATACGCAAATTAGTGCATTTGATTGTTTGTATTTTCTAGAAAAAGATATTGATAATTTTGAGGAGGCAATAGTCTACCATGAATTAGCCGATTCCATAACTAATGCTATGGAAGAACTTAATTCTCGAGAATTAATAGCAAGTCTACAGAAGAAATATGAAAATGAAAAACTACAGAATGACAATTTACATATGAAGGTACGATATACGAATTTTATGTTATGGGGAATGATTGCTTTCTTGATTGTTGTTGCTTGTATGTGCTATTATTATTATAAAAACCGGAATAATAAAAAGAAAATAGCTGAGATTGAATCGCAGATTCGAGAGAATGAAGAAGAGATAGAACGATATCAACAGGAAATTGAAGATATTCAAATATCAAAAGATCAAGTATTAAAGGAGAATTTGATGTTAGAAGAAAACCGTACAAAAGTAGGAGAACTTAATGGGAAGATTATACTATTGACAATGCAGAATAAAACATTGTCGGAACATTTGAAAGAATTGGGAGGTGAATTAAATGTTGGAACATCTTCTAGCTCATTTATCCATGCTTTTCGGCTTTTATTAGCTATAAAAGAAGGTACATTAAGAGGTAAACTATCAAATGAAGAGAGGCAAAAACTATTCAGTCTATTTGATCTGATGTATTGGAATTATGTTACTAGGCTGTTGGAAAGAGCTCCAACTTTAACAAAACATGATCTTGAGATTTGCTGCTTTCTTAAATTCGGTTTGACTCATGAAGAGTTGAGTTGCATTTTTCATACTACTTCTGATTCTGTAACTAGGGCAAAAGGTCGGTTAAAAGGTCGATTAGGTGTTTCTCCACAAGATGATTTAGACACTTTTTTGAAAGAATTCTGAGAAATAAAAAATGGATTGTCCGGGTAAATGTTAAATGATATTTTCTTAATGTTTTGATTAATAGGTGGTTATTTGATTGTTTTCTCTCGTAATTTGTCCGGGTTGATTTTTTTGTTTTTTCGAATACATACCGTACTTTTGGCGAAACAAAAAAGCAATATAGTTATGAAAGTACGTTTTATTTTATCTTTTTTAGCTGCATTATTTATTGCAGGAAATATGATTGCTATTGAGAGTACGGATCGGGTAGAGAGAAAATTGCCTGTTGTGTTAAAGGGAGAAGTCCCAACTACTACCCATCGTTCTATTCCTGTAATACCTATTAATGCGTCTGTTTCTACAGATGATAATATTGTACCTTAATTCCGCAACACTATTATAAAATATTTTTTTTAAGTACCTGAGCAACAA
>ERZ791671.1153-NODE-1153-length-10795-cov-2.51443_pt1 | contig 10795 bp, 10 predicted proteins | sample MGYA00510052_ERZ791671 | MGnify/ENA primary metagenome ERZ791671 (study PRJEB30046, sample SAMN00715231) | human gut metagenome | study: EMG produced TPA metagenomics assembly of the A metagenome-wide association study of gut microbiota in type 2... | reverse complement strand
CTATCAGCTATCAGCTATCAGCTATCAGCTATCAGCTATCAGCTATCAGCTAATAATAATTTAATTAAATATCTATCCTCAATAGTATAGACCTGATTTTTATAATTTTATTCTGTAACGCGTACCGCTAAACCGCTAAAGCTTTCAACAGTCCCCACAATAGCAGCACAGTCAATACCCGCCTTATGAAAGGCCTCAACAAGTGGCTCACCTTCGCTAGCAGGAACAGAGAATAGTAGCCCTCCAGAGGTTTGAGGATCAAATACAATATCCGTCCATACAGGATCCAAGGCCTCATCAACTTGCACTTCAGTTATAGCCTTGCGATTACCATAAGATGCAGCCGGAATTAACCCCATTTGAGCCGCCTCGATGACATCATCAAAAAGAGGGATATCGTAAACTTTAATATGAATCGTCACATCAGAAGCACTTGCCATTTCTACAGAGTGTCCCATGAGGCTAAAACCCGTAACATCTGTACAAGCATGAACTGTAAAGTTATGTGCCACCTCAGCCGCTGCACGATTTAAAGTACTCATACTAGTGACGGCCTGTTCCGTGCCTACAGAGAATAAATCTGCTTTCAACGCATTATTCATAATACCTGTACCAATGCGTTTTGTTAGTACCAACACGTCCCCTACTTGAGCACCTTTATTTTTCCAAATCTGATGGGGATTTACTTGACCAGTCACAGACATCCCAAAGATAGGTTCCTTATTTTCAATGCTGTGTCCACCTACGATAGCTGCACCAGCCTCGGCTACAATCGAACCAGCCCCATTTAACACATCCGTCAAAACACCTTGCTCGACGAGAGGAACCGGAAAGCCTACGATATTCATCGCCGTTAAAGGAGTTCCACCCATAGCATACACATCGCTTAGTGCATTGGCAGCTGCAATTTTACCGAATAAACAAGGATCATTAACCATAGGTGTAAAGAAATCTAAGGTTTGCACTAATGCAAAGGTATCCGAGATTTGATATACACCTGCATCATCGGCACCAGTCATATCTGCGAGAACATGTTCGTTAGTAACGGGTGTTACAGCTTTTAGCACACGGTTCAATATATGAGGCCCAATCTTACACGCACAGCCTCCACTTGTCACATAATCAGTAAGTCGTACCATAACTCCTCCTTACTCATTTTCCGGCAATCGAGAGACGATTTTCTTAACAGCCTTTTCAAATTTAGGGCGCGGCATCAAGAGTTGATGACCACATCCATTACATACGATGAGAAAGTCTGTACCGATTCGCTTAACTTCCCACTCATCACTGCCGCAAGGATGTGATTTTTTCATCTTCACTACATCGCCTACGTAATATCTAACAAATGCCATAGCGCCTCCTTTAACTTCTGTCAGTATTTATATATTTATTATACATAAAATAGTTGATTCTATAAATATATCCTGATTCTATAGTTCAATCGTCTATTACATAACCATAAAATTTTCGCCCTAAATATATAATGTACAGATTTGATATGTCTGCTGTTCTTATAATTAAAACCATAACACAAGAAAAATAGTATTATATAATCACCAAAAGATCACAAAAATGTTTAGTTTAATCATTATATTTTATAGGGAAATATTAGTGCATCTAAAGAAATTAACATTAGTAACTAAACAATAATGATTTTTCATTTAGTTATCATTCTCAATATCAAAATAGAGATTTTTTATAAATCCCATACTATTCAATCTTTATGAACCCACATTTTTACTGCATTGATAATATTTATCATTTAGAAAATTTTCGAAATAAATTTTACAAAAAGACTTGCATTTCTCATTTAGTATGTTACAATATAGTCAACAATGATTATTCGTTAAGTATACGGATAACACATTGTATATAAAACTGTTAAGACGGCAAGTGCCGAAATACACAAATAAGTAAGTACTATTTTAAGAGTTAGGCAAGTGTCTATTTGATCTAAGAATAAGTTTTCTTACTAAGGCGAAGTCGCCCTCGAAATTGATAGAATAAGTATTCTATTCCATTGCATTCACAACCAAGTGGTTATGAATATATACGTTAAGTAACAATTTTGAAAATTATCGTAAGTACAAAGGAGTATTAAAATGGCAGAATTAAAAGGTTCTAACACTGAAAAAAATCTTCAAGCAGCATTTGCTGGCGAATCCCAAGCATTCCAAAAATATACATTCTACGCTAGTGCAGCTCGTAAAGCTGGCATGAACGAAATCGCTGACTATTTCGAAGAAACAGCTCACAACGAATCTGCACATGCTAAATTGTGGTTCAAAGCTCTTCATGGTGGCGATATTTCCGCTGATATCGAAGCTAACCTTCGCGATGCAGCAGCTGGTGAAAACTACGAACATACTACAATGTACAAAGAATTCGCTGACGAAGCTGAAAAAGAAGGCTTTGCTAAAATCGCTTTCCAAATGCGCGAAGTTGGTAAAATCGAAGCTCGTCATGAAGCTCGTTACCTTGCATTAGCAGCTCAAGTATCCGGTAACAAAGTATTCCACAATGACGAACCAGTAGCTTGGATCTGTGCTAACTGCGGTTACGTACACGTTGGTGAAGAAGCTCCAAAAGTTTGCCCTGTATGTGCACATCCACAAGCTTTCTTCCACCGTTTCGTTGAATCCATCTAATCTGTAAGTACGACACTAACTAGATTAATAACCTGTAAGTACAGATTTTAATAAAACTATACCTGTAAGTACAATCTAAACTTACAGTAAGTACTGACAACTTCCTTAACAAAAAGACGATGACATTTGTCATCGTCTTTTTTTGCATTCTTTTGCTAGATTTTTATTTTATCTACTAAATTTTTAAATTCTTCTGCTGCTTCATATGGATTATCTGCATGAGCAATAGCAGATATTACGGCTACTCCACTGGCACCAGCTTGCAAAACAGGCGTTGCATTAGCTAACGTAATCCCACCTATACCAACACAAGGTAATGTTAAGCCTTCTGCTCGTAACTCAGTAATACAATCTGGTCCGCATGGCTCTTGTGCATCAGGTTTGCTACTTGTGGCATACATAGGACCTACACCGACACAATCTGCATACACTACATCAGTCTTATGAAGTTCCTCCACAGAATGAATGGATATACCAACAACCTTATTTCCTACAAGATTACGAACGTCTTCTAAACGCATATCCTCTTGTCCTACGTGAACACCATCAGCATTAACAGCCACTGCTAAGTCTACATCGTCATTAATAATATAAAGCACATTATACATAGCACAAATTTCTTTTAACTGCTGAGCTAATTCTAGTTTCTGTTGTCCTTCTAATGTTCCTATGCCCTTCTCTCTAAACTGAAAGCATGTAACGCCACCCCGACAAGCAGCTTCAACAGTGTCCAATAAATGTCTTTCATTAAATCCTACATCCTGTGTACCACTAATAAAATATACCTTTAATTGATCAGGTACAACTACGGGGCGTATTCGATTTTTAGATAAAAGCATCGCATCATCGAATTCATATAAGGCATCCATAAATGCCAAACTAAAGATGCCAGGTTTTACACCGCTCACCTTAACCGCACTTTCACCAGCAAGTCCATAGTAAGCCAGTGCATACGCAAGAAACTCACCGATAGACAGGTTATCCATAAATGGATAATAGGAACTAAAGAATGCAGCTAAGACAGCTCCTAATAGACAGCCGGTCCCTGTTACCGCTGTCATGATTGAGTGACCATGAGGAACTGCAAATACGCGAGTTCCATCAGAAACGTAGTCCTCTTCCCCCGTTGCGACGACAGGACAGTTAATTTGGCGTGCAAGACGATACGTTATAATTGCGCTATCCTCAACTTGTTCTCCATCTACACCCTTACCCGAAAGAGAACTATCAATCTTATGATTTGTATTAAGAGCATCATAGATGGCTTTAATTTCACTTTGGTTCCCTCGTAGCAACGAAATAGCACCAGTTTTAATCAAGTCTAAAACAACAGATAATCGATAAGCCCCGGAGTGACAACCCACAGGGTCTAGTATAATGGGTACCTCATGAGCCTTCGCTAATTTAACAGCCTCTTTGTAATAAGTAACCTTATCTGGTGTAACGGTCCCAATATTGATGAGCAGTGCAGAAGCATGAACGATAAGGTCTTTTAAGTCTTCGCTACACTCACTCATCACGGGTGATGCACCGATGGCTAGCAAACCGTTAGCTGTAAAGGTCCGCACCACATCATTGGTAATACAAATAACAAGAGGATTTTTTTTGCGTAGAGACTCTAATATATTCAGTTCGGACCAATTTGAACCATTTATATTTGGATTGTTGTAGGTCATATAACTATCTCCTCTAGTCATTTTTCAAAAGTTCATCCATCGTTTGAGGGCCATTTACCAATAACCCATAAGCCATATGATTAACAGGTCCACAGCCATTTCCAAGTGCTGGATTATGCTTAATCGCAAGGGAAATATAGTTCTTTGCAATGCCAATTGCATCCATTACATCACGCCCTTTGGCGAGCTCTGCCGTAATAACCGCCGAGAAGGTGCAACCCGTACCGTGAGTATGAACAGTATCATATTTAGGACTTGTCCACGTACGCACATCTCCATCTTTGGTGAAAGCATAATCCGTAGCATCATCTCCAATATGGCCGCCTTTTATAATAACCACTCGAGGTCCTAATTCATGTAAAATACGCTTAGCTGCTGTTGTAATGTCACTTTCACAAGAGATAGACATATCCGCTAACACCTCTGCCTCGCTACGATTAGGTGTAATAACTGTAGCGACCGGAATGAGTTTAGATTTTAAGAAATCGACGGCCTCATCCGATACAAGTCGATCACCGCTGGTGGCAATCATAACTGGATCCATCACATAAGGGATGTTCTTACTCACATAAGGATAGATGAGATCCATCATCTCTGGTAAAGCAATCAATATCTGAATATACATCGTGTAACTGTTTTTCTATGCTTTCTAGCGATAGGTGTTCTACGTGGTGAACCCCTGTTGTATTTTGGGCTACTACGGAGGTAACCACTGCCATACCATATACATGGCGGCTTTGGAATGATTTTAGATCGGCCATAATGCCAGCGCCACCACTAGGGTCGGTACCGGCAATTGTTAATGCTGTATGTAGTTTCATTATGCCTCCTTATGTAACAAATTACGTCGAGATAAGATTTGTAATACCACGAAGCCAATACAAGCTCCGCTAATAGAACTCATGGAGAAAGAGGTAATCAAGGTCAACAAGGCCAATGGTTTGCCTAGTAGAAAGTTAGCAATTGGATAGCTAATAAAAGCCCCGAGAATACCTGTACCTATGATTTCTCCTAAAGCCGCCGCCCATATGGAATTGTATTTCTTATATAAATAAGCAGATAACCAAGCCCCAATCATGCTACCAGGAAAGGCTAGCGGAGAGCCTAGTGCTAGTACATTACGTAAGCAAGAGGTACTAAAGGCTGCGCCTACGGAGAATCTCGCCCCAACTATAACGGCTAAGATCACATTTATCATATGTTGAAATGGAAAAATTCGGGCCGGGCCAATGGGAATCGACGTAGTCGATAAGACGACACCTAAGGCTACACATATACTAGCAATAATCAGTTTTTTCATAATACCTCCAACTAAATAAAAAATGAGACCACCTCAAATGGAATGGTCTCGTAATAGTTTGGTATTATGTTTCATTCCACTTCCCTACGCCAGTATTATCTGGATCAGGTCTAGGGTTTTGAATGATCAATCTCAGCAAAAGCACCCCTAGTGGCCATATATTTTTATACTCTAGTTATAACATCATTATACAATCTATGCAACAAAAGAATTGACGGTTCTCCCACCACCTCGTATAATGAAGCCATAACGGGGTGCTCACACGAGTGGGCTGAGAGTAAGCTAATGCTTTAACCCATAACCTGATTTGGATAATGCCAACGTAGGGAACATAGAGGATTAAAAGCCGAGTTCCCATGAGCTCGGCTTTTTCTATGACTTCCTGGCAAGGAGGACGTATGACAAATACACACATTACACAACCACAGTTCGCCATGATATGGTTTGGTGCCGCCCTATCTATAGCGGAGATTATGACCGGCACCTATCTGGCACCCTTAGGCCTCACTCAAGGACTATATGCCATCATCTTAGGCCATATCATCGGCGGTATTCTGCTCTTTGGAGCAGGACTCATCGGTGGCCGTTTGCGGCAAGGCAGTATGAACACGACAGCCTTTAGCTTTGGTCCCTTAGGGGCAAAGGGCTTTGCCTTTTTAAATATGATCCAGCTCATCGGTTGGACTAGTATCATGATTTACGATGCTATGCTTGCCTTACAAGAGCTGGCGCCCCTATCTCCTATGATTTGGACTATTGCTATTGGGGCGCTCGTCATTTTATGGCTCTTCATCGGTCTCCACAATACAGGCTATATTCAAGCTATCGTATCTGTTTTATTACTAGGCCTCACACTCTACATGGGAGTTCACATGATTTCTCAATGGCCTAGTGACAGTAGCTTCATGACTAATGGCAATATGAGCTTTATAGCAGCCCTTGAGCTATCAATCGCTATGCCACTGTCTTGGCTACCTCTCATCAGTGATTATACGCGTGAAAGCAAAAGCCCTTTCTCCGCATCACTAACAAGTGCTACCATCTACACCGTAACGAGTGTCGCCATGTACATCTTGGGCCTTAGCGCGGCGATCTTCGGCGGTGGGGACTCTATCATTACTATTATGATGAACGCAGGCCTTGGTCTTGCAGGACTCATCGTCATTATCTTCTCCACTGTAACTACGACCTTCATGGACGCTTACTCAGCTGGCGTATCTAGTACGACTATCTATAATGGAGCATCTAGTAAAGGCGTAGCTGTTATCGTAACCATTGTCGGCGCCATTGCAGCCATCCTATATCCGATGGACGATATTACAGAATTCCTATATCTCATCGGATCCGTCTTTGCTCCAATGATTGCCATCTTGTTGGCAGACTATTTTGTCAATCGCCAACAAGTGCAAACGCTATCGGCTTATCTAGTTCGCGGGTTGATTTGGGCTATAGCCGTAGGTTTATACCATTATATGTTGCATAGTGAAAGCTCCATAGGTGCAACACTACCAGCCTTTACAATAGCATTTATCGTAACATCCATCGTTGGATTCATAAGTAAAACTGCTAACACCTTACTATAAGCCCATCTTCACAGGTCCAGTGCCGATTTCCAACCATTTCGGCTTCGCTTTCATCATGGGTAACCCATACACATGGCACATCCCATTCGCGAATAATGGAAACAAGATCCTCTCGAACATGCTTACGTAAATTCCAGTCTAGTGCAGATAATGGTTCATCAAGAAGCAAGATGGTTGGTTTAGAGTAAAGAGCACGCCCCAATGCAACGCGTTGCTGCTCACCACCAGACAAGCTACCTGCTTTCGTTTTACGATATTTCTCAAGGCCTAAGCGTTTTAATAAGCTGTCACACATCTCTGACGTGCCTCGTTTACTATAGGTAATATTATGTTCCACCGATAAATGTGGAAATACGATATTACCTTGTGGCATATAGCCAACTTGACGTTCTTGAGCAGGTACCCAGATTTTTTTGTCGCGATCAACCCATATAGTTTCATCATATTGAATGCTACCTGTAGTCGGTTTCACAAGACCTGCAATGCACTTAATAAATGTACTTTTACCACTGCCAGATTGGCCTGTTAACACGGTAATACCAGAAGAAAGTACACCATCGGCTTTCACAGTTACAGAAGGCCTAGCTACAGTAAAGGAAAATGTAATCATCAGACCTCCTAATTATTATCAATGTGGCGGAATAAAGAGCCCTTTGTGATGAGGTGAATCCCGCTCAACAACGCCAATGTAAGAACACAAATATAGATAACTAATTCAAAGGCATCCATGTACTGCCCTGCCTCTACATAAGAGTAGATAGCAAGTGGCATGGTGCGTGTTACCCGTGGAATATTACCGGCAATCAAGATTGTAGCTCCAAATTCGCCCATAGCACGACAAAATCCTAAAATACTGCCCGTCAAAATGCCTTTCCAAGCGAGTGGTACAGAAATAGTAAAAAAGATACGTAACTCTGAAGCACCCAATGTGCGCGCTACGTCCTCCATATTATGATCGACAGATTGTAATGCAGAACGCACCGTCTGATAAAATAATGGAAACGCAATAACTGAAGATGCCACCACCGCCCCAGATGCGGCAAACACAACGCTCATCCCATGCGCCTCAAGCCATGCGCCAAAGGCATAGCCTGGCGTAAACACCATGAGAAGAGCAAAGCCAACAACAACTGGTGGCAATACAAGCGGCAAGGTAATAAGTGCATCAATAATAGCCATGCCACTCCATTTACAGCGATTCATCCAATAACATGCGGCTAAACCACTTACAATCACTATGATAAGAGCTATACTTGCTACCCATAGCGATAGCCATAATGGACTCATGTCACGCCCCCTTTCTATACACAACAACTCTACAATATGTACTATATCCATTAATTCCAAAATATTTTTAAGCAAATTATATGCCTAAAATCATATCATATACTAGATTATTTAACAGTCATCACTACAAATGAGCTAGAAATTACATACAGTTAAAAATAGCATACCTTTAGAAATAATGTTATTAGTAATACCAATAATGTCTCTATTGTATCATAAGAAAACGCTAGCCCTGAAAGCTAGCGTTTTACTCTTATTTAGAAGTAGAGAAACCGTATTTTTCTAATACTTTTTGGCCTTCTGGGCTCATTACGTATTGGTAGAAGTCTTTCGCCAATGCGTTGTCATATTTTTTGATAATACCAATTGGATAGATAACTGGATCATGGGAGTCAGCCGGTGTTACAGCAGAGATTTCAACTGCATCGCCCGCTGCAATAGCATCAGTTTTGTAGATGAAACCAGCATCACCAGCACCTTGGCTAATGGAAGCAGTTACAGCTTTAACGTCTTTCGCATACACTACATTAGGTTCTACTTGTTCCCAAACGCCTAGTTTTGTTAATACCTGTTTACCATAGTTACCAGCTGGTACTGTTTCAGGGTTACCTAACACGATACGTTTTACGGAAGCAATTTGATTTAATTCAACTTTAGGTTGGCCTTTTGGAACTACAAGAACGAGTTCGTTAGTTACAAATGGTTTTACGTCAGTTACTAAGTCTTTCTCTTGTAACATTTTCATGTTTTTTTCATCAGCAGAAATGAACAGACTAGCTGGCGCACCTTGTTCGATTTGTTGACGTAATGTACCAGAGCCAGCAAAATTAATAGCAATTTGATCATCTGCTAAGTTATGGCTTTTTTTGTATGCATCTGCCAATTCGGTAAGAGCACCTTTAAGACTCGCTGCAGCTTGTACAGTAATCTTTTCAGATGTACTTGGTTTAGCCGACTCAGCTTGTTTACTTGCATCATTACCACAACCAACTAAAAAGGCAAGCATGAAAACGCTCATTAACACTAATAAAATTCGTTTCATAATTCCTCCTGTGTATCCCTTATGACCCATACTATAAAGCTATGCTTACTCACCCTAGAGATACATAATCTAACACCAAACTAAAATATACAATATATTCATATTATACTATAAATCGATAGCTAAAGTCGTATATCTAAAATCACATATTGCATAGATATTTCTGATGATTATGATAAGTAATCATAATCAATAATTTTTTAAACCCCAAATAATATATACTATGGTATGATAATATTATAAAGAATAAGCACATTTCGTAATGCTTGTTCACTTTTAACTTATATAAAATAACTGTATATTTGCTATATAGTTATACGATACATTAAAACTATGCCTTTATATTAATGATAAACTCTAGGTGAGATGATGAATCTATTCGAATTAGTAGGCCATATCTTTATGAACTCTATGGTACCTATCCTAGTACTTATAGGGGTAGGATTTGTATTAGATAGAAAATTTAAACTCGATCTATATACGCTGAGTAAACTAAACTTTTATATACTGCTGCCTACCTTTATATTTCGAGCAATGTACGAAGCCAAACTTAACTCAGGTACCTTGGAAATTGTATTCTGTGCGCTCTGTGTACTCATACTAAACTCAATTCTTTCAGATGTAGTAGGAAAGATGCAAGGTTATGATGTGGCTAAGATTGCAACCCTGAAAAATTGCGTCATGTTTAATAATGTTGGGAACATGGGTGTCGCTCTTGCTATCTTTGTATTTACTAACATTCCCTACGTCATTGATGGTGCTACACCCTATGCTAATCTAGGTTTAGTGAGTGTTGTATCTATCATGATCATCCAAACTATTAGCAGTAATACCTACGGTTTCTACCAAGCGGGAGCAGGACGATTAACTCCTAGGGATGCACTAAAAGTCGTATTTCACATGCCCATGGTATATGCCATTCCACTGGCACTACTTTGCCACCTACTCCCTTTTGATTTACACGGCCTCTTCTTCTTTGCACCGCTCAATATATTTGCCAATGCCTTCGTTGGCGTCGCTATGATTGCATTAGGTGTTCAAATTAACAGAACACCGCTAAACTTCTTCAAGATGGATGTCATGCTTGCTACCACATTACGACTCATTGTAAGTCCACTCATAGCAGCTGGTATTACCATACTATTCATTATGTTCTACGGCCCTATGCATCCAATAGCGGCACAAACCATCATCATAACCTACAGCGTACCGACCGCTATCAATATGTCTCTTATTGCCATTGAAATGAAGAATAATCC
>ERZ791671.1141-NODE-1141-length-10887-cov-3.5012_pt1 | contig 10887 bp, 6 predicted proteins | sample MGYA00510052_ERZ791671 | MGnify/ENA primary metagenome ERZ791671 (study PRJEB30046, sample SAMN00715231) | human gut metagenome | study: EMG produced TPA metagenomics assembly of the A metagenome-wide association study of gut microbiota in type 2... | reverse complement strand
GGCGGATATCAAATAACGAAAGACCAAATAATCCCAAAGCGGAAACAAATATAGAGATAGTAGCAAAAAGGGTGAAGACAGTTGCAATGCGGCGGTCGTCCTGATACAGTACCCTAATATCATCTTTTAGCCAACGGTAATCGAACTCATTAGAGTTATATATGTCTTCCCTGCATTTCTTAAGATAATCAACTAATTGTTTTTCTTTTCCCGGCACACAGGATATTTGACACTGGGCATTAATTCCTGCGCTGGATATCATATATATAATCGGCTTTTTACCAGCAGTCAAATGTCCAGAGTAATAATCTTCAATAATAGCCTGTACAGGCATCAATGACAATCCACCTTCTACTATTTTACCATTAGATATAGAACTCCAAAGTGAACTTTCACCTTTGACGAATGCATCTTCCCGACGAGTATAACCAAAAGCTTTTAATGCCGCTTTGTTCATAGCTACCAGATAATCGGCATGTCCATTTACTTCATCGGGCAATGAACCATCAACTATATGTAATCCATATAACTTAAAGAAATCCACTGTTACCCACATCATTGCCATATTTAACTTTCCTCCCTTATCATTTATCATACTTGACATGCTACCAGCCGATAAAATGCCTTCGCGACCAGTATCTCCGGCAAACCAGTGTTCAATATATGGGCATTCATTCAGCTTCTGTTCCATAACTTCTCTGTCATGCCACCGCTTATTTTGTATTTCCTGGCTATCCTCCCACCATTGGTTAGGAAGCTTTGGCATTAGGTCAGCATATAAAATTCCTTCGGTTTTGAAACCCGGAGGTGTATTCAGCAGGAAATGAAGATGATTACTAAAATACAACGATAAGATGATCAGTAAAAGAGTGATACTATATTGCACAAATAAGAAAAGGGTGCGTGTTTTCACTGACTGACGTGAAGTACCAATCGTACTTATAGACACGACTGGAGGCAAATAATTGTATTTAAGATAAGGATAAATCGTTGTCAGCAGTGGCAACAATATAAATATTGCCAAAGAGAGCTGCCAATCGAAAGCTGTATACATAACGTTGCTTTCCAGCAAACGATTGGCATATCCTGAAAACATCTCTATAAAGAACCATGCGAAAAATAAAGCGATGAGTACCATCAAGACATTCTCTGTCCATAACTGAAAAAAAAGTGTACGACCTCTCATGCCAAATACTTTCCTGATGCCATACTCCTTGGAACGCTTTAGCATAAAAACCAAATAGATATTGACGAAATTGAGAATACCTGCCAAAAGGAGCAACAGGCATACACAGGACAGTACCCATAAATGAAATCGACTGCTGTAATGCCACATTTCCGGAGCATCGGCTTTTGCTGCTAATATCTTATTCCAATAAAGCTCACTGACAGGAATAAAATCATAACGTATACGGTAACCGCCATCAGCTTGACGGTAGATATTACTAATAGCGTTAATAGCATCTACATCCACTCCCGGCATAAAACGGATAAGTTCAACCAGCATCTTTCCCCATCCTCTTTCTCCATTCTTGAGTTCGAGGTTTAAAACGATGTCAAATGTTAACGAGGATTTACATGCCGGTTCATCCAATACACCACAGACAGTGAGAAGATGACCACCGGAATAACTTAGTTTTTCTCCAATTGGATTTTCCTTTCCAAATACACGCTCGGCAAACTGGCGGGTAACAAGTACATCATTGGGAGCTTTCATTGGTGTACCACTGAGGGGATACGTGAAGAAATGAAAGAAAGCGGTATCTGCCGCTAATAATTGTACGGTATACGGCTTTCCATTTATGGCAACATTATCATTGCTGAAAGTTACAAAACGGGCCTTTTCCTTCACAGCTTCCGGAGAATAGAAAACTGTATCTGCTCCACTATATCCATCTGATACACTACCTGCATATACATTCCCATCAATATCCCGAAGCGGTATATATACATTTTCAGCATCTATGCAATGAGTATTTACTCGTGTCTCCTGATGAATATAACGTACCAGTATGATTGTACACGCCAGACTTAATGACAAGCCGACAATATTAATGACTGTATATGATTTGGAGCGCACAAGGAAACGCCATGCATACTTTAGTGTTTTCATTATATTCTGTTGTTTGCAGAAGAATACTTCAAATCCTGTGCCAAAACATAAAGCGTTATATACTAGTGATTTGGATTTATCAGCATATATTCTTTTTGTGCATATACGCACAAAAAGAGTGCGATAATGCACAGATAGAAAGACCTCCGGCCTATTGCCGCTATAGCAATACAACCGGAGGCCTTATTTCAATCTGAATCTCTGACTACAAACGATAGGTAACAATCCTTTCTTCCGGAGAATCAATCCAAAGGCGCCATACACCTTCCGAAACCTTCTCCACAGTTCCCATATTGGCTTTTGGCTGACGGCGACTCTGGATGGTCAGATAACCTTTTCCTTCCGTGGCCTTCACTTTAATGGTTTTATTATCCATGTAGACATGAATGTCTCCGTTCGGAGTAGGTACGGTACCTTCCATCCATTTCAAACCTCCCAATACCGGACTGACAGCAAACTCTTTATAACCCTCTTTCGTTGGTTTGACTCCCAAATAGTATTTACCCAGCAGATAAATAGGACTTGCTCCCCAAGCGTGGCACAAGCTCTTTCCGTATGGGCGGCCATACATGGCAAGATGCTGTGTTCCGCTTTCCTCCGGATTATATTTCTCCCAAAAAGAGGTTGCTCCTGCTTTCAACATTCCACCCCAGTAAGCTTTCATTTCTTTCATTACAGTCTCCTGCTCACCAAGAGCACAAAGGGCTTCCAGTTCGTAAAAACGCATATAAGGCGTTGTTATTTTCAGAATCTCATCATTCAGGAGAACGGACTGTTTAATGGCCTGCTGCTTATCCGCATTCAGATAATCAAAGAAAACAGAGAACATATTAGCGTATCGGGTTACGGCATCACTCTGACGTCCATCCACACAATTGTGCACAAATGCCTGTTTCTGATTATTCCAGAAAGTCGGCTCTAATTTTGCTTTTAACGCAGAAGCTAACTTCTCATATTTTTGTTGTCCGTCCTTATCTCCGACTAAATCTGCACAAAGTGCCATCGTCTCCAGACTCCGGCAAAACAAAACCTGTTCGAAAGAAAGTTCTCCCTTTTTGTCTAAATAGCCATCCGCCCAGTCCACAAATACCCAGTCGCCGGACATTCCTTCCACCATACCATTCTTATTCGTACGTCCCAATACATAATCCATCATTGTTTGCATACGTGGATATAGCTGGTTGACGAAATGCCGGTCACCGCTATACATATAATAATCATATACGCTTAAGAACCAGTAGAAAGTGTAATCCATAATGGTGTTACTATGGCTGGTCACCGGATCTTTTCCACGAAGTAACCAGATGGTACGCTTCACGGACTCACTGTCAAAGAACAGATAATAATTCATCAGATAACTTTGGATGGCATCGCCACTCCATACCCAACGGTCGCGCTTGATACCGTCTATAAAAAACTCGCGTGTAGTAAGATGCATCGTGTATGCTCCCACCTCCCAGATACAGTTCAGTTCCTCGTCGTTACAACGGAAGTTACCACGATATTCTTCGGGAAGATATTCATATTGCATAGATACTTCACCAATCTGTACTTCCGGTTCGTGAGTGATGTATACATAGCGGAATGCTTTGCTGTTCTCCAGCGTATATTCATTATCAGAATGATGCAAAGGAGATGTGCTGCGGATAGCGAGATCAGTGATCTGTCCCGGCTCCAGCAGGAGTTTATCCAATGTTTCGCAATATGCTTTGTCTTTCGCTTCTTCCGGACTTTCACCATAATAGAGGTCAATCTTTCCCTTGCCCGAAAGGTTCTTTAATGTGATAAATCCGAAAGTTTCTTTTCCAAAATCATACAGTATGCCTCCTTCCGGTTGTTCTGTTTTAGCGACAGGTTGCTGAGGTTCACGCATCAGGCTGAATTGGGAAGGACGTTGAGTGGCACCGTCAAAGTTCCAGCATCCGGCATCCATATAGATAGTGGCAGATGTGTCACTAGCCTTACCGCTTTCATCGATCCATTCCTTATCTTCATAAGTTACCCGCCAGGACGAATCAGAGTTTACCGTCTTTCCTTTCACATAGATAGTGGGAGGCGTTGCCTGATTCCATACTTTAATATTTAGGCTATGTTTTCCTGCCGGAAGCAGCAAGGTTTCAGGCATTCCGAACTGAAGTTTCCCGTCCAGCTTCACATTATATGTTCCCTCGGCAGCAATAAACACTTCTTCTGGTTCGGAAAGATTCAATACTTTGCTGAACTCTACGACTACATAATGACTGTCTGTTTTCCAAAAAGGAGGAAAAAAAGCACCACGTTCCGTACGTCGGTTGTTCATCTGGTTGCCCAACCAGATTTCATAGTCCCCCGGATACCATATCCAAGTTTGGGCAAAGGTGCTGCTTGCCAATGACAAGGCACCCAAAAGTATCATGCATTTCTTTTTCATTTTTCTTATTTCTTCAAGTCCCTATATTCGGCTTCCAACCCTGCACGTTCACGAATGACTGTATCTACCTGCGGACCATTGTTCTCCCATACATTTCCGGGACCGTTCGCATTTTGCAGATACTTCTCCCCTTCCGTCCAGTTATCGCGTACAGTGATAAAAGAAGAGCCTTCGTCCGTATAGAGATAAAACCAATGATTGGGATCGTGTACATAACCTGGCTTATAAATGCTATGTACGCAATTCTCAGTTACATAACTTTTCGGCTGCGAGCCCAGTGTATAAACTCCGGCTACGTCATACATATGCTTTGCATAGTGATGAATCAGATTCGCGTGCACTCTGTTGTTACGCATACAGTTCACTGTCTGCGTCCAGCCCCAGCCAAGGCTGATGCCGCTATAAGGAACTTCGCAGATTTCATTGTGTTCTATATTAATATCTTTCACATAGCCCGCAAGGATTGCAAGACATCCCCAATCTTCATTACCCACTTCGGTAAAGTAGCAATTACTGATTTGTTGATGCGCGCATACTTCCCGAAGGTCGGTAGGGTCATAAGGTAAATGTGTTTCATGGGCAGCCGGAGAGAAACTGCCGACCACCAGTCCGTTCCCCGCAATATCACGGAAAAGACAGCCACGAACGACACCGCCCTGCACGGCTTCTTCATAATCCAGCCCGGTTGAGCCTAAATGATCGAACCGACAGCGCTCAAAGTCGATCTGATTGGCAGCAGCCACGCTTACAGCCGCGGCAGGACGTCCCAGCCATCCTTGATTATCCAAGGGATGATTCAGATAGTCCCGTTCCATTTTCGGGTCAATACGATAACCGTCTGTCAGATACATTCCCGCCTGAAGAGGAACATGGCCTTTCTCAGACGGACGCATCCAAGTCGTATGAGAGAACGTGATTTTCTCAAAACGGATATGTGAAACAGGACGGTCGAACGTCCCTTTTACTTGTATCAATGTCTCTATGGCAGGCACTATCACTTCCGTGCCGGCATCCTGCAACTTCTCTCCTTCCCGAGGATAATAATAGACTTTACGGGCATCTATGTCGTGATACCATTCTCCCGCTACATCCAGTAGTTCACGGGCATTCGTCAGATAAAAAGCAGAATTATGCCCATCTGTCGTTACCATCGGACGTGGCCAGGGATGCTCAAACTGAATCCGGCTCTCCGGCTGATGAAAACGTATTGCGGCACTGTCTCCAGCCAGTTCGACAGAACGAATACGAAGATTGGCCACACACCACATCTGATGCAATACCATCTCTGCATATTTGGCCTTCAAAGCCCCTTTTCCGTCTACCAGTCTGCGTATGGCAACCGCAGGAACATAAAGAATCTCATTCTTCTCGTCCACACTGCAAATGCGGTTCATCTTCTCAAAATCCTCTACGTCACGGGCACGGACAGCTTTCTTACCATTCACCCATAACTGACGGAAATCCAGTGGCCGCCCGTTGAACATGGGCACATCCGCTACCCAGAGTTTTCCCTGCTTCTTCCATCCACCGATCCGGAAGCCCGCCACTCAATACCACTTTTTCATCAGCTACCGGGCGGATCACCGTGGGAGAATCCTCCGTCCCGCTGTCTTCCGGACGAATAAACACCGGTTCATAGAGTGCATACGTACCGCCTTCCATACAGATCGTAATTCCTCCCCGCACCCGTTCATCATCTGTCCGGCGCCATTCGCGTGCCTGACGCAAAGCAGAAGTCAACGTCGCTTTCGGAGATGGACGTGTACCGTCATTGAGATCATTCCCCTGCGGCGAAATCCAGATTTCACCTGCTGACAGCAGATGTGCACCCAGCAGGCATATAGTTGTTACCAATAACTTTTTCATTTTTCTTTTTTACAATGGGTTATCTTGCTAGCGGCATCCAGACTGTCATCTCTCCTTTACCTCTGTTTCCCCATGCATAATAAGGAATCAGACGAATATCCACAGTTTTCTCTGCTTGGACAACCGGACGATAAAGCACGCCTTCCCAAGACTCAGACGATGCCAGACGCGCTTTCCCTTCCAGGGCTACTATCGAACTGCCTTCAATCGTCGTTTTCTTCGGAATCAGCTTTATGTCGGCAGGAATCAAGATGTTATCGATCTTTTCTCCATTTGCAATGTCCATACTCTCCAAGCAGTAAACCAACGGACCACGTTTCACTACCACCTGATTACGGATTTCTTCTGCCAACGGATGAGCTTCGAGCAGACAAACAGGCATATCCATGACCAGTTCTACCACATCTCCTTTCTTCCATGTACGGTTCACTTCCGCATAGGTATTTGCCTTGGCATTCATGGATACCGGTTGACCGTTCACTGTCAACGCAGCTTTCCCGCACCATTCCGGAATACGGAAGAAGAGGGAGAAAGCACCTGCTTTACGGGGCACTTTGTTCAACGTTACACGTACATTGCCTTCCCAAGGATAGTCCGTTTCCTGCACCAAAGCAAGTTCCCCCTTGTCCTTCCAGTTTGTAGTCAATGTATTTGCACCGTACAGGTTGCAATAAATCCCTTCCGGACTCAATGTATAAGCATAATTCTGCGCCTGACAAAGCGTACGCAATGTATTGGGCGGACAACAGAAACAACTGATATATTCCGTCCGTTCTTTCGGCCAACGGAGTGTATAAGGCAGATCGGCACTGATACGAAGAGGATTCGTATAGAAATACTTCTTTCCATCCAGACTTATGCCACTCAATACACTATTATAAAGGCAAGTCTCCACAAGCTCCGCATACTTGGCATCTCCCGTCACTTCCAGCATACGCCAGTTGAACAGCATATTACCTATGTTGGCACAGGTTTCATTATGTGCCGTACTGTTCGGTAACTGATACGGACGACCATAGCTCTGATGCACTTTCTGAATGCTATCCGGTTCATAGCACGTTCCATCCGGTGAGGTGCCGTCATACAAAGCACCGCAAGCTCCGGTCACGTACATCTTTCGGGTGACAATATCGTTCCAGATACTAGTCAGGTTCTTCATCAGTTGTTGTTCACCCGTCTCCGCATACACATCTGCCACACCTGCATACAGGTAATTGGCACGTACGGCATGTCCCATTGCACGATATTGGTCACGGAAAGGGATACGGTCCTGATTATCATCCGTACCACTTTCTACCATACCGCGAATGTCAATCAGGTTTTTTGAAAGTTCCAGATAACGGGGATTTCCTGTAGCACGATACATCTCCACCACTCCCATATAGTGTGAAGGGCAAATAGCATTGCGTGCCAACTCGGCAGAAGCCGTCTCATAGAAGTGACAAAGGAAATCTGTAGCTTTCACGGCAGCATCAAAAAGAGTCGTTTTTCCGGTAGCACGGTGGTGAACGATACCTGCCATCATCAGGTGTCCCAAGTTATACGTTTCAAAATTCAACCGATTGGCAAATGCACCTTTTTCGTCCTCGGAGCCTACTTTCGTACCAATCACTGTCTGTTGTTGGGAATCAGCCAGCGTATGGCTGTCTATTCCCTTATTCAGTTCTTCTATAACAACCGGCGTATGTATATAACCATCTGCACGTTGGGCTTTTACGACACAAGCAATAAAGTTGTCCATTAACTTGTCCAATTCCGGATCTTTATTGACAGCATACACAGAAGCGACTCCTTCCATCCACTTGTACATATCTCCATCATGGAACGGAGGCCCCCAATGTTCTCCCTTGCATACACCGGCAGCAATCTCAAAATTACGGAAACCATGAGAAACTTCCGGCGTGTTCCATGTATTCCACATACTCTGCAAGGAAGTTCCGCTAAATACATTAAAACGCTCTCCCCAGAATCCATTCGTCCAGTGTACGGCATCAATTCCGGTATTTGCCATCTTTGCATAACGGCTCTGACTCATATCCGTCAGCCCATTGCTCTGCGCAAATGCTCCCGTGACGGAGGCGGAAGCTAAAAGAAATAACAGCTTTATCTGTTTCATTTAATATGGATAATTTTAAAATTTACACACTATCTCTTTAAGGAGAGACGTGATTATCCATATTTTGTACTCAATAAAGGGATGTGAAAGCTGTCCGACAGCCTTTGCATTCCCTTATTCCTGTTTGTTCTTTCGTTATTTTTCGGGAGTATAATTCAGTTCCGCTTTCCTCGCCTGTGAGTGCTGGAACTGTCGGGCGACTTTATACTCATGTCCGTCTTTCAACAGATAACTTCCTGTCTGCTTGAACCAGAAACCGACATGAGCTTCCACACATTGACGGCGAATGTCCAACACCCAGTCATAATTGCAAACGCGGGCTTCCTTACCGGACTCTCCTCCTGCCACTACCTGCTCTACCCATCCTTCCAATTCTCCTCTGAAATCAATCTGACTAAGAAGGGGTTCACAGATAATAATTTTATGTTTAATAGGACTTTCTTTATAAATAGGTAAGCGATAATCGACTCTGTCCTGATTCTCCATTGTACAACAAATTGTCACATTGTCGTATCCATCTCCCCAATCCGGTGGCAGGCACTGTTGCAGTCTGTCTATCCGCTTCGTAATAAACATAAAATGAAGGTCCTGCCGTATCCGCATCATTTCCCATGCTTCGGCACGCCATTCATCCACATCTTCAATCAGAAAATCAGAGGTAAAACAGGTATATACCAGATTTCCCGAGGGTATCTTATATTCTCCATTCTTTTTCTTCTGCAAAGGCAAACCGAACTTTTCCGTCTTTGTCACCACCGAACTGTCTTTTCCGTATTTGCCATCCGTACGATATACATAGCAGTGGCGGCAGCCTTCACTCCATTTGTGACAGCCGTGCCATAAGTTCCACATTGATGCTTTCCCGCCCATTTTCTTTTTTTCTTCAAATGTATGCTTTATCTGTTTCATAGGCAAATTTTCATTCAATATCCGATAGTCAGGGTAGATAGATATAAATAGTGCATCTTCTTTCTCGCTTGAAAAAAGATGCACCAAACACAAACAAAACAAACAATAGAGCTACCTTCACAGGCGGCCGGTCCGAAAGGACCAATACTTTTGATAGTGAAATCTCACTTCACAAATATCCGCATATTTGGGGACTAGCCAAACTCCATCCATGTCGGATACAAACAATAAATGTTTCGAAGGTGACTAATACTATGACACAAAGGATGAAATGTTGCGGAATATAAAAAACAAGACCAGACAAGAAGATTCTTTTGTACTATTTGTATAATCAGGAAAAAATAAATTTCATTTATTAAAAAACGATTAAATCACGTCGGTAAGCATCATTCATCCCTTTACTCCGGCGGATTATGTCAATTAAAACGGAGATATGCCAAGCATATCTCCGCACATCTGATTATCTAATAGGATTCACTTTAATATTAATTGTTATCTGGTTAAAGCAACCATCGTCCAATATTCCTTTTCTCCGCACTGAACTCCACTCCTACTTTCACGACTTCACGTCCGGCTGTCTGATAAGGAATCAGATAGCCTTTTTCATCAATCTGCTGCAAATCCTGCTCGGCAGTCCCATTCAGTTTGAATTCGAATACATATATATTTAGGCGTTTTTACTACTGCGTCCGTGCCATCAAATCTTACGATAAACTTCCTCAAACGGTACCCTGCACCGTTCTCCCCAAATTCCTTTATTTCCATTCCGGATTCCACAAGAAACTACCATATTTATTTCAGCACCATGAGGCAACTTAAGCAACCTTTTGAGCCGTCGGCTATCCAAGCCTTCCAAGGGACAGGTATCATATCCTTCGTTCGCCATAGCAATCATAAATGTTTGAGCAGCAAGCGCACAGGATTTATGTACTACCACACGCACATCACCTTCAGATACTTCGAGCATCATAGGGCGGAAAATGCTGATAACATTAGCAAGTAGTACTCTGAAAAGTCCTAAGATACCGCAGAAACGGGCATAAACAAACGGCATCAATATCCCATAGTACAGTTTTCTGTCTTTAATACGTTTCTCCTGCCTGTCTATAGGACTATTCCGCCGTATATTTCCTGTCTCGAAATCAAGAACGAATTTCGCCCGCTTCCGATACAAGTCACGACGTGTGACGAAAACAACAATCTGCGAAGCTGTGGAAGTTGCTTTTTGATCAAGACAAGCTCTTGATACCTTTGCCATCAATTCAGGCTGTGTGATGTGATAAAACTCCCATAGTTGCATATCAGAACTATTGGGAGCCAAAGTTGCCAATTCCAGGCAATGCTTTACTTTTTCTATATCTATTTCCTTTTCTTTATCATATACCCGTACAGAGCGACGATAATTTAAAACTTCATCTAAATTCATATACTACCTTAATTCCGCAACACTATTATAAAATATTTTTTTTAAGT
>ERZ791671.1140-NODE-1140-length-10890-cov-2.69322_pt1 | contig 10890 bp, 8 predicted proteins | sample MGYA00510052_ERZ791671 | MGnify/ENA primary metagenome ERZ791671 (study PRJEB30046, sample SAMN00715231) | human gut metagenome | study: EMG produced TPA metagenomics assembly of the A metagenome-wide association study of gut microbiota in type 2... | reverse complement strand
ACGCTTTGAAGCCCGTCGCCAAGAGGATTTGAACCTCCGACCCCTCGCTTAGGAGGCGAGTGCTCTATCCAGCTGAGCTATGACGACACATGCCGCAAACCCTTGATTTTACTGGGTTTCTGGGATTTTCCCCTTCGGCCATATATAAGATTATCAACTCTTTTTCGAGTTGTCAATCTACAGATTTTTTTACTTTGGTAACATTAGAACGTTCCCCAAATTGGGGAATGCTTTGTTGTCACCTTTGGCATTATTCAGAATAGATTCGAACTGAAAGTTGTTTTTCATTTTTCCCTTTGGGGAATGCCTCGGCTTTCTCTTAGGAGGCGAGTGCTCTATCCAGCTGAGCTACGAGGACACTTGACTCACAATCGTAATTCTACTATATTTTTATTCGAATTACAAGAGAATCTTTCATATTCTTTTCGTACACATTTAGAATCTGTTACTGTTCACTCCGTTCTCAGTAACACGCTTCGCGATGCACAGAATTTATGCTATTCGCATAAATTCGCGCGGTATGTCTCGGGATTTTGGCATTCTCATGCCAAAACACCTCGCGGGATAGTGGCGTGTGAACAGTAACTAGAATCTTACCCAAAATTCAAATGTTTTCATCAAATATGTTATGAAGTGGATATTTTCTCATCCACAATTGATTTGTATCAATCGGATATCTGCAATCCACTTCCGCTACGTGGCTCTACACCAAATAACTGCTTCGCAGTTTCGGTTAAACTATCGTTGTTATGTTTCACGTGAAACATAATATTTTATCTGATATTCATACCAGTTTTTCATACTTATATGCCATCACTAACTGGTTAAATATCTCCCACTTATTTAATAATGTAACTGACCCTGAAGCCAGATGATTCCTTTAAATCGGCGGCCGATCTTGAGTTCTCCCAGAAGATCTTCCCGGTTGATACACACGTCAAACTGCATATCATTACATTCTATAGTAATCTGACAAATTTTCTCTCCTGTAATGATATTTTCAAAAGTCATATAATCAATAATCTCCCCCATGACGCTGTACTGGTCACATTCAATGCCATATGGCATGAAATACGAATCTACAATGGAAAGAATATCATCAGTGACAATTCTCTGTGAAATCATAGAATATGTATCCATATCCTCCATTGTGAGGCTTTCCATTGCCTCTTCGTCTCCGTTGCGGGCTGCCGCAATCAAATGGTTTCTGTTTTTTGTCAGTTCCCGTTCAGCTTTTACAGCCTCTTTATCCTTCTCCACCGGAAAAAGAATTTTTCCTTCCCTGGCCAGTCCGGAAAGGGTTAAGGGCTGGCCATCAGGAAGCATACCGCTTTTGTATTTTTCTTTCATATACTCAGCGGCATTCTGAAGATAAAAAATTAAAGTAACTCCTATTCTCAGATCGTCACAGGCACCGGCAAAAGACTCTTTTTCTGTATGTCTCTCTATTATGACATTCTCCTGTGTCGTAATACCTGTTCCGCGAAAAAAAGGAAAATAATAGTCCGGATAAAATACGTTGTTTTCATCATACTGTCCACAGACAGTGATTCCACAATCGCATCCATAATCCTTGGAAAACTCAGCAAATACACCCTCCGGATGATCCTTTACTATTGTTTTATCATCATAATTTTCAACCACATCCGTAATGATCTGCCTGATACTGCTTCTTTTGGTGATCTTGGAAAAACCAACTGCTCTCAGATAACTGTGCATAAGAACACCTCCCTGAAAAAGCTCACTCTCCATTAAGCGTGCTTTTTCTCAATCTTTGTCATGCCGCCCATATATGGCTGCAGAGCTTTCGGAATGCTTACAGATCCGTCTGCATTCAGGTTGTTCTCCAGGAATGCAATAAGCATTCTAGGCGGTGCAACAACTGTATTATTTAATGTATGTGCAAGATATTTGCCGTCTTTACCGTTTACACGAATCTTCAGACGACGTGCCTGTGCATCTCCAAGGTTAGAGCAGCTTCCTACTTCGAAATATTTCTTCTGACGTGGGGACCATGCTTCTACGTCAAGAGATTTTACCTTCAGATCTGCAAGGTCACCGGAACAACACTCAAGTGTACGAACCGGAATGTCAAGAGAGCGGAACAGATCTACTGTATTCTGCCATAATTTATCAAACCACATTGGACTTTCTTCCGGTTTGCAGACAACGATCATTTCCTGTTTTTCGAACTGATGGATACGGTAAACGCCTCTCTCTTCAAGTCCATGAGCACCTTTTTCCTTACGGAAACATGGAGAATAACTTGTAAGAGTTTTTGGAAGTTCCTCTTCCGGAATAATCTGGTCGATGAATTTACCGATCATGGAATGTTCACTTGTACCGATCAGATATAAATCTTCGCCTTCGATCTTGTACATCATAGCATCCATTTCTGCGAAGCTCATAACACCTGTTACAACGTTGCTTCTGATCATGAAAGGAGGTACACAGTAAGTAAATCCTCTGTTAATCATGAAATCACGCGCATAAGAGATTACTGCAGAGTGAAGTCTTGCAATATCCCCCATCAGGTAGTAGAAACCATTTCCTGCAACACGTCTTGCACTGTCAAGATCAATTCCGTCAAAGCTTTCCATAATATCTGTATGATATGGAATCTCATAATCCGGAATAACCGGCTCACCGAATTTCTCAATTTCTACATTTTCACTGTCATCTTTGCCAATCGGTACAGACGGATCAATGATATTCGGGATTACCATCATATTTTTGAGAAGTTCTTCTTCTACTTCTTTTTCTCTTGCAGAAAGTTCTTCAATACGTGTTCCGGAAGCAGCTACCTGTTTCTTGACTTCTTCTGCTTCTTCTTTCTTTCCCTGTCCCATCAGAGCACCAATCTGTTTGGAAATTTTATTTCTCTCAGCGCGAAGAGCCTCTACTTCCTGTTTGATTTCTCTGTTTTCTTTGTCCAGTTCCAGCACTTTATCCACTAATTCCAGTTTATTATCCTGGAATTTATTGCGGATGTTCTGTTTTACAACTTCCGGGTTTTCTCTCACAAATTTAATGTCTAACATCTTGTTCCTCCTGAATAAAATAGTTACTGTTTACATCATTCACAGTAACATAAAATATTTTGTAACTATTCATTGATCTGCTTTTTGGCAAATTACCAGGCAGTTACTATTCTTTTATGTATTCTGGCAGCCGCCTGGCGGATATATTGCTGTCATACAGTTACTATTTTGTTACTGTTTACTTCGTATCCAGTAACACTGTTTTTTATTTTATCTTTAAGTATGCTCTTTCTTTTCTGTTTTTAATCAGTCCTGTTCGAGATTATCCAGGCCGAAATTAACAGCTTTTCGAAGTGCTTCCACTTCTTCCTGGCTAAGCATAACATAAGATTCGCCTTTTACAATTTCTTTCATATACAAAAAGCAATTGTCACGGCTATGCACTGCATTTAAAATAAGGCCCGTATTTTCCTTGTCCAGCAAGGCCAATGCAAAACTTAATTTGCCGCCTACATCATCAAATGCATCATATTTCTCTACACCATACTTATTGAACATCTTATCAAGATTCTTTTTAATAAAAAGGAGATCATGATCATGTTCTTCTTTCGCATCATACAGTTTATCTATCTGAGCGAATTTTCTTACAAATACTTTCTCCAGAGACTGTGCATCCGAGCCTTTCATAAACGTCTTATATTTTCGTTCCAGACGACTCAGACGCATATTCATACTGATATTCCTTACCAGCAGGAAGATAGTAAGAATCAGTAGTATAATAATGATGATCCCGGAATCAATTCCAAGACTTTCAAAAATGCCACTCATATTACTGTCACTCCTAACCAATGGATTCAAAGAGATCTATGATTCTCTCCAATTCATCCTTGGAATAATACTCAATTTCAATTTTACCTTTGTCATTTTTCTTTCGGTGGATCTGTACTCTGGTGCCCATGATACTCTTCATTTTTTCTTCCAGACTCTCGTAGATTGCATCTTCCGCAGAGCTGAATTTACTCTTTTTCTCTGTTTTCGGTGGCTCCAGCATACGTTTGACAAGTGCTTCTGTCTCTCGAACGCTTAATTTCTCGTCGAAAACTTTCATCGCAACAGATTCCTGTTTTTCTTTGTCTGATATTGCAAGGATTGCACGTGCATGTCCGGCAGTTATCATCTCATCAATCAACATCTGCTGCACTTTTTCACTGAGTTTAAGAAGTCTCATAGCATTTGTTACAGCAGTTCTGCTTTTGCCTACACGCTCTGCGATTTCATCTTGTTTAAGGTGAAATTCATCAATCAGCCGTTTATATGCCATTGCTTCTTCGACCGGATTTAAATCTTCCCGCTGAATATTCTCAATCAGGGAAATTTCTACTAATTCCTGTTCAGAAAAGTCTTTTACAATTACAGGAACTTCTTTGAGTCCGGCAAGTTTTGCTGCTCTCCAGCGTCTTTCTCCTGCAATTATTTCATAATAGTCCTTTTTATCGGATACAAGCAGTGGTTGGAGAACTCCATACTGTTTAATGGACTCAGATAGTTCTAACAACGCATCTTCATCGAACTGTTTACGAGGCTGATTTACATTAGGCTCTACGCTTGATATTTTTACTATCATTGCTGTTTTTTTATGCTCTGCTGTATTGCTTTTTTCCTTCGTACCAGTTGTTTCTTTTTCAGTTGCTACAGTTTTATTTTCTGTTTTAGCTGTTGTTTTTTTTACAGGTTCTTTGACAGCAGACTTCTTTTCCGGAAACAGTGCATCTAAACCTCTGCCAAGACCGTTCTTTCTGCCTGCCATTAATTATCCTCCCTGTTGATCACTTCTTCAGCTAAAAGTCTGTAGCTCTCTGCTCCCGCTGATTTTGGATCATAAATTGTTATCGGCTGTCCATAACTTGGTGCCTCTGCTAATCTTACATTTCTCGGAATAATCGTTTTGTATATATTCTGATTAAGATTTTCCTTTACGTTCTCCACAACCTGCAGAGACAGATTTGTTCTGGCATCATACATTGTGAATACGACACCTTCCATTTTCAGACGCTTGTTTAATCTGTCTTTTACCAGATCAATCGTATGGATTAACTGCGAAAGTCCTTCCAATGCATAATACTCACACTGAATAGGCACTAATACTGATGTCGCTGCAGTCAACGCATTAATTGTCAGCATATTTAGTGATGGCGGACAATCAAGTATTATGTAGTCATATTTGCGTCGAAGCTTATCTGTAATTCCTTTTAATATAAATTCTTTATTATCGATGCCTACTAATTCGATTTCTGCACCGGAAAGATTAACATTAGATGGAATCAGGTCTACGTTTTCGACAACATTTTTTATAATCGTATCTTTCGTCTCGGCTTCTCCAAGGAGAAGTTCATACAATGTACTTTCTACAGAATTCTTGTCAACGCCAAGTCCACTGGTTGTATTACCCTGTGGGTCTATATCAATTGTAAGAACCTTCTTTCCCTTTTCTGCCAGACAGGCCGAAAGATTAATTGCAGTTGTTGATTTACCAACTCCGCCTTTCTGATTGGCAACTGCTATAATTCTTCCCAACTTCATTCCTCCTTTATGAGGTTTTATTTGTCATTGTGCGTATTGCAGATTTATTATAACACTTTTATTTTAATCCCGCCACATAATGTTTCACGTGAAACATAAAAAAACAAATAAATTTTTTTAAAAAAATTGTTTAGTTTGTATGGCTCATGATTTTCTTGTAAAATCAATGTCCTCGCAGTATAATATCTTTATATATGTTTAGTGTCTTTTATAGCAATTCCAGAAAATAATGCAAATTAGACAGTTCAGCAGAGTGTGAAGGACAAGAAAGATATCTGCAGGCGTGCTGACACAGGACAAAGATATCTGACACAGGACTTCACTCTCTGACGGGCTGAATTAATTGCAGTATTTTATGAAACTGCTATAGTTACTGTCACATGCTATTTTGTCATAAAATATATTCCTTAAAATAAGGTATGCAGTAACGTTTTAAACATTTGCTATGCTTAATAAAGGAGGCTGAAAATGAACAGAAACAAACATAAATTTCTTACATTTGCTGCTCTGATGACTGGTGCAACTGTTACAGTCCATCTGATCAACCGCACTGTTGCTGCTGCCGCACAGCTTAAACAGATGCTTCATATTTTTGATGATAATTACTTTGAATGGCGTTTTGGCAATATTTACTATACAAAAAAAGGAACCGGCTCACCAATTTTATTAATTCATGATGCTTTACCAGGAGCTTCTGGATATGAATGGAGCAAAATTGAAGATGAACTGGCAGTTGACCATACCGTATATACTGTTGATCTTTTAGGTTGTGGACGCTCCGATAAACCCAGCATCACATATACCAATTTTGTATATGTACAGATGATCTGTGACTTTATCCGGAAAATTATCGGAGAAAAAACAGATGTAATTGCCAGTGGATTTTCCAGTTCCTTTGTTGTAATGGCCTGTCATAATGAGAAAGAGCTCTTTAACAAAATCATGCTGGTTAACCCTCCAAGCTTTACTCAGTTAAGGCATATGCCAACAAGAAAAGACCACTTATTAAAACTTGCTCTGGAGGTTCCAATTTTTGGAACATTGATTTACCATATGATTGTTTCACGTGATAATGTAAGTAATTTGTTTATAGAGAAAATGTATTACAATCCGTTTCATGTGGATTTTCAGATGACAGATGCATATTATGAGGCAGCACATAAGGGCGGATGTTATACGAAATATCTGTACTCCAGCCTGGCTTCCAAATACATGAATATTAACATCAATCATGCTGTCAAGGCGTTAGATAACAGTATTTATATCGTTGAGGGAGAAGCAGAACCAAATGCAAAGTCCATCACAGATGAATATTGTTCTTGTAACCCGGCTATAGAAATTTCTACACTGACTGGTACTAAGCATCTTCCTCATGTTGAAAACCCAGAAAACTTTCTCGAGCAGGTTAAAATCTTCTTTTAGTGGCAGATTAGAACATATTTGAAAAAGGCGTTCTGCAAATAAAGCAACCCTATAAAGTTGTTCTCAAACACAAAAAGCTTCGACACACAGATTTATTTCTATGTATCGAAGCTTTTTTATAGCAATTCCAGAAAATAATGGAATTGCTATGGTCTTTATTTACATTTTCTTACTCTTCTGTATCGCTTTCAGATGTATCTGTTGTATCAGATGCACTTGCGGACTTTGAATCATCATCAGTTACTGCATCACTATTATCGGATGTTTCTGTTTCACTATCAGTTTCAACATCTGCTGATGCTTTTTCATCTGATTCCACTTCGTCTGAATCTGTTTTAGTCTCATCCTTCTCAACGCCTGCGACTGACTCGAATGCTGTAAATAACTCTTTTACATTCATTTTGTTTACAAGATATACCTTGTTATCTACTACTGCTGCATAGTAGTTTGTATCATAACTGTAGTAGGAAACTTCCAGTGTGTCTCCGTCTTCTTCTGTAAATGTTACTGTCAGTTCTGCATCTCCATCCGGATCATATTTTTCCGTAAGGCGTTTCTGTGCTGCCATGTTAATCAGTTTATTATAGAATGTTGTAAATGTTGTTTCATCCAGATCAGCGCCGTCAAGTTTATATGTTACTGTTTCTGTATCATTTCCGTCTTCGTCTGTTGATGTTTCACGTGAAGCATTTACCTTATAATCTGTTCCCTGATAATTTACTTTTAAGCTTGCAAGGCTGTTTACAGATACATAACTTACTGTCATATCCCAGAAATCTTCTTCTGTTTTATCCGTAAGTGCAGACAGTGTTTCTTCCGACATAGTGTAGACTTCATTACTGTCATTTACCATGACATATCTGTTACTGTCATCAGCTTCGTTACCAACCAGAATTGTAAGCTGTTTATCTACCATCTCTGTCGTTTCTGCAGAATCCGGTGTTTCAGAATCTGAGGTTTCTGCGTTATCATCCGAAGTTTCTGCTTCTTCCTGGTAATCTACGGTAATTGTCGAATACGGTTTATCCAGTCCATACTTGCTCTTATCTTCGCATTTATAATCTGCCATGGAATTATAAGCCATGCTTCCAAAAGAAGATACCAGAGAACTTACTGTAGCTGAATCTGCCTTATCCTCTTCTCCATTAGCACTTACTGACCATACGCTGGTATCCGCATCCTTTTTTAATTCATAGGAACTATCTCCGTCTACAGAAATCTTAGTGATTGTATCTGTGCTGGAGATTGCCGGGAAGTCTTCCATCTGCGCGTAGTCATATAATGTCTTTGTAAATGGTTCTACGCAGGAAGAATCTACCAGATAAACTGTTTTCTCATCATCATCTTTTCTTACATAATACTGGCTTGTAGATGAATTCTCATCTCCTACATATAATGTAGCTGTTGTATCATCACCGTCTTCATCCTCTGATTTCGTCACAATCTTAATTATATTTGCCGGAGAATCCAAACCATACTCTGCAAGGTTATCTACATCTTCCAGAACTCTGTCTGACTCTACGGAAGTAACCGATGACGCAGCACTGTCCAAAGTACTCTGATTTACCGGAAAATCTGTATCATCTTTTTTTACCCAGCTATCATCTTTTTTTTCAAATGTTGTTTCTGTATCATCAACCATGAAATCCAGAGATTTAATGTCGTCAGCAGAAGCAGTAAATACAGAGGTGTTTTCTTCGGATTCCGCTTCTGATTCTTTCTGTTCCTGGTGGGATACGTAGGTTTTTACGCCTGCGTATGCCCCACAGCAAACTGCAAGAACTGCAACTGCAAGAATCATTTTTACAGTTTTATTCTTCATTTAAGCTTTTCTCCTCTTCATCCAGACTACAAAACCTACAACCAGGAAGAATCCAGGAATCAGTCCGATCGTACAGATTTTCCAGAATGCAGCATCATAATCTGTAAGTGTCAGATAAGATACGGACAAGCTCTTTGACGGAATAGATACGGTTGCGCTGTCTCCTGTATCAGTCATCCATTTCAGTGATTCAATGATCAGCTTTTCATTTCCGCCTGATACCATCTGATTAACCTGTGATTCCATCAGATTAGAAGAAGAATAATAAACGATCTGAGTTTCTTTGTCATCATCCAGAGTTTCTGTAATGCTCACTCCCAGATCAAATGGCCCTTCTTCATCGCCATCTTCTTTCTCTAATGTATCACTGTTAAGATCTGTCTTTGAGTATGCCTGATCAGAAGTTGTTAAGATACTGTTGATCGTTACAGTGTCTCTCACATCATCCATCTTCTTGATTCCCTGTGCATATGGTGCAAGTACATAATATCCGCCGGAGGCTGTCTCAGAACTTGCATCTGTACTGTTTACAGTCGGAACCAGGTAATATGGCATCTGCATTGCATAATGCTGGCTGTCACCCTCAAATACAATTCCTGCTGCTCTCTGAACACCATAATTTTCAAGAACTGCATCAAAGTTTGGCAGATCTTCTGTTGTATAATCAGAGAAGATCATCGCTTTTCCACCATTTTCAAGATAATCGATAATGGCATTTTTTTCATCTTCAGAGATATCTGTAGATGGAGAATCAATAAACAGACAATCTGCATCATCCGGAACACTGCTCTCTGTAAGAAGATTCAGTGACTGAATATCCATGTTTGCTTTTTCGATGTCTTCTTTGATAGAAGAATCCATCTCTTTTTCTCCATGTCCTTCCAATGTATAAAGAACCGGTAGATCTTCAGAAGTTACATATCCGATAGCACTTGTGATCTGACCTTCACCATCAAAACCGTATGTCTGATAATCCATTGTACTTTCATAGATATTGTTGTAATCAATAACTTTGTTTCGATCTCCGCATACCACAATAAGACTATTTGCAGAAAGATCATTGCTTGTATACTCGGTTACAAATTTAGGATTTACTACCGGGTCTTTCTGTTCTACTTTAATATGTTTGGATTCATCTTCATATTTCTTAAGAAGATTCGTGATATTTTCATCTTCTGAACCGCTCTGTGCAATCTGATAAATCGTTACATCCTTGTCCAGATCTTTCAGCATTGCCTTAGTATCGTCGCCGATACTGTAAAGCTTCTCACTGCTGATATCGATCTCTGAGTATTTGGATGGAATCGCACTTACAATCATATTTATCACAACTACAACTGCAATAAATATTACTGACATTACCATTGTATAGGAACCGTTTTTAATATGTTTCTTGCTGACAGTTCCAATCAATTTCTTTTTATCAAACTTCGTATGTTTACTGTTTTTCATTTTTTCTTTCAGCTTCATTTCCTTTCACCTCCCCACTAATTCCAACGTCTCTTCAGAATAGACTGTGTTGTAAGGAACAAGCATACTGCGATCACTGAAAGAAAATATACAATTCCTTTTATGTCAAAAATGTTACTCGTGAAATTATCAAAATGTCCACTCAGGTTGAATACATCCAGAACTTTCTGAATTCCGCCTTCAAAAATACTGGATTTTACTACATAAATGATTACAAGTATTACTTCTCCGATCACTCCAATCACTGCTGAGATCAGAACATTCTTAATCATTGTATAAATAATAATCGCTGCTGCCAGAATCAGTAATCCAAATGCTACACATGTAGACATTGATGTCTGAGAGAAAAATGAAGAAATACCATTCATCATGTAGAAGGCAAATAAAAGGACAAATGTAAGTACTGCCGCAATTACCTGGCTTTCAGTTAATGCTGACATAAATACACCGATTGCAATATTTGCACATCCAAGAAGGAAAAATCCAAGAACTGCTGTATAAGCAGATGCAAAGGATACTGTACCAAACTTAGACATAATCAGTGGATAAGTACACATAACTGCCATAGGAATGGCATATACCGTTACCAGTGCAAGATATTTACCTATTACAATA
>ERZ791671.1128-NODE-1128-length-10959-cov-2.94103_pt1 | contig 10959 bp, 7 predicted proteins | sample MGYA00510052_ERZ791671 | MGnify/ENA primary metagenome ERZ791671 (study PRJEB30046, sample SAMN00715231) | human gut metagenome | study: EMG produced TPA metagenomics assembly of the A metagenome-wide association study of gut microbiota in type 2... | reverse complement strand
CGCCGCCTGAACCTCAGCCGAGGACAGCTCCTCCTCGTTGTCGGCGGGTTCTCCATCCGGGGTGATGCGGTTGAAAGAGTATCCGTTTTCCTCCGCCCACTGCTGCACAACAGTTTTCCAGTTGTGAGAATAGTACCGGGTCAGCGTCCCGGCGTAGATGTCAAGTCCCATAGTAATGTCTCCTTTTCAATCAAAATCCATCCAGACCAGGTGTTTTCCGCAGTGGAGGCACTGGAACAGATAGCATTGCAGATGCCCGCCATTGACAGATTCCCGGATCATTTCTTTTTGCTCATCGTCCCACATCGGATCGTCCAGTACCTCCTCCAGCACACCCAGGGCCCGCAGTTCCCTGGCACCCACATGGCCCAGGTAGGCGCAGTAGTCGCCGCAGTGGGCGCGCCAGTATTCCTGCTGCCAGCCGGAGTAGCCGGGGGTGCGGTGGATCAGCTCGTCCAGCTTCTCCGGATCGTCTACACCATCATCCACAGAGAAATCATCTTGAAAACTACCGTCATATTTCCGGGCTGCTTCGCCGTTGGCGATGCACTCTGGGCACAGATATGCAATATCCTCCACGGCGTAAAAGGGGGCTGTATAGAAAATATGGGTCGTCTTGCCACAGCAGTCGCAGACAACGCCGTCTGCGGATTCCTCAAAAGCCCCAGTTTCCAGAGGGTTTGGGTGATACCGGAAGGCGGGCAGGCCCAGCTGGGCCTGCCGTTCCTTCTCTTTCTGCTTTTCCTCCGGCGTTTTGGGCTTGGGGAGAGCATAATGATTGCCCCAGTTTTCCGCATAGTCCTTCAGCGTGCCCAGCCGCTTGAGGGTCTTTTTATCGGAACGATTTCCGATTTGGCAGAGCAGTTCGTAGGCGTCCTTCTTAAAGTCCAGCAGGTCATATACATCCACCAGCACTTCCTTGGCCTGCTGATCCTCACTCTGCTCAAGTTCTTCCTTGAAGGTATATAGAGCGCGGACATTGTCTGGACCTTCATTGGTCGCAACAAACTGTTTTTTTAGTTCGATATAGGTTTTCTGATATTCTGTCATTGGTCGCACCTCCCATCAATCCCACCAGAAATACCAGACAGTGGACTGCCACAGGACATCTGCCAAGGAGCCAATGCTTCCATCCTCATTCTGATCCAGATCTGGGCAGAAGCCATATTGCTCCACAGCCACTTCCATAGCTCTTTCCTTGGAGATCGGAGTCGGAAGTTCAAACTCCAATTCATCGTGGCTCATGGCGGCAGGGATGGCACCATGCTGCTCGAACCAGTATTTCGCCACTGCCATCAGGTCCGGCGTGTCGGGGCACTCATTCCAATTTCCAAAGGGCAGATAGGCGAAGATCTCCCAGGGGTTCTTGACCGGAATTTTGGCCAGAATGAGCGGATAGGTCATGTGGCTATCCGAATCCCAATAGCAGGAGAAGCGGTCATTGTCATAGCCGCCCTCCATCTCGCCCAGGACTTCCGCCTCCCAGTCCATGTCATCGTCCTCGGCTTCTTCCTTGCGCTGGCCGGTCAATTCCTCCAGAACCGCCTTTCCGTCCTTGATGGGAGCGGAGAGCATCTTCTTTCGATACTCCTCTACTGTTTTGAGGTCAAATTCGTAGAAGTCCGCATTGTGCTCCGGATCGGCGTTCATCACCAGACACTCCAACAGCGTTTCATCATCCGCCTTGATGAGCACGGGAACAAAGCCCTCCCGTACCCCCAGCCGCTGGGCGTAGCTGTATGCCGACATGATGGGGTCATCATCTGCCATGGATGGGAAATAGGTACACTCGCAGTCCAGATACTCCATGATGGCCTGAGCAACCTCGGAAGGCTCCAGCGTATCCTCGTCGAAGTCCTGTCCCTGCCAGTTTTCAAACCGTTCCCCGATCACCTCTGCCATAGCCTGATAGTAGTCCTCGTCAAAGGGGATGAACAGGTATGCCTCCTGCTGGAACTCATTGGAGTGATACCGTTCCGGGCCGAAGAAGCGGAGGGCATTGTCGTCAATGTCGGCGGGATAGTAGGGACTGTCGCCCTCTCCGTAGTAATAGCCGGCAAAGGCGCGACCTTGCTGATTGAACAGCACAGAGAACAGGCAGCCGTCCAGCTCATCTTGGATGAATGCCCTCAGGTCTACGCTGGCAGGGTCGGCTTTGACCTGTTTGACCACTTCGCCGTGTTCTTTCAGGAAGTCCTCGCCCATCAGGTCGTGCTCCATGCACCAGCGCAGGTAGATGGCCATGTGGTTATAAGCGTTGATGGGGTCAATTGGCAGTTCCTTCTCCTCAATGCTCTCGATATGATAGGAGGCATCGTCCATCTCACCGTCAAAATCATCATTGGAAAGGGTGCCACGGGTGATAGCATCCTGACGATCAGGCTCCACCACAAAGCTGATGCCGTTCATTTTGCCCAGCAGGGCGTCCGCGTCATGGGCCAGCTTATATTCCAATTCATCCCGGTAGAGAGGAATCACCTGATAGAAGTTGACCTCCTCGCCACTCGGCAGGATGCAGACCTCGCTGCCATCTTCGGTATCCTGGGGACCAGTCAGAATGGCGGCGCACAGCTTTGTGTCCTTTGCAAAATCCTCCTCATTGTCCATGGTATGGCCGAAGCCCAGCCAGGTATCGCTGGCAATGGGAAGGCGGGCCAAGGATTTCAGCAGGCGGATGGGCCAGTACCACTTTTCGTCTTTCATGGACTCCTGATCCAGCTTCCAGTCCGCAGGCAGGGCAATGGCCAGCTCCGCCCGCTCCAGCTTATATTCCGCCAGTTCCTCCGGCACATTCATCCGGTGAGCGCCCATGCCCATGGTGACCAGGGTGCAGTAGTCCCGCTCCTCAGAGGGCGGCACCACGCAGATGTCCACATGGATGTCGGGAGAAACCAGCTCATGGAACACATTCTCGAACTTGCCGAAATACTGCTCAATGTGCCCCTCGACGGCTTCCATCTCCTCCTCGGTGTAGACTTCGGGATTACTGAATTCTTCCTCATCCTGCGTGTCATCATTGTCTGAGTGGTCGCAGCTGTCATCCTCCGGATCTCCCTTTATAGGCTCGTAACCGATCTTCAGGGTCATCTGTTCCTCCGGCAGGGAGACGCCGGGGCTGCGGGTGATGGTGTGCTTATCGTCCGCAGAAAAACCGATGGTCTCGCCGTCTTGCAGTGTCACATCACACGCCAGCACATAGGAGGCAAGGCTGGCCAAAAAGTCCCGCAGTTCCTCCGGCTCAGCGTCGGTGTTCAACACCTCCATTTCCTCCTTGCCAAACACATCCATGCCGTAAGTGTAGCCGTTTAGGCCCCCCTCGCTCCGGTACAGGCCGAACCAAACCCAGTTGAAGATGGGCAGTTCGTCCTCTTTGAGCATATCGGCAAGGCCCTCATAGAAACGAGGCTCAAATACCACGCCGCTGGTGTAGACACCGGTGGCGTATTTCTGCTTGCAGCACACTGCCATCGCCTTGGTGAACAGCTTGCCCCGTTCCAGCAGTTTTTCCTCCTCGCCCAATACAGCCACCATGATATGGGCCTTGTGCGCTTTGGCCACTTCTACGGCCTCTGGCCACATATAGTTGTTTTCGGCGTTGATCTCCGCTTCATTGTCCGGGATGTGACCGTGGAAGAGTGTCACGATCAGCATCATGCCGCCGACCCGCATTACCACAGCGTCATCGCTGTTCTCATCATCTTCGTCGCCCTCAGCCGGCTCATCGTCCACGATGCCCCATTCTTCCCGCAGATCTCGAATCAACTGCTCCTTGTCCCACTCTGCTTTGGAGAGGAGCACAGATCCGGCAAAGGAACCCTTATGGTCGGTTTCCTCCTCGTCGGCATCATCCTCAAGACCCTCTACATCTTCATCCGGATCATAGAGGGATTCATGCTCCAGTCCGCGGATAAATTCCTCAAAGCTATCTGCCAGATGGGTAATTTTATAGTCATTTTCCTGATCCACATGGACTACCGCAGGCTCTCCCTGGGGACCGCAAGCCCGGTAGTCCAGGAAAATCATATCGTGTCCGGCGCTTGGACAGTCGCAGATGGCCACGCCGATGGCAGGATACTCCCACTCATCGATCATAAACTGGCTGCCCAGCTCTCCACAGAGGGAGCAGCTCTTTTCTCGTCCGATGCCGAAAATGCCGGTGATGGCCACATGATCATCTGACCAACAGGTAGGCTCATCGCAGGGATAGCAGGTGTTCACCGGAATACCGCCGTTGTGCTGCTTCATCAGCCAGATGTAGGCAGCGGGCAGCTTGTAGCCCAGTTCCTCCTCCACGCTGGCAATCAGCTCATCGGAAGGCGGATCACTGACATATTCTTTCAGTGCATACCAATTATCATCCCAGAAGTTGGTGAGGTCGAAGCCCTCAAATGGAGTATCACCGGGCACGAATTTGGCCTTCTTCTTCCGGCTGCGCTGGCGTTTCCGAATCTCCGCCTTACACTCCCGAATTACTGCCGGGGCATTTTCATCCTCCGGGTCCAGCTCCGCCCACCGCTGGGCGTAGGGAATGGCCTTTTCCTCCTGGCCGTAGAGATACTGATAGCCATAGGCCATCCGCATATTCCACTCCGCCTTGTCCTGGCCTTCCTCCCGGACGGACTCCAGCACCTCAATGGCCCTCAGAAGGGCTTTGTCTCCCTTGGATTTCAAAGTACCTTCGTCATGGTCCCCGATGATGGCGTAGTTCTCCAGTGCACGGGCCAGGGCGTAGGCGGTGCGGTAGTTCCTCCAGTTCTCCGGGATGGCATTCAGTGCCTGGATACAGCGGGTGTACTCGTCTTCGTCGTTCCACTGCTCCAGCTGAGCGAAGAATGCTTCGGCGTTCTGTTGGGTGTAAGGAATATAGTCCATGCCCGTCAGCGTTTCGTCCAACTCGTCATCCTGATTCTCAGTTTCTGTCCCATCATCTTGTTGCTTTAGGGATACAGAACCGGCTTCACGGCGGAAGGTGTGGAAGATGGCCCATGGGATGTCCGTGCCTTCAAAGAACTCTTTCGCCATGTTCAGCGCCTCTTGGATGTCCCAGGCGATGAAGTCCACATAGCCACAGTAGAGGCCGGTGGCCCCGCCGATGAGGGCGAGCATCTCCGGTCCGTCACCGGTGGTGAACAATTCCTCCAGCTTGTCCCGGAAGTCGAAGATCTTCTGACTGCCTTCCTCCTCCCGCAGGGTATCCAGGGGATAGCAGAAGAAGCCCGCCACCGCGCCGTCGGCATGGAGATCGTCCATAAAATCATTGTCGGCATTCAGATAGCCGTTGATGAGCGGCACACAGCAGGTGGAACCGGCCATTACATCCAGCCGCCAATCGGCGTCCGGGTCCTGTTTGGGTTCCATTTTGTAACCAAGGTAGCTCTCCAGATAGGCTTCCGGGTCGGTGGAGAGCTCCAGGCCCTGCTCCCGCAGTTTGTCGGGCAGCTGGGACAGGAGGAAGGACGGCTCTGCCTTGGGTTCCTCCAGCACATCAAAGCTGTCTATGTATCTCATGTGGGAGATCTCGCCCAGCACTTGGTCGGTGAAGGTAGTGAGCATCCACCAGGCCCGGCCTTCTTCCTCCCGGAGCATAGGCAGCAGCTTTTCGCAGTAGGCGGAGATGGCGAAGCTGTTTTCACCCTGCTCCTCCAGCCAGATCTGCACATCCTCCCCGGAGATGTCCCAGACATCCTCAGTACGCAGGCCGATGTTCTGGAGAGGCTGACGGCCCACAAGGATATTCCAGTGCTCCAGCACCTCCTTGGGGGCGTGCTTCTGGAAGTAGACCAGCTCAAACAGTTTGACCTTATCCCCCTCCGGGGTGAGGATCAGCTCATGCTTTTCGCCGTTGAAGCCAATCTCGAAGGAAATCTCGTCAAAAACCAAATTCAGGGTTTCCTCCATTTGGGCCACGATCTCCGCACCGCGGGTGTGATCTTTGTCCTCGTCCATCATCTGGCGCAGCTCTGCTTCCATCTCGGCAAAGGTTTCCCACCAGTTCTCTGTCCGTTCCCGGAAGCACTCCCAGAACTGCGGCAGAGAAATACCCTTTTTGCACGAGTCAATTAGTTCCTCCATGTCCTGTCTGGTGTTGAGCTTAGGATCATCACCGGGATGCAGTTCCAGAGCTTTTTCAAAATGCCGCAGAGCGCGGCCCTCCTGATCCAGATAATAATAGGCATACCCCATACGGAAATTCCAGGAATAAGTATCTCCCAGTTCCTCCTCATGGGACTGCATCAGTTCCAGTGCCTGGTGAAGCAGCTTCCTTCCCTCCGGCTCGCTGGAGTCCGCCAGATTGTTGTAGGCGCGGGCCAGCTCCATATCCATTTCCGGGGTACGCTCCTCGGCAGAGATTGCCTCCAGTGCGTCAACGATTTTCTGGTGTTTGTCCTCCTCATGCCACTTCTGGCACTGCTTCAAAATATCCATATCAGGGTCCTCCTCGTCCTCATCTGGTTTCCAGTCTTTGATCTGCTGGAACACGCCATTTTCATCCCGCTCAAAGGCGCAGGGAGCGGGGGTGTTCAGCAAAGGGATGATGTCGGGATCGTCATTGCAGATCGTGTTCAGCTTGTAGATCCCTGCGTTGTTGGGGTCGTCCATGTACGCCTCGCTCTCGTCACCAGCGGTGAAGCGCCAGCCGCTGTCCCAGCCGCCGTCCGGCTCCTCCCTGTAGCAGTAGCCCACCTTGCGGCCCTCTACTGTGATGCGGTTGGTGGCGATGCAGCCATCGGCGCCCTCCCAGTCGGGAAGCAGATGTTTCACATCTTCCGCCTTTACATGGTAGTTCCGATTACGGCCGGAGGCTTCGTACAGCTCTTTCCGCAGCGCCTCCACATCCCGAGCCATCTCCTGGATCTCCTCATCGTCCATCATCTCACTGAGGTCATATTCCAGCGGATTCTGGGCAAAATCCGCCAGTGCCTTGTTCATGGCGTCATGCTCCTCTGGCGTGACGGTGATGCGGATGCGGCGGGCAGGGGTGTTGTACTCGTCCAGATCCTGAAGGTTTACACTGCCACTGACGCTGCACTCCAGCAGGATGGCGGCCAGGTCGGTGACCACATCAATGGCGAAGTGGAAGTCCATCTCCACGCCATCGGAGTGTGTAAACTCCAGATACTCCACGGTTTGGCGGAAGTCCCAGCTCTGCTTGTCCAGACCGATCTTGGCGAAAATCTCGTTGAGGGGGATCTCCTCCTTTTTCTGATCCTCTAAAAATGCCACAAGGTTCAGACTGTCATCAGAACCGCCAATAAAGTTGCCCCAGTATTTTTTGATATACATTTGTCGTGCCTCCTGTTCTGAATCCAGTCGATCAATGAGCTGATTCAAGTGTTCCAACCACGCAGGAGCGATCTCACCGCTGTCCTCGTTCTTCCAAAGATCCACAATCTCACGGATGCCGTCCTCGTCCGGCACCTCGTTTTTGATGTCGGTGAGCTGCCGCAGCAGGAAAGCAAGGGCTTCTTTGGATGCTGTGAAACCGGTGACTTTATCCCATATAGCTTCTTCATGATCGTAGTCCAGCTTGCCGTTATCCTTCCATTGGAAATACAGCTCCGCCAGAGCCATCGCAGTATTGTCAAAGAGGAAGTCGATTTGTGAGAAGTCAGATCCCAGCATGACTTCCTCTTTCATCAGTTCGATCATCTCGCCCAGATCCATTACCGGATGCTCCGGTACATATTCATTTTTGAGGATGTCCAGTACATCCAACCCTTCGTCACGCTCTAATGCTTTTATGCCCCATGCTCCCATGTCGGCACCTCTCTTTCTTTATTTCGTATCAAGCTTCTATTGTCAATCATAGTTCTCCAACCGAATGATAGGCCGATAAAAGTCATAATCTCCGTTTAGTTCATTGTCCTCCTGCACTTCTGGCTTACAGTGGGGCGAACAGGGTAGGAAACCGAGAAATGGGCCCAGCCCACCGCAGATATTGCATCCGCCGTCACCGCCGCAGGTGGTAAGCCTATCAGCCTGCACCACTTCCCGCATATAGGGATCGTAGGCGATGGACAGGCCGAAGAAGTTGGGCTCCTCCATGTCATAGGGCCGGTTCTCATCCTCATCCATGTTCTCAAACCAGTGCAGACGCATGGAGTAGTCTAACCCATCTCCCCATGGAAACAGGGTCCGACACCCGCCGCCACACAGGTAGGCCCACTCGTCCGCCGTGGGCAGGGAGAAGCCCCTGTTTTCCAGCATGGCAAGAAGCGCATCGTAGTCTGTGTGGTTATAGATACAGATCTGAAAGCCCTTTTCCGTCCGCTCAATGCGGGCCGACTGATGCAAGGTAAGACTGCTGCTGTCACTCCAGGCAAAATCACGGAATTCCTTCAGCCAGTCAGGGTGGACAGTCAGTCTGGGATCATCCATTTTGACTGGCTCCCAGTTAATTTCCTCCAGCTCCCGGCCCACCAGCATGGGTCCAATGGCCGCCTGCCGAACAGGAGCCATGCTTTCCCGAATCATCTCCTCCGGGTCCCGCTCCATTTCCCATTCTCGGAACAGATACTCCAATTCCTCCCGGCTCTCCTGATTCAATCCCACGGCAAACTGCTCCCAGCCCAGGGTGACGGTATCGCCGGGGACAAAGACGAACTCCCGACCATCTTTCTTGAAGATGCCGGTGGTGCAGCTCTGGCCCCAGCGGTCAAAAGTATGTAGACCGAGAAAGGTCATATCATAACGGGCAGCCAGGCTCTCCATCAGCACCTGCTTCTCGATGTTTTCCATTTGATTGAATTGGGTGCGGAATAGTCTTTTGTTCATAACAAGTCCTCCTACAGCCTATCCAGGTTTTCCTGTAAATCGCCCTGCATCAAGTGCTGGGCAATGGCTTGGTTCAGTGGCTTATGGGGGTGATAGGCTGCCTGCTCTACATCGTGCAGGCACTCCTCCATCAATGCCTCCGGAGAAATGCCTTCCCGTTTGCCATAAAGATGGCCGAAGGCATAGCACACGGACTTGAGAAAGTCGAAAATATAGTCGTGATTTCCACGCATACTGGGCAGGTCGTTGAACGAGCCCATACCTCCGTATGCCCGAAGATGGTGGGCAACCTCCCGCCGCTGGTTCCAGTCCTGAATGTCCCGCTCCAACCAGTCGATCCAGTTTTGGAACTCTGGATGGTCTGCCAGAAGGATGGAGCGCAGACAGGTCAGAGCCTCGGTATAAATATCAGACTGTTTCATTGGCCATCGCTCCCCCCAATACCTCCATAGAGCACACCATCTTTTCCAAGGAACAACATCCGGCTGCGAAGCAGGCTGCACTGCTCCACAGCGACCTTGTTTCCGTCACAGGTGGGAATAGCCTCCTGTTTTTTCCCAAGGTGATCACCATGAGCGGTAAGGAAGTAGAATTTATCCCGTTGCTGGTATCCGCCTTGAAACAGGAAGGTATTGCCGGACGGGGCAACAGAAAAAGCTCCGCTTCCTTCGATTGGCAGTTCAAATACAAAGTCCTCTTTGAAGTTCGTCCGCACCAGCCGGAATTCATCGTAATAATAAAACCACAGGTTTTCTTCTTCGTCCAGGCTGATGGCGTAGCAGTCATAGATGGAATAGTTCTCATTCTTCCAGAGAGGAGTTCCCTCCGATGTCCATGCAATCAGGCCGCAAGCACCCAGAGGTTCATCCCAACCGTAATTACCAAATACACCTTCGTCAAAGTAGCTGGTAATGATGGTGCCATCTTTTTTTACCACACAGTCTTGAATGCCATCCCCCAGGCAGAAACGGGACAGCACAGCTCCGTCCCGGCTGACGATCCAGGCGTTCTGGTCGGGGCCGTTTTCCCGATAGGCGCATCTTGCCCCCAGCAGGAGGAAGTGATCACCTGCGGGCCGCAAATAATGAAACTGGAACTTCAAGAGGCCAAGAGGAAACAGCGTCGTTTCCAGCACCCGCTGTTCCGCCCAATCCAGCTGGATTTCCACTGCGGTATAGGTGGAAGGAGTGCTGAGCCAGTCCTTACCCTGTGTTTCGGACGGCTGTTCCATGAGAAGATAGACTTTTCCATCCCTTGCCGTGAAAAAGTCTGTCACTTCTGTGCCCTCCAGATGTTTTTCCCGGCGCAGCTGGTCCAGGTCAATGATGGAGAACAACGGCAGATTTTTGGCTTTTATAGGTTTGTTCATAGTGTCTCCTCCTGGCTACTTTAACGCTCCATCATAGGTGTGGCTTTCCCAGGCGGCCTCAAATTCCGCCTGCTCTATGACGCAGGCGTGGAACTCCTCACCCCAGACATGGGCGTTCAATTCCTCCACGGTGGGGATCGGCGTGATCTCGATGGCGCCGTCGTAAAGGTCAGGGATATTGCGGGTGCGGCCATCTGCAAAGATGTCAATGGAGTGGAGGGCCAGCCGCTCATTTTCTGTATCCACTTCAGAGAGGATCACCGACGGTTCTCCCTCCGGTGCGTCCTCCCAAAAAAGCTTGATGTACTCCATCATTCCATTCCCCTCATTTGAACCAATGCCACCCCGTCATGGTGCCGGTTACCTCATCTATCTGTATTGCAATATCATAATTGCCGCGACAGCCCAGCAAGGCCGCGAGATGATCGTTTTCCATAATCAAATCATAAAACTCAACCGCTATGTCTTGGAATTCCTTCGGAATTTCCAGTGCAGAGAAGAAATCCACTGATTGAGCATTTTGGAAAAATTCAATGGCCGTTTTACTGCATTTTACTATAATCCCTGTTTGAGTGGTCAAATCTTTCATGCTTTCGCAACCTCGCTCATGTTCAGATACATCCCCATCGTTTTTTCATTGTCACAGGCCGCCCGGATCATTTTGGACAGCAGCATCAAATCGTCGATGTATTGGGAGTACACGCAGAACACATCCTCGTCAGAGTCGAAGTGAAACAGATCCACGCCGCTGTTATTTTCCTCGAACTCCTGGATCACGCCCCGGACAAGCTGTTCCCAGTCCTTGCTGCTGCCGA
>ERZ791671.1112-NODE-1112-length-11148-cov-2.67232_pt1 | contig 11148 bp, 4 predicted proteins | sample MGYA00510052_ERZ791671 | MGnify/ENA primary metagenome ERZ791671 (study PRJEB30046, sample SAMN00715231) | human gut metagenome | study: EMG produced TPA metagenomics assembly of the A metagenome-wide association study of gut microbiota in type 2... | reverse complement strand
GGAAAGAGTTTGGTGTTGCAGGGAAATGTCATACATGTTACAGAAATGTTACAAATGTTTTGGAATAGAATGGTATTGTGCTAAGAGCGATTGCTCTTATTCTCCCAATAATCATTAATGTTAAGCATTTAAGAGTAACAATATAAGTATAATAGAAGAGTGGATGCTTTTGTGTTTCGTATTTGGTTATTTCTATGTTAAGCAGCCAAATTACTAGTTAATTGTTTGCAGATGTCGAGAATTCTTGCGAATATTGCATACAAGTTGTGTGTAGAATTGATTGTAATTAGAACTTTGATATTAAAAATCAAAGATGTATGTAACTTTTTTAATTCATTTATTTAATAAATGAATTCTACCAACGAGTATAGAAATATGAAAAACCATTTTTGTTTAAACCTATTCTTCTTACTATATTTGTTTTTTTGTGCTGGATGCAAGCAGCATATCTCAGATAGTGCTGCTAAGGCAAATGAGGCATTGTTTACTCAATTAGATAGTCTGATAGATAATTCTGATAAACTTATTTTGCAGAAAGAGGAGCGAATAGAGGCGTTGAAGCATTCACTAAGACAATCTAAGGCATTTGAGAAACAGTATGAACTTAATCAGGCTATTTATCAAGAATATCGCGTGTATGATGCAGATTCGGCTATGAAGTATACTACACAAAGCCTTGATTTAGCACGACAATATCATGATAAGAATCGTGAGATTGAATCTTTATTAGGTATTGGTTTTGTTTATACGGCTAATGGCTTGCTTAGTCAAGCCTCTGAAGTAATGCATTCACTCTGTTCTTCCAGCATGCCTCGCTACTTACGTTCGCGTTATTATGGTCAGATGCGTACTCTCTGCTCGCGGTTGCAACTCTATTCATTAGGTGATGATGCATTACATGAGCATTATGGTCAACTTTATGCGTTATATTCAGATTCAGTATTGCAGACGGCCACTCCTGACGAGCCACGCTACCTTTATAGCCGTGTGTGGAAATATCAAGATGTTCCCGGTGCACAACGTATTGCCATTAGGGATGAGTTGGAAAAGGAAAAACAACGTCTTCTACCTAATAGTCGTAATTATTCTATTTTAGCTTATAACTTGGCTCTACTTTATGAAAAAGAACACAACCATACCAAGTGGCTGGAAAATATGATTCTCTCAGGTATTGCTGATGTATATGCTGTGAATCGTGATATTGGTTCGTTGTATGCATTGGCTTCCTATTTATATGAACAAGGTCAGTTGGACCGAGCCTATCGTTATAGTACTTATTGTTCTGATATCGGTATAACTTTTAAGAGCCGTGTACGACTGCTTCATCAGCAGAAGTTGCAGAGAAGGATACATCAAAGCTACATTGAACGTGATCATATGCAACAGAAGCAGCTAAAGCTATTCCTTTTATTTATTAGTTTTCTCACTATTGTATTGCTGATAGCTCTTTTCTTTTTGAGAAGGCAAACAAGAAGACGTAGGAAAGCTTTGGTTGAGCTACATGTGGCCAATGGTAGATTGAAGAGTCTTAATAGTGAACTGCAAAAGCTCAATTTGGTTCTACGTGACACAAATTATATTAAGGAGGAGTATATTGGTCAGGTATTCAAACTTTGTTCATCCTATATTTGCCGTATGGAGGAGTATCGTAAAAAGTTAAACCGTAAATTAAAGGCTGGGCAACTTGAAGATTTAAAGAAGATGATTAGTTCTACTTCTACCATGAGCGATGAAATGAAGGATTTTTATGAGAAATTTGATTCCATTATTCTACATTTATACCCTGATTTTGTAGAGCACTTCAATAGTTTGCTACGTCCCGAAGAACATATTGAAGTGAAGTCTGGGCGGCTTAATACAGAACTTCGTATTCATGCTTTGATACGAATGGGGGTAACGGATAGTGAGAAGATTGCAGAATTTTTGCACTGTTCACTGCAAACCGTATATAATAATCGTTCTATAACTTTAAATAAATCTTCGCTCAGTAAGGAGGAATTTCTTCGAGCTGTGAAAGAGGTTTGTAAAAAGTAATTTGAAGACTGAGCGTTTCTCTCATTTTTTACCCACATGTATATAGATAATTGCCATTCAATAGCTTAATACTATCGAATGGCAATTATCTATATACATGTTTTTGATTACCGATTTAATTTAAATCACTACTGAAAATCTATTGAGTCTGTCTGTAATTGAAAGATAATCAGTAATATATAACTTTGTGAATTTACCAAATCCTCTACCAGTGAATATAATCGGTTGTTACATTGTCTAATTTTGCTCTCGAGATTTTTTACACACAAGTTCCTATTAACTTAAAAATGTAATTTATGAAAACCAGACAAAAATCGAGAGACGCAAGTGGTATTTTGCTTGTCTGTCTTATGTGGATGCTGTCACTTTCAAGCTCACTTCATGCACAGACATGGAATATTAACGGAAATGTGACAGATGAACAAGGAGAACCGATAATCGGTGCCAATGTAGTGATACAAGGTACGGGTACGGGCACCATTACCGATGTAGAAGGAAACTTTAAACTCGCTTCAGTGACTAAGGGGGCGGTAATGGAGATAAGTTTCATTGGGTATATATCCAAGACATTGCAGGTGAAAGACGCATCATCGTTAAAGATTGTACTGAAAGAAGATAACCAGGCACTGGATGAGGTGGTAGTAGTAGGTTATGGTGTACAGCGCAAAAGTGATCTTACAGGTTCGGTTGCTTCAGTTAACTCGGATGTACTTGAAAGTCGCCCACAAGCTAATTTGATTCAATCTTTGCAAGGAGCAGTTCCAGGATTGAATATTAGTGTGACGGGTAGTAATGCTGAAGGTTCGTCTACTACTACACGTATTCGTGGTAACAACTCCATTACGGCCGATAATAAACCTCTTGTTATTCTTGATGGAATACCTTTTGATGGTCCATGGTCGGAAATCAATCCCAATGATGTAGAGAGTATAGAAGTATTGAAGGATGCCTCTTCAGCAGCCATTTATGGTGCTCGCGGTTCTAACGGTGTAATCCTTATTACTTCTAAGCGCGGTAAGAAAGACAGATTGACGGTATCATACGATACTTATGTTACTATTGACCAGCCTATCAATTTACCTCGTATGATGAATGGCAAAGAATTCTATAAGTATAAATCTGAAGCTTTCAAGGCTACCAATACTACTCCTCCTACAGAAGAGAATCCTGAACCTTGGTTAGATAACTTTACTCCTACTGAATTAGCTATGTATGCTGCCGGTCAGAGTACTGATTGGATGAAGTTGGCAACACAGACCGGTATAAAACAACAGCATAACCTTTCTTTCCGTGGTGGAGCTAACAAAACCAGCTATTTCATTTCATTGAACTATACGGATGTGAAAGGAACTGCGGTAGGCAATGAGTTCAAGCGTTATAATGTACGTTTCAATCTTGATCAGGAGTTTAATAGTTGGTTGAAATTTTCTACTACTACACAGTTAGGTCGCTACGATCGTAGTGGTAGCAGTGCTTCTTTTTGGCGGGCTATAAAACAAGTTCCGTTGGGACGTGCTTATAACGAGGATGGTTCACTTACACTTTCTGCTACTGAGGACTCCTCTTCAGCTTTCAGCATTAATCCGTTGGGATCTCTTAATAATAAGACAAAAGATATCCGTGCAAAGGTTATCACTAATAATGTGCTTGAGGTAAAGTTTCCCTTTATTAAAGGGCTGAGCTATAAATTGAATACAGGCTTCACTTACCAAAACAGCTCCTATAAGAATTATCAAGGTTTGGATACCTACGAAGGAGCTAGTGCTAATGGCGTATTGAATACTGATGACTGGCATTCAGAAGAATGGATTTTGGAGAATATTATTTCTTATCAACGTGAATTTGGTAAACATCGTATATTTTTCACAGGATTATATTCTGCTCAAAGCAAGGAATATGAACAGAATACAATGGAAGGTAAGAATTTTCCCAATGATGTGATGTATTATTACCAGATTTCTAAAGCTGCCACAATGTCTGGTAATTCCAATTATTATAAAGAAAATCATATTTCACAAATGGGGCGTTTGAATTATACTTATGATGATCGTTACTTGTTGACTCTTACTGCTCGTCGTGATGGTTACTCCGCTTTTGGTGAAAGTTCTAAATTCGGCGTTTTTCCTTCAGCCGCTATTGGATGGAATATTTTCAATGAATCTTTTTTTAAAGACAAGCCTATAAGTGAAACCATTAGCAATCTGAAATATCGCTTGTCATGGGGTAAAAATGGCAATGAGGCTATCAGTGCTTATAGTACACTACCTAATCTTTCAACTTACAATTATCTGAATGATGATCATACTGCACAGTTTGGTTTCTATCCGTCGAAGTTAGCTTCGCCCGGTTTAGGTTGGGAAACTACTACATCTATTAATACTGGCTTTGATATTGCACTTTGGAATGGACGTATTCAGAGTTCATTTGATATTTATTGGTCTAAAACCAAAGATTTGCTGCTTTCCCGTTCTATTCCTACCATTAATGGTACTGGCTCTATTACTGAGAATCGTGGACAGACCCGTAATCGTGGTTTTGAATTCCAGATAACTTCTAATAACATTACACATAAGAGTTTTAGCTGGAGCACCTCTTTCAACCTCTCACACTATCGTTCGGAGATTGTAGATGTTGGTTTGTATGATGCTAATGGAAAGCCGGTTGATGATGTGGCTTCCAAGTGGTTTATTGGTGAACCTATCAATGTGAACTATGATTATAAAATTATCGGTGTATGGCAGATTGCTGATCCGTCTAACCCGACAGGGCAGCAAGATCCTAACTATCGTAATTCGTATCCTGGATATGTGAAATACCTTGATGTAGATGGTAACGATATTACAACGGCTGATAAGACTATTATAGGGTCGGCTATTCCTAAAGTAAATATGAGTTTGATGAACACTTTTGAGTACAAAAACTTCACTCTGAGTGTGTTCTTAACGGCTCAGTTAGGACAAACCCATCTGAATGCCTTGTATGATACAAGCCATAATTCATATCGCCAGAACCGCTTTTTGGTGGATTTTTGGACTCCAGAGAATCCTACGAATAGCTATCCGAAAAATAGTTTGAATAGTGATGTGAATCCAGAGGGAGCCAGTTTCTATGAAAAGACAGATTTCTTACGTATTTCCGACGTTACATTGGGTTATAATTTCCCACAACAATGGTTGCGTCGTACTTTCATCAAACGGCTCAATCTTTACATGAACATTAAGAATTTGGCTACAATAACTGGCTGGACAGGTATGGATCCGGAATTTCTCAATGATCAATTGGCTGCTCCTCCAGTACGTTCGTTCACTTTTGGACTAAAGTTAGATATTTGATGAGAGTAATATATCATAAAAAGCTAAAATGAAATTGCACATATGAAAAAAATAACATATTTCAATGTCTTAGTGTTTACAGTATTATTGCTCACTATGGGCGGCTGTAATGAGGATAAGTTTCTTAAGGAAGATCCTCGTGATGCACTTTATCCTGAAAATTTACTTGTAGATTACAATGGATTTAAATCGATGATAACGCCTCTTTATGGTCTTATGCGTGCAGAGTATCGCCGTGCTGATGCAATGGGAGGAAGTATTGCGCTCTGTCTGCATTCTGCCTGGGGTGGAGGGGTAGATAATTCATGGGCCAATAATAGTCATGCGGAAATGAAGTTCCTCTACAATCCCAAAGAGATAACTTACACTGATCTTGCTATTTGGAATAATATTTTCCAGTGGGGATATCGTATCATCAACACTGCCAATATGGTTATCTCAAGAGCTGACAATGATGGCATTAACTGGGGAAGTGGTGCTGATGCTGAAAATCGTAAAAATGAGGTGTTGGCCGAAGCTCGCTTTTTCCGTGCTTGGGCTTACCGTCACCTTACCTATTCATTTGGTGCAGTGCCCCTTTCAACACAAGAAATTACAGGATTGAATTATCGTGATGATTGGGACCGTGCTTCCTTGAGTAGTATTCGCGAAGTGATGGCAGAAGATTTCCAGTTTGCAGTCGATAACCTTCCTTTGCGTACTTCTAATAATAGTAAAGTCTCTGGTGCTGTGGCACGTCACTATTTGGGTGAACTTTATTTGGCAGAAGGTAATGCTGAAAAAGCAGTTTCAGTACTGAAACCATTAGTGGAAAGTGGAGAATATTCCCTTATAAATCAACGCTTTGGTAGTAATGCTTCCAATGATGGATGTCCTTTTATTGACGTATTTTATACTCCTATGTATGCTGATGGAAATACGGAGGTGTTACTGGCTTTCATTAACACAGAAGAGGAGAATAGTGCCTATGGTACTGCAAATGTCTATATGACTACAACTTATAAGAACTATTATGCTAATGATGGCGATTGTAAAAAGACAAACCAGCATAATCCGGACTATATCAATAACGGTGGTGAAGGTTCATTTGCACAAGTCTTTTGGCAAGCTAATGGTGGTAAGGGAGCCGGACGTGTAGTTCCTTCCAGAGGAGCACTTCGTTTGTACAATTATAAAGGAATGGGAGAACAAGATGACCGTGTATCTGCCAATGCTATCGTATGGAGTATTAATGATGTAGATGCTGCCGGCAATGTAACCAAGGTATTTGATTTAGGTGGTACTGCACTTATTGATACTACGGTTAATGCAGCCATGCTAACTTCTACTTCCATTAAAAAATATGATTGGCCTACTACTCGTAAATGGGATTATACTCCACCTATTTTGGCTAATGCAGCTAATGATGGACACTATGCGGACATTGTTTATTTACGTTTGGCAGATACATATTTACTTTATGCAGAGGCTCTTTACAAGAGTAATCAAGTAGGCGAGGCCATTAAATGGATAAATAAAGTACGTAATCGTTCCAATGCTGTAAGTATTACTGAAGATGATCTTAGAATCGGTGGTATGGATTTCATTCTTGATGAACGCAGCCGTGAACTGCTTACGGAGGAAGAACGTCGTCATACATTGGTACGTGTTTGCCAAGAAAATGGTGGTGACGAACGTGATACCAATAACTATTTCAAACGTCGCATGCGTGAACTCAATGAGATAGCTGGTATTGCAGGACGTGGTATGGATGAATATGAAACTCCTGTCCTTTTCCCGCTGCCGCAATCATTCATTGATGCCAATACTGGTAATCCTTTGGAAAATAATCCGGGGTATTGATAGATAATAGTCAGATATAAATACCGCATATAAACGGCTTTGTATATATCGGTGTTTATTTCTGATTTAGATTCATATATTCAAAAGAAAACAAAAACTTAATATCTTGATACATCATGTCCGAATTGGCTTTCATTTTTAGTCTTCTTATGGTAGGGATTACAGCGGTAGGTCTTTATCGTAAGCTCAATCCTCAAGGTCTTTTGATGCTTTCCGGTTTATTAATGCTTACAGCTGCTTTTTTCATGCAAGTGCATTCGGTAGTACCTAGTGAAGCTACGGGAATGGTGGTGTTTGATTTGGTAAGGATGATAGAGGAAGTTTTTCTTTCTAATTTGGCGCGTGCAGGGTTTATGATAATGACAATTGGCGGTTATGTAGCTTTCATGAATAACATAAAGGCTACTAATGCATTGGTCTATATTTCCATGAAGCCATTAGGTCTTTTTCGACGTTATCCTTATTTGGCGGCTACTATAGTTATTCCTATTGGACAATTACTTTTTATTACTACTCCTTCAGCTGCCGGATTAGGATTGTTGCTTGTGGCTTCGGTTTATCCTGTTTTAATTAGTTTGGGAGTAAGCCAACTTACAGCATTGTCAGTCATTGCCGCTGCTACTCTATTTGATCAGGGACCGGGGTCGGCAAATACTGCTATGGCTGCCGAATTGATAGGACAATCCAATGTGGAATATTTCATCACTCATCAACTTCCTTTAGTAATTCCTACTTCCTTGGTTGTAATGGTACTCTTCTATTTCAATAACCGTTATTTTGATAAAAAAGATGCAAAGAAACAGCAGGATGGCATATTGCAGGTGTCAAATGTGACTGCAACCTCATTAGTAGAAAAACCGGATGTTCCATTGGCTTTTGCGCTACTCCCGGTATTACCTTTGGCTCTTCTCATTTTCTTTTCACCTTTTGTGGGACTGTTTCAGCCTACTGTAACATTGGGTACCACTACTGCTATGCTTTTTTCTCTGTTCTTATCATTGGTATTTGTGTTGTTTCATACTCGTAGTGTGCGTACTACTTTTAACGTTTTTGCAAGTTTTTGGAAAGGCATGGGAAATGTGTTTACTTCAGTTGTAACATTGATTGTAGCTTCAGAAGTTTTCTCTAAAGGACTGATTGGTTTGGGATTTATTGATTCATTGGTGGGTTATTCCTCTCATATCGGACTTTCGGGATTAGCTATTGCCGCAATCTTTACTCTCATTATTTTTGGAGCTGCCATGCTGATGGGAAGTGGCAATGCAGCCTTTTTTTCATTTGGTCCTTTATTGCCGGGTATAGCCACTCAGCTTGGTTTGCCGGTTTTTTCATTGATACTTCCTTTGCAGTTGGCGGCAAGCATGGGACGTGCCGCATCTCCTATTGCCGGAGTCATTGTTGCCATTGCCGGGGTAGCCGGTGTGTCATCAGTGGAGTTGGCAAGGCGTAATACATTTCCTTTAATAGGAGGAATTGTTTTCTTGATACTTTATCATCTTATCACTTTCTAAAATTAATCGACAGCTATGTTTACATTGATAAAGAATGCAAATTTATATGCTCCTGCCTATCTTGGTAAAACAGACATTTTGCTATGCGGAGAAAAGATTGCGCATATTTCAAAGACAATTGAACTGAATGAATCATTTTGCCATACTATTGACGTGCAAGGTAAAATTGTTACTCCGGGATTTATAGATCAGCATGTACATATTACTGGTGGAGGAGGGCAACAAGGTTATGCCTCATTAGTCCCCGAGGTGACTATGAGCGAACTGGTGGCATGTGGTACTACTACTGTATTGGGTATGCTTGGTACTGATGGATTTGCCAAAGAACTTACTACGCTTTATGCCAAGGCCAAAGCTATTGACGATGACGGATTGTCGGCTTATATGCTGACAAGTTATTACGGATTGCCTACCAAAACATTGATGAATAGTGTGGCTGACGATCTTATCTTCATAGATAAAGTTATTGGCTGTAAGCTGGCGATGAGTGATGACCGTAGTCCGTTTCCGACAGAGCAAGAGATATTACGTATTATACATCAGGTACGTTTAGGGGGATTTACATCTGGTAAAGGAGGAATTCTCCACATTCATTTGGGAGCACTTCCGGAAGGTATTGAGCCCTTACTCAATATTGCTCGTCACTATCCTACACTGATATCTTATCTGTCTCCTACTCATCTGATACGTACTGAAGCTCTTTTTATGCAGGCTGTAGAATTTGGTAAATTAGGTGGAATGATTGATTTTTCGACTGGTGGCTCAAAGTTTGATACTCCCCATCGTTGTGTGATACGTGCATTGCGAGCTGGTGTCCCCCTTGATCGCATTACTTTTTCTAGTGATGGCCATGGTGGCGTACGCAGAGTGAATCCTGAAACTGGAGAAATAACTTATCGTCCTGCTCCTTTGAATTTAAATTTCAAGGAGGTAGTTGCATTAGTCAATGAGGAGGGGGTACCATTGGAACAGGCGATTACATTGATAACATCCAATCCGGCTCGTAATCTGAAATTACGAGCTAAAGGTATTGTGGCACAAGGAGCAGATGCAGACTTGTGTTTTTTGGCGGAAGATTTGCAGCTTACAGATGTCATTGCCCGTGGTAAATTTGTAATGCAAGATGGTACAATAGTAAAGAAGGGAAGGTACGAATTATGAAGAAGCTGATTATATTTTATATTGGATTCCTCTGTATTTGTTTATCTGCAATAGCGAAACAGACTTTGGAAAGGCCAAGAGGTGAACATTTCTTCACTTATAGTCAATACCCTCCTTTTGCCGATCGCCCGGTAGATGTACATTATTATATACCTTCCCAGGGGGATATTAAACAAATGCCTATTGTATTTGTCTTTGAAGGAGGAGACCGCGGCTATCGTTATCTTTTGGACGGTTGGAAAGAAGAAGCGGAGAGAAAGGGTTTTATGCTTTTTATACCTCACTTTGATTTGAAATCTTATCCTTTGGCAGACTATCAGGAGGTGGGGGTGATGAATGCTGCCCATACAGTAGCTAATGCTCCCGAAAAAATTACACCAGTGTTGGTTGATAAACTATTTGAATATGTGCGTCAATTTACGGGAAGCATGCGCAAAGGATATATGATTTATGGTCATTCTGCTGGTGGGCAATTCGTACAGCGTTTCATGCTTTTTCACGATAGTCCTTATGTGGAAAAAGCTATTATAAGTTCTCCCGGTTGGTATACTTTTCCTGATTTGGCCCAGACATATCCTTATGGTACGGCTGGTATCCCCTATATTTCATCTGAACAGATAAAAAAATACTTGTCAAAACCTATCATACTACAGCTGGCTTTGGGAGATACGATACGTGAGTCTTTTCTACGCAAGACTCCTGAAGCTGAACGACAAGGACGAAACCGTATGGAGCGTGGGCGTAGTTTCTGGCTTTATATTCACCAGTTGGCTGCATCCCGTGGTTGGGAATGCCATTGGCGCAAGATAGAAGAGTGCGGCATCGGGCATGAGGCTGTCCCTATGGGGAAACAAGCTGTGCCATTATTGACGACAGATTCTTTACGGGTACTTTTTATAGGTAACAGCTATACTTTTTTTAATCGTTTGCCATGGCAAGTCCAATCGTTAGCATCCTCATGTGGAAAAAAAATATCAGTGCGCCAGGTTGCTAACCCTGGTTGGTACTTGAGACAGCATGCAGCCAATACGCAAACATTAGAGGCGATTCGTGAAGGAGGATGGGATTATATGGTGATGCAGGAACAGAGCAAGGCACCTACTCGTGAAAAGGAATGGGTAAAGAAGAATGTATTCCATCCTGCGGCGCAGTTAGATAGTTTACGCCGTCTTTATGCCCCAAAAGGAAAAAGTGTCTGTTATATGACATGGGGGCGTAATAATGATACTTATGAAGGAATGCAGCAGCAACTTACGGAAAACTATTTG
>ERZ791671.1111-NODE-1111-length-11150-cov-2.18161_pt1 | contig 11150 bp, 8 predicted proteins | sample MGYA00510052_ERZ791671 | MGnify/ENA primary metagenome ERZ791671 (study PRJEB30046, sample SAMN00715231) | human gut metagenome | study: EMG produced TPA metagenomics assembly of the A metagenome-wide association study of gut microbiota in type 2... | reverse complement strand
TGCAGGTCGTGATTGAAAAAATGATCAAGCCTGATAAAATTATTCTTCATCTCCATGGAAAAAATCTCGGTATCCTCATTGGCAAACATGGCCAGACTCTGGATGCCCTCCAGTATCTTACCAATCTGACAACCAATCAGGGAAAAGAAACGCGGCATTTCATTATGCTCGACGTTGAAAATTACCGCCACCGCCGGGAAGAAACGCTGAAGCAGCTGGCTCTGCGTCTTTCGGGGCGGGTAAAAAAGAAAGGCGACAGAGTCGTCCTGGAACCTATGAACGGCTATGAACGGAAAATTATCCATGTAGCACTGCAGGATGCGGACCATGTCCGTACGGAAAGTGAAGGTCAGGATCCGTATCGTCATGTCGTCATTTATTACGCAGAATAGGGCTATAACGGAGCAAGTGACCAGTGGTCAGTGTCAGTTGGTTAGTGAATCTTTCACGGACCGCTGGTATCTGGCCATTTTTGTTATCTGACCGGTCCGCCTATAGTTCTGTCAGAAAGGAGCGTTTATATGTATGATACGGCAGATACCATTGCGGCAATTACAACACCGCTGGGAGAAAGCGGTATCGGTGCGGTCCGTATCAGCGGGCCCGGTGCCTATGCCGTAGGAGATAAAATATTTAAAAGTAAATCGGAAGTTCCTCTGAAAGAGCGCCGGGACCGCTCCATACAGTACGGGACGATTGTCGATGAAAATGGGACCTGTATCGATGAAGTCCTGGCTCTTATTATGAAAGGACCTCATTCATATACGGCAGAAGACGTCCTGGAAATCCAATGTCATGGTGGCCGGGAAGCATTGGAATCTATCCTGCAGCTCATACTGCGCAGTGGCGCCCGCATGGCCAATCCCGGTGAATTCACGGAACGGGCTTTTGTCAATGGCCGTATCGATCTGGCTCAGGCTGAAGCCGTCATGGATGTCATCCAGGCTAAAAGCAGGGCCGGACTGACCAGTGCCGTAAGCCAGCTGGAAGGGCGGCTTTCCAAAGTCATCAATAAGACCCGTAACGAACTGACAGAACTGGTAACACGGCTGGAAGTCATGATTGATTATCCGGAAGAAGATCTGGAAGATATTGCTGTTCCCGACGTATCGGGCGCACTGAAAGGCATGCAGAAAAAATTGCAGCATATGCTGGAAGAATCCCAGAGCGGCCGCATGATCCGCGATGGCGTCATGGCAGCCATTGCCGGCACTCCCAATGCCGGCAAATCGAGTCTCCTGAACCGTCTTCTCCAGGAAGAACGGGCTATTGTCACGGACGTTCCGGGGACGACCCGGGATGTGCTGGAAGAATGGATCACTCTGCGGGGGATTCCCGTATGTCTCGTCGATACAGCCGGCATACGGGAAACGGATGACACGGTCGAAAAAATTGGCGTCAGCCGGGCCCGCCAGTATCTGGACCGGGCGGATATCATCCTGGCCGTCATAGACAGCTCCCGTCCTCTTACAGAGGAAGACAAAGATATTCTTCAGTCGGTGGCAGGAAAAAATGTCATCGTCGTCCTCAATAAAACGGATCTGCCTCCGGTTGTAACAAGTAAGGACCTGAGTCCCTATGGTTTCCTTCTCTGCCCTATTTCGGCCAGTACAGGAAAAGGCCTGGATGAGCTGAAAGACATGTTGCTGCAGGAAGTGCTGAAAGGCGGTTTTACTGATGGCCCCAGCGCTCTTCTGACCAATACCCGTCATATCGAACTGGTACGGCAGAGCGCAGAGGCTCTTAATCGGGCACAACAGTCCCTGCAGGATGGGATGCCGCTGGATTGCGCCGTCGTCGATATCCGCCAGGCATGGGATGCACTGGGATCGATTACGGGTGATACGGTTCATGATGATATTGTAGAAGAAATATTCAGCCGGTTCTGTCTGGGTAAATAATGAATAGATTGCAAAAGTATTGCGAAAGGAAAGGAATTTCCATGTATGTAGTAGATACGTATGACGTCATCGTCATCGGTGCCGGTCATGCCGGCTGTGAAGCAGCTCTGGCCAGTGCCCGTCTGGGTGCCAGAACACTGATGGCGACGCTGAATCTTGATAATATTGCACTCATGCCCTGTAATCCTGCTGTAGGCGGGCCGGGCAAGAGCCATCTTGTACGGGAAATCGATGCCCTGGGCGGTCAGATGGGAATCAATACAGACCTGACGTGCCTGCAGATGCGCATGCTCAATACGGGTAAAGGGCCGGCTGTGTATTCCCTGCGGGCTCAGTCCGATAAAAAATTGTATCAGATGACCATGACCAAAACACTGGAAAATCAGGATCATCTCGATGTCAAACAGCTTATGATTACCGACCTCCTTACGGAAGACGGCAGGGTGACGGGCGTGCAGACTGAGCTGGGTGAAGTCTATCGTGCATCCTGTGTCATCCTGGCTACAGGGACGTATCTGAAAGGTAAGATCATCATCGGCGAATGTACCTATTCCGGCGGTCCTATCGGCCAGCGTTCAGCGGAAGATTTATCAGCGTCGTTGGTAAAAGCCGGACTGAAACTGATGCGCTTCAAAACAGGGACACCGGCCCGGGTAGACCGGCGCACACTGCGTACAGAGGAAATGGCCGTACAGGAAGGTGATACGGACGGCCACGCCTTTTCGTTCCTGTCAGAAAGGAAAAACCGGAATAAGGAATGCTGCTGGCTGACGTTTACCAACGAAAAAACGCATAAAATCATCCGTGATAACCTCGACCGGGCACCTATGTGCAATGGTATCATACAGGGCATCGGTCCCCGGTACTGTCCGTCTATTGAATCGAAAATCGTCCGCTTTGCCGATAAAAAAAGACATCAGCTCTTTATTGAACCGGAAGGACAGTCTACAGAAGAAATGTACGTACAGGGCATGAGTACCAGTATGCCTATCGATGTTCAATATGAGTTCCTGCGCACCATTCCCGGCCTGGAAGATGTAAAAATCATGCGCCCCGGATATGCCATTGAATATGACTGCCTGGATCCGCTGCAGCTGACGCCATCGCTGGAAACGAAAAAAGTGAGCGGCCTGTTTTCCGCCGGCCAGTCCAACGGTACCAGTGGCTATGAAGAAGCGGCAGCCCAGGGACTGATTGCCGGTATCAATGCAGCCCGCAAGGTCCAGGGAAAAGATGCCTTTATCCTTACCCGTTCTGAAGCGTATATCGGCGTACTCATCGACGATCTGGTCACGAAGGGCACACAGGAACCATACCGGATGATGACCAGCCGCAGTGAATACCGCCTCGTCCTCCGCCAGGATAATGCCGATTTGCGCCTGACCCAGAAAGGTTACGATATCGGTCTGGTCAGTCAGGAACGGTATGATTTATTCTGTGCTAAAAAGAAGGCCATTTCAGATGGCATAGCTGCCTTGAAATCGATTTCCATCACGCCGAGTAAAGCTATGGCTGAAAAACTGGATGCCCTCGGCACAGCTCCGGTCCATACGGGCATTACAGCGTATGAATTGCTGCGCCGCCAGGACATTACGTATGATAAATTATGCCAGACCTTTAATCTGCCGGAACTGGACGCTGATGTCAAAGAAGAAATCGAAATTATGATTAAGTACGAAGGGTATATCGGCCGCCAAATGGAACAGGTAGAAAAAATGAACCGTCTGGAACAAAAACTCATGCCGGATGATATTGTGTACGCCGATATCGATACCCTGTCCGGTGAAGCACGGCAGAAGCTCGATGAAATCCGGCCGCGGTCTCTGGGACAGGCCAGCCGTATTTCCGGTGTCTCTCCGGCAGATATTACGGCACTCCTCATTTATCTGGAACAGTATCAGCGGGAGGGCATCCATGTTTCAAAATGAAGCCATGGGATTTATACTGGAAGAACGTCAGGTGCAGCAGTTCTGCCGGTTTGAAGAAATGCTCCTGGAAACGAACAAAGTCATGAATCTGACGGCCATTACGGAACCGGGCGAAGTGGCGGTCAAACATATTGCTGACAGCCTGTCCTGCTATGATGAGAAGTATTTCCCGGAAGGAGCATCCCTGCTGGATCTCGGCACTGGTGCCGGTTTTCCCGGTGTTCCCCTGGCCATCTTCCGGCCGGACCTTACAGTGACTTTTTTTGATTCCCTGCAGAAGAGGCTGAATTTCTTACGCGACGTATGCTTGGAAACAGGCCTCGGTCAGGTAGCATTCCTTCACGGACGGGCGGAAGAAATGGCTCATCAGGAAGCATACCGGGAACGGTTCGACCTGGTGACCAGCCGGGCTGTAGCCCGCCTTTCCATTCTCTGTGAATGGGCATTGCCTTACGTGCGGAAAGATGGCCTGTTCATAGCTCTTAAAGGGGCCCAGTATGAGGAAGAACTCAAAGAAGCTTCCAATGCCCTGCGCATATTGGGAGGAACGCTGGAAGAAGTCCGCCCGGTAACACTTCCCGGCCTTTCCGACAAACGGGCGGTCCTCTATATCCGCAAAAGCGGTACGAGCCCGGCCAGATACCCGCGCAAACCTAAAATGGCAGCAAAACATCCGTTATAAAATAAAAACTTCAGGAGAAAGGGTGTATGATTATGTCTTTGAAAACGTCTATAGCTGTCGTACTGGCAGCCTGCTTTACCATGTTCAGTGCGTCGGCGCTGGCAGCAGAACCGCAGATCGATGCCCAGGCAGCCTGTGTTATCGATTCTACGACAGGCAATGAACTGTATGCCAAAAATGCGGATCAGCGCATGTATCCCGGAGGTACGACCATGATGATGACCAGTATCCTCGGCGTCGAATCGGGAAAACTCGATACGGTTATGACCGTATCCGATGCTTCCCAGCAGCTGGCAGGCGATGTGAGCCGTCTCGGCATTTATCCCGGCGATAAAGTTACTCTTCGCAATGCCCTGACGGGTATGATGACGGTCGGCGGCTGTGATGCGGCATACGATGCAGCCGTTACGGTTTCGCCGTCCCTGGACAGTTTTGTCCAGGCCATGAACGCCAAAGCCGCTGCTATTGGTGCCAGCCATACCCATTTCACCAATCCTGCCGGACTTCCTGATGAAAACCATTATTCAACGGCAAGGGACCTGGCAAAAATCGGGGCCTATGCCATGAAATCAGCCGATTTCCGCGGCCTCGTCAATCACGCTTCCTTTGACATGCCTTATGCAGACAGCGGTACGAAACACTGCGAAACGACAAACGAATTCCTCACCAGCGGTTTTACGGGAGCTGACGGCATCAAAACTGGTGCGACTAACGATGGCGGTCCCTGCCTCGTTGCCTCGGCTACGCGTAATGGTCATACCCTGGTCGCCTCTATCCTCAACAGCAGCGACCGTGCCGGTGATGCGGCGGCTCTCCTGACCTATGGTTTTGCACAACTGGCAGCTCCGGCAGCACCGGTATCTGCTGCGACGAATGCCACGGCTGCTGAAAAAGCTGCAATTGCCGCTTCCCGGGCCGTGACACAGGCTGCCAATGCGTATAATGCTTCGGCCGATGCAGAGGAAGCCTATGTCCTGCGCGATGCTCCGGCAGGCCAGACCTTATCCCAGATAGCAGCCCAGCAGAAACAGGCTGCCCAGATTACTGCGGAAAATCAGAAGGAAAAATAGGACCTGTTTTCCCCTATTGACAGACTGATGTTTCCTGTTATAATGAAAGGACATCAAGAAAATATGCGATGCAGGCCTGACGGAATAAAGTGGAATAACCACGTGGACTGTGTCGCTTAGAAAAAGCGCCGACCGTCTGGGCAAAGATATGAAAATATGCTTTGGCCAGCCGGCCGGTGCTTTTTTGCACTCTCCTTGCCGGCCGACCGCAAAGGAGAGATGGATTCATGAAAAAGAACCGTTGGCTTATTGCGTTGTCTGCTATGGGCATCCACATCTGCATCGGCAGTGTCTATGCCTGGAGTGTCCTTACCCGTCCTATTATGCAGGCTATGGGATTTTCCCTCAAAGATACGACGTGGACCTTTTCCCTGGCTATTCTGTTTTTAGGGCTGTCTGCCGGCTTTCTCGGCAGCTTTGTCCAGAAAATCGGACCCCGCAAGTCGGGATTGCTGGCTATGACCTTTTTCTGCAGCGGCATGTTCGGTACAGCTGCGGCATTATATTTCCACAGCCTGCCTTTGTTGTACCTCTTCTATGGGGTCATCGGCGGTATCGGCCTGGGAACAGGTTATATTACACCAGTTTCTACCCTGGTCAAATGGTTCCCTGACAACCGGGGATTTGCGACGGGCCTGGCTATCATGGGATTTGGATTTGCCAGTATGATTGCCGGACCGGTCATGCAGCTCCTGGTCCAGCATCTAGGCCTCATTCCAAATTTCCTCATCCTGGGTGCGGTGTATATGGTCATCATGACGGCATCGTCTCTGTATCTAGCTCCTCCAAAACCGGGTGAAGTGCCCGTTTCCGATGCTGCCCTCCGTAAAGCCGGAACCCGTCATACGCCGGTCTATGCCGATTCGATGCCCCAGTTTACCGTAAAAAAAGCCATGAAGACATGGCAGCTCTATACGATCTGGTGGCTATTCTTCACTAACATTACCTGTGGCATTGCTCTTCTGGCTGTTGCCTCTCCTATGGCGCAGGAAGTCGTCGGTATGTCGCCGATGGCAGCGGCTTCCATGGTTGGTATCATCGGGTTCATGAACGGTGCTGGCCGTATTGCCTGGGCTACGGTTTCCGATTATCTCGGCCGGTCTATGACCTATGTCCTGTTCTTCACCATTGAAATCCTGGCATTCTGGCAGTTGTCCCAGGTCACGGGGGCATTCAGTTTCCAGGTGCTCGTCCTGCTCATCATTACCTGTTACGGTGGTGGTTTCTCCTGCATGCCGGCTTATCTTTCCGATCTCTTTGGTACGCGGGAACTGAGCGCTATCCATGGCCGGATCTTGACGGCATGGGGTGCTGCCGGTGTCGCCGGTCCCCTGGTCCTGTCTCTTATCAAAGAAACGACAAACAGCTATGCTATTACGCTTCAGTTCTTCTCCGGCTGTTTCGTACTGGCACTGGCTATCATGCTGGTCCTGAAATACAAGACCCGTCATGGTATTGTTACCAGTGATGCGAACGTGACTGCCAGTGTGCAGAAAGAACACAGCATGCAGTAGTAATGTGTACTATTTCCAGATAGCTGCTATAAATGGCAAACCTGTATAGGAAGATACGACTGCCCATGAAGTAATTTTTACTTCATGGGCAGTTTTTTTCTATTACCTTCCTGTATAGATGAACGAAAATGATTGCTATTTCAATATAATGATTGAATATGATTGAAAATGAACGAATATGTTTGTATAATACGAGATGTAGAAAGAAATTCGCATGAATTACAGGAAGGCAGGTGATATACGTGCTGACAGAAGAACGACAAGATGAGATGGTACGTCTGGTAAATGCCGGCGGATCCGTTTCCGTGCAGGAACTGGTTGATTATTTCCATATTTCTGAAGCGACTGTGCGGCGCGATTTGTCTGTCCTGCACCAGACCGGCCGGCTGCGCCGTGTCCATGGCGGGGCGACGGCACTGCCTTCTGAAGAAGGAAAATACGAAGTCAATATGGAAGAACTGGAACATAAGTATTCACTCCATATGGCGGAAAAACGGCGCATAGCCCAGTATGCGGCTTCCTGTGTGGACGACCGTGATTTTATCTACCTGGATGCGGGATCGACAGTAGAACAGATGGCGGATTTCCTGACAGGATCGGCGGCATCTTTCCTGACCAACAGCCTGCCTCTGGCACAGAAACTGGCCCGGAATGGCATATCTGTCCGCATGCTGCCCGGTCATGTCCGGGGAAAAACGGCATCGGTCGTCGGCAGTGAACTCCTTCAGGCACTGACGCAGTATCATTTTACCTGCGGATTTTTTGGTACGAACGGTATCAGCCTGAAAGAAGGCTGTACGACGCCGGATGCTGAAGAAGCAGCTGCCAAAGCGGCAGCCTTTTCCCAGTGCCGCCGGGCCTTTATACTGGCCGATAGCAGTAAATTCGGACTGGCTTCCCATATCACATTTGCGCCTCTTGCGGGCGTGTCAGTCATAACGGCACGGAGCAGCCGGGATATCGATTTTGCTCCTTATAAGAAATTGACGGAGGTGCATGTGCTTTGATTTATACTGTTACATTTAACCCTTCCCTGGATTATGTCGTTCATATGAAGAAATTCGCTGCCGGTGCAATCAACCGGGCAGAAAAAGAAACGATTTATCCCGGTGGCAAAGGCATCAACGTGGCACTCGTCCTGGGTAACCTCCATATACCGGCACGGATGCTGGGTTTTATGGCAGGATTTACAGGACAGGAAATTGAGCGGCTCTGTGAAAAAAACGGAGGCGATTGTGATTTTATCCGTCTGGACAGCGGGTATTCCCGCATCAATATGAAAGTCAGTGCCAAAGAAGAAACGGCTGTCAATGGGATGGGACCGGCTGTTCCGAAGGACAAACTGAAACAGCTCATGAAACAGATAGAAGCGCTGGATGAAGGCGACACGCTGGTACTGGCCGGCAGTATCCCTTCTACCCTGCCCGGTGATATGTATGAACAGATCCTGAAGCGTATGGAATTCCGTCATATCCGCACCGTTGTCGATGCTACGGGAGATCTTTTGCGCAACGTCATTGCCTACCGGCCTTTTCTCATCAAACCTAATCAGGATGAACTGGGTGAACTTTTCAGTGTCGTCCTGCACAGAGACGAAGAAATTATCATGTGTGCCAAAAGGCTCCAGACTATGGGCGCCCGCAACGTTCTCGTTTCCCTTGGTGGTGATGGCGCATTACTTCTTGGCGAAGATGGCAAAACGTACCGCCGCCCGTCGCCTAAGGGGCGGCTGGTCAATTCTGTCGGTGCCGGTGACAGTATGGTAGCTGGCTTCCTGGCCGGCTTTGAAGCGTCTGGCGGCAGTCTGGAAGAAGCGCTGAAATGGGGCATCGCTGCCGGAAGTGCTACGGCTTTTCAGGACTGGCTTGCTGGTGAAAAGGAAATAAAAAAATTGTATGAAACACTTTGACCGATGTGCGTTTTCTGGAAAGCGAGGAAAGCTCCGTGCGTATTGCAGATTTATTAAAAAAGGAAAGTATTGATTTGCAGGCCCAGGCTGCCGATAAGGCAGGGGCTATCGATCATCTTGTCGGACTGATGGAAAAAGGCGGTCATCTGAACGATGCTGCGGCCTATAAGGCGTGTGTCCTTAAAAGAGAAGAAGAAGGAAGTACCGGTATTGGTGAAGGCATAGCGATTCCCCATGCCAAGACCGATGCCGTAGCGACTCCCGGTCTGGCTTCCATGATTGTCCGTCAGGGCGTCGATTATGAAAGCCTCGATGATGAACCGGCCTATTTGTTCTTTATGATTGCCGCTCCTGCCGGTGGTGCCAATATCCATCTGGAAGTTCTGAGTCGTCTTTCCCGGATGCTCATGGATGATGACTTCCGGGAAAAACTGATGCAGGCTTCATCGGCTGATGAATATCTGCAGATCATCACCGATGCGGAAACGGCCCAGCTGGCTGAAGATGCAGCCGAAGAAGCAGCTGAAGAATCCGGACAGGATGAAGAATCCGGACAGGATGACACAGCAGAAACACCGTCTGCCGCACCTGATACAGGACGGCCCTATGTCATCGGCGTCACGGCCTGCCCGACAGGCATTGCCCATACTTATATGGCTGCAGAAGCACTGGAACAGAAGGCTTCTGATATGGGTGTTGATATCAAGATTGAAACAAATGGTTCCGGTGGCGTCAAGCATCGTCTGACTGTCGATGATATCCGCCGTGCTGTCGGCGTCATCGTCGCCGCTGATAAAGATGTACCGGTGGAACGATTCGACGGCAAACGCGTCCTGTTCGTCAAAGTGGCAGCGGGAATCAAAGAGCCGCAGGCTCTCATCCAGCAGGTCCTGGACGGAATCCCTCCCGTATTTCATGGTACGGCTTCTGAGTCGGAAGCAGTGACAGAAGGGGCAAGCGGTGAAAGTACAGGCCGCCAGATATATAAACATCTGATGAACGGCGTATCTCATATGCTGCCTTTCGTCATTGGCGGGGGGATCCTCATCGCCCTGGCCTTTCTCTTCGATATGGGAAATGCCGGCACGGCCCAGTTTGGGACAGGAACTCCTCTTTCGGCATTCCTGAAAAATGTCGGTGGTCTGGCCTTCAGTATGATGATGCCTATCCTGGCCGGTTATATTGCCGCCAGTATCGGCGAACGGCCGGCACTCATGCCCGGTATCGTCGGCGGTTTCCTGGCGACGACAGGCGGGTCAGGATTCTTCGGTGCTTTGTTTGCCGGGTTTATTGCAGGGTATCTTATCATCCTGCTGAAGAAAGTCTTTTCCCATCTCCCCCAGGCGCTGGAAGGGACCAAGCCGATTCTCATCTACCCCGTACTGGGACTGGTCCTCATAGGTCTTATCATGACGTATATCATCAATCCCCCGACATCGGTATTCAATCACTGGCTGGCAGATACGCTCTCGTCTATGACGACATCGAGCCGCATCATCCTTGGTCTGATCCTGGGGGGCATGATGTCTATCGATTTCGGCGGGCCTATCAATAAAGCGGCTTACGTCTTTGGTACGGCATCCCTCATGGATGCATCCGGCGCTGCCGTCAGCTCGGGAATTATGGCGTCGGTCATGATCGGTGGCATGGTACCGCCTATTGCCATTTCCCTTTCCATGCTGCTCTTCAGGAAGAAATTTACGCCGAAAGAACGGCAGTCTACGATTACCAACTTTATCATGGGCCTGTCTTTTATTACAGAAGGGGCTATTCCCTTTGCCGCATCGGACCCGCTTCACATTATTCCACCCTGCGCTATCGGGGCGGCTGTGGCCGGTGCCCTTTCCATGCTCTTCGGGTGTGCTGTGCCGGCACCGCACGGTGGCATCTTCGTTTTCGGGGTCGTCACCAACTGGCCCATGTATTTCGTATCTCTGGCAGCCGGTGCTGTCATTGCCGCAGTCATCATGGGGGTTATCCGCAAGAAGCAGCCTCAGTCATAACGGTTGCCTTACCCATGTACATAGAGTAAACTAAACAATAGAATTTCATACAGAGGAGGAATCATCATGAAAGAATTTACTTACACCATTACGGATCCCCAGGGTATCCATGCCCGTCCGGCAGGCTTACTGGTCAAAGAAGC
>ERZ791671.1083-NODE-1083-length-11414-cov-11.9842_pt1 | contig 11414 bp, 8 predicted proteins | sample MGYA00510052_ERZ791671 | MGnify/ENA primary metagenome ERZ791671 (study PRJEB30046, sample SAMN00715231) | human gut metagenome | study: EMG produced TPA metagenomics assembly of the A metagenome-wide association study of gut microbiota in type 2... | reverse complement strand
TTATCCGTGAAGCCAGAGATTATGTAATGATTGCCATCGGCATGATTTTGTATGGCATCGGTTGGACCGTTTTTCTACTTCCGAACGATATCACTACCGGGGGAGTACCGGGTATTGCTTCTATTGTATATTGGGCTACGGGTTTTCCCGTACAGTATACGTACTTCAGCATCAACTTCTTTTTATTGCTACTGGCCCTCAAATTGCTGGGGATGAAGTTTTGCATCAAAACTATTTTTGGAGTATTTACCCTCACCTTCTTTCTGTCCGTCATTCAAAAGCTGACAGCAGGTTTCGGACTCCTTCACGACCAGCCCTTTATGGCATGTGTCATTGGAGCATCCTTCTGTGGAGGTGGTATAGGGGTTGCTTTTTCGGCAAACGGAAGCACAGGAGGCACGGATATTATCGCAGCCATCATCAACAAATACCGGGACATCACATTAGGAAGAGTTGTACTCATCTGCGATATGATTATTATTTCTTCCAGTTATTTTGTCTTAAAAGACTGGGAAAAAGTGGTGTATGGGTTTGTAACTCTTTATATTTGTAGCTTCGTTCTCGACCAGGTAGTGAATAGTGCCCGTCAATCCGTACAGTTCTTTATCATATCCAATAAATATGAAGAAATAGGACGGCATATCAACGAATATCCACACCGGGGAGTTACGATTATCAATGCAACCGGCTTTTATACAGGACGAGAAGTAAAGATGCTGTTCGTATTAGCCAAGAAGAGGGAATCACCTATCATCTTCCGGTTGATTAAAGATATAGACCCGAATGCATTTGTGTCACAAAGTGCTGTCATCGGAGTTTATGGAGAAGGATTCGATCATATCAAAGTAAAATAAAAAAGAAATGAAAAACCAATATTGAGAAACATGAAATTTCGACCAACCCCCAATTTATTAACAGGCATTTTCATGGGAATATTTTCCCTGACAACATTTAATGTAATGGCTGAAAAAGCCGTGAAACCCTATTGGCAGGATGTGCAGGTAGTTGAAGTCAACAAAGAGTATCCACGCACTTCTTTTATGACATACAACAATCGCGCTGATGCCTTGAGTGGCAAGTTCGAACGAAGCAAGTATTACCGCTTGCTGAACGGAACCTGGAAATTCTACTTTGTAGACTCTTACAAAAAGCTTCCCGACAACATTACTGACCCGAATACGAATACAGATTCGTGGAATGATATTCAGGTACCCGGCAACTGGGAAGTACAAGGACACGGAATAGCCATCTACACCAATCATGGTTATGAATTCAAGCCACGCAATCCGCAACCTCCGGCTCTTCCCGAAGCGAATCCGGTGGGAGTTTACCGCCGGGATATTGATATTCCGGCAGATTGGAACGGACGGGATATCTACCTGCATCTGGCAGGAGCCAAGTCCGGCGTATATGTATATATCAACGGGCAAGAAGTTGGATATAGCGAAGACTCCAAAAATCCGGCAGAGTTTCTTATTAACAACTATGTGAAGCCCGGCAAAAACGTGCTTACCGTTAAAATCTTCCGTTGGAGCACTGGTTCCTATCTGGAATGTCAGGACTTCTGGCGCATGAGCGGTATTGAACGCGATGTTTATCTATATTCACAACCTAAAGCAGCCCTCAAAGATTTCCGGGTGAAGTCTACCCTGGATGACAGCTACAAGAATGGAATCTTCAGCTTGAATGTCGATTTGAGAAATCACGAGAAGGCAGCAACTAATCTTACATTAGTTTATGAGCTATTGGATGCACAGGGAAAAGTAATCTCTACTGAAGAGAAGACCGCCTATATCCCATCGAACGAAGTACGTACACTTTCTTTCGATAAGAAACTGGCAGATGTCAATACATGGACATCCGAACATCCGAATCTGTACAAACTGCTGATGACCGTCAAAGAGAATGGCAAAATAAATGAGATTATTCCTTTTAATGTAGGATTCCGCCGTATTGAAATCAAACCTATCGAACAAAAAGCTGCTAACGGAAAACCATACGTTTGCCTGTTCATTAATGGTCAGCCACTGAAACTGAAAGGGGTAAATATCCACGAACACAACCCGTCAACAGGTCATTATGTAACAGAAGAGTTGATGCGTCGTGACTTCGAGCTTATGAAGCAACATAACCTGAACAGCGTACGCCTTTGCCACTATCCGCAAGACCGCCGTTTCTACGAACTTTGCGATGAATACGGTCTTTATGTATACGATGAAGCCAATATCGAAAGCCACGGAATGTATTACGATCTTCGGAAGGGCGGTTCATTGGGTAACAACCCCGAATGGCTGAAACCACACATGGACCGTACCATCAATATGTTCGAACGTAACAAGAACTATCCGAGCGTCACCTTCTGGTCGTTGGGAAATGAAGCCGGAAACGGATATAATTTCTATCAGACTTACTTGTGGCTGAAAGAGGCTGACAAAGAGCTGATGAATCGTCCGGTCAACTATGAGCGTGCTCAATGGGAATGGAACTCCGATATGTATGTTCCGCAATATCCGGGTGCCGACTGGCTGGAAAATACAGGAAAGAACGGCAGCGACCGCCCTGTAGCTCCTTCCGAATATGCACACGCAATGGGAAACTCCACCGGAAACCTGTGGGGACAATGGCAGGCGATTTACAAATATCCGAACCTACAGGGTGGATATATCTGGGACTGGGTAGACCAAGGTCTTCTCCAGAAAGATGAGAATGGAAGAGAATACTGGGCTTACGGAGGTGACTTCGGTGTAGACGCGCCGAGCGATGGCAACTTCCTCTGCAACGGTCTTGTCAATCCGGATCGTGGTCCGCATCCGGCAATGGCTGAAGTGAAATATGTACATCAGAATGTAGGCTTTGAGGCAGTAGATGCCGCTGCCGGTATATTCAAAATCACCAACCGTTTCTATTTCATCAATCTGAAAAAGTATCAGATTCACTATAACGTACTCGCTAACGGAAAGACTATAAAAGGTGGAAAAGTATCTTTGGATATTGCTCCGCAGGCATCCAAAGAATTCACCGTACCGGTAAACGGCTTGAAAGCCCAACCGGGAGTGGAATATTTTGTAAACTTCAGCGTAACAACCACAGAACCTGAACCGTTGATTCCAACAGGATATGAAATAGCATACGACCAGTTCCAGCTTCCTATCCAGGCAGAGAAAGCTATTTATAAAGCAAACGGTCCGGCACTGAAAACAACGACTCAAGGAGATGAGCTAATCGTTTCTTCTTCCAAAGTGAACTTTGTATTCAACAAGAATAGCGGATTAGTTACCTCGTATAAAGTGGACGGCACAGAATATTTCAAAGACGGATTTGGTATTCAGCCTAACTTCTGGCGTGCTCCTAATGATAATGATTATGGTAATGGCGCTCCTAAACGTTTACAGGTATGGAAGCAATCAAGCAAAAACTTCCACGTAACGGATGCAACCATGACAACAGAGAATAAGGTAGTTTCCTTAAATGTGACCTACTTATTGGCTGCCGGCAACTTGTATGTTGTCACATACAAAATCTATCCGAACGGAGTAGTCAATGTAAATGCCAAATTCACGTCAACAGATATGCAGGCAACAGAAACTGAAGTTTCCGAAGCTACCCGCATGGCTACGTTTACTCCCGGAAGTGACGCTGTCCGCAAGGCCGCTTCCAAACTGGAAGTTCCCCGTATCGGTGTTCGTTTCCGCTTGCCGGCACAGATGAACAATGTACAATACTTTGGCCGTGGTCCGGAAGAGAACTATATCGACCGTAATCATGGAACTCTTGTTGGCGTATATAAGACAACAGCAGATAAAATGTACTTCAACTATGTACGTCCACAGGAAAACGGACATCACACAGATACCCGTTGGATCGCTTTATCTCCCGCCAAAGGAAACGGCCTGGTTTTGGTAGCCGACAGTACGATCGGTTTCAATGCCTTGCGCAACTCTATCGAAGATTTTGACTCTGAAGAGGCACTGCCCCACCCTTACCAATGGAATAACTTTAGCCCGGAAGAAGTAGCCAATCATGATGAGAATGCCGCCCGTAATGTATTGCGGAGAATGCATCATGTTAATGACATCGTTCCGAGAGATTTCGTAGAGGTTTGTGTGGACATGAAGCAACAAGGTGTAGGCGGATATGACAGTTGGGGTGCACGCCCGGAACCTTTCCACCAAATCCCAGCTAATCGTGATTACCATTGGGGCTTCACATTAGTACCTGTTCGCTCGGCTAATCAGGCCAACGAGGCGGCTAAATACGATTATCGATAACCTTAGTATAAATTTTTAAAGAAAAAACCCATGAAAGATTTATCTAGCATTGTAGCTAATTTTAAAGTCCAAGGTACGATAGAAGAAATCAAACCTTTGGGTACAGGACTTATTAACGACACTTACAAAGTAAACACCAAAGAAGCAGATGCTCCCGACTACGTTTTGCAACGCATCAATCATGCCATTTTTCAGAATGTAGAGATGCTTCAATCCAATATTACCGCTGTCACCAATCATATTCGCAAGAAACTAACGGAGGCAGGAGAATCGGATATAGAGCGCAAGGTTTTGAGTTTCCTCGAAACAGAAGAGGGTAAAGCATATTGGTTCGACGGTGATAGCTACTGGCGTGTGATGGTATTCATCCCACGCGCCAAAACGTATGAGACGGTGAATCCCGAATATTCAAATTATGCTGGAGAAGCTTTTGGTAACTTCCAGGCTATGTTGGCCGATATTCCGGAAACATTGGGTGAAACCATACCTGACTTCCACAATATGGAGTTCCGCCTCAAACAATTGCGTGAAGCTGTTGCGAAAGATGCTGCCGGACGGGTATCGGAAGTGAAATACTATCTGGACGAAATAGAGAAGCGTGCAGATGAAATGTGTAAAGCAGAACGTTTATATCGTGAAGGAAAACTCCCCAAACGTGTTTGCCACTGCGATACGAAAGTGAATAACATGATGTTCGACGAGGATGGCAAAGTGCTTTGTGTCATCGACCTGGATACGGTAATGCCCAGCTTTGTCTTCTCCGATTATGGCGATTTCCTTCGTACAGGCGCCAACACGGGTGATGAGGACGATAAAGACCTTGATCGTGTAAACTTCAATATGGAAATATTCAAAGCGTTTACCAAAGGCTATCTGAAAGGAGCCAAATCATTCCTGACTCCAATTGAGATTGAGAATCTTCCTTATGCAGCCGCTTTATTCCCATACATGCAGTGTGTACGGTTCTTGGCAGACTATATCAATGGAGATACTTATTATAAAATCAAATATCCGGAACATAATTTGGTTCGTACTAAAGCACAATTCAAACTGCTTCAAAGTGTGGAAGCCAACACACCGGAAATGATCGCATTCATCAACGATTGCTTAAAGAATTGAGAATAGAGGAAAAAAGAGAATGGAGAATTATCTATTTGGTAAAGGCTCCATTCTTCCAATGATAAACAATCGGACGGCGGAGAAACGGTTTCAGTTTCTCTGCCGTTTCTGTTGACATATAATCAGGAGTAGCCAATGTAACAGTCAATTCTGTATTTTCTTTATTAAAATCGGCTTTCATCAATAATATATCTGCCGAACGGCGTGCCTCGTCAAACTCATAAACACCTGCTGAATCCGGCGTATTCAGAAAGTCGCCCATCACAGGCAGGGTAATATAGAGAGATGCTGTAAGCGGTTTCCAGTCATCTGTATAGAAACGGATGCTGCTGTCGCAGGCAGGTGCACAAGCTGTAGAGACTGTACAGATCACGTTCGTCGAGTCATTCAAAGCCAACACTTTCATCTGCCAGGTAGATTGAGAAGACATCTGCATACGGATATAATCTTTACTTAGATCAGTCATCTCCGACTTCTTGCCGAAACGATTCTCTACTTGCGCTTTCATCTTACTTTCCAGAAAGTCAATACAATCTTCCCGGTTTACTTTGGTTAGTAACGGGCTTAGAGAATCCGGCATATTCACAAACAGCGTTTTGGCTTCTTGTGCCCAAAGAGCGGTCGAAGCAAAGAGTCCGACAGCAGAAAAGAATATAGTGATTACAAATTTATTTATTTTCATATCTATCTTATTTAACCTGTGACAAACAGATTTTGTGTAACTGTTTTAATTTTTAGACCCCAAATATAAGAATATCATTCCGATTAACACCAGTATAAGGTCAATCGCTTTGCTTTTTAAATTCTTTTCACGGAAGAGAAGTGCACCGAAAGTGAAAGAGACTACTACACTTCCCCGACGGACCATCGAAACAATGGAAATCATGGAATCGTCATAGCTCAATGCGTAAAAGTAAACGAAATCGGCAGCCGAAAGGAAGATAGAAATCAGGATAATCGTCCAGTCCCAGCGAAACGGGGTGGTAGACTTTCTTTTAGGCCACCAAAGCAATAACAGAATAGGACACATAATAAACACCTGATAAACATTATACCAGGATTGTACCAGCATCGGATTCAGAGACTTCATCAGATACTTGTCATATAATCCGCTGATAGCACCTGTAATGGCAGCCAACACAATAAAGAATATCCATTTGTTATGTTTAAAATCAATTCCTTCTTTCTTCCCCGAACGACTTAACATAAAGAAAGAGACAATGGCCAGCATTACCCCAATCCATTGATAGAGATTCAACCGTTCGCCAAATACCAGCATCGCTCCCACAAGCACCATCACCGGACGAGTGGCGTTGATAGGTCCTACTATGGTTAAAGGCAGATGTTTCATTCCGAAATATCCGAATATCCACGAAGACAACACGATGAACGACTTGATGATGATATATTTATGCTGTTCCCAACCAACAACGGGAACATTAAATATCGTTCCTCCCAACAGGTCCGGTTTATATACGGATATCAGGATAAACGGCAGAAAGATGAGACTGGAAAAAAATGTATTTAGAAACAAAACGGGAAGTACCGCATTATCTTTCAACGATTTCTTCTTGAATACATCATAAAAGCCCAGCAAAGTAGCCGAGAGAAATGCTAATAATAACCACATGAGAATATTTATTATTTATTATTCAAATATACTTTCGGGATATTCCACATTTACCAGAAACAGGGCTTGCCCCGGAGCAGATGTCCCGGCTTTGCAACGGTCTTGTTGTTCGATAACCCGCCGGAAGCCTTCAACAGTAAGTTTCCCTCGTCCCACTTCAATCAGCGTACCTACGATAGCTCGCACCATATTTCGCAGGAAACGGTCGGCACGGATGGTAAACACCCAAGTAGCATCATCTTCCTGCGTCCATTCGGCATGAGTGATATGACAGATATTGGTCTTTACATCCGTATGAAGTTTGCTGAAGCTCGTAAAGTCAGTGTACTCGAAAAGGGTACGTGCAGCTTCGTTCATGAGTGCATAATCCAACTGATTATAAACTCGCCAACGATATTGCCGGTTAAAAGGATATTTCGATGTCGTTACATAATACTTGTAAGTTCGCGCAGTCGCATCAAAGCGGGCATGCGCATCCAGCCGGACCCGGCAAACACGATAAATGGAAATATCGGGAGGTAACAAACGGTTTAATTTATCGGCAACTGATATTTCATCCAACGGCTCATCGAAGTCAAAATGAGCAACCATCAGGGAAGCATGTACCCCGGCATCTGTCCGACCTGCCCCTATTACTTCAATTTCGCGACGCAGAAAGGTAGACAATGCTTTCATCAGACATTCCTGCACACTAATCCCATTCGGTTGAATTTGCCAACCATGATAGTTGGTCCCGTCGTAAGCCAAATAAATAAAATACCTTTGCACGCTAATTCCTCATTTTAGGGTTTTCGCGCGCAAAATTAATCATTTTATCTCATTTATCTTTGTATAATTCACATAAACCTGTATATTTACAGAACAAAATAATCATGATTTACTAATACCCCACAATTATAAGTAGTACCATTTTCCTCATCATCGCCCTCGTCACGACAGGCATCTTTCTTATTCAATTCGTATTATCCATCTTTTTCGGAGATATAGATGCAGATGTAGACATGGATGCTGATATCAGTAGCGTAGTTTCTTTTAAAGGACTTACCCATTTCGGAATTGGATTCGGATGGTACATGTATCTGGCGGGAAACACGGAAATTCAAAGTTACATAATCGGTATTCTAGTGGGTCTTTTCTTTGTTTTTGCCGTCTGGTTCCTCTATAAGAAAGCTTATCAACTGCAACAAGTGAACCACAACGAGCAGACCGATCAGCTTGTGGGACGGGAATGTGTGATCTATTTCAAACAAAGCGACAGCAAATATACTGTACAGACCACCCGGGACGGAGCCATGCGCGAAGTAGACGTCATCTCCGAATCCGGAAAAGCATATCAGACTGGCGACAGAACAATGATTACCAGCTACAAAGACGGAACGCTATTCATTCAATAATTATTCAAATACACAATTTTATGACACAAGAAATGTTAATCATGGCTGCTATACTAGTGGCAGTCATCCTACTCACTTTTATTGGTATCCTTTCGCGTTACCGCAAATGTAAGAGTGATGAAGTCCTCGTTGTATATGGTAAAACGGGAGGAGATAAGAAGTCGGCAAAGCTATATCATGGTGGTGCGGCTTTTGTATGGCCGATTATTCAGGGATATGAATTCCTGTCCATGAAACCAATGCAGATCGAATGTAAACTGACCGGTGCATTATCCGCTCAAAACATTCGTGTAGACGTGCCGACTACAATCACTGTAGCTATCAGCACCGATCCTGAAGTGATGCAAAACGCTGCTGAACGTATGCTGGGATTAACAATGGATGACAAGCAGAACTTAATTACTGATGTTGTATATGGTCAGATGCGTATGGTGATCGCCGATATGACTATCGAAGAATTAAATTCAGACCGAGATAAGTTCCTGGCTAAAGTGAAAGATAACATCGATACCGAACTTCGCAAATTCGGTTTGTATCTGATGAACATTAACATCAGTGACATTCGCGACGCTGCCAACTACATTGTCAACTTAGGTAAGGAAGCTGAAAGTAAAGCACTGAACGAAGCACAGGCTAACATCGAAGAACAGGAAAAGCTGGGTGCTATCAAAATTGCCAATCAGATAAAGGAACGTGAAACGAAAGTAGCAGAAACCCGCAAAGATCAGGATATTGCTATTGCAGAAACAAAGAAACAACAGGAAATCTCTGTTGCAAATGCGGATAAGGACAGAATCTCGCAAGTAGCCATCGCCAACGCGGAAAAAGAATCGCAAGTAGCAAAGGCTGAAGCTGAAAAGAATATCCGAATCGAGCAGGCAAATACCGAAAAGGAAAGCCGCGTTGCCGAACTGAATTCCGACATGGAAATCAAACAGGCGGAAGCTGCAAAGAAAGCTGCCATCGGACGAAATGACGCACAGAAAGAGGTAGCACTTTCCAATGCAGAACTAGCTGTAACACAAGCCAATGCCGACAAGCAAGCCGGTGAAGCTGCCGCGAAATCGGAAGCTGCTGTACAGACTGCACGCGAAATTGCGCAAAAGGAAGTGGAAGAAGCTAAGGCACGGAAAGTGGAATCTTCATTGAAGGCTGAAAAGATTGTTCCTGCGGAAATCGCCAGACAGGAAGCTATTCTTCAGGCAAATGCCATCGCTGAAAAGATTACCCGCGAAGCGGAAGCACGTGCAAAGGCTACTTTAGCACAAGCCGAAGCGGAAGCAAAAGCTATCCAAATGAAACTGGAAGCAGAAGCGGAAGGTAAGAAACGATCATTACTTGCTGAAGCGGAAGGTTTCGAAGCAATGGTAAGAGCAGCCGAATCGAATCCGGCTATCGCTATCCAATATAAGATGGTAGACCAATGGAAGGAAATCGCCGGCGAACAGGTAAAGGCGTTCGAACACATGAACTTGGGAAATATCACTGTATTCGACGGAGGAAACGGTGGAACTAGCAATTTCCTGAATACATTAGTAAAGACAGTAGCTCCGAGCCTTGGCGTATTGGACAAGCTTCCTATCGGTGAAACTGTGAAAGGTATTATTAATCCGGAAAGCAAAACGGAGGAAAAGCCTGCAACTAAAGCTGACGAGAAAAAAGATAAGAAATAGTTGTAATCCGACATAATATACGCTGATGAGAAAAGAATGATTACTTGTTCTCATCAGCGTTTGTTTTTTATATAATTCAAATAAATCTTTGAATATTCCAGATTTATTACGTTCTTTGTGTTACATAAAACATGTAACGTAAAATATGTAATAAGTCATGAAGCCATACAATCCATTCCTTGTATACGGTTACAACAGTCCCGAATACTTTTGCGATCGGGAGAAAGAAACTGATAAAATGATTTCAGCTTTACTAAATGAACGTAACCTGACCTTAATATCCCCCCGACGCATGGGAAAGACGGGACTCATCAAAAATGTATTCTATCAAATGAAGCGGGAAAATAATCCGAATGCTGCCTATTTTTATATGGACATTTACTCCACACGTGATTTAAAAGCATTCATCCAGTTACTTGCTCAAAATGTACTTGGAGAATTAGATACTCTGTCCCAAAACATACTCCGGCAAATGACTGCTTTCTTCAAATCTTGCCGTCCTATTATCAGCGCTGACGAAAGAAGTGGTATGCCTACCGTAACATTAGACTTTGCTCCTACCCACGCTGAACAAACATTGAAAGAAATACTCAATTATATGGTAGCCTCAAAGAAACAGTGTTATCTTGCCATTGATGAATTCCAACAAATTACAGAATATCCGGAAAAAGGTGTAGAAGCATTGCTCCGCTCTCATATCCAATTCATGCCCAATGTACATTTTATCTTTTCCGGAAGTAAAAAGCATGTAATGGAAGAAATGTTTACTTCTGCAAAACGTCCTTTTTATCAAAGTACCCAAATCATTGTATTAACGGAAATCCCACTGGAGAATTATTATTCGTTCGCACACTCATTCTTTGCTAAGGAAAAAAGAGAGTTGACACTAGAAACATTTTCTTATTTGTACCAACTTGAAAACGGACACACATGGTACGTCCAAAGTATACTCAACCGATTGTATGAAAAGAAAATCAACCCCATTGATAACCGACTGGTAGATAGATGTATAAACGACATTTTAGATGAACAGGAAACCATATATCAAAGTAACCTGACTCTACTAACCAACAATCAAGTAGATTTATTGAAAGCTATTGCCACAGAAGGCTGTATAAAAAGCATAAATGCCAATGACTTCATCAAAAAGCATCATTTAAAAACGCCCAGCAGCGTTAACGTGGCACTAAAATCCTTACTGAATAAAGAACTGATATATAATACACCAGATGGGTATATTGTCTATGACCGTTTTTTCGGAAAATGGCTGAAAGATGCAGTAATCTAATACGCACTAGAAATGATTGGTTCTTAATCAAATTCCGTGCTA
>ERZ791671.1077-NODE-1077-length-11532-cov-2.36743_pt1 | contig 11532 bp, 9 predicted proteins | sample MGYA00510052_ERZ791671 | MGnify/ENA primary metagenome ERZ791671 (study PRJEB30046, sample SAMN00715231) | human gut metagenome | study: EMG produced TPA metagenomics assembly of the A metagenome-wide association study of gut microbiota in type 2... | reverse complement strand
CTCTGGGGGACCAATACCATCCGGCTTCCCCGAAGCTGTTCCTTTTTCTTCTGGGTCAGGATTTCTCCCTCAAAGGAAACCGTCCCCTGACAGGCGGCATTCTGCGGCAGAAGTCCCATGACCGCATGGGCCAGCAGGCTCTTTCCCGAACCGCTGGATCCGGCTACGGCCACCACCTCATGTTCCCGTACCTTTATGTTCAGATCCCGAATCACGGGAAGCTCCCTCTGGCGCCATCCCCCCACATACTGGGAAAATGAGATCATCAGATGCTCCACCGACAATATGACTTGTTTTTCCTCCAAAACAACCTCCTACACAACAAACCTCTGCCACGGCACAGGCGATTTTACAGATGGGCCTGGGCCGGGTCCAGCAGACGGCTCAGCGTATCCCCGATAAAATGGAACAGGACCACCACAAATACCAGCAAAAGACCGGGAAACAGGGCCAGCCACCACTTCCCCATGACCAGGTATTTCATGCTCTCAGACAGGATAACACCCACGGCAGGCTGCTCCGGCGGCAGCCCGAAGCCCAGAAAGGTTATGCTTGCCTCATGAAGAATTGCATGGGGAAACAGCAGAACCATGCCCACAAAAAGCTGGGGCAGCAGATGGGGCGTCATATGTTTGAAGGCAATATAAAACCTTCCCTTTCCCAGCTTCTTTGCAATCTGTATGTACTGGCTCTCACGAAGCTGTATGACCTCCCCGCGGAGAAGCCTGGCCAGGGAAGTCCAGTGAGTCAGTGAAATCCCAATCAGTACACCCCAGAATCCCTTTCCCACTGCAAAGGAAATGAGAATCAGAAGCAGGATATGGGGTATTCCCATGACCAGATCAATGATTCCTCCTATGACAGCATCCGTGACCCTGCCCAGACAGGCGGCCATGGTTCCCAGGATGAAAGCCACCACCGCGCTGATGCATGCCGTCAAAAGCCCGATGCGTATGCTGATGGATAGCCCTGTAAGGCTGCGGACAAACATGTCCCGCCCCATCCAGTCTGTCCCAAAGGGATAGGCCAGGCTGGGCGGCAGATTTTTTCTGGTGAAATCCGTGGCCAGGGCCTGCTCCCTTAATACCTGGCCGGCAATGGCAATGGCTGCCAGCAGGAGGACCGATACCGCCAGCAGCGCAGCCATGGCCTTGCGGCGGTTCCATCGGTGTCTTTGTGCGCTCATGCCCTGCTCCTCCTGATTCTGGGATCCACCGTTCCGTACAGGAGGTTGGCGGTGAAATTCCCTAAAAATACAATGGCCGCGCTGATAATTGTAATTCCCATAAGCAGCGGCACATCCCCGCCTAATCCGGCTGTCACAGCCGCCTGTCCCAGGCCCGGATAGGAAAATACCTGCTCCACCAGCACGGATCCTCCGAATATCTCGCTGACTGAGGCAAACTGGAGCGTCATGGCAGGAAGAAGGATGTTGCGGATTCCATGCCTGCGGATAATGGACCATTCTGACTCTCCCCTGGCCCTGGCAAACAGCACATAATCGCTTTCCATGACCTGCGCCATCTTCTCCCTTGTATGAAGGGCAATGTTGGAGATGCCTGTAATGGACAATGCCGCCGCAGGCAGTATGCCATGAATCAGGCGGTCCTTCATGGTCACAGCCGACGCCTCCACCCCGATTGGAACAGAAAGTCCTATGGGGAGCAGCTTAAGCCAGACCGCGAACACGACAAGCAGTACCAGAGCCACCCAAAAGGCCGGCGTACTGGCAGTTACCAGGGCATAGGAAGAGATAATTCGGTCCGCAGTCTTTCCCTTCTTTGCCCCGGCAATGATTCCCATGAGAAATCCAATCAATCCCGATAAAATCCATGCCGCCGCCATAATCCAAAGGGAATTGGCCAGCTTCTCCCCGATTACCTGGGCAACAGGCCTGCGGTACAAAAGGGAGATACCCATATCTCCCTTAAGAAAATCACCGGCCCAGGCCAGATAACGGGTTACAGGCGGCGTGTTGACGCCCCAGTATTCCTGGAGTCTGGCAATCTGCTCGCTGCTCATGCTTCCAAGGGCCGCCTGCCCCACATTGGTGGTAAGCGGATCCAGGGGAGAAACCGACACCAGGAAAAACGCCGCCATACTCACCAGCACCAGCAGAACCGCCATTCGTATGAAATTAACACCCGCCTGTTTCCAACTCATGATTTTATCCTTCCTGCCCACATACAATTCTGTCTGATTTTATTCCCAGCTCCACTGGTCCACATTATTTACAATGGACCATCCGTGTCCATGGGGATGGATTTTCTGTTCCGCCACCTTTAGTCCGTCCCTGGACCAGTACAGATGGTCTATATTAACCAGCCAAATCCAGGGGATATCCCCATCCTGGGTCACTCCCGCGGTCCCGTCCCACTGGGCCTTCTTCCACAGCTCGTAGGAATCCTCCAGATTCCCGCTGGCCAGGGCTTCGTCCATGTACCGGTCCACACTGTCATTGGCATAGGGAGAATACTCCGCCAGGCCGGTATCCTTCATGGTATGGTAAATATTGTAAAGCTCCATAGGCGTATGGGCGCCCCAGCCCCACATAAGCGGCTCTGTCTGGGCGCGGTCATAGGCGTCATCCCAGCCAACACCCTCTATCTTCACTTCAATTCCCACTTCCTTAAGCTGGTTGGCCGTGTCCGCTGCCAGAGCCTGGCGTACGGAATCGCTGGCCGGGTACATCAGTGTAAATCCGGCCCTGACACCATCCTTTTCCCTGATTCCATCCGCTCCAGCCTTCCATCCGGCTTCCTCCAAAAGCTCTGCTGCCTTTTCCGGGTCATACTCTGTTTTCGCAGACTCATTGTACCAGGGCATCTTGTCACACACGCTGTATGCCGGGCTTCCGTAGCCGTTCAGCACATGGTCAATCATTTCATTCCTGTCAATCCCAATGTTCACAGCCCTTCTCACCTGTACATCCGACGTAAAATCATTTCCCACAACGGTTTTGCCGTCAGTTACAGTGCCTGACTTTACAGCCGGAAGGTTAAAGCCCCGGTTATCCACTGTCTCGAAGGAAAGGAGCTCATATCCGGGAAGGGTCTGATCTGAATAGGACGCAGCCGTATAGGCCAGGTCCACCTGCCCGGACATGACAGCTGCATAAGCCGCGTCCTCCTCCATGAAAAGTATGGTCACTTTCTTCATTTTCGGCTCTGTCCCGTAATAATCCGGGTTCGCCTCAAATATGACCTGCTGTCCCTTATCCCACTGTTTCATGATATATCTGCCGGATCCAATGGGATGTGAACCGTAATCCGCCCCATAGGCATGTTCCGGTACGATACCGACAATTGCCATGGTATAGGGCCAGATGGAGTAGGGGCGTTTCATATGAAATACCACCATGGTATCATCCAGCGCCTCAGCACTCTCTAACATGGTAAAGTCGTTGACAGAGCTGGTGTCCCGCAGGGTATTGTATGTAAATGCCACGTCCCGGGCAGTCAGCTTCTCTCCGTCTGTAAAATTAACATCATCCCGTATATTCACGGTCCAGGTAAGCCCGTCCTGGCTCACCTCCATACTGGTTGCCAGGTCATATCCTATTTTCAGGTCAGCAGTCGTCACGGTCAGCGTACTCTGAATCAGCGGCTCGTGGACATGTTCGCCCGCCCCCCATCCGTAGGCAGGATCAAATCCGGCCTCCGGCTCTGAGGTTGGTCCCATGACAACCACCACGTCGTCCCTTGTTCCATTATTCCCCGTCTCCCCGGCGCCATTTCCCGCACTGTTTTCCGCACGGTTTCCCGCGCTGTCCCCAGCAATATCTCCTGTACGGTTTCCCGCACTGCTCCCTGCGTCTGCAGCCGCAGATATCCCGCTGTCCTTAGCGCTGTTTCCTGTTCCGCTGCCTGCGCAGCCCGTCACAGCCATGGACACGGCCGCCATGGCTGCCACGGCATATTTCATTCCCGTTCTCATTCCTCGTCTCATTTTCCTCTCCATTTCTTTTTCATGCCCTGTCCGTATGCCTGGATTCCATAAACTTACATTCCATACACTCACATCCTATTCCTGTAAGCGCAGACGCCATGAACTTAATCCGCACCCCGGCGCAAAAGCATAAAAAAATACCAGAATAAGTGTATTCCTTGAGAATACATCCTACCTTCCTGGTATCCCTTACTTCTTAAAAACTTATTCAATCTCACTAAAATGCGCTTGTCTGGTTCATTCTGGATGCTGACTTCTGTCAGCCGTTAAGAAAATTATACGCAAAAGTCCGCAAAAAATCAACGCTTTTCTTGCCAAACGTTTGCCCATATATTAAACAGTCTGCCTGAACCATCCCCATGAGGAGAAAAGTTCCCGGGGAACCAACACCGCCCCGGGAACTTTTAAGCGTATCTATGCGCCTTTCTTACCAGTCTCTTAATTTATTCCCCTTTCTGCTGAACCTCTACGGTACGTCCCTCCACGTCTTTCGGGTCTCCCACGGTCAGTCCCGGGACCTCCTCATCCGGGCACGCGTTTGTCCATGCAAGCTTCATGACATCGTCTGCTGTCAGCTCCTTCTTCTGGATCACTCCCAGGCGGATGTAGTCGGCTGCAATATTGCCAAGGGCCTCCTCTGTGATTGCGTCAGACAGGCCGAAATCCAGGGAATCCCAGAACTCCAGCTGATTTTCAAACTCACCTGTCATCTTATTGGTGTCAAACATTAACTGCACGGCATCCTCAGAGTGGAGACGGGCATACTGCCCTGCACGTTTAATTGCCATAACAATGTATTTTGCGTGAACCGGGTTCTTCGCAAGAAAATCATTGTTCATGGCGGTTGCGCAGCACACCTCTCCCTCGAACTCATCGCCGGGGGTAATGGAGCATACCTTGCGCATCTTATCTCTGTAATTGGCGATTACAAAATAATCCGAGAAAATGGAAGCGTCTATCTCGCCGCTCTCCATGGCCGCAACGCTGGCCGCGCTGTCTGCGATATCAAGATATTCCACCTCAGAGGTAGGGTCTATCCCCTCCCCGTCCAGCATTCGGTAGATAATATTCTGGTCGGAGTTTCCGATGCCGTCATGGATGGCAATGGTCTTTCCCTTTAAATCCTCAGCCGTCTTTATCTCGCTGTCATTGAATACGTAGATGGATTTGCAGCCCATGTGGGCTCCTGCTACGAATGTCATATCTACACCGTTTGTCACCGGCACAAGCATGGTTGCGATATGGTCTGTTCCCCACAGGCACTTCCCTGTGCCAACCGTGATCACAACAGACTCTCCTTCAATGTATTCCGCGTTAATACCGTAATCCTCATAATAGCCCAGTGCCTCGGCAAGGTATACCGCAGACACGCAGGCCCCTCCGTTAAACAGATAATTTAATGTTGTTCCGAAGGCAGGCTCCTTCTGCATGGCCTCCCAATCCTCCTGGGACACAGCCTCCGGGCGGGCGGCGCCTCCGGTTGCCTCCTCACCGGTTTTCCCGGAATCCTGTGGCTCTGCCGCTGACCCCGCTTCCGCTTTTGCTGCCGCAGCTGCTGTGGATGCGCTTTCTGTGGTTGCGCCTTCTGTGGGAGAGCCTCCCCCCTGTTCCCCGCAGGCGCTCAGGGATAAGGCCATCATTCCCGCAAGCGCTGCCGCCAGAATGCGTTTCGCATTTGTCTTTTTCATCATACTGTTCTCCTTTTTGCTTTTAATAGTTATTTATGTACACAAACCATGGGGTCTGCGTTTTTTTCTTTGCAGGGTCCTGTCCGCTTTACTGCTGACCTCTGTTTTTTCCGCCGAAGTGCAGGCGGTTGAGGATTTCATTCCGGCAGGCCACAAAGGTCTGCGATGAGCGCTCCCTGGGGTAGGCCTGGTCTATTTTAATATCAGAAACCACCCGCCCCGGATGCGCGTCCATGACAATGACCCGGGTTCCCATATAAATAGCTTCATCCACATCATGGGTAACCATAATCGCAAGCTGCTTTTTCTCCTGCCACACCTTTAAGATTTCATCCTGCATATTCATGCGTGTAAATGCGTCCAGCGCTCCCAGGGGCTCGTCTAACAGCAGTATATCCGGCTCGTTAATAAGAGACCGCACCAGTGAAACCCGCTGTGCCATACCGCCGGAAAGCTGTCCCGGATAGTCGTTTCTGAAGGATTCAAGACCGATAATTCTAAGCATCCTCTCTACCTTCTCCTCATTCCCCTTCAGCTTTCCCTGCAGCTTTAAGCTGAAGGAAATATTTTTTTCCACTGTCAGCCATGGAAAAAGGGTGGGTTTCTGAAACATCATTCCCCGCTCCGGCGACGGCCCTGTAATCTGCGCCCCATTAACGGTCAGATGGCCGGTGGTAGGCGGAATCAGCCCGGCCACAAGGCGGAGTATGGTGGATTTTCCGCATCCCGACGGCCCCACAAGACTGATAAATTCACCGCTCTTCATGGAAAGATTCACCTCGTTTAACGCGTGGGTAACCTCGTCGTGCTCCACCTTTGCAAAACTTTTTGATACATTGTCCAACCGAAGGATAACTGTATTTTCTGCCATTATTTCACTACTCCGTTCTGCCACCTGAGAACCCGGCGTTTAATCAAATCCAGCACCTTTGTCACAATAGTAAAAATAAAACAGATGACAAACAGCGCTGCAAACATTTTGTCGTAGGCCGCCCAGGATTTAGCCCAGTTCATATACCATCCAAGTCCTGCCTTTACCCCCATCATCTCCGCAATCATGATTGCAACACATGAGGAGCTCATGGCCTGGGTGCAGCCCTGTAAAATAGAGGGCATTGCATGAGGAATCGCCACCCGGAATACAAGCTGCCCCTCACTTGCCCCCAGGGTCCTTGCGGCCTCGAAGAAATCCTTGTCCACATTCTGGATGCCGGACATGGATGCCACGGTAACTGCAAACCAGGAGCCAAGGGCGATGATAAACACGGCTCCCCTGAACAGGGAGGCTGCCACAACCATGATAATGGGAATCCAGGTTGCGGTGGGAATAGGTCCCAGAAATTTGATAACGGGATTAATCCAGTACCGCGCCTTCTCAGAATAACCACAGGTAATTCCCGTAACCAATCCCAGGGCAATTCCGATAAAATATCCCAAAAACAGCAGGCGCAGCGTGTGAAGCGTACATTCAAGCAGATAAGCCCGGTCCTCCCATGCAATGTTCAATATGCTGTTCATACACGGAACAAAGGGCTGGGACAGGATGCCAGTTTTCAGAGTCAGATAATCATAAAAGGTAAGCAGGAGAAAAAAAGCAGAAAACAAAGGCGCTCGGTAGCGCAGGTCCTCCGCAGTCCGCCTGTCCCCCTTCCAGTATTTAATCCCGGCTGCAAGGGCATAGAGTGCGTATGCAGTCATAAAGGCTGCCACTGCCCACACATAGGTGTAAGGATGGCTGTTTGGACTTCCGTTTGGGACCTCCCAGTACTCGATAACAGCGATGAAACCGCAGATAACCGGAAGCAGCATAATAACGAGGTCCAGGATTTTCTGACCACGTGTTTTTTCCTTTTGCTCCAGTTCCTTTAGCTGCTGTCTCGTCAGATGTCCCAGCGGATTTATCTGGCTGCTGCCAGAGACAGGCTTTTCCTCCATAGTAGTTGACATAGTCCTTCTCCTCTGCATGTGATGGATATTAAAGCATTAAAATATCGCGTTTTTATTTTAATCCAAATTCAACGGACTGTACAATTTAAAATAACTAAGATGGAAGCCGGGTTTATAGCTTAATTCTATACCAGTTTTTATGAGTCATCAGAAACCGGCAAAAAACCCTCCCGTTTTATGGATGTTTGCGCAAAATAAACGCAATACCATAAAAGGGAGGGTGTTGATACGGCAGTGTACATTGCCTCTTATTCTGTTTTCCTAAGGTTTACATCAGCTTACCATGCATATGGCACGCGCACCCGCAGTCCTCCTGTCCCTTACCTTCATACGCCTCATCCTTCATCATCAGATGGACGGCGCCCAGCTTAAAGGTCTGGGGAAGGGCCAGGATATTGGGATTTTGTCCCACGAACTTTTTTCTGGCGTCAGCCAGCGCTTCCTCGATGGTGGCCCTGGTCTTAAGGCCCATCCCCCTGGCATAGCCCGGTTCCTGAGCGCCGCACAGATAGATGGCGGAGGTATTCATTTCCGCGATATGACCGCAGCTAATCATGGAAAAGCCGTGGAATGGGTGGAACGCATTGCAGTAACGGTATTTTCTGATGTATTCCTCATTGGTGGCGAAGTATTCGCCGTACCGGTTCATGTCCGGCAAGGTATTCATAAAATCGTGCTGGAACATCTCATACATTTCCCTGGTGTAGGGCCACAGCTCATCGTGGAAATAGCCGTTGCACAGGGAAGAGCAGATAATCACGCAGTTATCGCTCATGATACGCTTATGCCGGATGACCTGGGCCGAGATGGCCTGCATCAGCATAATGGGATTGGTGCCCATGCCCTCGCCGTAATGGAAGAACTGGGGCATGCCGAATATCATTACATCATACTTCTTTTCAGCCCACGGCACATAGGTCCTCTTATCCGCCGTAATCCAGGAGTGGGGCTGCATGACTTTTGCATATCCGCTGTTAATCTCTATCTGACGGGACCTGGTGTCCAGCACTGCGTCACAGCAGAAAAACTTCTTTCCCATGCATTTTTCCATGTACTGGCCAATCTCATCAAATTTTGTCCTCATAAGCGACGTTCCGCTGACCGGAGTAAAATCCTTCCGGTGCATGACCTCAGGTACATGGTGGGATGCTATGGATCGCCAATGGGTGATGCCCGTGGCGCAGTGCTTATACCCTCCTGAGTAGCCGCCGTAGGGGTTGCCCTGGGTGTGTCCGATCAGGATTGCCACATCGCTGTCATACACATATTTATTCATGAGCACCGGATCGCCGCGGTCCGTGGTGCCCAGGTCCACCAGATGCTCGTAATCCTCGCTGTCATGGTTGATAATCTGATGTGTGTGCCAGAACTCATGAAACAGCTCATCCCCAAGGATGTTGTGGATTTCCGTCTCCGTGTTCTTCCTGTGAAGTCCGTTGGAACAGATTAAAAGGATGTCCTTCTTCTCCACTCCCGCGCCGTACAGCTCCTTAAGTATCAATTTAATGGATATTTTTCTGTGGGAAGTGGGCTGTTCCCCTCCCTTTACCCTGTCCGGGAAAATGATGGTCACTTTGGAGCCCTTATGGGCCAGTTTGGACAGTGGCTCCATTCCCATGGGGTTTCGTATGGATTCCAGGGTTTTCTCCACCAGCTGGTCCTCCGGGATACAGGGCGGGTCTGCCACAGTCTCGCCGGGTATGAACACGTCGGTGTTGTCAGGAAGCTCTGCCGCCATAAGCCCCGCACCATATTCAAATGATAACTTCATATGATAATCCTCCTGTGATTTTCAATTGGGTTCGTAATATTCAGTCTCGCTCCAGATAGGTGCGCACGATCTCCAGATACTCCTCAGGATAGAATCCAATCTGTCCCTGGAACCTGGTGAGGGCAATCAGGCCGCCGTCCATGACAGGAACCGAAGCCAGCATCCTGGCATTGTCCGTCTTAAGTCCGCCTCCATAGACCACATCCATCCCTCCGGTCATCTCCTTAATATAGGTACCAATCTTCGTGATATATGCTTCATCCGGCGGCGTCTTGCCTGGCCCGATGGCCCATATGGGTTCATAAGCAATGACCACCTTCTCCTTATCCACATCCTTAAGCCCTGTTTCCAGCTGCGATTTCAGTACTTCCTGCCAGTGTTCCTGTTCACCGGCTGTTTCTCCGATACAGTAAAGAACGGTAAGACCGGCCTGGATGGCTGCCTTGATTTCCTGATTCAGCAGCCTTCCTATTGCGTCTTCATCCGTGACCCCGGCTTCTTCCAGGATTCCGGCCTTATCCCTGCGCTCCTCGCAGTGTCCGATAATGACAGAACTGCATCCCATTGCCTTAGCTGCATTGGCCGTGCGGTTGGTGGTAAATGCGCCGAAATTGCCGTTCTCAGCCGTATCATCCCTGTACACTCCCTGACAGCCAATCTTAACCGGACTGTGCTCACACAGGGCTTTTACTGCCGGAATAAGATGGGCTTCCGGGAAATACATGACGAACTCCACATCCTCTGCGCTGTACGCCTTCAGCTTTTCCTGGGTGTTCTGAACAATATAGCTCCCCCATTCCTCCATGGGCGCCACACCGTTGACCCCTCCGTACTCCCTGGGTATATCGAACCGTTTCAGGTTCAGAAATATGTGTTTCATTTTCCCACTCCCATCTTTTCATACTCTTCTTTAAAATCCACAAAATCCCTCAGTTCTGGTCCGATAAGAGGCCTGCACCATTTCAGAAACGCGTCCGTCACATCATTGCCCCTGTCATTTATGTACTCATCCGGCAGAACCCGCTCATGAAGCATCACCTCTTTGATGGGTATGGCCGAGGTATGGACATGATACCCGCCGTCCTCTTTCTCATCCCGTATAAGGCCGACCATGACGCCGCTGCGGCCGGCCATGGCTGTGCGCAGCGCCTGACGGCCGGCCAGAACTGCCTCGTCCCGGTCCACAGGAGACTGCCAGGCAATGGACGCCCTTCCGCAAAGACCGGGCTTTTCGCTTCTGGCCTTGATTCCCAGCTTCTGAATGACCAGATTCGCCAGATAAGCGCTGACATCCCCATAGTAAGTCGCTCTCCCAACCTTAAAAACAGGAGGCACAATGGGCTCTCCTTTTTCATTTTTAAGCCCCTCGCTGGCAACCACCACCACGCCTCCCTTTTCATCGTAAAGGCGTTTTACATCCTCCAGGAATTCCTCCTCATGAAAGGGACGCTCCGGCAGATAAATCAGATGGGGCGCATCCCCCGGCTTCTTCCTGGCCAGGGCAGACGCAGCTGTAATCCATCCTGCGTTGCGTCCCATGGCCTCCATGACGCACACATGGATGGGCAGGGCTTTGACATCCGCTCCCACCTCTGCGGCGGACGCGGCAATGAACCTGGCCGCGCTTCCATATCCCGGAGTATGGTCTGTTATGGCAATGTCATTGTCAATGGTCTTGGGAATTCCCACCACATAGATGTCCTCTCCCCTGCACGCCTCAAAGATGCGGCCGCAGGTATCCATGGTTCCGTTTCCCCCGTTGAGGAGTACATACCGTATTCCATATTTCCGGAAGATTCCCGCCATGGCATTGTAGTCCTCCTGTTTAAGGGCATACCTTGAGGATCCGATTGCGGTGGCCGGCGTCTGAAGCAGAAGACTCAGCTTTTCCTCCGGATACTGCATCAAATCCAGAAAACTCTCCTTCAGGATTCCTTCACTTCCGCCAATTGCCCCGTACACCCTGCCTATGCTGCCGGAGCTTTTGGCTTCCTCCACTACGCCATACAGGGAAGCATTGATAACAGCTGTGGGGCCGCCGCCATGGACCACCAGAACATTTGCCGACATTGCCTCTACCACCTTTCTCATTGATTCAATCTGCATTTTCTTAAATCTGCATTTTCTTATAGCGCTCAGCCATCTCCTCCAGGGAAACCCGTTCCACCAGGGGAGCTT
>ERZ791671.1074-NODE-1074-length-11542-cov-2.31462_pt1 | contig 11542 bp, 9 predicted proteins | sample MGYA00510052_ERZ791671 | MGnify/ENA primary metagenome ERZ791671 (study PRJEB30046, sample SAMN00715231) | human gut metagenome | study: EMG produced TPA metagenomics assembly of the A metagenome-wide association study of gut microbiota in type 2... | reverse complement strand
TCCTTCTCTCGGGTATTTCCATCCTGCTCCGCAAGGATAAGAGCCAGGAGGAGGGCGGCAGGGCATATGTCATCTCAGATCACCTGGCAGCCACACTGATTCTGGGATTTGTCACAGGAGCCGTGTGCTCCCTGTCAGGCGCCGGGGGACCGGTGCTGGTCATGCCCCTTTTGGTGGTTCTGGGAATCGGCATCAGGACCGCGGTGGGAGTGGCCCTCTTTAACTCTGTGTTCATCGGCATACCTGCCTGCATCGGATACATGATGCAGTGCTCCGTCAAGGAGCTTCTGCCTGTTATGGCGGCGGCCCTTGTGTTCCACGGCATAGGAGTTGTATACGGAAGCAGGAATGCGGTTAAAATCAACCAGATTCTTCTGAAAAAAGGCATTGCTGTATTTTCTATATTGATAGCTATATGGAAGCTGGCCCTCTAAAGAGGCAGGAAAATGGAAAAGAGGACGGATTTATCATGAATAATATAGTAGGTAAAGGCGTTACCCGTGTTGACGCTTACGCAAAAGTCACAGGAGAGGCAAAGTACACATCGGATCTGGAACCAAGGGACTGCCTGTGCGCCAGGGTGGTCCATTCCACCATTGCCAATGGGCTTGTTAAGAGGTTTGACCTTGAGGACGCCCTTAAGGTGCCGGGCGTTGTGAAAATCGTCACCTGTTTTGATGTGCCGGATTACCAGTTTCCCACAGCCGGACATCCGTGGAGTGTGGAGGCCGCCCACCAGGATATCGGGGACAGAAAGCTTCTGAACCGGCGCGTCAGGCTCTATGGGGATGACATTGCTGCCGTTATTGCCTCGGATGATGTGGCCTGCCAGCAGGCGGCCCGACTCATAAAGGTGGAATATGAGGAATACAAACCAATGGTCACAGTGGAACAGGCCATGGCAGAGGATGCCACGCCTCTCCACCCTGATCTGAGAAAGGACAATGTAATTGTCCATTCCCATCTCACCATGGGGCCAGAGGATTTTACCTTTGAGGAAGGGCTCAGGGAGGCTGAGGAGAAGTACGGAAAGGAGAATCTGGTGGTCCTGGAACGGGAGTACCACACCCCGCGTATTTCCCACTGCCATATTGAACTGCCGGTATCCTGGGCTTATCAGGAGCCGGGGGGCAAGATAACAGTCACGTCCTCCACGCAGATTCCCCATATTGTGCGCCGCGTCATTTCCCAGGCATTGGGACTGCCGGTTGGAAAGATAAGAGTCATCAAGCCCTACATCGGCGGCGGCTTCGGCAACAAACAGGATGTGCTCTATGAGCCCTTAAATGCCTATCTGACCACAGTGGTGGGAGGGCGTCCGGTCCGCCTGGAAATCAGCAGGGAGGAAACCATTTACGGCACCAGGACCCGCCATGCCATTGACGGGAAATGCAGGGCCCTGGCCACAAAAGACGGAAAAATGCTTGCCAGGAAGCTGGAAGCCTATGCCAACAACGGCGGTTATGCGTCCCACGGTCACGCCATCTGCGCCAACTGCGGCAATGTATTCAAGGATATTTACCAGGACCGGCTGGGGGCTGAGATTGACTGCTACACGGTATGGACCTCCACTGCCACTGCGGGAGCCATGAGGGGATACGGTATTCCCCAGGCAGCCTTTTTATCGGAATGCCTTACAGACGATGTGTGCCGGGCAATCGGCGCAGACCCCCTGGCTTTCCGCATGGAAAACTGCATGGGAGAGGGATTCGTGGACCCTGCCAACGGCATTACCTTCCATTCCTACGGCCTTAAGAAGTGTATGGAGGAAGGGGCGAAGTACATTGGATGGGAGGAGAAACGCAGGGCTTATGCCAACCAGACAGGCCCCGTGAGAAGGGGAGTGGGAATGGCTATCTTCTGTTATAAGACAGGGGTATATCCCATTTCACTGGAGACTGCCTCCGCCAGGATGATACTGAATCAGGACGGCTCCATGCAGCTTCAGCTGGGAGCCACGGAAATAGGACAGGGTGCTGACACTGCATTCAGCCAGATGGCAGCTGAGACAACCGGCATTTCCCTGGAAAAAGTGTATATTGTATCCACACAGGACACAGATACAGCCCCATTTGACACAGGGGCGTATGCATCCCGCCAGACCTATGTGACCGGTATGGCTGTCAAGAAATGCGCGCAGCAGCTGAAGGCCAGGATTCTGGATTATGCCGGGTTTATGCTGGGAGGCCGCCCGGCAGAAGAGATGGACGTGGCTCACGATCACATTGTGGAGAAGGCCACGGGAAAAGAGCTTCTTGACATGGAAACCCTGGCTCTTACCGCCTTTTACTCCCTGGAGCGCTCTGAGCACATCACTGCGGAGGTCACCAACCAATGCAGGGACAATTCATTTTCCTCCGGCTGCTGTTTTGTGGAGGTGGAAGTGGATATGCCCCTGGGACAGGTGACGGTAAAGGATATTGTAAATGTCCATGACTCCGGAATGCTGATCAACCCTGAGCTGGCAGAGGCGCAGGTGCACGGCGGCATGTCCATGGGCCTGGGATACGGCCTGTCCGAGGAATTCTTATATAATGACGCCGGCAGGCCTCTCAATGATAATCTGCTGGATTATAAGATTCCCACAGCCATGGATACGCCGGACCTTCGTGTGAAGTTTATCCAGCTTGAGGACCCCACCGGCCCTTACGGAAATAAGTCCCTGGGAGAACCGCCGGCCATCCCGGTGGCGCCGGCCCTGCGCAATGCAGTGCTCCATGCCACAGGCGTTGCCATGGATACCATACCCATGACGCCACAGAGGCTCATAGAGACATTTCAGGCAAAGGGTTTGATATAGAGCTGTAATGGCTGATGTAAAACAGCAGGTCAGGTAAGTATAAAGGAGAGTCATCATGTTTGATATAAAGTCATTTTACGAAGCAGATTCGGTGGAGGACGCCATTGCCGCCCTCACCGCAGACCCTCAGTCCCAGGTCATCAGCGGGGGGACGGATGTGCTCATACGCGTCAGGGAGGGAAAGGATGCAGGCAGGGGCCTGGTATCCATCCACAATATCCCGGAGTTAAAAGGCGTCAGCCTGGAGGAGGACGGGACCATCATCATCCGGCCTGCAACTTCCTTTTCCCATATAACCAATGACCCCATTATAAAGAAACACCTCAGCATGCTGGGGGAGGCAGTGGACCAGGTGGGAGGACCTCAGGTGAGAAATACGGCCACCATCGGAGGGAATATCTGCAATGGGGCCACCTCTGCGGACTCTGCCTCCACCATGTGCGCCCTGAATGCTACAGTGGTGTTAAAAGGGCCGGAGGGAGTACGGGAAGTGCCGGTTACAGAATTCTATACAGGCCCCGGACGTACGGTCAGGAAGCAGAATGAGGTCTGCACGGCATTTAAGATTACCAGGGAAAACTATGAGGGATGGGAAGGCCATTATATTAAATACGGAAAACGCAGGGCCATGGAAATTGCAACACTGGGATGTGCGGTGAGGGTAAAGCTGTCGCCTGATAAAACAGTGCTGGAAGACGTACGTCTGGCTTACGGCGTGGCGGCCCCCACTCCGGTGCGCTGTTACGAGGCGGAGGAAGCCCTTCGCGGGAAACAGGTGTCAGATGCGACCATATATGACCTGTTTGCAGATAAAGCCCTGTCCCAGGTAAATCCCCGCACATCCTGGAGGGCCAGCCGGGAATTCCGCCTGCAGCTCATCGGGGAGCTGGCCAGGCGCGCTCTAAAAACATCCATCACACTGGCAGGAGGTAAGGCAGATGCTTAAAGTAATCAAGCTGAAAATTAACGGGAAGGAACAGGAGACTGCTGTGGATGACAGGGAATCTCTTCTGGATACCCTTCGCCGCCTGGGCTTCACATCCGTAAAAAAGGGTTGCGAGGTTGGGGAGTGCGGGGCCTGTACGGTCCTTGTAAATGGAGAGGCCATTGATTCCTGCATCTATCTGTCCATGTGGGCGGACGGCAAAAGTATCATGACCGTGGAGGGCTTAAAGGGTCCCAACGGCGAGCTGAGTCCCATCCAGAAAGCCTTCATAGAAGAGGCGGCCGTGCAGTGCGGATTCTGCACCCCCGGTCTTATTATGTCGGCCGTGGAGATTGTAGGCACAGGAAAGAAGTACAACCGGGAGGAGCTGAAAAAGCTGATATCCGGGCATCTCTGCCGCTGTACCGGCTATGAGAACATACTCAACGCCATGGAGCGCATTGTGGAGGAGACATACAGGGTAGTGGGAGAATAAGGGTAGTGGGAGAATAGGAAGCTGCTGCTGCAAAAAGGGTAGTGTGCAGATTTGTCTGATTGTCGTGAAAAAACTGAAAATTTATACAGTATATACGAAAAAGACTATTAAAATTTAAATATTAATAAAAAGTATTGACAAATAACCTCCTTTTGAGTATACTAAAACTATCAAAAAGAACGAAATCTAAAAAAGGAGGTACAGACCACCGGAAAGTGATTTTTCGTTTTCCATATAATCAAATGATTATTATAGAAAACAGAGAATAAGGAATCTGCCTGATGAAATGTTCAAAAGGAAACTGATACAATACGAGTCCCGTTATATTTTCAAATACTGAGTAGATGATCAAGGAACGGGAACATTTATAATGATATGACGAGAAAGTATCATTAAAATGTACTTGATAATGAAAGGTGAAAATAAACAGACCGTATAAGTAAAGGAAATCCAAAAGAACAGAGTAAAGAGAGCAGAAAAACAAAAAACAGGTATCGAGGAGGAGAAATCTGAATCGGTACTTGTTTTTTAGTGGAATAAAAGCGGTGGCGCACAGAATATAGGGCCTGCTTCCCATATGGGAATCCTGAGTATCGTTACAGGCCGGAGCCGGATGGCTTTCAGATAATGAAAACCATCCGGCTTTTTTTGTCCTTTTGGCCAGGCTGTGATCCGGGTATCTCAATCATTCCAATATATTGTAAATTTAAGGGAATACAGATGTAAAATTGCACAGAAAAGTTTGCCTGTATTTAGCAAGATTTAACGATTCTATGGGTGAATGTAAAATTGGGATTTACAAATATAATAAATCATGCTACATTTTAGATAACTTGTTAAACAAGTTAAGTAACATATACACACTAAAATAAAATAGGTATAAAACGGAGGGGAACATGATGAAGAAAAGAATCAGACAGTGGGCAGCATTATGTGCGGCAGTTGGCATTGCAGGCAGTGCAGTGATGGGATGCGGTTCGTCTGCACCGAAGCCAGACGCAGGGAGCGGGCAGACTTCCCGGGAAGCCGCAGATGGGGCCGGTACTGGTTCCGGGGGAGGAGCACACATAGGAATCATTTTCACAGAGGCAGGACTGGGAGGCAATTCCTTTAACGACCTGGCCCTGGAGGGTGTTAAAAAGGCTGCCGCTGATTACGGAATCACTTACGATGAGGTGGAGCCAAAGTCTGTGTCAGATGAGGAAATCATCCAGGATGAGATGGCTGCGTCCGGGGACTATGATTTAATTATCTGCGTGGGGGCAGAGCAGGTGGATGCCCTGACCAATGTGGCTTCCACGTATCCGGAACAGCGGTTTGCCCTCTTGGATGCCACTTCTGATCTTCCCAATGTAGCCTCCTATTCCTGTAAGGAGCAGGAGGGAGCGTTTCTGGCAGGCGCCCTGGCAGCCCTGGCAAAGCAGGAAAAGACAGATGACAAGCTGGGAGACGGAAAGACCATCGGATTCATCGGCGGTGTGGATAATCCCCTTATCAACCGCTTCGCAGCAGGATACAAGGCAGGGGCTGAGTATATTGAACCGGAAATGAAGGTGCTTGTAGATTACGCGGGCGGCTTCAATGACCCCACCACTGCCAAGACCATTGCCAACACCTTTGTGGAAAAGGGAGCCGACGTAATCTTCCATGCAGCGGGTGCTTCGGGAATGGGCATGTTCCAGGCCGCCGAGGAAAAAGGCTTTGCTGCCATCGGCGTGAACTTAAACCAGAACAGCATCGCTCCGGACTATATTATGGCCAGTATGCTTAAAAAGCTGGATTCCTGCGCATACCACGCCATTGCCAGCATTGTGGAGGACACCTACACAGGGGAGAACCAGATGCTGGGCCTTAGCGACGGAGGCGTGGATGTGACGGTGGAGGGAAGCAATATCAAGGTTTCCGATGATATCCTGGCCAGACTGGACGAGCTGAAGCAGAAAATTATATCAGGAGAGATTCAGGTTCCCTCTGAGCTTAATTAAGATAGGCCGGATAAATAGAGGAGGAAGATATGGACGCAATCAGAATGATTGGAATCGTCAAATGTTTTGGGCCGGTACGCGCCAATGACGGGATTGATCTCATCGTGGGACAGCAGGAAATCCACTGCCTCCTGGGTGAGAACGGAACTGGTAAGAGCACTCTGATGAACATTCTCTTCGGGCTGTACCATCCGGATGCGGGAGAGATATTCATCAATGAAAAAAAGGCCGCCATAGCCAATCCCAACGATGCCTATGCCCTGGGAATCGGAATGGTTCATCAGCATTTTATGCTGGTGAATCAGCTGACGGTTCTTGAAAACATTATTTTGGGAAAGGAATCCGGAGGATTGTTCCTCAACCGGAAGGAAAGCCGGAAAAAGGTGGAGGAGCTGGTGGAACGGTTCGGATTCAGGATTGACCTTCAGGAGAAGGTGGTGAACCTGTCCGTGGGCATGAAGCAGAGGGTGGAGATACTTAAGACCCTGTACCGCGGAGCGGACATCATTATCCTGGATGAGCCCACCGCGGTTCTCACGCCCCAGGAGGTGGACGAGCTGTTTAAGATTCTGCGCCAGCTAAAGGAAAACGGCAAGACCATCATATTCATCACCCATAAGCTGAATGAGACCATGTCACTGTCTGACCGCATTACAGTCATCAGAAAGGGGACGGTGGTGTTCCGGTGCGACACCAGCTCCACCAATGAGAAGGAGCTGGCCACCCAGATGGTGGGCAGGCAGGTGGAGAACATCGTGGCAAAGAGGGGACAGAAGACCGGCCAGGCCGTTCTGGAGCTGAAAGGTGTGCGCCTTCATGAGAGGGCCGGGGAAACTGTCAGCCTGAAGGTCCGTGCCGGAGAAATCCTGGGCATTGCCGGGGTGGATGGCAACGGGCAGCAGGAGCTGGAGGAAATGATCGTGGGAAACCGCAGGGTCAGGGAAGGCGAAATTTTTATAAATGGAATTCCGGTCCAGAACATGGCTGTCAAGGACAGGAAGGCCATGGGCCTGGGATACATCCCATCAGACCGCCATAAGAATGCCATGATTCCCAGCTTTTCCATTACAGAGAATTTCCTGCTGGGCTATCAGGAAACGCCGGAGTATTGCAGGAAGGGTTTCATTGATTATGAGAGGCTGAGACAGGACGCAGAGAAACAGGTTGAGGAGTTTGAAATCAAGGTGGCCGGTGTGGACCAGGAGATAGGACAGCTTTCAGGCGGCAACCAGCAGAAGGTGATACTGGGAAGGGAAATCAGCCATGATCCCGGGCTGGTGGTGGTGGCCCAGCCTGTGAGAGGTCTGGATATCGGAGCCATTGAGAGGGTGCATAAGACACTTCTTCAGTTAAAGGAGCAGGGAAAGGCAATCCTGCTTATATCGGCAGAGCTTTCAGAGGTCATGAACCTGAGCGACCGCATCGCTGTATTCTACGAGGGAGAGGTCAGCGCCCAGTTTGACAACGGGGAGTATACAAAGGAAGAAATCGGACTGTTCATGGCAGGAAAAAAACAGGAGGTGCGGGCTCATGAAATGGAACAGCAATAAGAACGCCCAGGCAGACGGAGGTGACCGGACAGGTGAGAAAGCCCGGACCGTTGGAAAAATCCGCGGCGGCAGGCACACAGCGGAAATAGGCAAATCCCTGGCATCCATAGGGCTTGCGCTTCTGATAGGAGCCCTTTTTATCCTCCTGGCAGGGGAATCCCCTGTTAAAGCCTACGGTTCCCTGATTCAGGGAGCTCTGGGCACACCGCAGTCCCTGGCCAATACAATCAGCAAGAGCATTCCGCTGGCCTTTACAGGCCTGGCCGTGGCCATGGGTTCCAGGTGCGGTATGTTGAATATCGGTGCAGAGGGCCAGCTTCACGCAGGAGCCATGGCCAGTGTCATCACCGCCCTTTACTTTAGCGCGCTCCCTGCTCCCCTGCTGCTTGTAATCAGTATCCTGGCCGGAATCGCGGCGGGCATGCTTGTGGGCAGCGTTCCCGGCATTTTTAAGGCCAGATTCAGCACCAATGAAGTAATCGTGGCCATTATGCTGAACTATATCTGTACTCTTTTTACATCCTATCTGGTAAACGGGCCCTTTAAGACAGAGGGTTCCACGGCCCAGACTGAGCTTATAGCCGAGGGAATCTGGTTCGGAAAGCTGGTGCCCAGGACCCAGCTCACCTATGCACTGTTCCTGCTGCTCTTTGTGGCGGCAGCCATGTACATATTCCTGTGGAAGACATACCAGCTGAGGGCAGTGGGAGCCAATCCCTCTGCCTCCGGAACAGCCGGAATCCGTGTCAACATGTTTCTGATTATGTCCATGACCATCAGCGGCGGAATCGCGGCCCTTGCGGGCATTACAGAGGTGTTTGGAAAATACCACCGCTTTATAGAGGGTTTTTCCCCATCCTTCGGCTTTACGGGAATCGCCGTGGCCATATTGGGAAGGAATCATCCGGCCGGTGTGCTTTTGACCGCATTGCTTTTCGGAATCATGGATATGGGGTCGCTGCGAATGAGCCGCGAGACCATGGTAAGCACCAACATGGTGACGGTAATACAGAGTCTGGTGATACTCCTGGTAGCGGCTCCGGAACTGATTAAGTGGAGCAGAAAGAGAGGATGACATATGGATATGATTAATAATTTTATCGGACTTACCCTTCAGCTTTCAGTGCCCATTATATTGGGGGCCCTGTGCGGCACCATCGCTGAGCGCGGGGGCATCATCCTCCTGGGTGTGGAGGGAATCATGCTCATCGGCGCGTTTGCCGGGGCAGCCGGTTCCTATGCAGCCGGATCAGCCATGGCCGGGGTGCTTCTGTCCGTGGTCCTGGGCGGTATGATTGGCTGGTTTTATGCCCTTTTCTGTCTGAAATGGAAGGCCCACCAGTCAGTGGTAGGGGTGGGCATCAATCTTTTTGCCAGCGGTATCACGGCCGTGATGTTAAAGGCAATCTGGCAGACAGAAGGAATGTCGGAATCCGTTCCCTCCATTTCCAATCTGACCATACCCGGCCTTTCCGGTATTCCGGTTATCGGGGCCTTGTTTAAAGACCAGTCCCCCTATCTCTACGCTATGTTCCTTATTGTGGCTGCGGTGTGGATTGTGTTTTATAAGACCAAGTTCGGACTCAGGTACCGGGCCATCGGAGACCAGCCCTACGCGGTTCAGACTGCCGGTGTGCAGGTGAACCGTTACCGTTACATTGCCATGATAGCCGCAGGAAGCATTGCAGGGCTGGCAGGTTCCTACCTGTCCATTTCCCAGAACAACCTGTTTGTGGCGGATATGACGGCAGGCAGGGGCTTTATGGGACTGGCAGCCAACATTTTCGGCGGATGGCAGCCCCTGGGCTCCATGGGAGCCGGAATGATATTTGCGGTGGCCCAGGCAGCCAGATTCTATCTGACGGATGCGTCTGTCCCGTCCCAGTTTGTCCAGATGCTGCCCTATGGGGTGACGCTGCTGGTACTGCTGTTTGTGGGAAAGAGGGTGAAAGGTCCGGAGGCACTTGGCAAATTGGTGGATTAGTTCTATACTAATCTATAGTGAGCTATAGTGAGGACTGCCCGCCGGGCGCGCGAAAGGAGCAAGCAGACCTGTGAAGGACAATGTGATAAATGAAAAGAATGTAAAGATACCGTTGTATGTGACTGCCTATGAGACCATCAGCCAATGGCTGAAAGAGGGAAAGTATAAGGCTGGGGATAAGCTGCCTGGAGAGAACATTCTGGCAGAACAGCTTGCAGTCAGCAGAGGCACATTGCGGCAGGCCATGCTGCTTCTTCAGGAGGATGGTTTAATCATAAACCATCAGGGAAAGGGCAACATTGTGCTTTCCAACCAGGATATGAGCAAAAGCGGGCTGGAGAAGGTGGGAAATCCCATTGTGGATTTCTGCAGCAGGCCCATTGATAAGGTGGTGACCGCCATAGGGTTCCAGCCGGCCACCCAAAAGCACCAGCAGGTGCTTAAGCTGCGGCCCTCCAGCGTGGTGGCGGTCATTGACATAACCTATTACTGCGGTGATACGCCGGCCGGCTTTGCCATGGTGTATATGCCCCATGAGGTACTTGACAACAGCGATGTGGACCTGGAGAATCCGGATACCGTTTACCAGTATTATACCGGGCTGCTGTCCGAAGGCGGCCTGTACAGCGATGCCAAAATCCGGCTGGGACAGGCCAGGGAGCGTCTGGCAAATATACTGAACATGCAGGAGGGAGACCCAATCCTGATTCTGGAGGAGGTGCTCTATTCCGAGTATGATACGCCTGTCCTGTCCCAAAAGCTGTTCTTTGGTTCCGAGCAGCATGAGCTGAGCATACGAAGAAAGAATGACAGGAATATAATAAAGAAATCGGAGTAATCAAATATGAAAACATTCCATAATGAAGCGGGACCAGGACAGATTGGCAAGGCTGTCCTGATGCCGGGTGACCCTTTGCGCGCAAAATACATTGCAGAGACCTATCTGACCGACGTATTCTGCTACAACCGGGTAAGGGGCATGAATGGATATACAGGATATTATAAGGGTAAGAAACTATCGGTCCAGGGCAGCGGCATGGGCATTCCCTCTATGGGTATCTATGCGTACGAGCTCTATCACAATTATGATGTGGACACAATCATCCGGGTGGGGACCGCGGGCGCGATTCACCGCAATGTGGAGGTGGGGGATTTGGTGCTGGCCATGGGCTGCTGCACCAACTCTAACTTTCCCTCCCAGTACCATTTGCCGGGAACCTTTGCACCCATAGCGGATTTCGGCCTTCTGGAGGCCGCTGCGGCCCATGCCAGAAACAGCCATACCTCCTTCCGGGCAGGGAATGTATACAGTTCGGATGTGTTCTATGAGGACTGTCAGGGAGAAAAAGGACAGTGGGAAAAAATGGGGGTTCTGGTCCAGGAAATGGAGACATTGTCCCTCTACTGCACAGCGGCAAGAGCAGGCAGGAGAGCGCTCAGCATGGTGACTGTGGGGAGCAGCATCCACCATGACAGGGCTCTTACCAACGAGGAACGGGAGCAGAGCCTGGACAGCATGATCCGGTGCGCCCTGGAACTGGCGGCTGAGGCAGCAGAGGCGGCAGAGGAAGCCGTGACAGCAGACAGGATATTGGCGCCGGGATATACCGCATGACATAATGAAAGAGGAGAGGCAGATGAAGGTTTTACTGGATGTGGATACAGGTGTGGATGATTCCATCGCCCTATTATACGCGCTTTTTAATCCTGAGATAGAGATAGTGGGCATATCTGCGGTGTGCGGCAATGTAGAGGCATGGCTGGCAGCGGAGAATACCATGAAGATACTGGACCTGGCAGGA